>JAEEGL016476792.1_pt1 | contig 26599 bp, 22 predicted proteins | sample 9134231 | NCBI WGS metagenome assembly JAEEGL01 (sample SAMN16246548, study PRJNA631951) | gut metagenome | biome: gut microbiome; feature: rumen; material: fiber-attached | host: Bos | place: Iran: Karaj | collected 2018-10 | reverse complement strand
TTATGGTATTCATGTTTTTTGTCTCTGTACCGACCGTACCCCCGCATCCGCTAAGGGCAAGAGCCATAATAAGTATCAGTACGACAATCCTTCCAGATATCTTTCCCATTCTTCGTCACTCCCTACATCCTTTTTACCGCGAATGAATTCCTCAAGTGCAGTATCTATATATTCGGACAGTCTGTCATTGTATGGATGGAACCCGTTAACTTTCGGCAGATGATCCTCATAACTCATATATGCCCGTCCGTTAATGTATTCAAAGTCTGAATTTACACCATTCCAGGTAACGCCCTCCAGATATTCCTCCGGTACATTCATCGGTCCTATTCCATTAAGGTGCTTATTTTGGGATGTGTTCCATATATAATTGACAGTGGTTATGGTTGACACTCCCCCATACACACTGACATCGCTTCCGTCGGAATAAATCCAGTCTTTACCCTCTTCCCCATATCTCGCGATCAGAGAAGCTTCCGGAGTCAGCATGAGAGAAAGAAGTTTTTCTGCCTGTTCCTTTTTATTGCTTCTTTCCGTTATTATGGCTCCTATTTCAGGCACCTTCTGTATGTACAGTGAATTCCTTTCCCCATCCGGTCCCTCTACTGGAGGAACATGGATATACCTTGCCAGGATCTCGGGATTGCCCTGATAGATTACGTCGGATATGGACGAGGTCGTAAAGGCGCCTACGATATCCCTGTCACTGTTGCAAACTTCCGTTAACAGTTTTAAATTTCCATCCCATATGCTGTCGTCCAGAAGGCCTTCTTCATATAATTCATGACAATATTCTATCCCGGCTCTGAATTCATCCGTTGCGGCATAAAGATCGTTCGAATTCTCGTTAAGCCCGAATCGGGAGTGGTAGGGATCATTATAGACAAATGAATTTAATATGAATTCCACGGGTGATAACGAGTATTCCTCATAAGATCCTGCCATGGGAATCTCATCTTTTATCTCGTTCCCGTTAGGATCCGCTTCCTTAAATGCCGTTAGCACCGCTTTAAGATCGTCGGTATTTTCCGGAATTGACAGAGAAAGAGCTTTGAGCCAGTTATAATTTATCCAAAGGATCTGTCCGACTCCGTCTCCTTTGGAACTGCCGGTATTTTCGTAATATGTCCTGTCACCGTTTACGTAAATGTCCCCTGATGATACATAGTCCGAAAGCTCGTCCTGAGTGATCGTAAAATCCTCTCCGAACATTACGATATCGATGTCGGCATCGGACGAAAAAAGAGCATCAAGAAATCCGGTGCAGCTACTCTGCCTGATGGTCGTAATTTCAAGATCAAATCCCGTTTTTTCCTCAAGCCACTTAATATAATAATTGTTTTCGGGATCCTGAACATGTGCGGACTCCGGAATGGCAACAGAGAGTTTTTCTCTGCTTTCTTTCGGGATGCAGCCGTTTAGGCATAAAGCTAAAAGACACAGTATGCTTATGATCCCTGTTAATGCAGGTATTTGCTTTCTTTTTCTCATATCCGGTCTATCGATTGTCCTTTGGAGAGTATCCGTAATAGTTTTTAAAGGTCCTGTAAAAGTGATGGTAATCTGCGTAACCAAGATCGAATGCGATCTCTTTTACCGATAAGGTCTTATCCGCTAACATTTTCTTGGCCCGGATCATTCTCTTTTTCGTGATATAGATACTGAAGGTGGTATCGAAGTGTTTCTTAAACAGCTGGCAGATATAGTTTTTGCTGAAACCGAATTCATCTGCAATCTGCTCCAAGGTAAACTTTTCTGTAAAATGTTCGTCCAAGTATTTCAAGAGATCATTAAAAGTCGGATTCTCCGTAACAGCCTGTAAACCCTCCTCCGGAAGCCTTGCACTGATCTTCACATACAGTTTTTCAAGAAGGATCCGGATCTCTTCATCGTTGATGGGTTTTAAGATATAGTCATAACCGGATTGTTTGAAAAATGTACGCACATCGTCATATTCATCATACGCAGAAAGCATGACAAATTCACAGGATAGCCCTTTTTCCCTGATTCTTCTGATCATCTCATTACCGTCCATCTCCGGCATCCTCAGATCACAGATTAAGACATCGGGAAGAAGACTACCCACTTCCTCTATCGCCTTCACCGGATCAGTGCAGCACCCTACGACCTCGAACCCGTTTTCCATCCAGGGAACACGGCTCTCCAACTCCTCCAATATGATACTGTCATCATCCACAAGATATACTTTATACATTTCTACCACCGTATTTGTCATATCATCTGAAAATGCCTCATGGCTTCTTCTATTGCCTTAACCTTTTCTTCCGGGCATCCGGGCTGACGACTGTCCGAGGATTTGGGCTTATTATAATTCTCTCTCTCAATAAGCCCATACTTCTGCTTAACCTGAGCAATATTCAATCTTGTCACATTAAAACCATATTCTTCCTGCACCCATTCCCGGATTTCTTCGTAAGTTGCTTTCGCCTCTGCGCTGGTCAAATCCAACTCATCCATATCCACCTTAACCTCGATGTGATGCTTTGCCTCAGAAAGTTTGGACAAAAGTGTGACCGTCTCCACATTCGCCGTCCATGGGAACTGGTCCACGGCACAGGCACGGACAACACGATAACCTGCTTCCTGAAGAGGGCCAAGGTCACGCACAAGGCTGGTAGGCTTGCAGGAAATGTATATGATGTTGTCCACTCCGTAGTCGATGATCTTTGGAAGAGCCTTGGGGTGGATCCCGTCTCTTGGGGGATCCAGAATGATAAGGCCGGGCTTTTCTTCGATGGAATCAAGGACCTTCAGTACATCTCCGCAGATAAACTCGCAGTTGTCTATACCGTTTTCTTTGGCACTTATACGTGCAGCTTCCACCGCTTCTTCAACGATCTCAACTCCGATGACCTTATCTGCCACAGGCGACATTAACTGCGTGATGGTGCCGGTACCGGAATATAGATCAAATACCGTACCTGCCTTGAAGGATTTGGTATCAAGTTCCCTCACATAGTCCCGAACAGCGCTGTAGAGCACCTCAGCACTCCTTGAATTTGTCTGAAAGAACGAGAATTCTCCGATCTTGAATTTAAGCCCCAGCAAGGATTCTTCGATATAATCACGGCCGTAAAGAAGCCTTGTTTCGTCGCTCTGCACCACATCGGAAAGGGAATCGTTGATGGTGTGAAGTATTCCGGCCACCTTACCAGTAAGTCTGAGGGAAGTGATCAGTTTTACAAAAGCATCAGCATCCAGCTCCTGCTCGCTCGTGGTTACCAGCGCCACAAGGATCTCCCCGGTGGTCACGGATTTACGGACTACCAGATGCCTTAAAAATCCGGTATGGTTCATCCTGTGATAATTTTTGCAGCCCAATTTGGCAAAATAGTCTCTTACAGCCACCAGGATTGCACGGTAATCCTCATCGCATATATAACAATCTTTGGTAAAAAGCACGTCAAACATGCTCCCCCGACGGTGAAGTCCCAGACTTAAGGGACCGTCTTTGTACTCATCGCCAAAAGAAAACTCCATTTTGTTCCTGTAGCCTTCATAAACAGGACTTCCTTTGATGCCATCCCATGTGAAATCCCCATTAACAGCGGAGCTAAGCAGCTTAAGAGCCTGTTTTTCTTTTAACTTTAATTGATCTTCATAAGACATGGTAAGGTAAGTGCAGCCGCCGCAGATGCCAAAATGAGGACACTGGGAAGGTACTGCCTTGTCCCCCGGCTCAAGCACTTCCAAAAGCATGCCTTCAGGCTTGCCCTTACGGAGTTTCAGTACTCTTACCAGTACCTTTTGCCCGGGGATCACATTTTTTACAACCACCGGTCCCTCTTCCGTGTTCACGATACCCTTGTTGGGGAAATTAACATCCGTAACGATGCCTGTAAGTTCCTGTCCTTTTTTCATAAAAACCTCATCATATATTTTTCTTGCGTAAACACAGTTATTTTACCAAATTAAAGGTCGGAAAGGAAGAACGTGCACGGGTCTTCGCATAAAAAAAGGACGCTCACCGGAGCGTCCTTAAAATACAGAATATACGATCAAAGCTCGATTCAGTCATCCTCAAAATCGGAATCTTCGAATTCGTCGTCATTGTCCTCGTCGAAATCCTCAAAATACTCGGAATCCTCGGGCATAAAGAAATAGAATACCGCATAAGCGATTGCAGCAACGGCAGCGATCGCACCGATCACGGCAAGAACGATAACCACGGGGTTAACTTTCTTCTTTTCTTCCTCTCGCTTGGGATAAAGACCCTTATCTGCCAGCATGTCCTTGATCTCATCGAGCTTCTCATTTAACTCGAAATCCTTGGCACGCCGCTTAATGTTATTCAACTGAGTAATCAAATAATCCTTCACCATACGCCCTTCCTTTCCTATGGAAAATCCCTACTAACAGTATGCTACATTTTTTCAGTAAACACAAGATTAAAGTTTCTGCAATTTGGCAAAAGAAGCGTACATCACCCTTTGTCCCGCGGTATCAAACTGAACGGTGACCTTGTCGTCTCGTGGTTCCTTTACAACGCTTAAGACAGTACCCTCACCGAACTTGATGTGCCGAACTCTGTCCCCGGCTTTAAGTTTGGATCCGGAAGCCATTTCAGAGCCTTTGGTCAGAGAACCGAGTGCCGAAGCTTTGGATATAAAGGGCTTTTCCTCCTCGGGAGTCTTTTTCGATGAGTAAAAGGCTCTGGGCTTGGAGCTGTAAGGGTTGTAGGGCGCCTCCACATCGGCGGTACGCTTAAAACCGGTGTAATCATCCCTGTCACTGTCACGCTTAAAGCCCGAATAGTCGTCACTGTCGCTGTCACGCCTGAATCCGGAATAGTCATCGGAATCGCGGTTTCTTCTGTATCCGCCTCCGAAGGTGTCTTCGCCCGAATCTCTTCTGAAACGGTAGGAAGAATCATCGTCATAGGACTTTCTGCGAACAGGCGGATTATCAAAGAGATTATTGGGAATCTCATGAACAAACCGGCTGATGGCATTGAACTGAGTCTCTCCGTTTATCATCCTGGCACGGGCGGAACTGATAGTCAGGTTCTTCCTGGCACGGGTTATACCTACGTAAGCCAGTCTTCGCTCCTCCTCAATGCCTTCTTCACCCTCGGTAACAGACATATAGCTTGGGAAAAGACCTTCCTCCATGCCTGCAAGATAGACATTATCAAACTCCAGACCCTTGGCTGAGTGTATGGTCATAAGAAGAACACGGTCCTCGCTCTCGTCAAGTGAGTCTATATCCGCCACAAGAGCTATCTCTTCAAGCAATCCCGTAAGGGTGGGGGTTTCGTGCTCCTCGCAGTAAGTTGTGACCTTACTTAAGAATTCCTCGATATTACCGATACGTTCATCGGCCTCTTCCTCGGAATCCACATCCATCTGGTTGATGTAGTCGGTGATATCAAGTATCTCACGAAGCAATTTCGCAGGACCTTCGGCCGCATTGACCGCACGGAGCCTCAGGATCATGGTCTCAAAGGAACGGAGCTTTTCTGCCGTGGCGCCCTTTATATCGGCCTTGTCAAGGCAGGAAAGAGTGTCAAAGAAAGAGATCCCCAGATTGTCTGCGGCTGTCTGAACCTTTGCAACGGAAGTGGCTCCTATACCGCGCTTGGGAATATTGATTATCCTCTTGGCCGCCAGATCGTCCTTGCCGTTGTCAACGGTCTTTAAATATGCCAGGAGATCCTTGATCTCACGGCGTGAATAGAAATTGATACCGCCCACGATGCGGTAAGGAATGTTTTCTTTGACAAAACGCTCTTCAAGTAAACGGGACTGACCGTTGGTACGATACAGGATCGCATTGTCTCCGAATTTGCAAAGTCCTTTCCTTACATTACGGGCGATACTGTCTGCGATGGTCTCAGCCTCTTCGGATGCGGTATCAAGCTGAAGGAACCGGATCTTCTCACCCTCACCGTTCTTGGACCAAAGGCTCTTGTTCTTGCGGGCCGCATTGTTCCTGATGACGGCATTGGCAGCATCGAGGATAGTCTGGACACTGCGGTAATTCTGCTCAAGCTTGATAACCTTGGCATCGGGATAATGCATCTCGAAATCAAGGATATTTCGGATGTTGGCACCCCGGAAACGATAGATGGACTGATCGTCATCACCCACAACGCAGAGGTTCTTATCTTTCGTATCAGCCAGCAGCCTTACCAGCTCAAACTGGGCGGTGTTGGTATCCTGATACTCATCCACCATGATGTAAGTCCAGCGCTCATGATATTTCTCAAGGACTTCCGGGTGTTCGGTAAAGAGTTCAACAGTCTTCATGATAAGATCGTCGAAGTCAAAAGCATTGTTCTTGTGAAGAGCAGCCTGATACTCAAAATAGCACTTGCTGATCAGACTGCGTGTATAATCTCCGCCGGAGCCGATGGCAAATTTCTCGGGAGTGACCAACTCATTCTTGGCTGAAGAAATGGCATTTAAGACCGTACGTTCTTTAAGTTTCTTGGGATCTATGTCAAGTTTCTTGAGAACATCCCTCATGACCTGTTTCTGGTCATCGGTATCGTAAATGGTAAAGTTATTGTCAAATCCTATATAGTCCACATGCCGCCTTAAGATCCGCACACACATGGAATGGAAGGTGGAAACAAAGATATCCTGTGATCCGAAGCCGATGAGATTGTCGATCCTTTCACGCATCTCCGAAGCTGCTTTGTTGGTGAAGGTAATGGCTAGGATATTGTAGGGTCTGACTCCCACTTCGTCCAAAAGATAGGCTGCACGGTGTGTCAAGACACTTGTCTTGCCAGACCCTGCGCCGGCCAAAATAAGCACCGGACCCCGGGTTTGAAATACAGCTTCTTTTTGCTGTTGATTAAGCTTGTCATAGATAGACATAAAGATGCTCCGTCCTTTAAAGTACCGAAATCACTATTCCGGCTATGATTATGGCAGCACAGATAAAACGCTGCAAAGTGTTCTTCTCTTTGAAAATGAACTTGCCCCCAAGTATGGTCACAATACAGCAGGCCTGCTTTAATAGCGTCATGATAGTGACCCTTGACTCACTGTAGGAATTTGCCACGAACAGGAATCTGTCAGCCACCACAAACAGGATGGAAATTGCCCACATCCATGGATTTTTAAACAGATCCTTGAAATGGATCTTCGTGCGGGTAACAAGAACGTAGATCCCGTAATATACCAGCATAAAGAAAGTATACCAGAACTGAAGCTGACCGGATGTAATGTTTCCGCCGCTCATCAGGATCTTGTCCATGGTGCCCGAAACGGCATTGAGAAAAGTGGAGATAAAAGCAAGGATATACAATACTCCCGCCACATGCTCCGCCCTGACGGTCCCATCTCTCAAAGCCCTGGGTTTATACCGTAAAAGCATAAGGCCCGCCGCGATCAGGAAAAATGCGATGATCTGATTGACCCGTAAGTGTTCTTTGAGGATAAGGATACCGAGAGTCATGGAAAAAAGCACCCTCGAAAGGTCCAGCACTCCGTACAGCGATATAGGCATACGGTCGATGGCATAGAAACTGCAGAGGAAAGCAATCACGATGACAAAAGATTTAAAGGCTATCATAAGCATTTCTTTGACAGGTACACCGGTGATATTACCGCTGACAGGCACCGTGAAAGCAAATGACATCAAAGTATATACAAACAGCACTTCCACCACTCCGTGGCCGGACAGTGCCTTTTTCTTCGCAATATCGCGCACTCCTTTGAGTACGCCGTAAATCAGTACAAATAAAATCCACATATAAGCTCCAAACACTTGTTCTATTCTCTCATTGAACGGAATGTTTGTCAAGAAAAAAAGCCCGAAAGTCAGAAGCCATTTCTGACCTTCGGGCAGATAAACCAATACTATCTCTGAACTCTTCCGGAAGCATCACCGCCTGCGAGTGTATCAACTTCCTTGCGGGAAGCGAAGTTGAAGTCGCCGGGGATGGTATGCTTAAGAGCGGAAGCTGCAACGCCGAACTCAAGAGCAGCCTTAAAGTCCTTGCCGTCAAGAAGTCCGCAGATAACACCGCCTGCGAAGGAATCACCGCCGCCCACACGGTCTACGATGGGATGAAGGTGATATTCCTTGGAGTGATAGAACTCCTTGGTGTCGCGGCTGTAGATGCATGCGCTCCAGCCGTTGTCGGAAGCGGAATGGCTCTCTCTCAAAGAAGAAACACAATACTCGAAGTTGTAGTCCGCAACCATCTGTTCAAAGATGGACTTGTAGCCCGCAAGTTCAAGTTCACCGCTGGTAACGTCGGTGTTACCGGGCTTGTAGCCGAGAACAAGGTTTGCATCCTCTTCGTTACCGATGCAGACATCAACATACTTCATAAGGTTCTTCATGACCTTCTGAGCCTTTTCGGAGGACCAGAGTTTCTTGCGGAAGTTAAGGTCTACGGATACCTTTACGCCGTGCTTCTTGGCTGCTATAAGAGCCTTCTCGGTAAGTTCCGCAGCGGAATCGGAAAGTGCGGGAGTGATACCTGTAAAGTGGAACCAGTCCGCATCCTTGAAGATATCGTCAAAATCGAAATCCTTCTCGGTCGCTGTGGAAATTGAAGAATGTGCACGGTCATAAACAACCTTGGAAGGACGAACGGAAGAACCGCTCTCAAGGTAGTAGATACCCAGTCTTTCGCCGCAGCGGGCAATGTGACCGGTAGCAACATTGTATTTGCGAAGTGCGGCAACCGCACAGTCACCCAGCTCGTTGGCGGGAACTGCGGTCACGAATTCCGCATCGTGGCCGTAATTTGCAAGGGATACGGCAACATTGGCTTCACCGCCGCCGTAGTTGATATCAAACTCATCGGCCTGGATAAATTTCTCAAAATTGGGGGTGGAAAGACGGAGCATGATCTCACCCATGGTAATAACTTTAGCCATAATTCCTCCTAAACACTTATTTGTTAACAAGGTGAACGGCAAATCCGCCGATCTCACCGTCGATATAGATCGCATTGAGTTTGCCGTTCTTATAGCCGGCACTCTCTTCAACGAACTTAAGTCCCTTAACGGTCTCAAGATAGTTCTTTGCTCTGGCAACGGAATTGGTTCCGATTGCAATGTGTCCCTTGGCACCGCGGCCTACGGACTTCATGGCTTCGATCTCGATTCCCGCAAATACGGAACTGTTGCCCACCTTGGTTGCAAATCCGAAATTGTTGTCAAAGAAACCTGCCACATCAACAGCTTCGCCTTCGGACTCACAATTGATACCGATGTGTCTTAAATTGAAGCCCAGCATGGTGCGTACAGCTTCCTCGGTAAGTTTCTTTATCTCATCGAACTTGCCGGCTGCGACCAGGTCTTTCTTTACCATCCAGGAGCCGCCGCAGGCGATGATCTTGTCAAAAGAAAGATAATCGCAGATATTACCTGCATTGACACCGCCGGTAGGCATAAACTTAACGGTGGTGTAAGGAGCTGCCATGGCTTTGATCATGGCTACTCCGCCGCTCTGCTCTGCGGGGAAGAACTTAACAACATCGAGGCCCAGAGAAAGGGCAGCTTCGATACCTGTGGGATTGTTGATGCCGGGAACCATGGGAATGCCCTTGTCCAGGCAGTACTTAACGACCTTCTCATTGAAGCCGGGGCTTACGATGAACTTAGCGCCTGCCCCTACGGCTCTGTCAACCTGCTCGGTAGTAAGAACGGTACCCGCTCCCACAAGCATGTTGGGGAAAGCACTTGTCATACGACGGATGCTTTCTTCGGCCGCATCGGTCCTGAAGGTTACCTCGGCACAGGGAAGTCCGCCTTCGCAAAGAGCCTTGGCAAGAGGCTCCGCATCCTTGGCATCGTCCAGAACAACCACGGGGACGATTCCGATATTACTGATCTTTTCTAAAATCGCGTTCATATATTTCTCCTGTATCTATTTAAGCAAATTCTCCACGCAAGCCTTAATCTTCGCGTCCTTGCAGTTTGCTGCAAAGTACTTTCCGAAGCCCTCGGTGGAAAGAGCGCCCTTTACAAGGTCTCTGTCAAGTTCGGGAAGAATATCGCAAAGATCTCTGTAAGTGTGCTTCTTCACTTCGTCGAGGATCTTCTTGTTGCGCTGTTCGGGAACGACACGCTCCGGAGGATATCCGCCGCCGCCCTCTTTTTCAAAGAGGCGTTCAAAGACATATTTAAGATTAAGTTCGGCACCCCAGCCAAAGCCCTTTGCAAAAGGCATTGCGATGGCATTACCGTCGTTGATCTGGCTGAACATAAATGCGTCACTGGCATCTACCACATGGCCGCAGAGAACTCCGGGGAAGGAATTGCAGGCAAGCATTGCGCCCTCACCTGTTCCGCAGCCGGTAATAACATAGTCAGCAGCGCCGGAATTAAGAAGCACAGCGGCAAGGATACCAATCTGCACGTAGGTAAGCTGGGCAGCATCCTCGGCTGAATACATGCCGTAGTTGAACACTTCGTGTCCGAGAGGTTCAACAACTTCTTTCAAAGCCTTTTCAATGACCGCATTCTTTGCGGCCTGGCTGTTTTCATTGATCAATGCTATTTTCATATGATTATCCTTCTCAATCTTTAACAATAACATCGGGCTGGTCTTCAACTTCATCGGCGAACTTGGAAACATCAAGATTTCCGGGATCCTGGCCGATGTATGCGGAGATACCGCCGTCAATGTAAACTACCTGACCGTTGATGAAATCAGATGCGGGAGAAGCAAGGAATACTGCAAGACCCATAAGGTCTTCGGTACGTCCCCATCTCTGTGCGGGAGTCTTGCTCCTGATGAAACGGTCGAAGGGATTCATGGAACCGTCCTCGCCCTTTGCACGAAGAGGTGCGGTCTGAGGGGTTGCGATGTAGCCGGGTCCGATGGCGTTGCACTGAATGTTGTACTGGCCGTACTCGGAGCAGATGTTTCTGGTGAGCATCTTAAGTCCGCCCTTTGCTGCAGCATAAGCGGAAACGGTCTCACGTCCGAATTCGGACATCATGGAGCAGGCGTTGATGATCTTGCCGCTCTTTTTCTCGATCATGTCGGGAAGGACTGCCTTGGAACAGATAAAAGGACCGGTAAGGTCTACGTTGATGACTGCGTTCCAGTCGTTAACGCTCATCTCGTGCATGGGGATCCTCTTGATGATACCTGCGTTGTTTACGAGGATGTCGATGGAGCCCACTTTCTTTTTAACATCGGCAACAAATTTAGTAACGTCTTCTTCCTTGGTAACGTCGCAGACAGCACCGTAAGCGTCGATACCGCGCTTTTTGTATTCTTCCATGCCTCTGTCCACGAGTTCCTGCTTGATATCGTTAAATACGATCTTAGCTCCTGCTTCGTGATATGCGATGGCATAAGCAAGTCCCAGTCCGTAAGAAGCACCGGTGATCCATGCTACTTTGCCTTTGAGTGAAAACTGATCAAGAATGTTTCCCATAATTTTTTCTCCTTTTCATATGTTTACGACCTAACGAAGGTCAATGGGTGCAATGTCGTCCATGTCGTCGAAATCCTGGTTCTCGCCCACCATACCCCAGATAAAGGTATAGTTCTTGGTGGAGCAACCGCAGTGGATGGACCAGCTGGGTGAGATAACAGCCTGCTCATTGAGCATAACGATGTGACGGGTCTCCTGAGGCTCGCCCATGAAGTGCATGAGCATCTGATCGTCGGCCATGTCAAAGTAAAGATATACTTCCATTCTGCGGTCATGAGTGTGGCAGGGCATGGAGTTCCAAACGCTTCCGGGCTCAAGGTGAGTCATACCCATTTCCAGCTGGCAGGTCTCAACCTGACCGGGAAGGATGTATTTGTTGATGGTACGATGGTTTGCTTCGGCCTGGGAACCAAGTTCTTTCTTGTTCTCGGGTTTGATGATGACAACATCATCGGAAGGTGTACCTTCGGGTTTGATGAGAACGGTCTTGCAGGTTCTGTGTGCCGGAGCGGAATTTATGTAGAACTTTGCGGGATTTTGCGGATCCTCGCTCTCGAAGACCACATCCTTTGTGCCCATTCCGATATACATGCCCTCTTTGTGGCCGACCTCGTATCTCTTGCCGTCTAAGGTTATATATCCCTTGGGGCCGATATTGATGACACCCATCTCACGTCTCTGCAGGAAATACTCGGCTCTCAATTCGTCGCCTGCAGTAAGCTTTAAAGGCTTTACGGGAACGGCGGATCCGATGATTATCCTGTCGATATGACTGTATACCAGTTTGATCTCATCGGGTTTGAACAGGTCGTCAATAAGAAATTCTTCCCTGAGACGCTCGGTGGTGTAATGCTTCACATCCTTGGGGGATGCTGCTGTGCGTAATTCCATAATACCCTCCTTTATGGTAATGGGCGGAAGAAAGGGATCCTTCTCCCGTCGGTTTACAGTATATCACATAAGATTTTCAATTTTCTTGTATTATTTAGGCAAAAACTTTGAAATTTTTGAACTCTGGATACTCTCCAGCATCTCGTCCTTCACGTTGCCCACAACAAATTCAAAGTAGGACCTGATGAACTCGCCGGCGCTCTTTTTGCTTTCTTCGTTCATCTCGCCCGCAGCCTTTAAGAGGCTTCCCACGTACTTGGGAACGTTTTCCTTGAACTCAACGGTGGTCTTGGCTCCCGTGTCGTCCAGGGCTTCGCTCAGGATCGTCACGAACTTTTCAAGGTTCACTTCGTCAAGGGAAAGTACCCAGTTATTGAAGGTCTTAAGGGCCTTTAAATGCCCCTTGGAGATCTCGGTCCGTACAAGCTTTCCGTCCTTTATTATCCAGTTGTAGAGATTATGCTGCTTCATCCCTGTGGATCTTGCTTCTATCACGATCTTTTTGGGCGCATCGTTAAGCAGCAGCCCCACCACGGAAGATTTGGGGACCACACGGATTATCTTTCTTTTGACACTGTCGTAATCGGTGTTTTCGATGAATTCCGGTCTGAAGCCCGGCGCATCCAAAGCACAGATCTTTCTGATCCTTTTGAGGAAACGCTCATGAAGGGTAAAACCTGCGTAAAGAGCCAGATTTCCGCCCTTGGAATGGCCTCCCAAAATCAGTCTTCCCTTCACCTTTCTTAAGACCTTCATCACGTAATCCGTGGCTTTTTGCTGTCCCGCTATGGGTTTGTTCAAAGCCAGGGCAAAATCTTCCTGCCATCCGAGCATGGTCTCATCGGTACCCCTGAAAGCCGTGACGGTAAGCCTGTCAGCCAAAAGAAAAGTAACGGCCGAAAACTGGGTGCCCTGCTCCGTCTCTATGTCATTGACGTAGAACTTAACGACCGCATCCTTGAACCGCACGCTCTTTGCCATGGCTTCAAGGAGCATTCCGCCGTCCTTTTTATATTTGGGATCTGCCACCAGCATTCCCCTCATGGGAGAATCGTTAAGTTTTTCCACGGTTATTCCATCGTCAAAGGTCTTTAAGAAACAGTCATATTTAAAATATGCCAGCTGACACAATACCACCATGTCCTCAAGACAGATTGGCTTTTCCGCAAAAGAAGCATATCCGTATTTATCAACGTAATCGACTATGTTGCCCATATATAAACCCTGCCTAAAACTTTGCGCTGATGTTTCCTATGTTCTTTATGTACAAAGAAGTGGAACCGTCGGCATTGGTGACGAATTCGATATTTCCTTCTTTTTCATACTCTTCCATGGGGATCTTGATCTCAATGCCCGTATCGGTCACAAGGCACTGCTTAAGATACCTTCTGGTGGTGCTTTCGGACTGTGGAAGCACCTCCTCCTTCACAAGGTTGTACTGCTCCATCTTGTCCTGATAAGCGGTGCGGAGGTCTTCCCTGCCTTCAAACACCAGGTCTCCCAGCTCTTCCACCACGAAGCCGCCGTTCTTTGTGAGCTGCTCGTTGATCACGGCCTTGGCCTTCATCTGGGGCTCGTATCTTGACTGCTCTTCGTAGGCTGAATTGTTCACGCTCTCAATAGCCTTCTGGACGATGGCCAGTTTCTTTTTGTCGGATAAACGGGCGTGACACTTAAGATAGAGTTCGCTGAAGTAATCTTCTTTTTTGCCGTTGATCTCCGCTTTCTTTTCCACCAGGCTGATGCTTAAGTCATTGAGTCTGATGACGCAGGCCTCAGCAAGCTTCTGGCTCTCCTGGGGAAGTAATTCCTTGTATCTGTAGACCTCGTTGTAAAGCCCGTCGTCGCCGGGTACGGAACGGTGGGTATACATGGTCTTGTAGTTCATCTTGAGGATGGCAAGGTACTCAAGGGAGTCCGAAGAAAACCTGACCACAAACAGGTCCGCCGAAGGAATGTCGATGTTGGCGTTCATGATGTCATAGAGTTTCTTGGCAAGTTCCTTGCTTATCTCAACGAATCTTTCATCGTCGTACTCGTTAAGAAGGGCATACACATCGGATTCGTGCTTGTGGAATTCACACTTTTTGCTGTCATCTCCCGCAAAGATCTTTGCGATATGCTCCTTGATAAAATCCTGCAGTTCCGATCCCGACTCAAGCTCCATGTCAGAAAGCACGGGCTGTCCCGCCGAGGAATCCAGTATATGCAGGATGACTTTTCTTAATCTTATCTCTTCTTTGACCATTTTATGTTCTCCGTTATGATTTTCTCTTGCTTTTTAATTTTCCGAGGCCCCGGTATCTGCCCCTGTGTCATCGGCTTCATCACCGGCTTCGCTTTCGTTTCCTGTGCCTGCAGGCATAAGCTCCGAATGATATCGGAGCAGCAGATTAACCATCCTTGAATAGGACACTATGCCGTCCTCCACACCGTTAACGGTGAGATTGGTATCAAGAAAGGTTTCCGAAGCCTTGGAAACCGTATCCGTATCAAGAAGGGCATCCTTCTCGACTTTGTTCCAGGCCTCGTCCGTCAGGAACACGCAGTCCCTTATCACAAGATCGTTCTTTTTGGTGATCCGGTCGTAAAGGGCGGGATCCCGCTCGATCTCCTTGTAGATCTCTTCATTGACGTAATCAAGAGCATTGAGGGTTGCACTGTATTCAAAGAAAGGATCTCCCGAATTCATACAGGCAAGGTAAGCGATGAAGGAGGCTTCGTCCTCGTAGATAAAGCCCTTGGTATGCGCAAGTTCATGGCACATGGTGTCCGGAAGATTTGCGATATACATCACATTGTTATAATTGGCTTCCATACTGAAGGGAAAGAAATAACCCTTTATATACTGCTGGCTGAAGAAATCCGAAAGCCACAGGGGTTTTGGAGTTGAATAAAACCCTTTTAGTCTTGAAAGTCTTCCAAGGACCTTGGGGATCGCATCCGAAGAAAAGCTGTAGGTTCCGATCTCACCCAGGTTGTTCATGGCTTTCTTTGCCGTCGCTGCCATGTCGCCCCCGTAGACGATCTCCCCCTTTTCGTTTCTTTCAAAGGTCAATGCAAGGTCGTTGGCCCTGCCCACCAGCGCTTCCCTGAATTCCACGAGTTCTTCCGTGGTGGGAGTGTATTCCCCGGAACCTTCTCCGTAGAGGGGCGTGGTGTGATAAAGCACGAAACAGTTAAGGACCTGTATAAGAAAGACCACGACACAGATATCCAGAAATACCCTTCCGAAGAGTACAGCGAACCACAGCGGTTTTCTTTTGCCAAAGAAAATGCACAGGATCCCGATGACAAAGAAAAGGACCGTCAGGGCCCCGAGGAACACAAATACATACAGAAGTATCTCTCCGACGGAGATGGGTGCCATTGCCGCAAGCCTTCCGTAATTGGTGGCAAGCAGGGGAAACACATATTTAACGTATAAGTCCGAAAAGCCCGATACCTGCCAGGAAAGGGCAAGTATCAGGGCCGCAAAAGCAAATATTATGGAAAAAGCAAAAAAACGTCTCATAGGTCCGGTTCTTTATCCTCGCTTCCAGGTGCCGAAATAGAAAAGCACCATCATAGGGAAGATCTCAAGACGTCCCGCCAGCATATCGAGGAGCAGGGTTATCTTGGAAAGATCCGAAAAACCGCTGTAATTTCCGGCAGGTCCCACAACCGAAAGACCGGGTCCCACGTTACCAAGCATCGACAGCACCGATGTAAAGCTGGTGGTGAAATCAAAGCCGTCAGCCGAAACTATCAGCACGGAGACCATTAATACCACCACATAGGCGATCAGGAAGGAATATACGGATTTTGATGTCTCCTCCACTACTGTCTGACCGTTAAGGCGCATCTTTTTAACGCTCCTGGGATGGGTCAGGTGGCTTGCTTCCTTGCCTAAAGTCCTGAACAGGATAAGGAGTCTTGAAACCTTGATACCGCCGCTGGTGGAACCGGCACAGCCGCCGATGACCATGAGCATAAGAAGGATAGTCTTTGAAAACATGGGCCAGGTATCAAAATCCGTTACGGAAAAACCGGTGGTGGTCATGATGGAAACAACCTGGAATGTAGCATCATGGGCTGCGGAATAAAGCGATGCATAGCTTCCCCTTATCTGGACCGTGATGGCCGCAGCCGCCAAAAACAGGATGATAAGATACCATCTGACTTCCTCGATCTTGAAGAATTCTCCGGGCTTCCTGCTAATGATAAGGAAATAGGCATTGAAGTTGATACCGCAGAGGATCATGAAGATAATGGATACCACCTGCGCCCCGTGGGAATATCCGCCGAGGCTGGCATTGAGATTGGCAAATCCGCCGGTACCCATGGTGGAAAAAGAAATGATAAGGGCATCGTAAAGTTTCATGCCCGCACACATATAACTCACTATCAGCACCAGGGTAAGACCCAGATATATCCCGTAAAGGATCTTGGCGGTATTCTTGACTCTCGGAACAAGTTTACCTACGGAAGGGCCCGTACTCTCGGCTCTCATAAGGTGCATGTTGTAACTGCCGGAAAGAGGGAGTATGGCCATGATGAATACAAGAACTCCCATGCCGCCGATCCAGTTGGTAAAACACCTCCAGAACATGGCGGTCTGTGACATGGACTCCACATCGGAAAGGATACTGGCTCCCGTGGTGGTAAAGCCCGAAACCGTTTCAAAGACCGCATCGGTTATGTGAGGGATCTCTCCCGTGAGAACAAAGGGTACTGCACCCACAAGACTGAGTAAGATCCAGGAAAGGGACACGGTAACAAAACCTTCACGAGCGTAGAAAGCATTGTTCTTTGGCTTAAAGAAGCTGCTGACACTGCCGAGGATAAAACTTGCCACGGCAATGGCCAGGAAAATAAGACCCGTATTGTATTCTTTATAGATCAGGGACACTATCACGGGAAGGATTAAAAATCCTCCCAGAAACTGCAAGACACGCCCCAGAATATACCTGATTATCGATAAATTCATTTCTCAATCCTACCGCAAAATATCACTTATATCTTCGAATCCGGTCTCGGTGGTCACAACGATCACCCGGTCGCCCATACGGATGACGGAAGAACCCTTGGGAGTTTCGATCTGACCGTGATGGATGATGCATGCCACAAGAACGTTGGGCTTTAACTTAACATTCATAAGAGGCACGTCAACAAGACCCGAAGCGGACTTAACGGTAAACTCCATGGCTTCGGCCTTGCCGGCATTTAACTGATACAGTGCCTCCATGTTGCTGGAGGTGGAATTCACCATGGCGCGGACATACTTGACCACGCTCTCACTGGTGATGAGCTTGGGGTTGATGATACTTCCCACATTCATATCGTAAATGATGTCATCGTAGGCGCTTCGATGCACCTTGGTGATAAGTTTGGCCTTGGGATTGACTTTGCCCGCATAGATGGACATCATAACGTTTTCTTCGTCGTAATTGGTAAGCGCAAGGAAGGCTTCCGTCCTGTCGATACCCTCTTCAAGAAGAAGGCTCTTGTCGGCTCCGTCACCGTAGATGATTATGGCTTCTGGCAAAAGCTCCGCCAGCTCGTCGCAGCGTTTCTTGCTTTTTTCAACGATCTTTACTTCAACACCGGTAGCCACCAGCATGTCCGCAAGATAATAGGTGAGTTCTCCTCCGCCCACGATAAGACAGCTCCTGACACGGCCCTTGTTTAGATCCAGCGCCTTAAGGAACTTGGCTGATTTGCGCCCGGAGGCCACAACACCGATCTTGTCCCCCTTGTTCAGGGTAAAATCACCGGTGGGGATAAAGGTTTCGTTGCCCCGCTCCACCACGCAGATCAGGATATCGCACTGAAGCCTTGCGGGAATGTCTTTAAGTTTCAGTCCACAAAGAGGACTTCCTTCTCCCACTTCGAATTTCATAAGATCCACCCTGCCGTTGGCAAAAGAATCGATCTCCATGGCGGTGGGGAACTTAAGAAGCCTTGCGATCTCTTCGGCCGCATTAAGCTCCGGATTTACATACAAAGACAGCCCGAGATCGTTCTTGATAAGCTCGATCTCATCAAAGAACTCGGGATCCCTGACTCTGGCTATGGTATTCTTGGTGCCCGCCTTCTTTGCGATAAGGCAGCACACAAGGTTTCTTTCGTCGGAATCCGTAACTGCTATCAGAAGATCGGCATCGGCCACATCGGCCTGTTTAAGGACAGCAAGCTGAGAGCCGCTTCCTACGATGCCAAGGACATCGATAGCATCGGACAATTCCCTGACAGCCCGCTCATTGACATCGACTATGGTAAGATTATGTCCTTCTTTGCTTAACTGTCTTGCGATACTGCTTCCCACATTACCGCAACCCACAATGATTATCTGCATGATTTATTCTCCGTACCGTATCTGGCTTTGCTTCCTTGAAAAGATGCTAAACCTCATCCGGCACATATATTCCTTCCTCTGTTGCTCTAAGCATACAGCCTTCCTTGGCATTACCGATCTCGCAGACGGTGGCATACCCGTCGCTCTCGCACCCTTTGCAGGCGGGGCAGGGCATCATCTTTCCGCACAGGTCTCTCGGGATCGCCGGCCCCCTCGAATTGTGTTTGCAGTCAAAACACCAGCACCGCTCACACTGCTTGAAGAGTGCCTCGGGCCTGTCGGTACCGTCCGACCCGCTCTTTTCCTTGGGAACCGCCCGGGGCTTCTTTACGGGTTTGGGAGCCTCAAGTGCAGGCTCCGCCTTCTGAACTTCAGGCACAGGTTCGGGCTTGATCTCAGGCTTAGGCGATTCTGCCACAGGTGCCGACTCTGCCTTAGGTTCGGGCTTCGGGGCCTCAATTACAGACTCGGCTTCAGGTTCGGGCTTCGGGGCCTCAATTACCGGCTCCGGCTTAGGCTCGGGCTCAGGCTCCGTCCAGGGCTCGGGATCGAACGAAAGTTGCGTATAGGGATCCGGCTCCTTGGGGAAAACCTTGCGGCCACCGGGCTCGCGAACTCTCACCTTGGCTCCGCTGTCATCGGTATATTCACTTAACAACCCCAGAAAGTCAAGCTGACCGTCCGAAACCTTTATTGCCATATTTCCTCACAAAACAATAGTCGTGCGCCGTTTCACGGCACACGACTGTATTATACCACATGCTTCCATTTTCTGAAATACTTGATCATGGATGATACATGTAAAGAAAACAGACGCAGGCTCTTGTGAGACCCCTTCTCCCACCGGTGTATCACGCTCACATAGGGGCAATACATAAGCCTGTCCACGCTGTTTACCCTCTTGCAAAGGTCCGCATCCTCCATGTACAAAAAGAATCTTTCGTCGAATCCCTTAAGTTCTTTAAAGAGTTCCGTCTTTATCAAAAGAAAGCAGCCTTGTGCAAAAGGCACCCTGAAGGGCTTAGAATAATCCATATCACGCATGATGTGCTTATCCTTGCGGGCCTTGAACCCGTGCTTTACAAACATCCTTATGAACATATCAAAGGGAGTGGGCTCCAGTCTGTAGGCTGCCTGCAGTTTTCCGTCGTCGTTCAGTATCTTCGGGACTGCCATGCCGCACCCTTCTTTTTCCATAAAATCCATAAGGGGCGTAAAAGCATCTTTTTTAAGAAGGATATCCGGATTTACAATTGCGTGATACTTTGAATCCAACAGTTCCAAGACCCGGTTGTGTCCCGCACCGAAGCCAAGGTTTTTCCCCGTATGGATGTAGGTCACATCGGAAAACCCGGAAAGTGCCTCGGAAAGGCCGTTTTTCTTTGTCCCGTTATCGATAACATATATATCCTTGGAAACAAAAGAAGGGGTGTGCTCTTCGACGGATCTCACCACCGCCAGCACATCCTCTTCATTGTTATAGGCTACTATTGAAATACTCAAATCCTTCATAACGTATCCTTATGCCGCACCGCTGCCCTTTAAGACTACCAGAACGGTCCTGAACAGGATTCTGAAATCCATTCCCAGGTTCCAATTGGAAATATACTGGGTATCAAGCGCAACGACCTCTTCGAAGTCCTTGATGTTGCTGCGCCCGCTGACCTGCCACATGCCCGTGAGCCCGGGCTTGATCCCGAGGCGTGCGCGATGATGGGCCTCGTATTGTCTGAATTCGTCCTCTGTGGGGGGTCTGGTGCCCACAAGACTCATCTCTCCCTTCAAAACATTCCAGAACTGGGGAAGTTCATCGATGGAGTACTTACGCATAAAACGGCCGATGGGAATGACTCTGGGATCGTTGTCCAGCTTAAACATGTTTCCGGACATCTGGTTCTGAGCCATAAGTTCTTTCTTGCGCTCTTCCGCGTCCATATACATGGAACGGAATTTGTAGAGTTTAAATCTGCGGCCGTTCTTCCCAACACGGGTCTGCTTAAAGAACACGGGTCCCGGGGACTGGGCCTTGATTATGGGTGCGAAAATGATGAATGCGATAAAAGTAAGGATAAGCCCTATCAAAGATCCCAGGATGTCTACCGCACGTTTGATAAAGATCTGTCTGGGAGAAGCAACGTTCATGCTGGATGTGAACACCATATAATCACCGTACTTTTCGATGATCTTGGTAGGTGCAAGGTTTGAATCGTGCATGAGTTTAAAATGAACGATAACACCCATCTCCAGAAGTTCGTCCGAGAGTTTCTCACTGGCAGAGATGCTGTCTCCGTTGATGAAGACCTCGTCCACCACATTGGTACGGATATATTCCATAAAGTCGGAAGCATTGGCCACCACAGGCACGTCGCGGATAACATCACCCTTACGGTCCGCATCCATGATGACGATCCCCTTGATGACATAGTTTCTGTATCTGTCACGCTCAAAGTCACGGATACAGCTTTCAACCACATCGTTGGCGGTAAGAAGGATCATCACCGATCGGTTCTTGTTGTCAACAACGGATTTCCGGACATAGTCCTTCCAGAACAGCCTGAAGGCATAACATACGGGAATGGAAATGGCCCACATAAGACCCACGATCATACGGGAATAAACCTCGGCGGTCTTTGTGGCATAGATGTAAAGAATGACAGCGGCTGCCGTCATGGAGCAGTTGATGATGGTCTTTTTTAACTCCTGAACCTTGTTTCGGCGAAGAATGTCCTTGTAAGGCTCGGCAAAAAAGATAACGCAGATCTGGAGGAGCACCATGATGACTGCCAGTCTCTCGTAAAGATCGTTGGAGTAAGGCAGTCCCACGCCGCTTCCCAGACGCAGTCTGTACGCCAGTACAAATGCAAATTGAGTACAAAGAATATCAAATATGGTAAAATCCAGGTGCTTAAGCCAGCTCTGTTTTTCTCGTCTGTACATAAACCAACCCCATATCATGTGCTTGGGAATAAAACTCTTGAGTTTATTGTACTATTCTTTGTATGGTTTTCCTATTTAATTATTTCTTAAGGTTGCTTCCTTCAAACTACATAACGCTGCATATTAAAAAACCCGCGCGGTTGCGCGGGTTTTGTCAACATTATTCCTGGACCACATCGTCGGGAAGAGCGATCTTCTCTTCAACGACTTTCTTTTTATCGTAGCATTTGAAGGAGAAATCGATCTCTCCCCTGTCAAGTTTGGGAGTTATGAAGGATACCAGCGGTACCACAACAAGTCCTGCGATCATGGCAAGAGCGCCCGCATTGATGGGACTCATGAAGTTAAATACCATGTTGGCAACGGTAATACCCACACCGGACACAAAGCCTGCCCATACTCCGCCTCTGGTAACGCCCTTCCAGTAAAGGCCGTAGAATAAGGGTGCCAGGAAGGCTCCTGCAAGAGCGCCCCATGAAATGCCCATGAGCTGTGCGATAAAGGTGGGAGGATCCATGGCGATCACAACGGAGATAACGATGAACACCACGATGAATATACGCATTACCAGAACCTGTTTCTTTTCCGACATGGTCTTAACAAAATTCCCCTTGATAAGATCCAGTGTCAGAGTGGAACTGGAAGTAAGTACCAGACTTGACAGAGTTGACATGGATGCTGAAAGCACCAGTACCACCACAACGCCGATAAGGATATCGGGGAGCTTGCTCAGCATGGTTGGAATGATGGCATCGTAGGCAAGTTTGCCGTTAACGGTGATCTCTGCCACATCGGTAAGTCTTCCGAAACCGCCCAGGAAGTAGCTTCCGCCGGCAACAACGATGGCAAAGAAGGTGGAGATTATGGTACCTGTCTTGATGGCCTTTTCATCCTTGATTGCATAGAATTTCTGGACCATCTGGGGAAGTCCCCAGGTTCCAAGGGAAGTAAGTATTACTACTCCCATAAGGTTAAGAGGGTCGGGTCCGAAGAAGGAGGTAAAAGCACCCTTAAGTCCCGCAGTCACGGGAATGTCGCTTTCCATGGCGGAAAGATTGATGTAAGCCTGATAGAAGCCTCCGTTTCCGTTAAGCACCGCAACGATAACGGCAACGATACCGATGAGCATTACGATACCCTGAATGAAGTCATTGATGGCGGTTGCCATGTAACCTCCGAGGATAACGTAGACACCTGTGAGTATGGCCATGGCTGCCACGCACACACTGTAGGGAATATTGAAGGCCATTCCGAAGAGTCTGGAAAGACCGTTATATACGGAAGCCGTATAAGGAATAAGAAAGATAAATGCAATAAGGGCCGAAACTATACGGATGGCTTTGGAATGATAACGTTTGCCGAAGAAATCGGGCATTGTGGCGGAGTCAAGATGTTTACTCATGACTCTTGTTCTTCTGCCCAGTACCACCCATGCAAGAAGGGAACCGATTATGGCATTGCCGAGGCCGATCCATGTGGCTGAAAGACCGTACTTAAAACCGAACTGTCCCGCATAACCAACAAAAACAACCGCGGAAAAATAGGAAGTTCCGTATGCAAAAGCCGTAAGCCAGGGGCCCACCGCTCTGCCTCCGAGAACAAAGCCGTTAACGTCTGTGGCGGTCTTTCTCGCATAAAGGCCTACTGCCACCATTACGGCGAAAAATACCACCAATAAGATAATTTTGACTGCCATGATGATTCTCCTTTTACTTTAATACTTAAACGCTTTAAACCTCTAAAGTGTATGCATATTATACATTAAAGCAAGGAGGCCGTCAAGCACATGAGATACGACAAATAAAGAAAATAAGCCCCGATAAATAATTGTTCAACGGACCTTACGCAGCGCCGGTGCTTGGCGAGGTGTTTTCGAGCCTGGCATCCGTTGCAGCGAGGACAAGAGCGAGAGCGTGTCCGGAGAACAATTGATTTATCGGGGCTATATTATTTCCTATTCATATCTCAGTGCTTCTATGGGATCCATCTTGGCTGCTTTGTTGGCGGGGTAGTATCCGAAGAACACTCCGATGGCCATGGAGAAAGAAAGGGACAGCACAATACTGAAAAGCGAAGGCACGGCAACTGTATCGAGGAGTTTCGCGGCTCCGATGCCGGCAGTGACTCCCAGGATGATCCCGATGATGCCGCCGATCAGACATATCACCACGGCTTCTACTATAAACTGCATCCTGATGGAACTGTTGGGCGCTCCCAATGCCTTTCTTGTTCCTATCTCACGGGTCCGCTCTGTAATGGACACAAGCATGATGTTCATAACGCCGATGCCGCCCACCACAAGGGCGATCCCCGCAACCACAGCAATGGCTGTTGTGATCTTTCCAAGCATCGAACTCATGGTCTCCACAACAGATGTTAGGCTGAAGGCGGAAACCTCGAATTTGCGGTTATTTCTGTAATAAGGCTTAAAGAAATTCTGAGCCGTAGCCGCAAAGGCATCGGGGTCCACACCGTCCTTTACTATCACCGTAAAGCTTGTATAGCCTTCGGTATGGTTGATGGCCTTGGCGGTCTTAAGGGGTATGTACAGATTGGTGGTTATGTTCTTTTCCGAAGCAAAAGAAAAAGCAAAGCCTGACTGCTCGTACTTGTAAATCCCTATGACGGTGACGGGATAGAATTTGTCACCCACTTCCACATTTATAACGCTTCCCAGCGCTGCCTCCGGATCACCGTCAAACATATTGTTAACGGATTTATCGGAGATTATGCCAAGAAGCAGGCCCGCATCCATTTCGGATTCCGTAAAGAATCTTCCGTGGGTAAGCTTTATGTCATTGGCCACAAAAGCCCCAACACTGGCTCCCGTAAAGGTGATGTTTGCGTATTTTCTGCCCTCTGTTATCTGTCCGCTTCCCACATTCTCCGTTACGGAAACGGCGTAGATCTCATCGGGATAGACTTCGCAGAGGTTTTCGATCATGTCTCTTGAGATAAGATCGTCATCCGTGGTGGAAACATTTCTTCTGGGTATGGCCTCAAACTTAAGACCCTCTTCCGTGGTCTCGGTTTCCTCTTCTTTTTGCTGAATATAAACGGTGATATTGTTGGCGCCTAAAGAAACCATGGACTCGTTCATGGAGGTGGTAAGGGAATTACCTACGGTCATGATGGCGATGACCGAGGAAATACCGATGATTATCCCAAGCATGGTAAGCAGGGAACGCATCTTGTTTGCCCAGAGAGCATGAAGGGCCAGACGCACGTTTTCATAAAAAAGCATCATACTCCCACCCCGCTTTCTTCGGGTTTATGACCGAGGCCCGCTCTCTCGCCCACTATCTCCCCGTCCTTTAAGGTTATGATCCTGCCGGTTTCTTCCGCCAGTTCAGGAGAGTGGGTAATAAGAACGATGGTCTTTCCCTGTTCTTTGTGAAGCTTGTGAAAAAGATCCATAACCAGCCGCCCGGTCTGGGAATCCAAAGCTCCGGTAGGCTCATCCGCCAGGATTATGGCAGGGTCGTTACACATGGCTCTGGCTATGGCCACGCGTTGCTTCTGTCCGCCCGAAAGTTCTTCGGGCAGGTGCTTCATACGGTCTTCCATCTCCACCATCTTAAGGAGTTCCTTGGCCCGCTCCACTCTCTTGCGACCGTTGACGCCCGCATAGAGCATGGGCATCTCCACGTTGGTAAGGGCGTTGGTCTTGGGGATAAGGTTATAGGTCTGGAACACAAAGCCCACCTTACGGTTTCTGATGGCGGAAAGCTCATTGTCGCCGGCCGCCGTAACATCCACTCCGTCAAGGAAATAGGTACCCGCTGTGGGGCGGTCAAGAGAGCCGATTATGTTCATAAGGGTAGATTTGCCGGAGCCCGAAGCTCCCACAACTGCCACGAATTCGCCCTCGTAGACCTCCATATTGATGCCCTTTAAGACCGTAAGTTCATTGGGGGTTCCGATATAGAATTTTTTAACGATCCCTTTAAGATCGATTATCTTCTTTCTTTGTTCCGTGCTCATCACATACCACCCATGGGGCCGCTCCTGCTGAAGAAACGGGAAAAATCAAACACGGAGGAATCTTCTCTGATAACGTTGACTTCGGTGCCTTCCGTAAGTTCCGCACTCTCCACTTCAACGTAATAATCGCTGGAAGTACCAACTTTCACATCCACCCTGTGGGTGATAAGACCGTTCTTTTCATCACGGCCGTCCACGACTTCAACGTAGGTCAGGCCCTCATCGTCCGTGAGAACTGAGTCATAGGGAACCGTGAGCACGCCCTCGGCACTGTCAAGGATAATGCTGAGTTTGGCGGTCATATCAAGGCGGAGCATGTCATTCTTTGTATCTATGGAAACTTTAACGGTGTAGGTAACTCCGCCGGACATGGACTGGGTAGCCTTGGGTGCCACGGAGATAACGGTGCCGTCAAGTTTTTCTTCTCCCGTACCGTTGGTCTTAATTACAACGGACTGACCCTTCTTTATCTTTCCGATATCGTACTCATCGATCTCGGTGGTTACCACATACCTGCTCACATCCTCTATGGTCATGAGTGCCACACCCGCATAGGTGTCTCCAACCTCGTAATTAACGGCGGTTATGACTCCGTCAAAGGGAGCCGTAACGGTGCAGGCATCCAGCTGTTCTTCATATGCTGCGATCTGCTGCTTGACCTGCTCGCTGCCGTTTGCGGCGGAGAGTTCTGCCGACTTTAAGGAATCCTTGGTACTAGCGATGGTGGATGCATTGGCACGGGCCGTGTCCTCGCCGGATTTCCTTAAGGATTCAAGACTTGACTCACTGCTGTCATACTGAGTCGCATAAGAATTATAATTTGCAAGCTGTGCGGATTCGGCACTCTTGGCAGCCTCTAAAGCTGTGGAAAGAGAGGTCAAAGAACCGTAAGTCGCTTCGGCAGTTTCAAAGGCCGTGGTGGCTCCCGGAAGGGCCGCCTGAGCTTCGGCCTTCTTGGTCTCAGCCTCGGTCTTTGCGGCTTCAGCGGCGGTCTTTTTGGCCTGAGCGGCTGTCTTTGCGGCTTCGGCAGTTGCCTTGATGGCTTCGTTATCGGATTTTAACTGTGCTGC
>JAEEGL010418400.1_pt1 | contig 26600 bp, 21 predicted proteins | sample 9134231 | NCBI WGS metagenome assembly JAEEGL01 (sample SAMN16246548, study PRJNA631951) | gut metagenome | biome: gut microbiome; feature: rumen; material: fiber-attached | host: Bos | place: Iran: Karaj | collected 2018-10 | reverse complement strand
GCTATCTTGTTTTTTTGTTTTTTTGCCATATTTTAAAACTAAAGATAAGCCGCGAGATAAAACGCGGCTTATCCATCCTATCCATATTTATAATTAGAGCGCTGTAACTACCTTGGATTTAACAGCTTCAGGAAGCTCAGATTCATCCATTGATACACTAAGTACGAAGTCAACATTAAACTTCTCACCAAGGCGCTCAAGTTTTTCAATTGTAGAAGTGATATCTTTTCCCTCAAGACAAGCGATACTGAGGAAACCATCGAAATACATTTGCTGAAGATCGTGATCCTGTGAAATCACGCCACTGACGAAACCAAGAAACTCATCGGAATTTTCAATCATGAATTCCGGAACAACAATAAGTCGAACTTTGTTATTAAGTTCAAACATATGCTTTGTATTTCTATCAAGAAATACAACATTCCCCAAAATGTTTTTTACTTCGGTATTGACCTTGTTCAACAGGCATTTTGTTTTACCCTTACCTTTATTCCCAACAATTAACTGAACCATATCCATACCCTCCAGTTTTTATATTTTTTTGTTAATATTATTATAGTTTACTGACCCGTTATCTGCAATAACAAATCGGACATTTCAGTATAAAGGGTTTCTGTATCTTCTGCTCTCATTATTACAGCAATATAGTTGTTCCCCGAAGTATCTGAAGCAAGCTGAATAAGGCAATGCCCTGCTGCTGCAGTTGTTCCTGTTTTACCGCCCAGAACCGTTATTCCGGCAGGCATTTGATAATTGCCATTAATAAAACCATTGGTATTTTTTACATTAACATCCTTAAGTTCTCCGGATGAGGTGTAATACTGAGTTGTGTAATTGGACATATGTATTATTTCAGTGAATTTTTCGTATTTAATTGCCTCATTGAACATTAGGTACATGTCATAAACACTGGTATAATGATCATCTGCCGTAAGTCCGTTTGGATTCATAAAATGAGTATGAGTACAACCAAGAGCTCTTGCCTCATTATTCATTTCCTCAACAAAGGCTTCTACACTCCCCGATATATTTTTCGCTATTAAAACAGCCACATCATTTGCCGAATACAACAAAAGAATATGCAGCGCCTGATCCAGAGTCATTGAATCGCCTTCACGAATATTCAGTACCTGTGCTCCGTCTTCTGTTATATAGACTTCAGAGTCAGCTCGTAAAACCTGATCAAGTGAGCCGTTTTTTAAAGCAACTATAGCAGTCATAACTTTTGTTAATGATGCCGGATCAAGCTGAATTTGAGCATTTTTAGAATAAAGAGTTCTCTTATTATTGATATCAAATAATCCCAGACAGGTATTTTCGCTCAATGAAAGTGAATCTCCTATATCTGAATTTGTCACACACAAATCTGAGGCGAAAGTTTTCATAACAACCGCCCCATTTTCACCATAATCAGCAGATGGAATTGTATAAGGAAATGCATATTCCGCCCCAGAACATCCGGTAATTAAATTTGAAGAAACCAGCACTAAACATAATGCTACGAGGCGTTTCTTTAGATTACTTATACATCTCACGCCACTCAAGATCTCCTCTGTCTAATGATTTAATCAGCAATTCAGCTGTAGCAAGATTAGTTGCTATCGGGATATTATGCATGTCGCAAAGACGCATAACATTATTTACATCAGGCTCGTGAACCTTCTGAGTAAGCGGATCGCGAAGAAAAATTACAAGGTCAATTTCATTGGCTTCAATTGCAGCACCTATCTGCTGAGATCCGCCTAAATGACCTGCAAGATATTTATGAATACTGAGATTTGTAACTTCTTCAATAAGTCTGCCGGTAGTTCCTGTAGCATAAAGATCATGCTTCGCAAGAATTCCTCTGTAGGCTATACAAAAGTTCTGCATCAGTTTCTTTTTAGCATCATGAGCTATAAAAGCAATGTTCATAGGTTACCCCTTCCCCAACTTAAAAATATTTTTTGCCCTGAAGCCTTACATTTAGGACAAAGCCCATTCCTGTAAAGCAACTGACTAAAGATGTAAGTCCGGCACTTACAAACGGCAGCGGAATTCCTGTATTAGGGAGTGCTCCGGTAGCAACACCTATATTAAGAAATCCCTGAAAACCTATCCAGGCCCCCATTCCTGTGGCAATCAGCTGCCCGGTTAAATCCTTTGCTCTTCCGGCAATGATAAAACATTCCAGAGCTATTAAAAGCAGAAGCACAATAACAGCACATCCGCCTATAAAACCAAATTCTTCACCTACTACTGTGAAAATAAAGTCTGTCTGTGATTCAGAAACGAAACCACCATTTAAAACAGAACTGATTTCGTTTGTGTTATAGCCTTTTCCAAGGAGCTGTCCCGATCCAATAGCCATCATCGAATTAAGTGTCTGATAGGCATCGGAATTTGCATAATCTTCAGGATGAAGCCATGCAAGAATACGACTCTGCTGATATTCTCTAAGCAGAATACTCTTATCTGCAAGTGCATCAAAAATCACCAGTAAAGCCGTTGGGATTGAAACAGCTAAAACCGTAACTACAAATTTCATGTTAATACCGGCTGAAAACAGAATACAACTAACTATTACGGTAAGCATTATTGTTGTAGAAAGGTCAGGCTGCATCACTACCATTAAAAGTGGTGGTACTAAAAGGCCAAGACACACAAAAATAAAGTAAATTTTTTTGACTTTATCCTTACTTTTCATTATGAACGCTGAAAAAAATAAAATCAATAATATTTTAGAAGCTTCCGAAGGCTGGAAAACAACGCCGACATCAATCCATCTCGTAGCACCTTTTACTGATTTTCCAAGTGGTGTAAATACAAGCGCAAGGAAAAATATGTTTAAAATATAATACAGAACATAAAACTTACAGATCACAATATAATCCATCAAGGAAACAAGTATCATCATAAACATTCCCAATACAAGTCCCATGATCTGTTTACTTTTATATGAAGGATCCGCACTTCCAACGGCCATAACACCGATGCATGAAAGTGTAAGCAACATTATAACAAGCTTAAAATCGTAGTCAAATATACGATAGCTTTTCAGTTTTTCCAAAAATGTCTCAGTCCGCATTTGTATCTCCAACCTGAAGCTGTTGTGCAGTTCCGTTCTGAACATCGTCAGAATCTTTAAGTCCAAAGTAATAAGCTACAACCTCTTTTGTAATCTGAGCGGCATAACTTGAAGAATAGCCGTAGGCAATACGGGTAGCTATAGCAATTTGAGGGCTTTCATAAGGCGCGTAACATACAAACAGAGCGTGGTTTGCTCTTTTCTTTGATTCCTCGGCTGTTCCTGTCTTACCTGCAACATTAACCGCAAGATCATTAAAGTATGGCTTATCCTCTACAACCCCTCTCATACCCTGATGTATGGCATTCCAGTAAGAAGAATCCATGTCTATATGATTTCTAACCGTCGAGCCATATTCTTCAAGCAGATTACCGTCAGAATCACAAGTCTTCTTTAAAAGTGTCAGGTTAAAACATGTTCCACTGTTTGCAACTGTTGTAACATATCGCGCCAGTCCAACTGTTGTAAATGAGTTGGTACCCTGACCGATAGCTGATCTTGTTGAATCCAGATCAGATACAATAGGTTCATATTCAGAAATCTCTATGCCACTCTTCTCACTTAAACCATACATATCAGCGTATTTAGCAAGCTTTTGAAGACCGGTATCCGATTTATAAGAATCTCCTACAAGTCCAAGTCTGTAACCGACTTCATAGAAGAAATTGTTACATGAATTTCTTATACCACCTACAACATCAAGTGATCCATGTGATCTTGGATAAATCCAGCAATGTGCCAGTATACCGGTCTTATCGAATACACCTGTACAGGTAATGGTTGAGGAAGTGTCAATAACACCTTCCATAAGACCTGCTGTTGCAGAAACCATCTTATAGGTTGAACCCGGAGCAGTTCTCTGCATAGTTGCATAGTTTATAAGAGGTGAAGACTGATCACTTCGCAGCTTTGCATAATATTCCGCGTCAACACCGTTGGCCATTTTATTGTTGTCATATCCCGGATATGAAACAAGAGCAAGTACATCACCATTATTTACATCTGTTACAACCATAGAACCTGAACAAGGATCAAGCGCAAGCTGCGCAGGAGTTATATCCAGATTGGATATTCTGTTAAGCATAAAGGTATAAGCGGATTCTGAAGCGGCATTCCAAAGAGAACGCTCCTCTTCGGGAAGCTCAACTATACCCTGTTCAAGAAGAATATTACATACCTGATCGCCGGTTATGACATCATCCGCAAGCAGATATTTATAAAGCTTCTTGTTAAACTCGTCATCATCTTCTATATCATTAAAAATATATTCAATAATAGTGTTAAATATCTCTTCAGAATCAACATACTGACTTTCAAGATCCAAAAGAGTTACATCAATCCAGTTAGAAGCAATACAATATCTGATGTATTCAGAAAGTGAAATCGTTTCATCGGTGGTCCATGCAATATAAGTCTTATCTTCCTTATCAACCTTATCAGTATCAATTACGCCATTACTGTAAAGCTTTTGAGCAATATAGCTCATATAAACCTTATATTCACTTGTTAACATATTATAGGCAGTATTATTAGTAGTAAACTCAGCTCTTAGTCCTTCGTTTACCTGTTGTCTTTTAGTCTGGTACTGCTCATAAACTATCTTTTCATTTCTTCCGGCATCTTCTGAAGCCATATGATCAAGATCAATTATATGATTGTCAAAGCATGCAAAATAAACATCATATACCGGAATCTGTATATCAGATTTCTTTACATTCTCACCATAAACAAGAAATTTTACATTTTGAATCTTTGAAATCAGAATACCTGCCAGCGACTGCTCGATTATGTTGTAGCAGGCCTCCTGAAGGTCCTTGTCTATCGTAAGATAAACATCGTTTCCGGCTTTCGAGTCAATGTAGCTGCTGGTTTCAAGAACCTTACCTGTATTATCTACGTATACAGTCTCACTGCCTTTAGTACCCTGAAGCACAGATTCCATTGACTGTTCTATTCCTGATTTACCAACCGTATCATTAGATCTGTAATTGGGATTCTGAGCCTGGAGTTCGGTAAGCTCACTGTCTGATATCTTACCTGTATATCCAAGTATCTGAGAAAAATAAACAGAATCAACATATACTCTTGCGGTATCCTCTTCAATTGAGATACCTTCAAGAACATTTGAGTTTTCCATTACATCGGCAACAGTTTTATCACTAACACTTGTGGCTATTACAGTATTGATGTATTTCTGATAACTGTTTGAAAACATCTTATATCTGACAACCACAACTTTGAGTAATCTGTCCTTTTCATATCCCATACCGGGTACAAAGGATTTCTTGTTACCGGGTTCTGTATAGTCACCAATACCAAATTTTTCACAAAGATCGTCAATTACTTCCTGAGCTGTCTTTGAACGTTCCTCGTATTTCAAATCATTAATTGATGTTTTACCGTATACATCTGCAAGGAATCTCAGGAGAGAATTTCCCTCAATGGCGAATTCAAAATTATTTGAGCTGTTTAATTGAATATTGAATTCTGTATCAACAACATCTCCGTCCTTTTCAATTATATCGATAACTCTGTTTATTGTTTCATTTAACGCAGCATTTTTACCTGAACCGGATTCATAAACGTCCTCGATAGTAACAGAATTGGAGAGCTCATTATAAGCGAGAAGCTTGCCGTTACGGTCGTAAATATTGCCTCTTGCGGCAGGAATAGACTTCTCCTTCATAATTTTCAGCTGAAATGAATCAAGATAGGTTTCACCCTTAATTATCTGCAAAAAAAACAGTCGGTAAACAAGACCGGAGGCTGCAAGAATCATTATTGCAGAAATCATTACAAGACGCGAAGTTATGAAATTTATGAAAACTTCTTTTATCTTACTAAACAAATTTCTTAGCACTCCTTTGTTCAACGTCCTCAAGACTTGTATTAATCTTGATCAGAACAGGATAGATAAATATAGCTAACAGGGCAGTATATACTGCTTCAGGGAAAATAACATTTATCATGTAATATCCAATGTCGAATTTATTGCGGAACATAAATAAAAGTACATAGCAAATAAAGCCAAATAAGAAGTCTGAGGATACTATGAGTGCCAGTGGCAGCAGAATATTCTCAGGAAAGAATATTTTATTGAACTTTCCAATTATAAAGCCTATGTACATGTAAATTAAGGCATAGAAGCCAAGATATGAACCAAAGAAAATATCGACAAGAAAACCACAGAACATCCCTATGACCATACCGCTCTTATCTCCTCGCATAAATGCATAGGAAGATGTCACTATGATCATAAGATTGGGAACTATTCCACTAAAGTCCAGTGCCCTGAATACTGTAGTCTGGAGTATGAAGCTTATTAAAATAGATAATACAGTAATAAAGAATCTACGCATAAGTCATTTATTCTCCGGTGCTTTTGAGTTTCATGATAATAAGAACTTCGTTCATATACTCAAATTGAACAACAGGAGTTATTCTGCCGGATTTGGTCAGATTGTTTGAATCCTCCTCAATTGTTGAAATATACCCAATCAAAATACCGGGCAAATATTTATCACTGATATTGGAAGTAACAACCTTATCTCCGACACTTACCTTGTCGGCTTCATCAACAAGCTTTGAAAAAGCAATCTGTCCCTCGTTATATAATTCAAGGTCACCGGTTGCAATAAGATTTTCTGATGCTGAAAGAACAGTACCACTTACTGAAGAATTATCTGCGATAATTGTCTGAACCTTTGCCCAATCCGGTCCTACATCAGTAATTCTGCCTACAAGTCCGCCCCCTGCGATAACATTCATGTCAACCTCAACGCCCTCATCAGAACCTTTGTCTATCACAAAAGAATGATACCAGTTTCCGGCATCCTTAGCGATGATTCTGGCACCAATCTTCTTGTAGTCAGCATATTGAGCATCAAGTTCATATAGTTCACGCAGCTTTGTAAGTTCATACTTATCCTGTTCCAGATTCGTATTATCAATTGTAAGCTGTTCTACCTGTGTACGAAGCTCCTCGTTCTCCTTTTGCAATGCCCTGATACTTGCAAGGTTATCAGCTGTACTCTTCATCCATATACCAACAGTAGTTATACCCTTTTGAAAAGGTATAATAACTGTGCCGGAAAAAGAGTTGACAGAGCTGTTGAATACATTAGTATTGAATGTAATTACGATAAGCCCTACACATAAAATTGTTAAAATAAAGAGGAGATATTTACTTGGAAGTGTAAATTTATCTCCCCCTCTTTTAATGATAGGACTCATTTATACATCCTCTTCAACCGAGTAAGCAAGTGCTTTGTACTGATCATCCTTGATAATCTTTCCAAGACCAAGTGCAACCGAACTGAGCGGATTCTCTGCTAAATTTACGTTGAGACCTACACCGTTGGAAAGTCTCTGTGCAAGGTGACAAACCTGTGAAGCACCACCTGTCAGATATAAACCATGCTTGAAAATATCAGCTGCAAGTTCCGGAGGAGTACGCTCAAGAGTTGCTTTAATATTATCAAGAATCTGATCAAAGCTTTCTATAAGTGACTGGTCAATAAGATCTGTAGGAATAGAACGCTCAACAGGAAGACCTGTAACAATATCTCTTCCGTATACAACAGCATCCTGACCGGACTTCTCAAGTTCCTTAAGTGAAATCTTAATACTTTCAGAAGTCTTCTCACCGATAATAAGCGAAAACTCCTTACGGATTACGTTTCTGATAGCATCATCAAACTTTTTGCCGCCAACCTTAATAAGCTTACTAATAACAATTCCCTTAAGTGAAAGAATAGATATCTCAGTTGTATCATATCCAACGTTAACAACAAGGACCCCCTGAGAATTCATAACATCAACGCCCATTCCAAGTCCATCAGCAACAGGCTTTTTAACCATCATGATTTTCTTTGCCTTTACACCAGACTCTTTAATAAGATCATGGAAAGCTCTTCTCTCAACTTCGGTAACATCTTTAGGTACAGCAATATAAACATCTACAGGTTTGCTGGCGCCCTTCATCTGATCAGTAATAAAAAGCTTAACAAGTGACTTCATATGCTCAATATCAGCAATAACACCATTACTTAACGGGTATGTAATCTTAATATTACTGGGTGCCTTCTCATACATATCGTATGCAGTATTACCATAGGCGAGAAGTGATGTCTTATTCTCAACCGCGATAAGGTTCTTTTCTACGGTAACAGTATCTGTTGCCTTGTTGTAGATTTTGATATTGCTTGTTCCAAGATCGATACCAAATGTATTGTTGCCCAAAATAAGCCTCCTAAATTACAAAATATTATTCTCTTTAAAACTGTAATATCTATGATCACCGATTATGATATGGTCGTTCAGCTTTATATCAAGAAGATTACCGGCATCCCTGATTTGTTCAGTAAGTTCGAGATCCGCATATGATGGTGTGGGATCTCCGCTGGGATGATTATGCAAAAGAATTATCTTCACAGCATGATTTTTAACTGCATGTATAAAAATCTCTCTCGGTGACAGGGCTGCAGCTTTAACAGTCCCCACTGATATTTCATATTCACAAATAAGCTGATCCTGAGTATTTAAACATGCAAGTACAGTATGTTCTCTCTGATAATTACACATTTTTTCCATGTAATAATCAGCTACTGTCTCAGGATTATTGAAATCAAGCCGTTTCATGGCTCTACTCCGTGCAATTCTATCGGAAAGCTCAGCTATACACATAAGCTTTACAGCCTTAACTTCACCTATTCCGTTTACGGACAGCATATCATCCAGGGTAAGATGCCTTATACCTGATATACCCTTGCCGTATCGTTCACATAAGTTCAGAATCGAATTGCCGATTTCCATCGGAGTCTTGCTTGAGGTTCCGGTTCTGATAATGATGGCAAGAAGTTCACCATCGGTAAGTGCTCCTGCCCCTAATGTCAAAAACCGTTCGTATGGCAGCATGTTTTTATAGCTGTCATTTTCCTTAAGCATTTTATTGATTGATTTTGTATTGTCCATTTTTCCCCTTTTTCATGCTTCTTCGGACAATAAAAATAGGAAAAAATCAGACCTCAAATGATTATACCACAATTTAGCGTATCGTAAACCTAGCTACGCAATCAATTTATGAAGAAATTCATAATTTCACAAGACCTTTATCATACATAACAGATAAAGTCTTCATAATACCGTATTTTACGTGCTGCCAGGTAAGTCCTCCCTGGAAAAATACGGAATAAGGCTCACGCAGTGGTCCGTCAGCAGAAAGTTCAATTGAACTTCCGGAAACAAAAGCTCCTGCAGCCATGATTACCTGAGAGTCATATCCTGGCATATCCCAGGGCTCAGGAGTAACATAGGAATCAACCGGAGCAGCTGCCTGTATTCCTTCGCAGAAAGATGTAAGAAGTAATGGATCATTAAAGGTTATAGCCTGAATGATATCATATCTCTCTTCTGTCCCGTCAGGAAGAACAGAAAAGCCAAGCTTCTCATAAATATTAGCGGCAAATATGGCTCCCATCAAAGCGTTAGCTGTTACATTAGGCGCAAGGAAAAGGCCTTGATAAAACTGTGGCAGAATTCCCAGGGAAGCGCCGACCTCTTTTCCGAGTCCCGGAGATGTCAATCGGAATGCAGCATTTTCAATGCATTCCTTCTTACCTGCTATATAACCTCCGATAGGAGCAAGCCCGCCACCAGGATTTTTAATCAGTGACCCAACTACCATATCAGCGCCTACGTCTGTAGGTTCAATTGTCTGGACAAATTCACCGTAACAGTTATCAACCATGCAAATTACATCCGGCTTGATTTCCTTGATGAATTTTATCACTTCTCCTATACGCTCTACAGAAAGTGTAGGCCTTGTCTGATATCCTTTACTCCTCTGTATTGTGACAAGCTTTGTTTTTTCATTAATCCCTTTTCTGATTTCTTCAAAATCAAAGGAACCGTCGGGCAGAAGGTCAACCTGTTTATAAGTGACGCCGTACTCTGCCAAAGATCCCTTGGAAGGTCTTATACCAATTACTTCTTCCAAAGTATCATAAGGTTTACCGACTGGGGACATAAGCTCATCCCCCGGCCTGAGGTTGCTCATAAGTGCAAGCGCAAGCGCATGCGTTCCGCAGGTGATCTGAGGTCTTACCAGAGCATCCTCTGTATGAAAAATTGAAGCGTAAACAGCTTCCAGCTTATCTCTTCCGATATCATTATACCCATAACCGGTTGTTCCAAGGAGACAGGCTTCCGATACCTTATTATCCTGCATGGCTTTTAAAACTTTTGCCTGATTATATTCTGAGATCTCTTTGATTTTTTCAAATCTTGGTTTTAAGCCTTCCCAGATTTCATCGCAAAAATCATAAACAGCTTCAGGTATTCCCATGCTTTTATACATGGACTTTAATTCATTATTTGCCATTTATCATTAATCCTTTTTACTAAATCATTTGCAATTTTAACATCATCACGCTTAAACTCTGATTTGTCAACCCAAATTACATCTTTTTCGCGTTTAAACCAGGTTAGCTGCCTTTTTGCAAAATGTCTTGTATTTCTTTTTATAAGCTCTACAGCCCTGTCAAGAGATATTTCACCATCAAGATAAGAAATAATTTCCCTGTATCCAAGAGCCTGCATGGAAGTAGCTGATCTGTCTATATTTCTGTCAAGAAGACCTTTTACTTCATCCACCAGACCTTCCTCCATCATTTTATCAATTCGCTTTTCGATTCTGTCATACAGAATTTTTCTATCATCTGTAAGGACAAAATAAAAAGAGTCATAGGGAGAAGCTTTTTGTCTCTGATCTTTATTGTGTTCTGAAAGCTTTGTTCCCGTTTCTTTGTAAAAACAGAGAGCTCTCATTACTCTTTTTACATTATTTTCATGAACTTCAGCTGCATATTCATAATCCACTTCCTTTAGCATCTCATGAAGCTTATGAATACCATCCTGCTCTGCCAGAACCTTATTAAGACTTTCCTTATAATCAGAAAGCTCTGTATCATCATAATCATCTGAAAAGTCTATATCATACAATACTGACTGAATATAAAAACCTGTTCCGCCAACAATGATTGGAAGCTTTCCTCTCGAGGTAATATCAGAAATAGCTTCCTTTGCCAGTCGCTTAAATTCAAAGACATTAAAGTCCTCTTCCGGCTCTAAAAAATCTATCAGATGATGTCTTATCCCCTGCATGGCTTCGGGTGTAATCTTATCAGTACCGATATTCATTTCTTTGTAAACCTGCATTGAATCAGCTGATATGATCTCACCATTAAGAGCTTTTGCAAGCTCAATAGAGATTTTTGTTTTTCCGACAGCTGTCGGTCCTGTAAGTATTACAATTTTATCCATAGATTTATAAAATAATCCTTAATCAACTACTCGTTTGAACTTCTTTTCTATTTCATACTTACTCATGGAAATAATTGTAGGTCTTCCATGAGGACAATTATAGGGATTATCAAGAGTAAGCAGTTCATCAATAAGCTTTTCCATCTCAAGCCTGGACATCTTCATATTACCCTTTACAGATGCCTTACATGCCATACCTGCTATTTTGTAATTTATTACATCAGGTGTTCTGTCAAGATTAGTATCCGAAGCAAGTTCATCAAGAATTTCGGTAAACATTTCCTTTTCGTTCTCACATCCGTACAGATCAATCGGAACTTCCCTTATGGCATAGTCGTTTTGACCGAAAGGCTCTATATTAAAGCCAAGCTTTTCAAATGCTGAATGATATTTTTCAAATACATCGATTTCCTGAGATGTAAGCGAAACGATTATAGGCGGTTGCAAAAGCTGAGATGCGGTTTCCTTTTCCTTATATCGCTTTATCAGTCTTTCATAATTTACCTTCTCATGGGCTGCATGCTGATCCACTATGAACATTTTATCCTTAAAGGCTATAATCCAATAAGTATCAAAAAGCTGTCCGAGAATCTCATACTCATCACGATTTTTTTTTGAGAGCATTTTATCATCAAAAAGATCCAGCTGAAGACCCTTTTCGACAATGATGGCATCCGATCCTTTTATAATAGGGCCTGCAGCTTTACTGTCTTCTTCGGATTTAGGAGGTGTGTGGTCACCAAATACTCTTGTCCATACAGCGGACTTCATATTATCTTCAATCACCACAGGTTCCGGAGATATTCCCTCAGCAAATACAGGCTCTGACTCCTTAAGCTTGCTATCTGAAGTAAGTCTGTTTTTTTCAAAGGGTTCAGGAATCTTATTCTCAGTAGTTTTTTCTCCTTTTTCTATTGGCTCGATAACTAAAGAGTTATATTCTTTATTCTGTATGGAAGCTCTGGAAGCATTTTGCTCATAGCCTTCATTATTTTTTTGGGACAATGCTTTTACTTTATTTTGAAAAGCTTTGTCTTCCTTCTCATTCCTTAAAACCTCAGGAATCATTTCATGATTATGCAGAGCTTCTGCTACATTTTTCCTGATAAATTCGTAAACCGCAGGCTGATTGCTAAAGCGTACCTCCATTTTGGAAGGATGTACATTCACATCAACAAGCTCCGAATTCATTCTTATATGCACAACACAAAAAGGAAATTTATGCTGCATGAGGTATTCCTTATAGCCCTCTTCCAAAGCCTTGGATATGACTTTATCCTTTATATATCTTCCGTTTACAAAGAAATTCTCAAAATTTCTGTTAGATCTGTTAAGAGCAGGCTCTCCGAGATAGCCCTCAATTGTATAGTCACCTTCCGTAACCGATATTGGCACAAGGCATGTAGCAACATCACGACCATATATTCTGTAAATAAGTTCTTTAAGATCACCATTACCCGAAGTAATAAATTTGTCATCTCTATTGTTAATAAAATGGAATGATACCGATGGATTGTCCATAGCCATATGTTCCATGATATCTCCGACATAAGAGCCTTCTGTCTGAGGTGTCTTTAAAAACTTCTTTCTTGCCGGCGTATTATAAAAAAGGTCTCTGACAATAATTGTTGTTCCGGTAGGTGATCCGATTTCTTCACATGACTCTTCTTTACCACCATTGATACAATATCTGATACCTGTCAGTTCATCAGCAGTCTTGGTGATAAGTTCAGTCTGTGAAACTGCAGAGATACTTGATAAAGCCTCTCCTCTAAAACCAAGAGACTTTAATCTGTAAATATCATCAATACTCATAAGCTTACTGGTAGCATGACGTTTGAATGCATTTCTGATTTCAGACTTGTCTATTCCGCTACCGTTGTCAGTCACTCTTATGAGGGTTGTACCACCATTTTGAACCTCAACTGTAATTGAAGTAGCGCCTGAATCTATAGCGTTTTCAACAAGCTCCTTAACTACGCTTGAAGGTCTTTCAACAACTTCCCCCGCTGCAATCTGATCTATGGTATTTTGATCCAGTTCGAAAATTTTTGCCATTTCTTATGCTCAACCTTTCCATCTGTTTTTTAGCTGATTCTGCAGCTTATACAATGTATTTAAGGCATCCATAGGCGTAAGATTTGAAATATCGATCTCCTCCAGATCTTTCAAAACATCCTCATCCTTCACAGTATCAAAAAGAGACATCTGTGAAAGATCAACAGTATCATAATGTTTAACAGTTGATTTCTTACCGGTATTTTGATTGACTGTTATCCCCTGAACTTTTTCTGTAATATCATTGTCGGATAATTCTTCAGCAATAGCTTTTGCCCTGTCTATTACCATATCCGGAATTCCCGCAAGACGCGCAACCTGAATACCATAACTCTTATCGGCGCCGCCTTTTATAATCTTATGAAGGAATACTATATCATCGCCCTTCTCTTTAACTGCAATACAGTAATTGTTAACATTATCAATCTTACCCTCAAGCTCAGTCAGTTCATGATAATGTGTTGCAAAGAGGGTTCGTGCTCCGAGAAGCTTTCTGTTACTTATATGCTCTATAACAGCCCAGGCAATGGAAAGTCCATCATAGGTGGAAGTGCCTCTTCCTATTTCATCAAGAATCAAAAGAGATTTTGAGGTGGCATTTCTTAAAATGTTTGCAACCTCATTCATTTCCACCATAAAGGTACTCTGTCCGCTTCCAAGATCATCAGAAGCACCGACTCTTGTAAATATTCTGTCAACAACGCCGATTGTAGCAGATTCTGCAGGAACAAAGCTTCCTATCTGCGCCATAAGAACAATAAGTGCAGTCTGCCTCATAAAGGTTGACTTACCTGCCATGTTAGGTCCGGTAATAATTGCAACAGCATGTTTTTTATCATCCAGAAAAGTATCATTGGATATAAACATGTCTGTTCTGTCCAGCATCTGCTCTATAACCGGGTGACGACCTCCTGTTATTTTAAGAGTTCCCTTATCGGTTAGAATCGGTTTCGTATAATGGTTTCTCTCTGCTACATATGCAAGCGAACAATATACGTCAAGTAGAGCTACTCCTTTGGCTGTCTCCTGAATTCTTTCAATCTCCATTGAAATAGAATCTCGTATTTTACAAAACATCTCATACTCAAGATTGTTAAGCTTATCCTGTGCATTAAGAATTGTATCTTCAAGCTCCTTAAGTTCAGGCGTAGTATATCTCTCACAGTTTGTCAGAGTCTGTTTTCTTATGAAATAATCGGGTACTTTATCCTTGAAGGAATTTGTTACTTCAAAGGAATAACCGAATACATTACTGTATTTAATTCTGAGGTTCTTGATCTCAAGTTTTTCGCGTTCTTTTGTCTCTAAATCTGAAAGCCATTGCTTTCCGTTACTGCTTGCTTCTCTGAAATGATCAATGTCAGAATCAAAACCATCCTTAATAATTCCGCCTTCCTTTATAGTAAGCGGAGGCTCTTCTATTATGGCTTTATCAATAAGCTCATAAATATCCTGAAGACTATCTATCTGATTGTAGACACTATCAAGCGAGACAACATCTCTTAAATCTTCTAAAACTATCTTGATGGCAGGAAGCATTTTTAAGGAATTACGAAATGCAAGAAGATCCCTTGGATTAGCTGTGTGATAATTTATTTTTGCCATCAGTCTTTCCATATCATATATGGGACCAAGGTATTCTCTTATTTCATCCCTTGCAATCGCGCTTTTCATAAGTGCTTCAACAGCTGTCTGTCTCTGAAGAATATCGGGAACCTCAATAAGAGGCTGTTCAACAAAGCTTCTTAGCATGCGTGCACCCATAGCTGTTTTTGTCTTATCGAGCACCCATAAAAGTGTTCCGCGCTTTTGTTTATCCCGCATTGTCTCTATAAGCTCAAGGTTTCTTCTGGTTGAAGAATCCAAAAGCATATATTTACTATTAATATATGGATAGATATGAATAATATTGGAAAGCTCGTCTTTTTGAAGCTCCATCAGATATTTCAACGTTGCGCCCGCAGCAAGAACTCCTCCTGGAAAATCGGTTATACCAAGACCGGCAAGAGTTCCTACCTTAAAGTGCTTCATGAGTATCTGTTTATTGGAATCCTCATCAAAATATCTGGGATCCAGAGTATTTATTACAATACCGCTTCTGTCTTTTAAGAGCTCAATATCAACACCGCTAAGCATAAATGCATCATTACAGATAAGCTCAGAAGGTTGAAATTTTTGAATCTCATCAAGAATATCCTTTAGCTGATCAACCTCAGTAAGGTAAAAATCACCGGTTGTGACGTCAGCAAAGGAGATTCCGCTTTTGTCATCCGAATAAAAAACACACATGAGATAATTATTTTTTGTCTCATCGAGCGCCTGCATATTCAGATTTGTTCCGGGGGTAACCACACGGGTTACATCCCTTTTCACGATTCCTTTGGCTTCTTTAGGATCCTCGAGCTGTTCACAAACTGCGACCTTATAGCCTCTGTTTACCAGCTTGCTAAGATAGCTCTCGACAGCATGATGGGGAACTCCGCACATAGGTGCACGCTCCTCAAGACCACATGCCTTACCTGTAAGAGTAAGTTCCAGTTCTTTTGACGCAATCTTCGCATCATCAAAGAACATCTCATAGAAGTCCCCAAGTCTGTAGAATAATATACAATCTTTGTACTCCTCCTTAGTCTTCATGTAATTTTGCATCATTGGACTAAGCTTATCTATCTGTATTTCCAAAACTTTCTCCTGCTTATAAATGTATTAGTCAAAAACTCTTTCCCCTGTATAGTAAAAGCCATGACATTCATTAAGCTTTACATCAACGAATTCTCCAATAAGATCGGCATCACCGGGGAAATGTACCAATGTATTGTTTGACATTCTGCCTGTTACAAGTGAGGAATCCTGTTCATTTATTTCCTCAACAAGAACACGGTGTGTCTGTCCGGTAAAGCGTGATGCGCGTTCCCTGGCTGTTTCCTGTACAACCTTTAATAGTCTGTCAAAATTGGGTTTGCTGACAGATTCCGGTACCTGTTCCCAGCCTGCGGCAGGTGTGCCGGTTCTCTTTGAATAAATAAAGGTGAAGGCATTGTCAAAAGCTGCCTTTCTTACAACATCAATTGTTTCATCCACATCGCTGTCTGTTTCACCGGGGAATCCAACGATAATATCTGTAGTAATTGAAACATCCGGTATTGCCTGCTTAATTTTGTCTACAAGTAACAGGAAGCTTTCCTTTGTATAATGTCTGTTCATCTTCTTTAATATTTCATCAGAACCGGACTGTAAAGGAAGATGTATATGTCGTGCAACCTTTTCATTTTCCGCAATAACTTTTATAAGATCATCAGATAAATCCTTGGGGTGAGAGGTCATAAAACGAACTCTTTCAATCCCATCTACCTTACAAACCTCTGAAAGCAGTTCAGCAAAGCTTAACTGCTCATTTTCAGGAAGCCCTTTTCCATAAGAATTTACATTCTGACCAAGAAGCATAATCTCCTTTACGCCGTCTGAAGCAAGATATTCGATTTCACGGATAATATCTTTAGGGCTTCTTGAGCGCTCGCGTCCACGAACATAAGGAACAATACAATCAGTAAAGAAATTATTGCAGCCAAACATGTTGTTTATGACTGTCTTGACTTTGTACTTACGAACAATTGGCAAATCCTCAACTATCTGATCTGTGTCCTTCCAGATATCTATTATCATTCTGTCAGATTTAAACATTGTATTAAGAAGCTCTGCGAATTTGAATATATTATGAGTTCCAAATATGAGATCTACATGTCTGTAACTCTTCTGTATCTTTTCTATAACGCTTTGCTCCTGCATCATGCAGCCGCAAAGGGCAATTCTCATCCATGGCTTTTTCTTCTTAATACCACCGACATATCCAAGCCTTCCGAACACACGCTGATCTGCATTATCTCTGACAGTACAGGTATTATAAATAACAAAATCAGCATCTTCGGTCTCAACTTCTTCAAATCCTACTTTGGTAAGAACGCCAAGAAGCTTCTCAGAATCTCTTGCGTTCATCTGGCATCCAAAGGTAACAACACATGCCGTAGGTTTTCTTCCAAGTTCTTTTTCAAGGTCAGCAACATGTCCTTTGACCTTTTCCATGTACTCAAACTGGCGTTTTGTCTCTTCTCCTGCATTTTCAGAAGCTGTATCATGTAAAACTGTATTATTTTTTAAACTTTCTTTACTCAAATCTCAAATTCTCCATATATACCGCAAATTCCAAGAATTATATCTACGGTTTTTCTCATTTCACTAACAACTGCAAATTCGTATCTGCCATGATAATTATATCCGCCTGTGCACAAATTCGGACAGGGCAATCCCTTATAGGAAAGCATAGCACCATCGGTGCCACCTCTTATCGGTACATCTATGGGAGTTATTCCGAGCTCCTCCATCACCTTCTTTGCATTATCTACAAGATGCATGTGAGGGCGGATTTTCTCTATCATATTGTAATAGGAGTCCTCCATGGTTAATTCAACTGTTCCTTCACCGTATTTTTTATTTAAAAACTCTACAATATTTCTGACCATTTCCTTTTTACCTTTAAATTTCTCCATATCATGGTCACGAACAATATAATAAACTACTGCCTTCTCACAAGTTCCTTTCATCATTGTAAGATGGAAAAATCCCTCTCTGCCTTCTGTATACATAGGATTTTCAAAAGCGGGAAGCATTGACTGGAACTCATAGGCAATGAGTGTGGCATTTAGCATTCTGTTTTTGGCATCACCCGGATGAACACTTCGTCCATTAATGATAAGTTCAACTTCAGCAGCATTAAAGTTTTCGTATTCAAGAGTTCCCAGGTCTCCACCGTCAACTGTATAAGCAAACTGAGCACCAAATCTTTCAAGATCGAAATGATCCGTTCCTTCCCCAATTTCCTCATCAGGAGTAAAAGCAATCTTTATCTCACCATGCTTAAGCTCGGGATTTTTGAGAAAAGTCTCTGCCATGGTCATAATCTCAGCAATCCCCGCTTTGTCATCTGCACCTAAAAGGGTTGAACCATCAGTAACTATAAGATCTTCTCCTGTTTTTTCTGTAAGCACAGGGAAATCCTTGGGTGAAAGTATATATTTGCCATCTTCTGAAAGCTTAATCTCACTGCCATCATAGTTTTCTACGATTCTGGCATTTACATCTTTTCCGCTTACAGCATCTGAGGTGTCCATATGTGATATAAATCCGATTACAGGAGTATTTTTTGAACTGTCATTTGTGGCAGGAATTGTTGCATAAACATAGCAATGCTCCTGATCGTAGAACACATCAGAAGCACCCATTTCCATAAGCTCCTTATACAAGAGCTTTGCAAGATCATGTTGTCCGGGAGTAGAAGGACTTTTATTTGTATGCTCATCTGACTGAGTATCTATTTTTGTATACCTTATGAATCTCTCTATAAGATCCTCGGGTTTATTTTTAATTTCGCAGCTTAATTTCATATTCTCGTGCTCTCCTCTAATTCTCGTTTCCATCTTCCTTTATCTTTCCCTTTGAGGAAAATTTCTCTGATATATTTAAATGTCGCTGTTTCACCTTGTTCGCCAAGCATATTTAAGAAAAATTCAAGCTTGTTAAGCGTATCGGGATGAACCAGATTCTTTAGAATATGTTTTTCTCTCTCATAATATTTCTGAGAGTCCCAGGAATCATATTCATCCCCTCTGTAAGTCATACATGCAGCTACTCGGTCTGCTATCATTTCAGCAACATATTTGTCAGGCATGGGACAGGGAACAACCCCATTATTCTCCATACCGTTTATTTTATAAAAATCTATCCAATATTCAAAATGATGCTTATTCTTTCCTTTGTGATGGAGCCAGGTTTTGGAATATCCAAAAAGCTCACGTTCCCTGGTATTGGGAGATCTCGTACCCTGATAGTATCTTGCACCGTTCCAGAATTCAGCGGGCGAATACTTCGACAGATCGTGTGTGAGTCCCTGATAGTAAAGCCCCATTTTGAAGCAATGTTTCCTTACCAGATGCCTGTGCTTCGTTATTGTTTTAAAATGAAGCCAGGTACTCTTCAGTGTTATTTTATCGTTATTTTCCATATCTGTTTCACTTTGTGGTTTTCTTCGTATTCTTTTTTACAGGTTTTCCGACTCCGATAAGAATTTTTACAGAGCGCTCACTGCAATCAATCTTCGTTTGATCCTTAATCGCACTCATTTTGAAGTTATCTGATGGTTCATCAGTATCGTTAAGAACCTGCCACTTCATCCCGTCAGGAAGCTTGGGAAGTGCAAATGTTACGGGATTCCAATGCATATTATACGCAATATAGAAAAAGTCCTGTTCCTTTTCTTCCTTTTCATATAATCCGCAGTATAACATTCCTATACTGTGACTATAATTTGATAAATCCGGGCGCCATGCTTCAATTCCGTGATAAGAAAGGTCTGGATATCCGCACGCTTTATAATCCATAAGCTTAAAAGCCTTGGACTCATGAAGAATCTTATACTTAAATCTAAGAGTTACCAAAAACTTTAGATAAGAAATTATTTCCTGATTGGAAGCCTTCTCAGCCTGACTCCAGTCAATCCATCCGGTAGCATTATCCTGACAATATGGATTATTATTGCCATCCTGTGAGTTACCAAACTCATCGCCACCGAATATCATCGGTGTTCCCTGCGAGAACATTAACATTGTAAGTGCGTTTCTAATCTGCTTTGCTCTGAGATTAAGAATGACAGTTCTTCTGGTACGCCCCTCCATGCCACAGTTCCAACTCAGATTATTATCTGTACCATCGCTGTTATTCTCACCGTTGGTCTCATTTCTCTTATGCTCATATGAAACAAGATCTGCCAGTCTGAAGCCTTCATAATCGCACAAATAATTTATAGTACCGGCATTTTCCGAATTTTCAAGCATAACTCTGATAAAATCACCAAGTGAATTATCATCCCCCTTAAGGAAACGTCTTGAAGCATACATGAAATCAGGCTTAAATTCAGCAAGTGTACGTACTTCAGGCTTTTTACCGCAATACAATCTTCCGTAATCAAAACCGTAATACCATATTTTCATATCTGAAAGTGCAGGATCGGACGCAACCATACCAGGTGCAAGATAGCTTCCTTTTAAATGAACACCGTCTATATGATAGTTAAACACCCAGTGTCTTATTGCTGCACACACCAGATTTTCCTTGGCATCATCTTCAAAGAAAAACTGCATAATAACCTCGAGTCCGTTTTTATGCATTTCTTTAACCATATCCTTGAATTCAAGGTCAGCATTCTGCGTATCCATAGCATACGCAGTCCTCGGAGCAAAATAATATCCTTCCTTAAAGCCCCAGAAGTTTATCTTTTGGCGAACAGAATTGCCGTTTTTTATAGATCCGTTCTCACTGTATAAAACTTTCCCACTGGTTCCGCCGGAATGCAAAAAAGAACCTTCAGGCATATTACCACCGTTTGAGGTATTTCCTGACTTGGGTATTTCAAGAACATTCATTTCATATGAAGGCATCAGCTCAACAGCTGTAACACCAAGACTTTTTATATATGGAATTTTTTCTATTATTCCCTTGTAAGTGCCACGTTTTTTCAGGTCTATACCGCTGGAAGGGCTCTTTGTATATCCTCTGACATGAAGTGTATACACAAAGGAATTCTCATATTTTGTTCTGGGAAATCTGTCAGCCCCCCAGTCATAGGCAGAAGCATCAAGCCTGCATCGACAATCCTGAGGTTTTGCATTCTTACCCCATTTTTCGAAGCCCTCAATGTATGTTGCATAAGGGTCAGCAAACAAATTTCCGTTTTCATATAGCATATAGCCGGTAAATTCATCAGTTTCACCGGTTATAGTTGCGCAAAAAAGTTTTCCATAGCGAAAGCTTTCAGAAAAAGTGACAAGGACACCGTCCTTATCGTTTTTCTTAAAAAGAACAATACCGCAGTTCTTTTTACCCGTGTATGACGCACAGACACGTATTCCTTCTGATGTTCTTGTAACTCCCATAGGATAAGGCTGGGAGGATGCCAATTTAAGAATGTTTTTCATCGGTTTTCCTTTTTTACAATATACGACATAGTATTATACCACAATTCGATATATTTTTAGACAAAAACAAGAGGTAGCAGGGAAAAAATATCCATACTACCTCGTATAGTAAAAACAATCTCTTAATGATCTTCTCAGTCTTCAGGATCAGCATCAATGAGTTCATCAAATTCCACGTCATCAAGATACTCATCAAAAGCATCTGCAACAGCTTCATATTCATCATCATCTTCGATGTAACCAAGTGTAGGTTCATCATCTTTTGATTTCTGGATAAACTCGTAAAACCATACATTTCCATCATTATTCTGACCATGCTCATCAAGCGGAAGAAGAACAATATAATCCTTATTCTGAACTGTCAGTACTATCAGAACTGCACAGGTTACATTTTTGCCGTCATCGAGCTCAATATCCACTGTAATCTGCTCATCGTTCTGAATTTTAGTATTCATCTCTGTAGCGATCTCTGAAAAGATCATGTGCACCTCCGTTTAGACTGTAAAGTCAATCTTTTGACCATACCCCTTAACAGGCGTTGCTTCAATCTGACTCCAGTCAACATTCTTTATTTTTTCCAATAGTTCTTCTACCGAATCAGCGTAAACAGTAGTAGTTTTCTCATATGGAGGTTCTTTCTTTCCATAAGGATTTATGCCCGGTCCTTCACGGAGTTTCTCCATAGATTCTTCCCGTTCTTTGCGCTTCTCTGCTTTAGCTTCCTCGGCTTTTGCAGCCTCCTTGTCATCGGCAACCTGCTTCTGATATTTCTCATTCTGCTCACGAATCTTTGCAAAGAACTGAACAGTACCTTCAGCATCAATCTTAATTCCTATGGAATCAACCTTTTGCCCGGATTCTTCAAGTTGTTCCTTCATCTCATCCAGCTTACCTGTTGATTCATCGATGATGCCCATATATTTGTTCTTTGTTTCTTCGTCGGCAGCCATTTTTTCCAACGTTTCCGGATCTATCAGTACGCTGTATTCCTTGGTACCTCTTGACAAAATATCCTCAGCTTCTTCATCTGATGAATAGTTTGACACAAAAAAGTCCATATTTCCATACTTTTCTTTAAGTTCATCCAAAAGTTTTTTTGCACCATCGGACAACTCAACGCCTTCCTGGATATGGCTCTCGGAAACAGGCTTATTCTTCTGCATAGAAATAGGAGCCTCAGACTTTTTTGTATGTTCAGTTTTATCAGCTTCGCGTTTTTTTGGTTGATAAGCATTCAACTGGTTCACTATATTCGAACCAAGTCCGTTCACCATGTTCATATAAAACCCTCCTTTGTTTTTAGAACCCGCAACATCCGTGTCGCTTAAATGGATATACTACTCCAATATTTTTATCGGATAATATATCTTAATACTTAATAGTTTCATATAAAAAATTTATAAATAATTATTTCATTCTAAAGTAATTGTCTATCTTTAAGTGTAATGAATTCTTATCTACAGTTTTCAGGATATAATCAGCCGGTTTAAGAGCAAGCACTCTTACTATACTTGCCTTATCGCCCTTTGCAGTAAGAAACATTACCGGAATATCCTTTATACTCATATCACTTTTAAACATTTCAAGAACCTTGGGCCCTGGTGTAACAGGCATTTCATAATCAAGAAGTATTAGATCTGCTTTATTTTTAGCAAGCCAGGTAATAGCCTGAATTCCCGAGTTAGCCATGGAAACCTTATAATCATCCTTAAGCCAGTCTCTGATTGTTCGCATATAAGTCACATCATCATCAACTATAAGAATGCTCTTTTTATTGGTTTCCAGCAGTTCATCCATGAAAAATTTGTCCATGGTTTCTATGAAAGTATCCATTTGAAGCGGTCTCTCAAAGAAACTGTGTACATGTGATTCAGGCAGATAAGTAAGAGCTTCCTCATACTCCAAAGGATTGCTTATAAAAATAACCTGTCTGTGTGTTTCAAGACACAAGTCCTTCAGATAAATCAGGGACTTCGGAATTATTTCGTCCAGATAATAGATAAAAACAGTAGCGGATTCCTGATTTTTTTGAAGATCTTCTACCTTATCGGAAGAAAAAGATGCTTCTATCCCTACATCCTTCAGCTTCATGATAAGTCCCTTTACCATAAAGGTTTCATTTGAACTTATGATAGTTACTTTCTTTGCCATAGTCTTCTCCGTATCCTATCTTTCTTCAATAACCTTCTTCATGTCTTCCCAATTAAGTCCCGTTAACAGTCGTTCCATTTCTTTAAATATCCTGTCATCCTTATCAGGAAGTTTGTAATCCTTCATCGATTTAATAACCATATCAGCCAGATCAAAGTCCATTGCTTCAATAAATTCAGAAAGCGCTGCATAGGCATCACTTAGTGCTGCTTCCGAAACAGGCGTTTTTTCATCATCAGTGTCCTTTGACATAAAGGAAAGTTTTTCCTTAAAGGACCTGTAATCAGCCAAAAGAGCATCTGTTTCGTTTTTTATTTTTTCTATGTTATTATTGTTTCCCGCATCCTCCAGATCCTTTGCATCTGACCAAAGTTTTGTTGCACCAATAAGATTTGCAGAGCTTTTAAGGGCATGTACCTTGATAGTATAGTTTTTATAGTCTTCGTTTTTATAATACCCTTCTATTTCATCAGCCTTTACATCTATTGAATTATAAAAGATATCCAATGCGGTAATATATCCTTCATCCGACCCGCACAGAGATATACCTTTTTGATAATCGATCTCTTTCACCTTGGAGATAGCCGCTATTACGTCATTGTCGGGTGCTTTTTCTTCCTGTACCGGTCTAGGCGACTGAGTATCTGTCTGAATTGTGTCAGGCCTTCTGTCCTCATTTGGCAGTTTTAATTCAGCTCTTGCACTATCCGGAAGATACATTATCAGAACCGCCATAAGTTGTTTAAAGTCAACTGGCTTATCAAGATAATTTGTAAATCCCGCTTCCAGACAAAGCTTTCCTTCATCCGGATCATCAGGTGATACAAGTGCGATAACAGGAGTGATTTCATTACCGTTTCGAATGCTTCCTCTCATCTCGGAAAGTGTCTGTATACCTGTCATGGACGGCATGAGATAATCCATAAGAATGAGTGCGTATTCATTTGATTTTACTGCCTTTAGGCAATCTTTTCCGCTATCCGCCTCATCAGAATCAACGCCCAGGTATTCCAGCAGCTTTTTTATAAAAAATCTATCAAGTTCGGAATCATCAACTATCAAAACTTTTTCGTTCACTTTAGCCTCCGGATATATGTCATCTGGTATTAGCTCTATGCATCAAAAGCCCAATTGCATCATACAACTCTTTATCATTAGAGTAGTTTTCTCTTATATCGGTAATATTTGACAGGCTGCTATTCGTCCCATACTGATCGGAAGTATTTTTTATAACCCTGACAGGCTTTTTCTTTTCTTTATCCGACTTCTCTCCTGTGTTTACCTTTTCCTTAGGAAGATACTTTATAAGCATTTTTTCCAGGGAGTCTCCGATTATTGGTTTTGAAAGATAATCCTCGAAACCTGATTTCTGATAAACATCCCTTGCCCCCGCAAAAGCATTAGCTGTAAGCGCAATACTAGGGGTATCCTTATTAGGGTTGGATTCTTCACTCCTAAGTCTCCAAAGCAGCTCCATTCCATCCATTTCAGGCATCCTGTGGTCTATAAGCATTATGTCGTATTTGACATCCTTCGTCATCTCAAGAGCTTCCTTACCACTGCTTGCAGTATCAATATTTACATGCGTATCCTTCAACAGATTTCGTGCAACAACAAGATTTATGTCATTATCATCAACAATAAGTATTTTGGCATCCGGTGCGGTAAACAGTTCCTTATATTTACTGTCATCCTGTATTATGCGGTCATAGGTCAGCTTGAAATCACCGATGGGCTCCCAGCTTCGCGTCTTTTGATTTACAACAAAAGAGAACGTTGAACCTTTTCCGTATTCACTCTTAACATGAAGCTCGGAATTCATCAGCTGCAAAAACTTCTGTACAATACTCATGCCGAGTCCTGAGCCTTCAACGTTTCTGTTTCTGGATCCTTCAAGTCTCTCAAAAGGAGCAAACAATTTTTGCATGTCCTCTTCGCGTATTCCGATTCCGGTGTCTGAAACTGATATTTTCAGGCCGATAATCCCCTGTACATCCAAATGACCACCTGATATATAGTCAACTGAAAATCTTACTTCGCCATGCTCTGTATACTTGATTGCATTAGTGAGTATATTAAGAATTACCTGCTTTAGTCTGACATTATCACCGTATAAAAGATGAGGAGTCTGACTGTTTACTATGACATTCAGCTTAAGGCCTTTATTCTTGGCTCTCTCATCCACCATATTGATAAGCTCTGTAATCATGTCTGCCAAATCGTAATCCACATTATAGAGCTCCATCTTTCCTGCTTCTATTTTTGAAAAATCCAAGACATCATTTACAAGTGCTAAAAGAGTATTACCTGCAGTCTTGATGCCATGTGAGTATCTTTTTAACTCAGGGTCATCATACTCTCTTAAAATAAGCTCGTTCATTCCCAAAATAGCATTAATAGGTGTCCTTATTTCATGTGACATCTGTGACAAAAACTGTGTTTTTGCACCATTTGCTGCTATGGCATTTGCCTCTGCCTCAGCAGCCTTGCTGCTTAATTCCTCTAAGCTTGCAGCATTAAGAGCCTCTCTGATCCGCAAATGCACAACAATAACAGTAATTATGGCAGACACAAAAAGACATGATATTACAGAAAAAACGTCTCTTGATGAATAAAAATCCTCTTTCCAAAAAAAGCATAATACGCAAAAAACAATTGACAGTATGAGGTCAAACACCACATATACCTTCAGCCTGTCTATATAAATTATCGAAAACATTATAAGAAAAAAAGGGAAAAGACCTGCAGGCTGATTTTTATAAGGTAAAATATCGATACTGATCAGTCCAAGATACAAGAGACCATAAAAAATAATGGACTCCGTTCTGCATATTTTCATTGTGACAACTCTGTCCTTTAAAAACTGATTAGTCACAAAAAACAATACAATCAAAGTAAAAAGCGCATAATAAGTTTTGTGTACACGGAAGCCCTGGAGAAGTACCTTTGCAAAAATAAGCATTATTAAGTAGATGCCT
>JAEEGL017386368.1_pt1 | contig 26603 bp, 14 predicted proteins | sample 9134231 | NCBI WGS metagenome assembly JAEEGL01 (sample SAMN16246548, study PRJNA631951) | gut metagenome | biome: gut microbiome; feature: rumen; material: fiber-attached | host: Bos | place: Iran: Karaj | collected 2018-10 | reverse complement strand
CGGTTGCCTTGCCGATAACGAAACAATATTAAATACAATAGTAAAAAAGCTTAAAACTTAAAATATTAGCGATAAATTGTTGTAAAATTTTGTTGCTAAAATTTTTTAAATGTAGAATGTAAAATTAGCTTGTAAGTTTATAAGATTATTAGGTTATAGGTTTGAGGTCGGAAAAAATTTTCAGAGCAATTTTTAATTAAATAATAAGTTTTTTTGCTACGCAAAAAACACATTAATTACTAATTGCTAATTAATAATTACTAATTGTTGTTTAGTCGTTCAACTTATAATCCCATAACCCTATCACCCTATAACCTGTCGTTAATTGTACATTATAAATTATACATTATACATTTGTGTATCAAATTTGTGGAGCAAATTTTTATGTTAACACTACTTATAACATTAGGTCCTACAAGAGAATATATCGACCCTGTTCGTTTTATTTCAAATGCTTCTTCAGGTAAAATGGGATATGAAATAATAAAAGAAGCATTAAAGAAAAAAATGAAAGTTATAGCTGTTAAAGGACCATGCGATATTCAAATAAAATCTTCAAGTTGTAAAGTTATAGATGTTATAAGTGCCGAAGATATGTTTGTTGAAGTAAAACGAAATTTAAAAAAAGCGGATATTTTTATAAGTGCGGCAGCAGTTGCTGATTATAAACCTGCAAAAATTTCTAAAGATAAAATAAAAAAAACTTCCGATAATTTAACTTTAAAGCTTACTAAAAATATTGATATAGTTAATTATGTATCAAAACATAAAAACAAACAACAAATAGTGATAGGTTTTGCATTGGAAAGTAAAAATTTAATTTCTTATGCAAAAGAAAAATTAAAGAAAAAAAATTTGGATATGATAGTTGCCAATGGAGTAAAAACAATAGGTGCAAATGTTTCGGAACCGACCATATTATTTAAAAACGGATATGTAAAAAAAATAAAGTCGGCAACAAAAAATTCTATAGCAAAAGAGATTGTAAATGAAACGATTAAATTATTCTCAAATAGTACAATTGGCTAAAACCGCGATAGAAGAAGATTCCAATTGGGGTATGGAAGAAATAATTAGGGATATTAATAAAGATAATTCGGTATCTCAAACAAAACAAATAAGAAAAACGAAAATTATTGATGAACAAAAAAAGCCTGTTTCAAAAATAAATCAAGGTAATAATAAAAATATAAAAGATATTTTGGATAATTTAAAACAAGAAGTTTTAAATTGTAAGAAATGTATGCTCGGTAAAAGTCGTATAAATGCCGTATTTGGAGTAGGAGATCCCTATACGAATTTAATGTTTGTCGGTGAAGGTCCCGGTTTTCAGGAAGACCACAAAGGAGAACCTTTTGTCGGTAGAGCGGGAGCTTTATTGGATAAGATAATTGCTGCTATGGGCTTTTCAAGGCAAACTGTCTATATTGCAAATATAGTTAAATGTCATCCTATGAAAAATCCTTCAAATCCTGAACTTAAAACAAACGATAGACCGCCTACATTGGAAGAAATGCAAATATGTAAACCATATCTTGATAAGCAAATAGAAATAATAGCTCCTAAGGTTATAGTTACATTAGGCTCATCATCGACAAAAGCATTACTTCAAACAGAAGAAACAATAAGTTCTTTAAGGGGAAACTTTAAAGAATATAATGGAATAAAACTTATGCCTACATATCATCCTGCCGCATTACTTAGAAATCCCAGCCTTAAAAAAGATGTTTGGCATGATATGCAAAAAGTTATGGCATACTTAAAAAACGGTTAATATGAAAGTTTTGGAAATTATATTGCCTGTTCCGGTTAATAAATCTTTTTATTATACAATTCCCGAACAGTTTAAAAATGATGATATTTTATTTAAGAGGGTTAAGGTTCCTTTTAATAATAAAGTATTGGTTGGTTTTTGTTTAAGTGTAAAAAATGACTTTCGGTTAAACAATAAAATAAAATTAAAAAATATTTCGGAAGTTTTAGATGAAAAACCGATATTAACGGAAGAAATTATTAAAATGAGTAAATGGTTGTCTGAAACTTATTTGTGTTCTTTCGGTGAAGCTCTTGCAACGGTAGTTCCTATTTCATTAAAAGTTCCTAAAAACACTCTTAAATTAAAAAAATCAGCAATTAAATCTAAAATAAGTGCAATAAAATTAAATTTATATCAAGAAAATGCATGTGATAAAATATTTTCTGCAATTGAGAGAAACGAGAATAAAAATTTTTTAATTCACGGTGTTACAGGCTCCGGAAAAACGGAAGTTTATTTAAGATGTATACAAAAAGTAATAGATAATGAGAAGTCTGCAATATTTTTATTACCGGAAATATCGTTGACTCCCCAATTTATAGATATTTTAAATAAAAGATTTGGTAATATTGTTGCTTTATGGCATAGCGGAGTTACAAAGGTACAAAAATATAAAATATTTCATGCAATAAGAAATGGGAATATAAAAATAATTGTAGGCGCAAGATCTGCCGTTTTTTTGCCTTTTACGAATTTAGGGATTATTGTTATAGATGAAGAACATGAAAATACATATAAACAAAATAATAAACCTTCTTACGATGCAAAAGAAATTGCTTTGTGGCGAGCAAAATATAATAATGCGGTATGTGTTTTAGGTTCGGCAACACCTTCTATGGAAATTTATAAAAAATGTTTGGATAAAAAAATAAACTTAATTGAACTGCCATACAGAATAGATAAAAAAAGTTTGCCTGTAATAGAAATGGTTTCATTGAAAAATGTAAAAAATAAAATTTCAGTTTTTTCAATGAAGATGTTAAATGCCATAAAAACTGCTCTTGCAAGAAGAGAACAGGTTATAATTTTTTTAAACAGAAGAGGTTTTTCTTCCTCTATTGCTTGTGATAATTGCGATACGTTGGTTCAATGTCCTAATTGTTCCATTTCGTTTGTATATCATAGGTACCCTGAAGTGTTAAAGTGTCATTATTGCGGTAAAGAACTGAAGTTTCCGATAAAATGTTCAAAGTGCGGAAAAACTCATTTTAGAACAATAGGTGTCGGAACCCAAAGAGTTGAAGAAGAACTTAAAACTTTATTTCCTCATACAAAGATTTTCAGATTGGATGCCGATACGGCAACATCAAAAACAATTTATTCCAAAGTGTATGAGGGAATAAAAAATGAAGAGTATTCCATACTTCTAGGTACTCAAATGGTTACAAAAGGCTTTGATTTTCCAAGAGTATCTTTGGTTTGTGTTATTAATGCCGATATGTCTTTGTATCTTCCGGATTTTCGTTCATCCGAAAGGACTTTTCAATTAATTACACAAGTTGCAGGAAGATGTGGTAGGGGTAAGATCGAAGGAAAAGTTTTGGTTCAAACAATGTATCCGGATAATTATGCATTAAATTTTGCAAAAAATTATGACTATAAATCTTTTTTTGAGCAGGAACTTAATTACAGAAAAGAATTAAATTATCCTCCGTTTTGCAATATAGCAAAAATTACCGTTCGAAATGCCGAAGAAGAAAAAACATTGAAATTTACGGAAAAATTATATGGTTTTATAGATAAACAAATAATGGAATCTAATTATTGTGTGAATCTGTTAGGTCCGTCTCAGGCTTATATTTTTAAAGCTAACGGGACTTATAGATGGCAAATTATTCTTAAAGGTGCAAGAAAAGAACTGAAAGATATTTTGGAAAAAATTGAAACAATTAATATTCCTAATCAAACGTACATAAATGTGGAGCTTGATCCTAATGATTTGCTATAAGTTTGTTTGCAAGAACTTCTATCGTTTGTTTTAAGCTTTTTGCGGCTCTGCTAAAAGCAAACCCTTCCTTGTTTATCGGATCATCAATATCTTTTTGTTCATCGTAACAGTAATCCATAAGCAGAAATATTTTATCACCGAATTGGGAATATTTATCGATAAGTTCTTCCAATTGATCTTGTGTCATCACAAATAACATATCTGCAGCTTCTAAATCTTGTTTGGAAATTAAAGTCGGAGTATGACTTGTATATTCAATGCCGTTTTTTTTAAGGAATTTTTTTATTTTATCCGGAACTCTTAAATTTGAGAATACAAAAGTTCCTCTTGAAAAAACTTCAATGTCTGTTTTTCCTTTTTGTATAAGAATTTGTTTGAGTATTTCTTGTGACATGAAACTTCTGCAAACATTTGCATGGCATACAAAACATATCTTCATAATAAAATAATATCAATTTGTTTTTTTGTTGTAAATATATCTTAAATTTTATACAATAAACGAGCCATGAATATAATCAAAGAAATAGATAGAATAGTCAAGCTTGCATTGGAAGAAGATTGTGCTTATAATGATGTTACATCAAAAAGTCTTTCTCTAAATAATAAGCTTGCATCTGCTCAATTAATAGCAAAAGATAATGGTATACTTTGCGGAATAGACGCATTTAAGTATGTCTTATTGAAATTGGATAAAAGATTTAAATTCAAGGTTTTCTTTAAAGATGGTCAAACGGTTAAGAAGGGCGATATTATACTTACATTGAAAGGTCCTGCCGCACCGCTTCTTGCAGGTGAAAGAACAGCTCTCAATTTTATACAAAAACTTTCGGGAATTGCTACAACTACAAATAAATTTGTGAAAATTATTAAAGGTTCAACCGCAGGAATTTACGATACACGAAAAACTCTTCCCGGCTTTAGAAATGTATCAAAGTATGCGGTTCGTTGCGGTGGGGGAAAAAATCATAGAATGAATTTATCTGATATGGTTTTAATAAAAGATAATCATTTGGCATTAATAGATGATCTTACAAAAAAAGTAAAAGAAATAAGAAAAAAATATAAAAAACTTAAAATTTTGATAGAATGCGAACATGAGAAACATGTTAAAAATGCAATAGCTGCTGGTGCCGACATTATTATGCTTGATAATATGAAACAGCCGTTATTAAAAAGAATGGTGAAACTCATAAGAAACAGTTCAACAAAAACATATAAACCTTTAATAGAAATTTCCGGCGGAGTAAATTTTCAAACAATAAAAAATTATGCTAAGTTGGGAATAGAAAGAATTTCGATAGGAATGATAACTCATTCCGCACCGTCTTTGGATATTTCTTTGGAAGTTGAAGTACATAAATAAAAATGCCACACTTTTATATAAATCCTAAAAATATAAATAATAATAATTTTGTTATAGATAATGAACAGTTTCATTATTTGGCAAATGTGAGACGGTTTAATGTTGGTGATACTATTAATATATTCGACGGTCTTGGGAATTCATTTATTGCTAAAATAGAAAAAATAGAAAAAAAACAAATCTCCGGTAAAATAATATCTTCAAAAACTTTTCAATTACCTGATAAAAAAGTTTCTTTATATACTGCAATACCAAAAGGAGAACGTTTTGATTGGCTTATAGAAAAAGCATCCGAAATAGGTGTTTTTGAAATAGTTCCTGTTATATATGAAAGAAGTGTTATAAAAGATTTTACGGAAAATAAAATAGAAAGATATCAAAAAATATCTATTGCGGCGAGTTCTCAGAGTTGGAGAGCCGATATTATGAAAATAGAAAGACCGATAAACTTTTTAGATGTAAAAAATATATTAAAAGAACAAAAAAAATCTTTGAATGTTTTATCTTATGAAAGCGAAGAAAAAAATAATATATTGTCTTTAAAATTATCTGATATAAAAAATATAAATGTTTTTATAGGTCCTGAAGGCGGTTTTGATAAAAAAGAAATAGAATTTGCAGTTGATAATAACTTTAATATAGTCACTTTGGGAGAAAATATTTTAAGAGTAGAAACTGCTGCAATTTTTTCAGCAAGTGTATTAATGGCAATGAGCGGGATCTAATTAATTAGGAAAAACAAATTATTATGAAAAAGTATTTATTATTGTCCTTAATTTATATTTTATTAGACCATATAACAAAATTTTTGGTTATAAAAAATATTCCATATTATTCTTTTATAAAAATTAATGATTATTTTAGTATTGTAAATATATCAAATACAGGTGTGGCATTTAGTATGTTTCAAAACAATAATATTTTTTTTATTGCTTTAGTTTCATTGGTAATAATATTTTTGATATATTTTATTGCTAAAAATAAAAAAGAACTTACAAGACTTCAATTGCATTCTTTATTTTTAATATTATCCGGCGGAATAGGCAATCTTATAGATAGGCTTTTTAGGGGTGCTGTAGTAGATTTTATAGATATCGGATATAAAGATATTTACAGATGGCCGGCTTTTAATATCGCGGATTCTTGTGTTTGTATAGGTATAGCTTTATTTATCATTTCAATATTGTTTTTTAATAAAATAAAATCAAAAGTTAATTAATTCAATAATTTATTTTCTATAAAGTTCATAAATTTGAATAATATTGGTGCAAGAATAATATTACACAGCATCTGTCCCCATGTTCTGTATGTTATTTCAAAATAAGGGTAAGTAGTTTCGGTATGTATTATTAAATATATAAAACTTGTTATAAATTGAACAATGACGAGGGCAAGTAAAATAACAATGATTTGAGTTAAAGGTTGATTTTTATCAAGCTTTTTATTAAATCTCCCGGATAAATATCCCGAAATTGTAAATGTGAGAGCCCTTATACCAAAAATATCAGTAGCTAATATATCCCAAAATAAACCGTAAAAAAAACCCGTAAATTGCCCTTTGATTGAGCCTTTATTTAAGCCTGTATATACAATGTAAAGTAAAATAAAATTCGGATAAATATTAATAGCCGAAAAATATTTGGGAATTATAAATTGCAGTATAATTAAAATAAAAAATACAAAAAGTGCAAATACAAATTTTAACATGTTATTTATTTTTATAGGATAATATAATAACTTCGTCTATCCTTTCCGTTAAACAGTATGGCAGAACAAAAATTTCATCATAGTTTCCTAATTTATTTCTTGAAATTTCAATAATTTTACCTACAGGTATTTCTTTGTGAAATATATTACTTAAATTACCCGTTACGATTTCATCATCAACTTTTATTTTTGCATTTTGCGGAACATAAGATAAATTTAGATAATTGGAATTACAACCATTTGCTAAACAATCTATCCTTGAACTTTTAGTCTGAACCGGTATTGAGAATAAAGAGTTTGTTATTAATGCAACTTTTGTACTTGAATTAAAAACTTCTATAGTTCTACCGAATACACAAATAGTATTGTCTTTTAAAACACATATTACCGGCGAATCTTCTTTTACACCGTCGACGGCACCTTTGTTTATAATAACCCATTGGTACCACTGAGTCGATTCTCTCGTTATTATATTAGCAAAAATTTTTTCTGCATCCTGCTGCTTTGACAAAGATAATAAATTTTTTAATCTTAAGTTTTCTTCCATTAATAAATCAAAATCCGTAAGTTTGTAATTCAAATCAAACAATTGTTTTTTCAGTTTAATGTTTTCTTTGTTTACATTAACTATATTTGAAATATTATGTATTAAACTATCTGTTGCAGTAAAGGTATTTGATGTAAATTCTAAAGATGGAGATATTACGGAAAGAGCCAAATATTTTATTGCTTTAATTGTTGGTGTAAGATGCATAAAAATTAATGTTAAAGATATTAACACTAAAACAAACAATATTTTGGTAGCTTTCTTATAATTAACTTCTTCTTTGTTAGTTGACATAGAATATAATAAAATCTTTGATAAACAAAGAGGTATAGAATGCTATATAAGACTTTTTTGCATTAATTTTAAATGGTCTAGTTCTTCCAAATATATTCCCGTTCCTCTAACTACACAAGTCAAAGGATCATCGGCAACATTAATCGGTAGCTCCGTTTCTTGAGCTAAAAGTTCCGGAAGACCTCTCAGTAAAGCACCGCCGCCGGCAAGAACAATGCCTCTGTCTACCAAATCTGCGGACAAAGCTGCAGGTGTTTCTTCAAGAGTATCTTTTATAACTTCAACAATAGATTTTATAGGTTCGGATAATGCGGATCTTATCTCTTCCGAAGTAACGGTTATGGTTTTTGGAAGTCCCGTAACCTGATCTCTTCCTTTTACTTCCATGCTTAACTCTTCCGGCATAGGGAAAACTGAACCTATTTGTATTTTTACTATTTCAGCTGTGTTTTCACCTATAAGGAGATTGTATTTTCTTCTGAAATACTGAACTATGGCATCATCCATTTTATCGCCTGCAACATCTATTGCTTTTGAAACAACCATTCCTCCTAAAGCAATGACTGCGACATCGGTAGTTCCTCCGCCGATATCAACAATCATATTTCCTTCAGGTTCTTGTATCGGAAGACCTGCTCCTATTGCTGCTGCCATAGGTTCTTCTATAATATGAACTTCTCTTGCACCCGCTTGTTCTGCAGATTCTCTAACAGCTCTTCTTTCAACTTCCGTTATTCCGGAAGGTACACCTATGACTATTCTGGGATGTAACAACCTTTTTGATTTATTTACTTTTTTAATAAAGTATCTAATCATTTTTTCAGTTGCGGCAAAATCTGCAATAACTCCGTCTCTTAAAGGCCTTATGGCGACAATATTTGCAGGTGTTTTTCCCAACATTTTCTTTGCTTCTCTACCTATTTCCAAAACATCTTTTGTTTCTTTATCCATGGCAACAACGGATGGTTCCGTTAAAACTACACCTTGTCCTTTAACGTAAACCAAAACAGCTGCCGTTCCTAAATCTATACCCAAATCGTTGGAAAACAATTTAAAAAGATAATTAAACATATTCTGACTTCCTTATTTATAATTTATATCAAAGTATTATACTAATATTAAAAAAAACAATCAAATGTGAATTTTATCAGTAATTAATTTAAATGTTTTTATACAATTATAACAGCACGGTTTTATTTGTTGATTTTATTTTATTATAAATAGTAAAATACACGTTGTTGCGATAAGTAAGCTACTAAAAATAAATATTTATTAATACGGGAGGATAACTAATGAAATACGTATGCAAAGTATGTGGTTGGGTAAGTGAAGATGGCGCAAAACCGGATAAATGTCCTATATGCGGAGCACCGGCAGACAAACTTGAAGCTATCGTTGAAGGTGAAAAAACGTATGCTACCGAACATAAAATCGGTGACGGTCAAGTTGAAGACAAAGAAATAGTTGAAGGATTAAGATCCAATTTTAATGGAGAATGTACGGAAGTGGGAATGTATTTGGCAATGTCAAGAGTTGCCGAAAGAGAAGGTTATCCGGAAATAGCGGATGCTTTTAAAAGATACGCTTATGAAGAGGCAGACCATGCTGCAAAATTTGCAGAACTTTTAGGTGAAGTTGTAACGAATTCTACACAAAAAAATCTTGAACTTAGAGCTCAAGCCGAACATGGTGCATGTGCCGGTAAAATGGAAATAGCAATAAAAGCAAAAAAATTGAATTATGATGCAATTCATGATACTGTTCATGAAATGGCAAAAGATGAAGCAAGACACGGTAAAGGTTTTGATGGTTTATTGAAAAGATATTTCAAGAAATAAAACTTTATCTGATATTTAAGAAAAAGACAGTAAATTGAACATTTAATTTACTGTCTTTTTCATTTGTATATTATAATTTTCTCCTTTCCATTTTTTGTAATATAATGTATAATTACATATATGAGGTTTTATGTTTATTAATAGTATGTTTTATAATTATAAAAACATGATTAATAAATTATTTTGTTGTATCATAATTTGTTCTATGATATGGCAGTCTGTTTTTTTATCTTTGAGTATCAATTGCACAGAAACAATAAATGAGAATATAACTGTTCAGAATAACATATTTTCCGCAGTTTTTTTTATAGAAAAGACTATAAATGAGTTTACTTGTTCAATAGTAGGTAGTATTCTTCAACAAACTTCAAAAGAAGAAAATAAAACTCAAAAATCTTCAACTCCTTCAAATTTCAATGAATTATCAATAGTGTCAGTGTTCCAGTTTAATGAATTTTTAAATTTGTATTCACAAACTCTGTTTTATAAAGGATTTTTTCTGGTTGATATGTGTGTTTTTTATCAAGCGGATGTAGGTTTTATAAAAAATACGAAAATTTTTACGGTATATTTTTTAGAGATGCTGCTTAAATATTCTTTTAGCAGTATTTATGGCGATTATAATATTAATAATATTTATATAAATTGTTTAAGAAATCCCGTGTAATATTTTTATACGGGGTTTTTTATTTGGGGATGTAATATGAAAAAAACTGTAAAAATGTTTTATCAAAAAGCAGTAGCTGTTTTGGTAAGTATAAGTTTTGTTATAACAATTATTGTGCCGAAAAATTCTTTTGCGGCCACAAACATAAATTCAGTTTCTTATTTTATTCCTTCATCTCTTGGAAAAGTTACGTCCGCTAAGTTTTATGATAGTCCGGAACTTGTTGTAAATATACAAGATTTACATTTTCATGCACAGACCTAAAGAAATATAAGTGAAATATTGGAATATTTGGATAGAGAATATAGCATAGACAAAATATATCTCGAAGGTGCTTATAAAAATATAAACACAAAATGGCTTTCCGATTTTAAAAAAGAACAAATGGGTAATAAAGTATTGGAAAGTTTGGTTGATACGGGAAGGTTAAGCGGAACGGAATATTATTCCGTGATAAGCAATAAGAATGAAATTATAGCAGGTATAGAGGACGAAAAGTTATATAAGGAAAATATAAAACTTCTCGGAGAGATTATAAGTAAAAGACAAGAAATAGAAAAAATTTGCTCTGAATTGGAACAAAAAATAAATTCAATAAAGAAAGAATATTTTAAAAACAATAAAGAAATAAAAAATCTTGAAAATTTAATAACAAAATACAAAAACAAACAAATAAACGCATTACAATATTATAGCACATTAGAAAGATTAGCTTTAAACAATAGTGTTGAATTAAAAAAATATCCGAATTTGGTTTCATATATTAACATACTTAAAATAAACAACAATATCAATAAAAATAAATTAACGGAAGAAATTAAACTGTTTTTAACGGAGTTAAAATCGACTATAAACTATCAGGATTATATAAAACTGTTAAATGAAAGTAATAATTTTAAAAATATAACAAATATAAGTCAAAAATTGTTGGTTTTAGATAGTACTCATCGAATATCCGATAAGTTAAAACTGAAAAACTTAAACTCCTTTTTACGATATATAGAGTTAAGTAAAAATATAAATCCTGTGGAGTTTATGGATGAGGAAACAAATTTAACTGACATTATTTTTTTAAAATTGGCAAAAAACAAATATGAGCATGAAGTTATTTTTTTATCATACTGTTTACCGAAAATAAAAAATTATTTTTTAGCGGATATTACGGCACAAAATTATCATAAATTTAGTGAATTGTTTGTCAAATTTAAAAAAATATTGCTTTCCTATTCGTCCGAAAATATAGTGTCCAAATTAGATAAATATCAGGATTTGTTGTTAAAATATTATAAAAACAATATACAAAGAGACGAAATATTTGCAAAAACAATAGTAAAGAAAAAAAATGAATCCGTAAAATCCTCCGTACAAAATACATCCGATGCTCTAAAATATATAGAAAATAAATTTAAAGGTAAAAAAATAAAATTAGTTGTTACCGGCGGTTTTCATACGGCAGGTTTGGAAAAGACATTAAAAAATAACGGAATTTCTTACATAGTAATAACTCCGAAAGTAACGGAAAATATAGATAAAGCTAAAGAAATTTATGCCGATACGATAAAATATAATGCAAATATTTTAACCAATTCAATAAATATAGAACCTTTAAGTCAGGAAAATGTAAATGTATCTTTTCCTAAACTTTTGAACGATATCTTTTACCTTATAAAACAAGATGTCACTCTAAACAGTTTAAATAACAATGATCTTTTAGTGGAAATTAATAAATTTGTAGATAAACATGTAAAAAGTTTACACAGTAATATCAGTGTTGTAAGTTGGCAACTAACCGAAGGCTCGTTAAAAGATAAAAATATAAAATATTCCGTAACATACCTGATTCAAAAAGGCGAAAAAAAAGAAATTGAGACGGTTGCATATACATATCCGTCAATAAGTGATTCGGAAGAAAATTTATCAAACAATAATTTAAAAAAAGCTGTTATTTTTAAGGATTTATTTAAAGGGTTCGGTACAACTGTAAACTTAATATATGAAAATGTTGTTGCTCCTATAGCTGAAAACTTTGTGTTTTTATGGATTCCCTTTGTGTCCACGGTAACAATAGCACCGAATTTAACGGCAGTGCCGTTTGCTGTTACGGCAATATTCGGCATTTTTGTTTTTCCGTTAAGTCACATAATAGCCGATCATTTTGTAAACCAAGAAGAAAGAAGTTTTAAAGAGTTGTTAATTCCTACAACTTTATTTACCGGTGTATTTCTTGCTATTGAATATGCTTTTCCCGGAAGTTCTTTTATTGCATTTGTTACTTCTTCAATAATCCATATAATATATAATATTCTCGTTTATAAAGAAATAATAAATTTGCCTGCCGCCTTGATAGTTAAAGATAAACTATTATCAAAAACGGTAACAATCGACAAAGTCGATAAAATAATAGAAAAAAGCAGATTTGTGTTAATTTCTTTAGAGTCCGAATTGTTAAAAGCTTATCCGTTTAATAAACAGGCCAGTGAATATATAATAAGACAACTCTATAAGCGTAAATTAATAGATAATAAAAATATTTTCTCTTATAAAGCAAAATCCTTATTTGAAGAATATTCCGATATTAAGGAATATTTTTTAACCATTTGCAGATATGATAAAAAAGATGATAATGGAAATGAACTTAAGGACAATGACAAAATATTGGAACTTGATTTATTAAAAACAATAACAGATTTAAAAGAAATATTAAATGAAAAAAATAATATAGATGATAAAAATTTAAAGAAAATAGAAAGTTGTGTTAAAGAGCTTGAATATTTAGAACAATTGGCACAGAAAGGTGAAATTAACATTAATGAAGATATTTTACCTATGGTAAGATATTTGATTAATGAAATTATTGATGTAAGTTATGATTTATATTTATTAAACGAACAACAAGATGAACAAATTGTAAAAATGTTAAATTCAATATTGCCTTTATATAAACAAACAATACTATTTTATGGAAAAATAGAGGATAGTAGTATTGAAACAATAAGGAATATTGCAAATGCATTTATAAAACAAAAAAATATTGATATGTTTGATGAGATATTTAAGTTCATAACAGAAATCTATGGAACAAACAAACATATTGTTTATCTTAATAGTTTTAACAAAATAGATAGGCCGATAATATCTGTTATATTGTATTTGTTTGATAGTTTAAATAAAAACAATGTCAGCATAAAGAAATATTTAAAAGATAAAAATGACATAATAAGTATTCAAAATATTATCAAGTATTATAAATTTGATACTCAAGAACCAAATACGGAATTATATGATTTTATTTTTGATGCAGTAATCGATAATTGCGATAAATTTGATATATACAGTATCTTTCAAAAAATATATAAATTAGGTACAAAAAATTCAATAAATGCTTTAAATATGTTAGTTCGTAAAATGTATAATTTTATCACAGATGATAAGAATAGTTTATATCGCAGACAGATTGTTGCAAATGATTTAGGTAAAATAGTGGCATTTGCCTCAGATAAGAATAATATACAAACTGGATATATTAATATAACTAAAATAAACGAATTAACAAAAAACAATCAAATTAAAGAAACATCAGTATGCATAGATGGATTATATGATGAAAGGGATGGAGAAAATATCAATGAATATTTTTCATTTTCTCCTCTTATTAAGAATTTAAATATTAAAGAATATAATATAAATCGAAATTTAATATACACAGAAATTGACGGTAAAATATCGGAAGGGGATAATAGGCAATATGTTATACACCAATTTGAAGCTTGGCAAAAATTAATAGAAGCAAATGAAATTTCTATTACACAGTTAGATAATTTAGCAGAATATATTTCCAAAATTGACGATGATAGATATTTAACTTCCGAAGAAAAATTTGAAATACAAAAAAGATTTGAAGAAATTTGTGATAGTATAAACTTAATGATAAGATATTTTAGTAAAATTGATACTTATGGCATTGATTATAAAGATGCCAATGAAGCTTTGAGAAAAATTAGAACCGATTTCCTTTTAGGCTTACAACGAAATATAAGAACAAAAAAAGATGTGGAAAAATATGATCTTTTTAAAATTGGAACATGGGCACAAGGTGAATTAGAATATGTTACTCGTTTAAATGCTTTGATAAACGCTATTCATCAAATTAGTGCCATCAAATTTAGAGAAAATATAGATAAAATAAATGTAAATTCCGGTGACATTCAAAAAATTTTCTTACAAAAAGGTGATATTAAAATAAATGCATATAATTTTTCCGATAACGAAAATGGTATAAACAATGATATATCCGAATTATTTGAAAGATTAACTCAAAATAATGATACAGATATAAAAGATTTTATCATATACAATGATGATTTATATTGGACATGCAGATTAAGAGTTCATAGTATCAGTATTTATTTTGATTTTAAAAATAGAAGTATAAATTTAAGTTTTACGGAAAGTTCAAATGTAACCGGTAATAAATTAAGGCTTTTATATTTTAAAAAAGTTTTGAAGAAACTCGGTTTTGAAATTGCAGGAAGTTCCGATTCCGGTATATTAACATTAAGAGCCAGTATCGACGAAACTACCGGAATAAACAATAATACAGACTTTGTTGATTTGGCAAAAAAGGTAATATTGCTTTTTAGACATTCCGATGAGTTGGATTTATTTTTAAATTATATTTATTTTTCTAACTCGGATGATATAAATGTTGTAGATAAAATAAATGCAAAAATAAAAAGCCTTCAAGATATATTCCTTAGCGGATTTATGTGGTTTAATTACAAAGACAAAAAGCACGAAACATTTAAAAGAAATGCTCCCGTTAATTTATACATAAATGAAGCAGAGAAAGAAAGGTTTAGAGAGTTAAACTATAAAATTAAACAACTAAATAATAAATTTCTTAATTTTACCGGAATACCGAACGAAATACTTAACAAAGGTTTGATAACTCAAAAAATAATAGATGAGTATATTAATAATCCGCTACAAAGAGCTTTTGTTGATGGAAAAATATTAATAAATAATAATAAATTTTTTGTAAATAACAATTTCAATGTAGTTGAAGATATAATAAGTTATATTGAAAAAAATGAAGATGATTCAATTAGACAAGCGGAATTATTGAACTTTATAGATAACAACAAATTTAATTTTAATACTATTACAAATATAGGTGGTTTGATATTAAAAAGCGGATATATAAAATTATCGGATGATAGATTTTTGTCTGTAAAAGTTTTAACGGAACCTAACGGAACGGATTTTAAATATGCTTATAATGAAGTAGTAACAATCGATAGTAAAAGGAAATATGTAAATTATAATAACCTTTCAAAAATATTATCTGATAATAACTATAAAATCCCCGGAACTATTGAATATATTTCAACCGGTGAAAAGGAAAATAGAAAAAAATTATTTGATGGAGAAATCATTCAATTTGATACTCCGTCAATTATTGCGGATGGTAATTCTGCAGGTAACGGATATGTTTTCGGAGAAATAACTTTAGATAAATATAATAGTGATCAAAATAAAATATTGGCAATATCACATACTAATCCCGATGATGTTGATTTTATATTAAATTCAAAAGCAATTATCACTACAACGGGAAGTAAAATTTCTCATTCAAGTATTGTTACAAAAGAAGCCGGTATTCCTGCCGTAAATATTGCAGATGGAATATGGAATAAAGATAAACTTTATGTTCAAGATATTTTAGGACAAGAGTTTGTTTTAAAAGAAAAAACAAAGGTTCTTTTAAACGGAGAAACTGGACATATATTAATTCTTGATGATATAGATGTAAATTTATTGAACGTTTTGCAACATTATATAAAAAAGAAAGATGTCGAAGAATTGATAAAATTATTGAATAAAAATACAAACAATGACAATTTAAATAAATTGATAGAATGTATGTTTTTTCAGTTGCAAAATGATGAGATTGAAGAAATATTAAAAAAAGATATTAATGATAATGTAAAAAACAAATTGTGTAATCTTTTAGATATTAATTTAAGACAAACCGAAAGACAAATTGATAAAACTATTATAAATATAAAAGATACAGATAATATTGCAGTTAAATATATATTGTTAAAAAGTATAAGACAAAAAGCAGAAAGTTTGAAAAATAAATTAGGTGCCGATGCGGGAGTTTTGGCAAGATACGAAATTTATAAACAACAAGTGTTAGCAAACGGATATAATTTTGTATCACAAAATATCGATATTGCAAAATTTTATTTGGAAAAAGAAAATTATAACATAAATGAAATAAGGTATATTTTAAAATTTATAAAAAGAATGGAAGTGTTAAATTCTTATTTGTCGACAGATGATGAATATAAAGATTTTCAATCCAAAAAAGAAATTTTGTCGCAGTTGTGTGAACAATTAAATAATAAAATTTTGCCATTGATTCAAAATTATGAAGTAACAAAAATTCAAGATTTTAGCGAGATTAATGAAGAACATTTTAATATATACGGCTCAAAAACAACTGAACTTGCAAAAATATCAAAATATGTAAATAAATACTCAAATGTAGAAGTCCCGTTCGGAATAGGTATAAGTTCAAATGTTCTACAACTTTTGTTTGACGAGGATACACTAAAAATTTATAAACAGTTAAATGAAAATTTTGAAGGTGCAGTGAAGAATAAAGATATAGTTAAAGCACATTCTATAGCTGACGATATTGTTACTTTAATAGAAAAAAATAAACATAATATTTTTAAAATACAATTAGAAGATGGACAAAAATATGCAGTTCGTTCATCGGGTATAGGCGAGGATGGAGGTAAACATTCTTTTGCCGGTATGGGAAAAACAACATTAAATGTTCCTAAACAGCAAGTATATTTTGAAATTTTAAAGTGTTGGAAATCTTTTTACTCAAATACAGCAGTAAATTATATGTTGAGAACGGAGCAAGTAGTAAAACCTGCAATACTTGTTCAGAAATTTATAGAAGGAGAAAAATCTGGTGTAGTATTTAGTAGGAACAATGAAGGGAATTCTATTATTAGTGTTGGTTATGGATTAGGTGAAGGTATTGTTGATAATTCTGTTCCTGTTGATAACATAGAAATAAATGCAAATAATGGTCAAATAATAAACTATAATACGGCAAACAAAAATTTACGGATACTTCCGAAACAAAATGAAACGGGAACAGAAAAAAATGTAATAGAAGATGAATTAAAAGCAAAATCAAGAGCTTTAAATAGTAAAGAAATCGAAAAATTAACGAGTGTTGTTAGCAATTTGGAAAAAGAATATTATTATCCTATTGATGTTGAATTTACCATAAAGGATGGAACAATATATATATTACAAATAAGACCTATAACTATATTGAACGATAACAATACGATTGATACAGAAGGATATCAAAATTATATAAATATAAAAGCTGCTTCAATTTTAGATAATTTATTTTTAAATAAAGTAACAAGATTATATAAATATTGGACAATTGTCGTTTCTCCGATAATAGAAACATTGTTTATTGTAATACCTTTTGCTTTATTTGCAACAAATCCACTGGCTTTTTGGATGATATCCGTTATAGGTTTTGCTTTTTCTCATTGGCTGGCAGATGTGATTATAAATAAAACAGTTAATTCATTAGCTGAAGTAAGAAGTCTATCGGATATATTAAAAATCGGTGGTGCAGGTATTCTTTTTACAACAGTATTTTTGGCTGCAAATACTTTATTGCCCGGTGGACCGATAATAGCGTTACTTACAGCAGCAGGCGTACATTCAATATATAACTATATTTCAACAAAAACCGATAAACTTCCTGTAGCAACTATATTTAATGTCGATGACAAAATTAGAGAATTAAAAACAGAAAAAGAAGAAAAGCCTTTTATGTTAAAAACAACTCGGCATTCAAAATTGTTTAAAGATTTTGATGAATTATATTCATATAATAAGGAACTTGCGAAAGAATTTATTGTCAAAGCTCATGAGAACGGACTTTTGGATTACGATGTTGTATCGGATATAGATGAATTATCAAATAATTATGAAAAATTAAAATTTTGGTATGAATGTGTTAATTCAATTCCTGAAGTAAAAGATAGAGTAAATAATAAAAATATTAGTGATATTTCATTGTTACCGAATATAATTTATTCATTAGAATCGGAAGAAAGGTTAAACCTTTTGGAAACAGTAAATAAAACAAATTTGGATAAATTAAAGCAAGGTCAAAACCCTGATAAAAGAATTATAAAAGTATTTAGTGAAATTGCAATTTTGATGTACGATAAAGATAATACGGAACCATTTGAAAAAATAATGGAAATAACATTAAATTTGGCAAGTAAAATCAAAGAAGATAGATATTTTCAGGATAAGTATGCTCCAATATTTAATATAATTAAAACTCTTAATTCTGCAAATAATATTAAAAAAGAACATATTGGTATTGTTTTGGAAAAACTTAACAAAACCACCCCTACAGAATATATAAACTCAATAGATAAATTATTTGAAATATTTGGGACAAATAAAATAGTTTTAGAAAATTTATTTAAAGCATTAAAAGAACAGGATTCTTTTGAATTAGACCTGTTACCAAATGAAGAAATATTGGAAGAAGAAAGCATAAATTTAATAGCAGATAATATTAATCTTTTGGATATGAGGTTTGTTTGTTTAAATTTATTTAATAAAAACAAAGATATAGGTAAAGAATTTACCGAATTGATTATAAAAAAATTACAGGAAAATATAGAAAAAGAAAAAAATGTTAAAAAAAGTTTAATTGCTTTAGGTCAAATATATTCTGGCATGTATGAAAATATAAATACCAAAAGCATAATGCCGATAGATGAATTAAATAATTTATTTAAAGAAAATGAAATAAATGCTGTATTAATTAAAAATAAAATATATTTATCAAATTTATATGATAATAACCCGCCTGATAAATATGATTCAAATATCGTATATGAGAATAATTCTATACCTAATGATAAATTATCATGGTTAACTTTAGAAAATAATACTTCGTTGAATTATGATTTTAATTTTACTCCGTTAATAAAAAATGTAAAACGATCTTTATTTAAAGATGCCGTTATGGTTGAAAAATCACCTATATTTATTGAAACCGATGGAGTTTTTGAAAATGAAGAGTTTGATAATTTATCAAATAATTTTGATTATTTACAAGAATTATTAAAGTATAATAATTTAGCCATAGCCAAAATGATTGAAACAGACTTTAAAACCGTAAATTTTGCAGACTTAATGTTATTGGAAAAATATATAAATTCAATGATAGATCAGTTACAAAAAATAAATTATGATGATGCAAAAATTTGTCGAGACATTTCAAATAACTTATTTGATTCGCTTGAAGAAAAAATTGGGAAAAATAAAAAAATACAAGATCAATCAGAGACCAAATATTGGGAATGGAATGGAAAAAGTTTAAAAATAGAAGGAGAATTAACATTAAATACACTTATAAATATTATTCATCAAACTGGTATTGCGAATTTTAAAAATAATGTTAAATCCGTTAAAGAATATTCTTCAACAGGCTTACAGACAGTAACAGCAAAAAACAGAGGCGAAACGGTAACGGCATATAATTTATCAAAAGACGGACAAATAAATAATGAAATATATGATTTGATTTCCGGTTTGTCTTTGGATAGGCATGATGTAGAATTATATATTAACGATTCAATGGTTGTATGGAGTTGTGTATTGTTAAAACATAGTGTAGATATAGTAATAAATTTTGATGATAATAATAGAGAAATAAAAATATATTATAGTGAAGGACATAGCGAAAAGGGTAATAAATACAGAATGCTTTATTTTTCAAAAGTTCTTGAAGAATTAGGTTTTAAAGTGGATACTAAGATAGACAATATTGATAAAGGAATAGATTTAGCAGCTTATTCAATGGAAGCAACTTTAAATAAAGATTCCGGACTTACTCCGCAAACAAATTTAGCTGAAATCGGCGGTAAAATAATAAAATTATTTGAATATTCTATAAATTTGGATATAAAGCTTGAAGATATGGAAGAACCGGAAGAAGCAATAGATGATTTTATTGATGTGTTTAATGTCGGTGAGATTGATTCAAACTACGATCCAAGGATAGATACTTTAAAACAGTCTGCCCCGATGTTTATGCCAAAACCGAGTAATGCAAGAATAGAAGAATTAGTAAAAAACATGAACAATATATTGAAAAAGTTTGACTTGGAAACAATACCGGATACTGTTTTAAATGGCGAACGATACAATATAAATAATTTATCGGAAAATAAAAATAATGAACTCGCAAATTTCTTTCAAAAAGATATCGACAAATATTTTAATAAGCCATTAGAAAAAGCCTATATTCAAGGTAAAATAATTTTAAATAAAAACGGTATATTAATAAAAAATAGCAAATATAACGGGTTAGAAAATATTTTAAAAATATTAAGTGAAGAAAAAAATGAAATAACAAATTCTGCAAAAATATTAAATTATTTGCCGGAATATAAAATAAACTATGATATATTCGGAAAAGTTACCATTCAAAATTCCGATTTGGAAGCAAGAACAGGTATTATGCAGCTTACAAACGGAGAATATTTGTTTATAAAAGAATTGATCAATCCTAAAAATGATAATATTGAATATGCACAGGCAGAAATAGTTTCTTATAATAAAAGAACTGTTTTAACAAGTATGGAGTTAAAAGATATTCTTGAAAAAGAAGGATATAAAACAGGAAATATAGAAATAAAAAATGAATCTAAAAAAGAAAGAGATATAGAACATATAGAATGGCCTATATCAAATGAAGCAACATTTGATATAGAAGAAATTTATAATGATGTAGGTATTGAGCACTTTATAGAAGAAATAAAATTATGGAAAGAAGATATAGATAGTTTGAAAACATCAGGAATTGATAACGGATTAAAAGTTAAAATAGCGAAATTAGCTGATAAGTTATACGGAGAGCAGAAATATTCGGATGCGGAAGATATAATTTACACTGCGTATAAGTTAGGTTTAGTGAGTTATATAGATTACAATTGGAATAATATAAGAATGGACGATTATGAAGGGACAACCTTCTTCTATAATAGTATTGCAAAACATTATCCGGAAAATAAAAAATTAAGAAAAGCAGTTGAGCAGACCGTAAAAATTTTAAATTCTTTTGAAGCTGATAGTGACTTTGGTAAAGAAATAAAAAAAATAAGTAATAATTTAACAAATGATTTACTTAAAAATAATATAAACGAAAAAAATATTCACATAGTATATAAATTATTTGAATATTATCCCGGAAAAGTAATAAGCAGTGTAAGGAAAGGTGATATATCCATAGATGATGCAATGATATTGTTTGAAGCTATTCTCCCGTTATATGAAGAAATTATAGAACAAAATTTTAAATTTGATGATAGTATACTTTTTGATTTTAAAAAAATGGCACTGTTGGCTTATCCGGTAAAATTTGACAATAATTATGATAAAAGAAAAAAATATTTTTATGATTTTGTTAATTTCTTAACTGATTGTATTGTAAAAACAGAAATTAACAGTTTGAATTATTATAAATATATTGTTGAAATAGCAGAAAATGTTTATAATGGGAATGTATATCATAATGACGAAATTTTTGATGAAAATAAATATAAAGAGGCTATTCAAAGAAAGCAAGATACAATTAATATCTTAACAAGATTTCAACAAGTTTCACCTGTAGATTATGCAATATTTGCAAACGATATTTTTAAAAATGTAGTTTTAAATGAAACAACTTTAACTTTACTGTTTAAATCTTTGGAAGAAACTAAACAATATGAATATGAATTAGAACTAAACGAAAATGCTCTAAATGATGAAATACAAAATTTAATAGTAAATAATTGTACTAATTTGAATATGGGTTATATGTGCCATTATTTTTATTTTGAGCATGAAGATGGAGAAGGAAATTCTTATTTTACCAAAGCAATAATAGAAAAATTAACAAACATTTATAAAAATTCCGCAAATGAAAAATTAAAAAAATCAGTAGCTATTGCCTTAGGTGAAATATATTCGGTAATGTATGAATATATCGATAACAGCAATATTATTTCAATAGATGAATTGAATAATTTTTATAAACAAAATAAGATGAATTATTTTTTAGCAAAAAATAACTCTTATATATCAGATTTGTACGATGTTGATTCAACCGCATACGGAACACATAATTCTTACAATAGAAAAGATAGATTTAATGATAAAAAACTTTCTATAACAAGACTCGTAGATGCAGGAAAAGCTAAATTGGATTATGAATTTGATATTACTTCCTTAATGTTAAAAAATAACTATGCCGGAGAGTTTAAAATCAAAGAAAAAGCCCCTGTTTTTATTAAAACATACAAAGTACAATCTTTAGATGATAGAGAACAGTTGTCAAGTTTAGCCGATATGTTTGATGCCGTAAAAAATTTATTGGAAAATAATAATAAAGCAATGCAGACACTTGACAATATTAAAACCGAAAATGCAAAAGAAAAAGATGTTGATGATTTATTTGAGTATTTGGAAAAAATGATAAGTTGTATGAGGGTAATAAGTAAAGCCGATGCGGATATGTGTGAAATTTCTCTTAAAAAAGTAAGAGCCGATGTTAATCAAAATAATTTAGACAGCATAGATACAAATACTTTAAACACTCTTATAAATACCGTTCATCAAACCGGGATAGAAGATTTTAAAACAATGGTAAGATATAAAAATATGAATGAAGATTTAGAATTTCAAAATTTGTTGAAATCCGAGCATAAAGGAACGGAAATAAAAGCATATAACCTTTCGGAAAAAGAAACGGTAAATCCTGAAATATATAAAATGATAAATAATTTAGCATTGGACAAACATAGCATAGATTTATTTTTTAAAGATGATATGGTTGTATGGTCAATGCAACTTTTGGCACATAGCGTTGATGTTATTGTTAATTTTAGTGAACAGGATAGAGGTATAAAAATATATTACAACGAAGGTGGCGATGATAAAAGTAACGAATGGAGAATAGATTATTTTAATAAAATTTTAAAAGACAATTTGAATTTTGGAAATATTAGGGACGATGATGATTTATATGTTGAAGATGATATTTATGGAATAAGAGTTGGCCTTGATAATAATTCGGGACTTACGGATAAAACCGATTTAGCTGATATTGCAACTAAAATTATTAAACTATTTGAATATTCAATAAATTTAGATCTTAAATTTGAAGGAGTATATAATGACCCTTCTTATGATTATTTTGGACCTACAGATGGTGAAGTTAGGGTAGAAGGACAAATAGACGGATATTCTGATATTTTCATAAAAGGAGAAATGCCGTTTAATTACAATTTATATGTTTCTGATACCATATATCCCGAACCTTCTTATATGGATAAACCTTCAGGTGCAAGAATAAGGGAATTTAAAGATTATATGAACAATATTCTTGAAAGTTTAGGTTTGGAAAAAATTCCGGAAGATATTCTTAACGGTAAAACCGTTTATGTGCCTAATGGCGATGAAATGAAAAACGGATACGGACAAGCCGGCAGAAATTTCTTTCAGAACGATATAGACGAATATTTTAATAAACCAATAGAACGAGCGTTTATTAAAGGGCAAATAAAATTAGATAATAACGGATTTTTAAAAAAGAATGAAAGTTACGATGCAACTGAAAATTTTGAAAAAATGTTCAAAAAACAAACTGAAACTGTTTTGATTAATACAGCAAAAATAATTGAAGCAATACCGGAATATGATATTACTTATTATGATATCGAAAATTCTTTCGGTTCTTTAATTGCAAGAGATGGAACAATTAAATTGTTAAACGGAGATAGTCTTTATATAAAAGAACTTGTCGATCAATCGGGCAAAGTGGAATATGCACAAGTTGAACTTGTACCGACACAATCCGAAAGGAAGATATTAACTGATGAGGAAGTAAAGAAAATATTGAAAGATGATGGTTATGAAATAGAAAATACAAGAATAAATTTAAGTGAAACAGAAAATATAAAAAATAAATTAAAAGAAAAAATAATAGATACAAATATTACCGGGCAATTAATAAATGCACGAATAACATCAAAAGGTAAAAAAGAATACAATATTCTTAAAGTGTCATTTGATAATGAAAATGTTGATGAAGATACCGTGCTTTTTAAAGAATTTACCACTCCTAAAGATTTTTCAGCAATAAAAAATGCAGGTGGAATAATAACCACTGCCGGTGGAACGTTAAGTCATGCGGCCATAACCACAAAAGAATTAGGTAAACCTTCATTAATAATAGATAATAGTCAATGGAAACAAGATGAAAAAGGGAAATATTTGGAAGTTATAAATTATAAACCTGTTGGCAAAAAAGAATTGAAAAATATAGAAGGGTTCGGTGTTATTGAAACTCAAAAGAAAGAAAAAGAAATAATAAAAATAAGACATGGAGATAAAATTTTTATGTCTGCCGAAAACGGTTTTATAGTTAAACTTTCCGAAGATGAAAATTTAGAAGAGCAAAAAGGCGAAATAATTGAATATTTAATTCAATTAAAGCAACAAAGAAAGGAATTTTGGAAGAAACAAATATTTGCCGAATTAAATATGATAACAAAAGTTGCAAGTGCATCTGTTGCTGAAATTTTATTATTTAACACATGGGATAAAATACATAATACAAACTTACCTTTGACTGATAAAGAAAAAATAAAATTGAAAAATAAAGCAGAAGAAGTAAAAGATAATATGTATGAAAATATAGATGAAAAATATACAGCTAATTATTATGAGAATACTGAATATAATGAAACTAACGTAAACAAATTTACAAAAGAAAACGATATTGTAGGTTTAGATAAAATTAAATCTAATCAGAAAAATATGTTTGGTGGAAAAACGGTTGAACTTGCAAAAATTATAGAAGAACTTAAAGAATTTAAAGAGTATGATGTTATAGTTCCCGCGGGTATTGGTTTAAGTAAAAATGTTTGTGAACAATATTGCGGAGAAAAATTTATTGTTTCAAATAATATCCTTCGTAATTTAATAAATGAAAACAAAATAACAGAAAATGAAAAAATTGAAAATTTAAGGAAGGAGATAATTGGTATTATAGAAAAAAGTAAAAATGAAGAAATTGAAAAATATATATTGAAAAATATAGACGAAAATAAATATTATGCAGTTCGTTCATCAGGTATAGGTGAAGACGGAAAAGAGCATGCTTTTGCCGGGATGGGGGAAAGTGTTTTAAATGTTAAAGGCAGTGATATAATAAAAGAAATAAAAAATGTTTGGAAATCTTTTTATAATGAACAGGCTATAGAATATATGCTAAATACCGGACAATTTATTCAACCTGCAGTATTAATTCAGGAAATGGTGCCGGCAGCTTATGCAGGTGTTGCTTTTAGCAGAAATGAAAAAGGATATCTAATTATTAATGTAACAAAAGGTTTGGGTGATAAAGTTGTTGACGGAACTGTAACTCCGGATGAAATAGAAGTTAATCCGATAACCGGAGAAAAAGTTGACCCTAATGTTGAAACGATACTAACACCCAAACAGATAAAAGAATTAAACGACACTATAATGTTTTTAGAGGAAAAAGCAGGCTATCCTACGGATAACGAATTTGCTTTTGATAAAGACGGTAATTTAAATATATTGCAAAGAAGACCGGATACTAAATTTAATGATATAGATCAAGTACAACAAGCAGATATTAAATTTGTTAAGTCAAATAATAATGATGTATCTGAATTGTTTTGTATTGAACATGAAAATAAGGCAATTTCTGTTTGGATTGAATTTGATAAAAGAAGCGGTCAAATTATGTTTGTTGCAGAAGATAATAATTTTAATGCAGAAGATAAAGATATAGTATTGAGAAAAATTGAAGATAGAGTAAACAACGATATTGTCGTAAGGGGAAAAACTAACAGACAACTTCCGATATTTAGTAATATAGCTCAAGGAAAATTGGAAATTCTTCCTCCTGTTCCTGTTGATAATTTGGAAATATCTGAAGAAGATTTTGATGACCTTGAAAATTCCAAGAATACAATAAATCTTCTGTCTGCTGCATAGTTTATAGGATTATCAGTTCCTTTTTTGTTGTTTTTGTCGTTAAACTTATAATCTCATAACATTATATCCTTATACCCTGTCGTTATTATAAGCTAAATTTTGCTTCGCAAAATTTCCATGTTACTTGCTTTTTTTTTATAAAAATTGTAGAATTCCAAAACATTAATGAGGGAAAATAACATGGCAAAAATAACAGTTAATAAAGACAGATGTAAAGGTTGTGGGCTTTGTATAAATGCCTGCGCAAGAAAATGTATAGATTTCT
>JAEEGL016531877.1_pt1 | contig 26603 bp, 24 predicted proteins | sample 9134231 | NCBI WGS metagenome assembly JAEEGL01 (sample SAMN16246548, study PRJNA631951) | gut metagenome | biome: gut microbiome; feature: rumen; material: fiber-attached | host: Bos | place: Iran: Karaj | collected 2018-10 | reverse complement strand
CAAAAGAATTACAGACTTATCTCTGGAACCCTGTTCCGACTTTTGATTCGCTTAAAGAAAATTTCGATTACGAAACAGTTATGGAAGAACCTTTCAGGTATAACGGATGTTATGTTATCTGGGATGGCCGTGTTGCTAATATTATAGAGCAGGACGACAAAGTTACCTGTAATTTTCTTGTTGGATACGACACTCTGACAAATGTTTCCGGCGTTATTCCGGTTGAACTGCCTTTAGGTGTTGTTCCTAATCCGTTGAACCGGGTAAAAATTCTTGGTATATTAAAAACATTAGATAACACTGTATTTTTACAGGGAATTGCGATTTATCAGCCACTTTCAGATAAAAAGTAAAAAATATTATTTTTTTTCTAAAAAAAATCGCAAAAAATTCCAAATAAAACGTATAAATACAGTTGGGGAGGAAAAAAGGTGGCAAAAATAATGAATGATTTTACTTCATCAGCAGACACTTCAGAAAAACTGAAGGCTTTAGAAGCTGCATGTCTACAGATTGAAAAGCAGCATGGTAAAGGTTCCTTGATGAAACTGGGTTCTGCAAATAATGCAGAAGGGATTGAGGTTATTCCGTCGGGATCAATTCTTTTAGACGAAGCTCTTGGTGTAGGCGGTTATCCAAAGGGCCGCGTTATCGAAATGTATGGTCCGGAATCTTCGGGAAAAACTACACTTGCTTTACATGCAATTGCCGAAGCTCAAAAAGCAGGCGGAATTGCTGCATTTATCGATGCTGAACATGCTTTGGATCCGGTTTATGCAAAAAATCTTGGTGTAAACATTGATGAACTCTGGGTTTCTCAGCCGGATAACGGAGAGCAGGCTCTGGAAATTTGTGAAAGCCTGGTGCGTTCAGGTGCAGTCGATGTTATTGTTGTCGATTCGGTTGCAGCTCTTACTCCGCAGGCCGAAATTGAAGGCGACATGGGCGACAGTCACATGGGCTTACAGGCCAGGTTGATGAGTCAGGCATTAAGAAAACTTACAGCAATCATCGGAAAATCTAAAACAATAGTTATTTTCATAAATCAGATTCGTATGAAAATCGGGGTAATGTTTGGAAATCCGGAAACAACAACCGGAGGAAATGCCCTTAAGTTCTATTCTTCTGTTCGTCTGGAAATCCGCCGTATTGAATCAATTGACGCAAAAGGCGAAGAAGATGCTGTTGGAAACCGTGTGCGCGTAAAGGTTGTAAAAAATAAGGTTGCACCTCCATTCCGCAAGGTAGAACTTGATATTTATTTTGGAAAGGGTATTTCTGCAACAGCGAGTCTTCTGGATTCTGCCGTAAAACATGGTTTTATCGAAAAACGCGGTGCATGGTATGCTACAGAAACCGAAAAGGTTGGTCAGGGAAAAGAAGCTGCAATTGAATTTCTTGTTCAAAATCCTGATTTTGCAAAAGATATTGAAAGAAAAATCCGCGAAAAAGTTTTTCCTAACAGTGTACCAAAAGACGATGGAAAAAAGAAAAAGCCGGCAAAACAGGATGCTGCCGGAGCTGATGAAAAGATTGTCTTAGGAAAAGGAACCCAGGATCTGTTCTAAAAATGAAAGAACTTGTGGTGTTAGGCTTAGGTTCAAACAAAAGTTTTGAACAAAAGGACAAAACAGTACTATCGAGTATACAGCTTCTGAATAATGCCTGTTGTGATTTAAGTGCATTTATTCAGGAATTAAAAGTATCATCGGTGTGGAAATCTGCACCGATGTACGTTGAAAACCAGGATCTTTTTTACAATATGGTGGTATGCGGTTATTATGAGGGTACACCGCAAAAACTGTTGAAAAAAATCAATGCGATCGAAGCAAGGTGGGGGCGGGATCGCGGACAGGAGTTTCGTAACGGTCCCCGTTCACTTGATATTGATATCGAGTTGTACGGGGAACGCATCATGAAAACAAAAAAATTGACGATTCCCCACGAAAGAATCACAGAAAGGGCATTTGTGCTGTTTCCTCTGCTCGAGATTTTGCCGGATTCTGCCGATAAAGTAACAGGAGAATCATATGCCGCTATTGCAAAGCGGCTTTCTGACCAGAATGTGGTTAGATTTGGCGAGGTTAATTATGGCAGAAACATTGACATTAACAGAAAATGAACTGGGAACAGACATTCAGAAAAAAGATGAAGAAATGAGCACCTTTAAGCTGGGAAATTTTGAAGGCCCGCTGGATTTGCTCTTATTTTTAATCAAGAAAAACGAAATAAACATTTATGACATCCCGATTGGCGAAATTACAGAACAGTACATGGATTATCTGGATTTTGCCGTAAAAACAGATCTGGGAAATCTTACAGAATTCTACTCGATGGCTGCAGATTTACTGTATATAAAAAGCCGCATGCTTTTGCCAGTAGAAGTTGCATTTGATGACGATATAGAAGATCCGCGTCAGCAGCTGGTGGATAAACTTATTGAATATCAGAAGTTCAAAAAGCTTTCGGAACTTATGGAAGAAAAACAAGATGATGCCGAGTGGAGTTTTGAACGAAAAAAAATCCAGAGAGTTCTGCCTTTTGAAGAAGAAGAACTCTGGGAAAAGGTAGATTCCTGGGATTTATTAAAAACTTTCAGCGGAATTGTAAAACAGTATTCTTCAGAAAAAATCTTAAGTCTGTACGAAGAAATATCAGTTTCTGAAAAAATTACCCTTATGAACGAAATTATCGAAAACAAAGGCGAATGCATGTTTACTGATTTGATTGTGCGGCAGGGAAACATTCTGGATATTGTCTGTGCTTTTATGGCTGTTCTTGAAGCAGTAAAAAATAAAACTGCAAGCATCTATCAGAACAGAATGTTCGGTGATATAAAAATACGTCCGTATCAGTCTGTGATTGCCGCCTAAGACTTTAACCTTAATTTTTTTTAATAAATTCTACTTTCTCTATTTTAATTCATAAAAAACTGTGCTATCATAAAATATAAAAGTATTGGAGTTTATATTTTATGAAAAAACTTTTATTAATTGTATGTTTAATTTCTTTTTTAGTGCCAGCTTTTGCATTTGATTTACAGTTTCGATTAAATCCGGGGATCATATTTCCTGAAAACGGAAAAGATGCAGACGGCAATCCAAAAGACGATTTAAAACCTGGTTTTAATGCTTCTATTCAAGTAGATACAATTTTATTTAATTATATGACAGTTGGTCTGGAAGGCGGCTTTAGTTATACAGTACCAAAAATAGACAGCGATAGTTATTTAAGCTTTCTGTTTGGAGGTTTTGGTATCGGTGGAACCTATCACCCGATTTCCAGACTTTATACAGGTGCCGGTTTAGGAGCCGGTGTGTATATTTGTAACAGCACTACAAAAGAAGAACCGGTTTCTGACTTTTACCTGCGTACTTATGCCGAAGTCGGATTCCGTTTTTCTCCGTCTTTGACAACAAGCTTAACCGGTGGCTATCAGTGGTTTTTAGGTTCGCAGAAAAAGCCATTTAAAATTAACACTTCTGTAGTAAAAGGTCCTTTCATAGCCCTTTCTGCAAAAATAAATATGGATGTTGGTAATCAAAATACCGGTTCCAGTGTAGAAGTTTATCTGGAACAGGAAGAAAGCGTTTATCCAAGTTTCCTTACAAAGTACCGTACAGAGCCAATCGGAATGCTTTCGGTTGTAAATAACGATGCAGCCGAACTGCGCAATGTCAAAGTATATTTCAACGCAGGAAAATATTCCGCCAGTACTTATGAATGCGGTTCTGCTTCTATAATCAGAAGGGGCGGGGCAATCGATATTCCGCTTTATGCTGATTTTTCTAACGAACTGCTTCGCTTTACAGAAAACGGTAAAATTTCTGGCGATGTTATTATCGAGTATTCTTTCTTAGGAAAAGCAATGAAAACCGTTAAGACTGTTGTTATCGATATGAATAACAGAAACGCTTTTTCATGGGCTAATCCTGCTGCTCTTGCAATGTTTGTTTCACCGGATACAAATCAGGTTCTGGAATTTACAAAATACGTTGCAGGAATTGCACGTAACGATTTTACACAGGGTATGAGTGAAAACTTCCAGTTAGCTGCCGCTTTATTTGAATCATTGAGACTTTCTGGAATCACATATTCAGACGATAAAGTAACACCATATTTCGACTATGTTGGTACAGATAAACTTGATTCAATTCAGTTTCCTGTTCAAACTCTGGAATGTATTTCCGGTGATTACGATGATCTGGGGATTCTGTTTGCTTCTTGTCTTGAATCAATTAATGTTGAATCTGCACTTGTGCCATTGGCAGATGACTTTATTGTAATGGCTTTGCTTGAAATCCGGGATTCAAATATTACTTCGAACTTTGCAAATCAGCAGAGTGTTTATTCTGACGGTGAAAAAGTTTACTTGCCTTTGTCTATGGCTGCCTTTGAACAGGGCTTTACAAAGAGCAGAAAAGTCGGTGCAGAAAAAATTGCAGAACTTATGAAAAACGAAGATGGTGCAGCCTCGATTGTTAAAGTTCACGAAGCCTGGACAAATTATCCGTCTGTAGTTTATTCAGGAAGTGATATGATTTTTGAAAAACCGGCAGAAAGCGCAATCCAAAAAGCCTTTGCCAAAGTAAAATCTGAATATGTTGCATCAGATTTAGAAGCTGTTATCAACAACATAAAGAAAACAGGAAATGCTAATAAACTTGGCACGGTTTATGTTAGGGCAGGAAAGCTTCAGCTTGCAAAAGCCGAGTTTAATAAAGGCATTGCACGTGGTAATGTTTCATCTATGAATAATCTGGCAAATGTTTACATGATTGAGCAGTATTATAATGAAGCTGCAAAATATTACAAAATGGCATTGAATAAAGATCCTAAAAATGCAAATGCTCAACGGGGATATAAAACAGCACTTGATAAAATAGATAACTAGGATGCGGACAATGAAAAAGTTTTTAGCTTTAAGTATATTTTTCTGTATTTTATGTTCCTGCTTTGCAGTGGAATTTGAAATGCGGCTTATGCCTGCATGGAAAATCCCTTTGAACTCAGTATTTAAAACAAATTACGGCATCACAGTCTCTGCTGATATTATTCCGGTTAAAATCAGAACAGTAGACAGCTTGTATTTTTCACTTCAGGCTGGTGTCGAGTTTATGAAAGAACCTCTTATTAAAACCCAATATCTTTTTGATGGTGCCCTTACTGCCGGTTATAATTTTCGTCCGATTGACCGCTTCAGCCTTTCCGGCGAATTATTTGCAGGTGCCTTTACTTATCCAAAACCGGATGTAGATAAACTGAAGAAAAACAACAACCATGAAGAAGATGATGATGTAGATCCTATCAGTGGTTTAACCGTAGGTGCACGAATTCTTGCAAATTATCATGTTTTGCCTTCATTTACGTTGTCTGCTGTTTTTGGATTTAAGAGTTTTATTTATAATCCGCATTTTATGGATAATCTGGAATTCGGTTTGTCTTTAAAGTACAATTTTAACAAGGGTGTTTTTGTTTCATCAAATATCCAGCTGGAAGATTATGTTCTGAACCCTGTTTATCCAATTTTTTATTCACGTTATGATGACCATGAGTTTGGTTCTGTTTTTTTTGTTAATAACGAAGATAATGATATTACGGATGTGGAAATATCAATCTTCATAGAAAAATTCATGAGTAACCCGAATATTGTTTCAAGGCATAGTCGTGTAAAACGTGATGAATCTTTTTATGGCGACATTACAGCCTTTTTTAACGAGAATATTCTCGAATCAGAAACTGTTCAGGATACAGAAGCTATAGTCGGTGTTAATTATAAATCGCTCGGTAAACGGATGCAGTATCAGACGATTCTGCCGCTTTCTACATTAAGCCGCAACTCTATGTCGTGGTGTGATAACGGCGTCGAAGATAATGCCAGAGCCTCGGCTTTTGTTTCAAGTCGTGATGCTTCTGCCCTTAAATTTGCCCGCAATGTAGTTTCCGCTGTAAAACCTTCACTTGATAAAAAGGTTCCGGAAAATATTCAATATGCTGCTGCTTTGTTTGGTGCCTTAAAAAAATATGGCATTAATTATGTAAAAGATCCGGCAAGTTCATTCGAAGACAATATCGGAACTGATGCTGTGGACTTTTTGCAGTTCCCGTATCAGACTTTGATGTATCACGGTGGTGACTGTGACGACCTTTCAATTTTACATTGTTCATTACTCGAAGCAATCGGTATTCCGGCAGCCTTTGTTACAGTTCCTGGTCACATCTATATTGCTTTTGATGCCGGAATTAAAGCAGATGAAGCCAAAAAAGTGCTTGTTTCCGGAAAATACATCGAAGCTGGTGACGGTACAGTCTGGATTCCTGTTGAAATTACTTTGACACAGGATTCGTTCAGACTTGCATGGAATTATGGTGTTCGCGAATGGGATGAAAATCCAGGTACTGCAGAATTACTGCCAATCCAAAATGCCTGGACAGAATATATGCCTGTAAGTGTTCCAGAAGCTGATAAAAAGATTGTTGTGCCTGCAAGAAACGACATTGTTTCTGAGTTCCAGAATAATATAAAGCTGATTAAAGAAAAACTGATACGCTAGTTCCCGGCATCCCGTCATGCGAGCCTGAAGCAAGTTCAGGATGACGGGATGGATGCTGACTCCGTTACACTAGGGAATTGGCCCAGCGTACTGTCTGCATGGCGTCTTTACTGTAAAAATCGGCTCCAATCATGTCGGCGTATTCCTGTGTCAAAACAGCACCTCCTACACAGATCTTGCAGTCAGGAATATGTTTTTTGAGCAGTTTGATTGTGTCTTCCATTGCAGGGACTGTCGTTGTCATCAGTGCACTTAAACCAACCATTTTTATATTGTTTTTTTGCGCACATTCAAGAATTGTTTCTGGAGAAACATCTTTTCCTAAATCAAAAACATCATAACTGTAATTTTCCAGCAGGACTTTTACTATATTTTTACCAATGTCGTGGATGTCGCCTTTTACTGTTGCAATTATGATTCTGCCTTTCGATTTGCCTTTTTTTCCACTTTTAATAAGGTCTTCGCGTATTACATTAAAGCAGCTTTTTGCGGCTTCGGCACACATCAAAAGTTGTGGCAAAAAAATACGCTTTGCTTCAAATTCCACTCCTGCTTTATCAAGTGCCGGAATCAGTTCTGTGTCAATGATTTCCATGGAAGATTTTGTTTCGAGCAGTTTTTGTGTCAGACTGGCGGCATTATCTTTTAATCCGCGCATAACAGCGTTCTGCAGTTCACTTAGCTGTGTGCCTTGCGTTGGGCAAACTCCTGATGTTGTGCCATTAGATGTAGTCAGACTTTGTGCGGGACTTACTGATGTCCCTGTTCCCATTGCTGCGGTTCCTGAAGGACTGTTTGCAGCCGGAAGGTTTGAAGCATATTCAATATAATTTAAGCACTGTTTATCGTTTCCGTTTATTACACAAAAGGCTTTGTAAATGTTCATCATCTCGACGGAAAGCGGATTCATGATTGCGCAGGCAAGACCGTTTTCCAGAGCAAGTGCAAAAAAAGCTGATGTTACAAGTTCACGGCGTGGAAGTCCGAAAGAAATGTTTGAAACGCCAAGGCTTGTTTTACAACCGGTTTTTTCCTGTATCAGTTTGAGTGCCTTTAAGGTGACTCGTCCAGCATTTCCTTCTGTACTTACTGCCATAGTAAGCGGATCAAAAATTATGTCTTTGGTTGTAATGCCGTATTTTGCAGCTTCTTTTACAATTTTCTGTGCAATTTTTAGACGGCCTTCAGAAGTTTCTGGAATGCCGGTCTCGTCAATTGTGAGTGCGATTACCGTTCCACCGTATTTTTTTACAAGCGGAAACACAGCATCCATATTTTCCTGTTTTCCGTTTACTGAGTTTACCAGAGGTTTTCCGTTGTAAATACGCAAGGCTTTTTCCATTGTCTGAATATTTGTAGTATCAATTTGAAGCGGCAAATCTGTAACTGACTGAAGTTCTTCAAGCACTTTTTCCATCATTCTGGTTTCATCAATTTCTGGAAGCCCGACATTTACATCCAGAATGTGACAGCCTGCATTAACCTGTTTTATTCCCTCATTGATTATGTAATTGATGTCGTTGTCCCTCAGTGCCTGTTTAAACACTTTTTTGCCTGTTGGATTAATTCTTTCGCCAATCAGTACAGGGTCATTTCCGAAAGAAACATATTTACAGCCCGAAGTAACACAGGTAATGTTTTTTTTCTGGCATGGAACTATCTGTTTTGTTTTACATTGTTCAACTAAAAGTTTTATGTGGCGTGGTGTTGTGCCGCAGCAGCCTCCGACAATATGTGCTCCCATATCGATAAATCCCGAAACGGTTTTTGCAAACTCCTTTGGAACAACGTCGAATATTGTTTTACCCTTTTCGACACGCGGTAAGCCTGCATTAGGATTTGCAATTATCGGGATTGATGAAACTCCACACAGACGCCGGATTATCGGTTCCATCTGCTTTGGTCCAAGGCTGCAGTTAATACCGAGAGCACTGACTCCCAGACTTTCGAGCATGGCACACATTATTTCAGGAGTGCTTCCAGTTAAAAGGTTGGCATTTTCATCGTAGACATTTGTTACAAAAATCGGGAAGCCGGAGTTTTTGCCAAATGAGGTTTCAATAGCTTCTTTTGCGGCAATAACAGCAGCCTTTGTTTCGTAAATGTCGTTCATTGTTTCAATAAGAATGACATCGACAACGGTTTTGTTCCGAGAGTTTTTTACATTAAGACCTGTCTGGATAGTTGTTTTAAATAGGGTAACAGCATCATCAAAACTTAAGTCACCTAAAGGTTTTAGAAGTTTTCCGCACGGACCAATATCTAAGGCAATAAACTTTTTTTCATCAGGATGTTCCTGTAAAAAATCTTTGCGTGCCTGGTCGGCATTTAAAAGAGCCGCGGTAACAATTTCTGAAAGATTTTCAAATTTGGTTTTGAAAGCACCGAAAGTATTGGTTTTTACGATATTTGCACCGGCACTAAAATAATCGTAGTGCAGCTTTTGGATTTTATCACTATGTGTAAGATTCCAGAGTTCTGGTAATTCGCCTGGTAAAAGTCCTTGAGTTTGAAGAACGCTTCCTGTTCCGCCGTCAAAAAATAATATTTCTTTTCCAAGAATCTGTAAAAGTCTGTTTTTTTGTTTCATGCTTTTTCCTCAAATTTTTTCTAAGCCTATAAATGCGGTAATAGATTTTTCCGGAGTCATCAGTAATGAATCATTTAGAGTCAATGCTATTTTTTGTGTGCAGCTCAAAATTGTAAAAAATAATTTTTGTGTTTCTAAAGGCACATCACCATAACCAGGTGAATATCTTGGATGAAGTGTAAACCCTTCGGTGTTATAGTTTTGTTTAAACCTGGCACAAATAAGATCTGCAAAGCTTTCTATGAACATAGCTCCGGCTGCCTGATAAATAACGGATTTGGATGTATCGAGTTTTGAGTTTTTTTGTATCAGTCTGTCAACAAGAGGTCCGGCAGTTAAAGCAATAAGAATAACTTTGCTGCAGTTTTTAAGATTACGTGAAAGGTCGGCACTTGTTATGGAATATTGTCCAAACTGAATATTATTGTTATCGATTTTTAAGTCGAAAGTTTCATATACAGTTTGAGGTTTCAGAATTTTCTGCATTTCTTTTACACAATCTTGAATAATTTTTTTTATGTCATCAGGGACTTCGTAGAGTCCATCTTTTATTTTGTATCCGAGATATCTGTAAACTTCATTATAATCGCAGGGTATCTGCATTGCAGAATAAACTTCTTTCATTTGTAAAATAATAACATTGTAGAGTTTTTGTTGCAAGGAAAACAAAAAATATTTATTATAAAAAATATGAAGAAACTGTGTTTATCTGTGTTGATTATCTTTGTTTTGTTTTTTAATGCCTGTACAAAAAAGAATTCAGATTTAAAGACTGATGAAATCAGAATTGTGTCTTTGTCTCCGTCAATAACAGAAACTGTGTTTGCTATAGGTGCAGGAGAACTTTTGTACGGCAGAACAGATTTTTGTAATTATCCAGAAGAGGCTTTACAAATCGAAAGCGTTGGTGGCTTTGACGGAAAAACTCTGAGCTTAGAAAAAATAATTGCACTCAAACCAACAATAGTTCTGGGTGTTTATGCCATGCATGATTTTATGGAAAATGCCTTAAAAGCCTCTGGCATTCCGTTGTATTTATCCAGAGTCAACACGATTGAAGATGTTTATAATGAAATTCTTTATGTAGGGCAGATAAGCGGTTATCTGCAAGGTGCTCAAGAACTTGTATCGCAGATGAAAGAAAAAATTACGAAAGTGCAGAGCTATACAGAAAAAAAATCAGCAGTAAAAAAAGTGTACTGGGAAGTGGATTCAAGCCCATACATCAGTGTTGGAAACAAAACCTATATCAACGAGAGGATAAATATTGCAACCGGCGGTCAGAATATTTTTTCTGATTTAAACTCTGAGTATCCTGTAGTTAGTGAAGAAACAATTATTGCACGAAATCCGGATGTGATAATAATGCCGGTCTATACAAAAGAAGAAATGACAGGCTTTGATAACAATATACATTTTCAAAGAAAAAACTGGGAAAATGTTTTGGCTGTGAAAAATGATTCAGTGTACAGAATTTTTTCTGATTACATAAGCAGAACAGGACCGCGCATTGTTTTGGGAATTGAATTAATTGCCCGTTTTGCAACTGGATATGAGTGTACTTTAGATGAAGAATAAAAAACTGTTTCTATTTTCGATTTTATTAATCATAATGCTGATTGCTTTTTTTATTGTTTCGCTTTTTTTTGGTTCAGAAAATATTTTTTTGCTTGATAAGGAAAGTGCACAATTTATTTTATTAAAGCTCAGGTTACCGCGTTCTATTCTTGTAATGCTTTCGGGAAGCCTTTTAGCAGCGAGCGGGGCCTTGTTTCAGTGTTATTTTCGTAACAGTCTTGCAGACTCTGGAATAATCGGCGTGTCTTCTGCAGCTACATTAGGAGCAGTGATTGCTGAGTTTTTACCGGTGTTTATAAAAACAGCAGTCGGAAAAATTGTAACACCTTCTGTAATCGGGGCTTTTTTGTTTTCACTTTTGTGCGCTTATTTTATTACTCAGTTTTCAAAGTTAAACCGTGGCGATAAATCTGTAAGCATTCTTTTAGGAGGTGCCGCATTAGGAGCGTTGTTTAGTGCCCTTACATCAATTATCATTTTGATGCACGACAGAGAACTTCACAAAATATATATCTGGAATCTTGGCAGCTTTAGTGGAAAAGGATGGAGTGAACTGGTTTTTATTTTACTTCCTTCTGTAATTGCATTTTTTCTGGTTTTTAAATGTTCTCGAAAGATTGATTTAATTTCTGCAGGAGTGCAGTCTGCACAAGCAATGGGACTTAATGTACAATCTTTTCAAAAACTTGTTTTGTGTACAGGGTGTTTGTGTGCTTCATGTGCAGTTTGCTGTGGCGGTACAATTGCGTTTATCGGTTTGATATCGCCGCATATAATCAGAAAATGCGTTGGACCAAAAGCCAGACCTCTTTTTATTTTGTCCTGTATTACAGGCAGTTCGCTTTTACTTTTTTCTGATGTTATATCCAGAACTGCAGCACGGCCTCAGGAAATTCCGATTGGAATTATAACTTCACTCATTGGAAGTCCGTTTTTTTTATGGATTTTATTTTCAAAAAAAGGAACTGATTAATGCTTGAAATAAAAAACCTCAATTGTTTTTACAAAGAAGCAGGAACCGTACATAAAGTGTTTTCTGGTTTTTCGACTTGTTTTGAAGATAATTCCTTTGTTTGTTTAACTGGACCGAATGGCTCCGGTAAATCGACACTGCTTTCGGTTATTGCTGATGTAAAAAAATCTAATCTTGAAACTGGTAAGTCCCTCTCTGTTTGTTTTGAGAACAAAAATCTTTGTGAATGTGACAGACTGGAAAAATCAAAATACATTAGTCTGCTTACTCAAAACGAAACTTGTGTCTGGAATTATAAGGCTTTTGATTTTGCATTAAACGGCAGGTTTTGTCATACTGATGGAAGCGGCATTTTTTCTAAAAAAGATAAAGAAATTACAGAAGAAATATTTGAACTTCTGAACATTACTGAACTGAAAAATAAAAACATCAATTCAATGTCTTTTGGAGAGTTTCAAAAGGTCAGGATTGCACGAACTTTTATTCAGCAAAGTAAAGTGATGCTTTTAGATGAGCCTGCTGCAAGTCTCGATTTTAATGCCGCTTTTTTGCTGTTAAAAAAGATAAAGGAAATTTCTAAAGAAAAACAAATTACAGTAGCGGCATCAATTCACGATTTAAACCTTGCTTCAATTTTTGCAGATAAAATTCTTATGCTTTCTAAAAATGCGGAACAAAAAAAATACGAAGGCACAACAACTCAGATTTTAATCCCCGAGATAATCGGAAAGGTATATAACACAAAGTGTAAAACTTTTATGCATCCGGAATACAAAGTGCCGCAGGTTTATGTTTCAGAAAATTAAAACAACTTTTCTGAAAAAACTGATAATTATTCTGCATTTACAAGTTATTATTCAGCATTAAAAAGACTTTCTGTATCAAATTCCGAAAAGGCAGAGGCTTCAAAACTACTGTTTTCGTTTAAAACTGTTTTGATAGACTGAATTATATCAGTTTTTAAAATATTAATTTTTGACTGCCAGTTATCCTTTTTTATCTGCTCACTTGGCTGAACGGTGAGTTTACTGTATGCTTTTTTTGCTGCAAGGTATGACAGCTGCTCCGTAAAATCGTACAGTTCATCTTGTTCATCAAGACCATTTTCTACAATGTATTTTATCATTGCAGCTTTTATGTGTTCTTGAATAAAAGAGGCTGCAAAATTTTTTGTGTTTTCTGTAGCACTGTTACTGTTGTTTCCGTATCCCAAAAAACTTATTGATCCAGAAGTAATCTCATAAGAAGGGGAAAGCTTTGCGGCAGCAGGTGATTCTGTGTTGCTTGTGGTTGCACAGGAAAACAGACATAAAGAAAAAATGGCAAATATAAGGTGTATTTTTTTCATATAAAAAAGATAATTAAAAAAGAATAATCCGGCAAGTTGTTTTGTAAAAAATTATGCGGTCCCTGCGGGAATCGAACCCGCCTTTCAACCTTGAGAGGGTCGCGAACTGAACCGATATTCGAAGGGACCGAAACTAAAAAAAAAACTGACCTTATTCCGGGTCAGTTTTAGTTCCCCAGGGAGGATTCGAACCCCCACAAGCAGAACCAGAATCTGCGGTGCTACCATTACACAACCGGGGAATGTAACGTGAAAATAATATAAATCACATAGGCAAAAATGTCAATATAGTGATATAATAAATTTATATGCAGGGAACAGTTTTAGGCGGAAGTAACAATTTTTTTGAAATCGAATGTGATGATCAGATAATCCGGCAGTGTTCAATTAAGGGCAAAAAGCTGAAGGCTTCTCAAGGGTATTATAACCCGCTTGCACCTGGTGACAGAGTCGAAATCAGTATTGATGAAAAATCTCGAGAACAGGGACAGGTTATAAACTTATTGCCGCGAAAAAATGAATTTGTCCGCTGGAATGTTAAAGGAAGGGCACCGCAGCTTTTGGCGGCAAATCTTGATCATATCCTGATTGTTACGACACCAGATGAACCGCCATTCAGGCCTCGTTTTGTAGATAGAGCTCTGGCACAGGCAGAGTATGCCGGAATTGAACCAATAATCGTTATTAACAAATGTGATCTGCCTTCTTCTTCAGATGTAGATTTTTTGAGCCGAGTATCAGACTGGGAAAAGCTCGGATACAGGGTTGTAAAACTTTCGGCAAAAAACGGAGAAGGTCTTCCGGAGCTGGCAGAAATTCTTGAAGATAAATTGTGTGCTTTTGTAGGGCAGAGCGGTGTAGGTAAATCGAGCATGATAAATGTTTTAGATTCTTCATGTGTGCTTAAAACAGGCAGTCTGTCCGAAAAATACGGTCGCGGCACACATACAACAACCAAAGGAAATCTGTTTCACCTTAACATAAATGATTCTTTAACAGGCGGACGGGCAGGGGCGGTTGCTTCAATTATAGATACACCTGGAGTGCGCCGCTTTGTTCTGCATGATGTTGCAAGCTGCGATCTGGCACTTTATTTTCGCGAAATGAAACCGCTTTTAGGACAATGCACTTACGGAATGTCCTGTACACATACCCATGAATCAGGCTGCAAAATTCTGGAAGCTGTATATGCCGGAATTATCAGCGAAGAACGCTACGACAGCTGGAAACGCATATGCGATGAAATTGATACAAGTTCCTGGGAAGACTAAGAAAAAAAGTAATAAAAATTCGGTGGAGCAGAAAATCACTGACCGCATTGCAAACGAAGTGCGCACTAAGGGCAGTGATTTTTATGTTCAGCATCAGAGTTTTTAATTATTTTTTACACTAGTCTACATTTCTTTACTTTGATATAATCAATACATTATGAGTGATTTAATACAGCCTAAAGTTTTAAAAGGCTTTCGTGACAGCCTGCCGGATGCAGAAATTTTACGAAGTCTTCTTGTAGAAAAATTAACATCAGCTTTTAGAAGTTTTGGTTTTGTGCCAATTGATACACCTGTTCTTGAGTATTCTGAAATTTTACTGCGTAAAAGTAACGGCGAAACAGAAAAACAAGTTTTTCGTTTTGAAGATAACGGGCATCGTGATGTGGCAATGCGTTTTGACCTGACTGTTCCTTTTGCACGCTTTGTAGCAGAACATAAGGACGAGCTGTATTTTCCGTTTAAGCGCTATCATATTTCTAAAGTCTGGCGTGGAGAAAAACCTCAGGCCGGCCGCTATCGTGAATTTTATCAGTGCGATTTTGACATGGTCGGAAGTGACAGTGCAACAAGTGATTTTGAAATTTTAAGTTTGATGAAAACAGCCCTTAATACAATCGGTGTCGAAAAATTTCACATACATCTGAATCATCGTGGAATATTAAATGCACTTTTAGAAAAACTGGGAATACGAAATCTTTCGGAAGATGTGCTTCGTGCAATTGATAAACTGATGAAGGTGGGAGTGGAAGAAGTAACAAATAATCTGAATGAACTGTTTGCTTCTTCTGGAGAATGGTCAAAAGACCAGGTTGAGCAGAAAACCAAAACAATACTGGAATTTATAAAAGACTGCGACAGTTTTGATGCTACCCTTTCGCATATGGCAGAGCTTGCAGGTGACGGTGCAAAAGAAAGTGTAGAAAGACTGCGCCAGATTTATCAGATGATGCAGGCTTCCGGAATTGATGCAACCTATGTTCTTGATCCATCTATAACACGCGGTCTGGATTACTACACAGGTGTGGTTTACGAAACATTCCTTGATGAACTGCCTTCAATTGGTTCTGTTTGTTCGGGCGGCCGCTACGACAATCTTGCAGGCCTTTACATGAAAGAAAAAATTTCTGGGGTTGGTTCTTCGATTGGGCTTGATCGCCTTCTTGCTGCTCTTGAACAGCTTGGTTTAACAAAGGCTAAAGGCAGTTTCCTTGATGCAGAAATTTTCTGTCTGGATGCAACACTGGCAGTTCACTATCAAAAAGTGGCTTCGCTTTTGCGTCAAAAGGGAATTGCTGTAGAAGTTTTCCCGGATGCAAAAAAAATGAATCAGCAGTATCAGGTTGCAGAAAAAAAAGGCATTGAATGGGGAATCCTCATAAAAGCAGAAGATGCACAGAATAATGTTTTAACTGTTAAAAACTTAAAAACACGCGAACAAAAAGAAGCTGTATCAGTAGATGAGGCTTGTAAACTGATAAAAAAAGTCTAAGAAAGAATTGATTTATTTAATCAGTTTTTCTGCGGTTCTTTCGGCTTGAAGTCTGTTTGAAAAAATCCTGATGGATTTTTCTTCAAGCCAGCCGTTTTCCAGTTCGTACCAGATATTTGTTTTTTTATCCAGAATAACAATCTGGTTGCCTGTAATTTTCTGCACTTCTCCGAGCCTTCCGTGTGCTTTAACAGCAGATTCGCTTGAAGGCGCAGTTTTGTATGCTACATAGTTGTCGGTAACAACAGCCCATTGCTCAAGACTCGAGATTTTATATGCATCAGAAATATCAATTGTTTCTGTGTCGGTTTTTAAAAAACAGCCTGCAAGAAAAGTCAGAATAAACGCAACAAATGTTATCAATAAAAAGAACTTAATTTTTTTCAAAATATTTTCTTACCTCTGGATAAACTTTCATATCTGAATCAACAAAATCCAGTTTTAAAATTTCATCAAACGTAGCCCATTTTGCTTCGGTGTGTTCTGTAAAATGAAACTCCGGGTTTTCTTCGGCAAAAAAAACTTCGTAGGCATGGAGTTTTACTTTTTTATTGTTGTGTTCAAAAAATGCCGTTGTAATTTTATTGCCTACAGAAATTTTTGCAGAAAATTCTTCTTCAAATTCGCGGATTAAACTGGTTTTGTAATCTTCGCCTGCTTCAACTTTTCCGCCTGGAAATTCCCAGCGGTTTGCCATTTGCCCGACGTTTGTTCTGTGGGCAATGAACACTTTTCCAGCCTTAAAGGCGAGTCCTGTAACAGAATGTTTCATTAAAGAAGTACCACCTGCGGAATAAAAAAGTGAAGAACTGCAACAATAATGCAGAATATGCCAAGGTATTTTTTCCCCTGAATAAAAAACTTATCGATGAATTTTCCTGGCTCTACAGTTACAGAGGATTTTGTTTTTAAGTAATAGATAAACAGGGCAAAGCCTGCTGCAATTACAGAAACAGCGGGAATAATGTCGCCAATAACAGGAATGTCATTTTTTAGCGGACTGAAAATTTGTACTAAGCCTGTAAGAACGGCAATCAGACTGATGATTAATCTTGCGGTATTATTATCCAAAAATTTTTTTTCCTGAGTATCTAAAAGCAAAATAAAACCAATCAGTGCATTAAGCAAAACAGATAAAAAATAAATTTGAACCATAAGATATCAGCCTCCTATTGTTGTTTTACAGCTGCAAAAATGACTTTTTCTTTTTCGCCGCATTTTGCTTCTGCCTTAATTCTTATTATATCATAATCTGTAAAAGTTGTGCGAAAAATACATTCGCTATTGTTAATTTCTTCAGTAATTGTTTTTTTGTTGACTTCTGCTCCCTGCGAATCGTAAGCAGTAAAATCAATCTGGGCATTTTCGCCGGGCTTTGTTTTGATAACTTTTAATGTTACATAAACAGAGTCTTCGAATGAAAAAGCATTAAGCTCAAAAGTGTTTTTCATTGTTAAGCCTGCAACAAGAACAATCGCAAAAACAAGACATAAGGTTGCAAAAACATAACGCAGTTCTTTTGTGGCGACTAAGGCTTTGAATAAACCTTTCGGTGCTGTTTTCATTTTGCCCGAATAATAATCTTTGACATTTTGAGGAGCATTCTTTAAGCGTTCTTCGCGGTTGTAATAAAATACAAGGTTTTCTTCGGAATCTTTATCATCTGGATTGATTATTTCTTGTGCCATTTTTTTCGCCCTATTTTAGAAGTGATTCAATTAAACTGTCTGTGCGCCACCACGAAACTTTTGCTTTATCTTCTTCAATTTGGAGGGCGCTGATAATGCCTTTTGGTGAAAGACTTATGCTGTGATATTTGATTGCCTCAAAATCAAACGGAATGTGTCTGTGTAAAATTCGCTGTCCGTTTAACTGAACAATCTGGACAATAAAACCATCGTCTTCGGCAAGCATAAAAAAAATCCAGCCTGATTCGGTTATTCCAAGCAAAGAATAAGGGACCAGGTAAGATGTGGAACTGTAGCCGGACTGAACTTTTTTTTCGTAAGCCGGAATAATAAGAGGATTCGTGTAACTCTTTTTTTCCAGGTCCAGAGTGTACAACCGCGATTCAACAAAATCAATTCCAGAAACCGTTCTTGTTGATGTGTCAAAAGCTGTTTTGTGATAGTTGACTTTGACATAGAGTTTTTCGTAAGTGTAATCTGGAACTACGGCATCGAGCGAAATAAACTGGTTTTCGGAAGGAATTTTTTCGAGACGGGGCAGACTGTCAATTGTTACAGGAATTGTGTATTTAAGGTAACCTTCGCTTGAAAACCAGAAAGCTAAGTGGCTTTTTATCGTCTGACAAATTACGACAATCTCGTTATTGCTGGTTGTGTAAAGATTTTTTATGTAAGGAAAAGGAGTTCCGCCCGGACCTTCCTGTCCAAGATAATCGATGTAGGTTCCGTCCTGAGAAAACCGCAGAATAACCTGACGAAGGGCAAGAGTGTTTTCGCTGTCGTATTCCTGCCGTTCTGGCGGTAAGGTGTCTACAACATACCAGTTTTTAAAAGAGTCTGCCGTAATTTTTCCTAATTGCGAAAACGGATACTCTAAAGACTGCTGTGTTGATTTTTGACTTCCGTGTTCTTCTGTAACTTCGGAAATAAACGAAGGAACCGGATTAAAATCAGGATTGTAGTAAATGCCAATGATGTCTCCATACGAAGTAAACTGCATGACTTTTTTGCCTTCGCCGTTGGCAATAAAAAAGAATCCGTCCTGCATGTAGATGTTTGTGTTGATATCGCCTGGAGTTCCGAGTGAGAACATAGTGAGTTCATTTTCAAAAGTGCCGTAATCAATAGAAAAAAGTTCTTGCTGTTTTAATGTAGCAATTTCGTCCTGGTGGCAGCCTGTAAAAATAAGAATAAATAAAACTGATAAAATAAGAACCTTTTTGTTCATATATAAAAGATAATAATAAAAAAAATACTAGTCAATAAGAATTATTTTTTGTATCCTTATAATATGTTATTAGATAAAATCTTGAGAATTTTTTTTGGAACTAAAAATGAACGTGATGTAAAGGCGCTTAAGCCTATAGTCGAGAAAATCAATGCAAAAGAAGAATGGGCAAAATCTTTAGATGCAGATGGTTTTTTAATGCAGACCGCAAAGTTTAAAACACGGCTTTCTAATGGCGAAACTCTGGATGACATTCTGCCGGAAGCATTTGCTTTAGCACGGGAAGCTTCTTTTAGAAAACTCGGTGAACGTCATTACGATGTTCAGCTTATGGGTTCTCTTGTTTTGCATCAGGGTAAAATCGTTGAAATGAAAACTGGTGAAGGAAAAACCTTGATGTGTGTCTGTGCTGCATATTTGAATGCCTTAGCCGGAAAGGGCGTGCATATTGTTACAGTCAATGACTACCTTGCAGAACGTGATGCCAACTGGATGCGTCCTGTTTACGAATATCTTGATTTAACAGTCGGAATTATTGTTGCCAGCATGGATAATGATGCCCGCCGAAGCGCCTATTTGTGTGACATTACTTACGGAACAAACAACGAACTGGGTTTTGATTATCTTCGTGACAATATGCAGATGAGTCCGAAAGAAAAAGTACAGCGCGGACATCCGTTTTGTATAGTTGATGAAATTGACTCAATCCTGATTGATGAAGCCAGAACTCCGCTTATTATTTCTGGAGCCGGCGAAGACGATACTGCAAAGTTTTACGAAGTAGACAAATTTGTTAATCAGTTTGATGAAGTTCAGAAAAATCCAGAGACAGATGATTACCCGGATGAAGTGCAGGGACAGGAAGTTATCGGGGATTATAAAATCGATGAAAAGTCAAAGCGTGTATCTTTTACAGATGCAGGTATGTTAAAAATAGAAGATATCCTGCTTAAAAGAAACATTATAAAAGGCAGTCTGTTTGATCCTGAGAATTTTGAGTACGTACATTATTTTACACAGGCAATCAGGGCTCATGTACTTTACAAAAATGATGTTGATTATGTAGTAAAAGATGGACAGGTTCAGATTGTTGATGAATTTACAGGACGTATTCTGGAAGGCCGCCGTTATTCTGATGGACTGCATCAGGCAATTGAAGCAAAAGAACACACAAAAATTGCTCAGAGAAACCGCACAATGGCAACTATTACCTTCCAGAATTTTTTCCGTATGTATTCGAAACTTTCGGGAATGACTGGAACGGCAGATACCGAAGCTGTTGAATTCCAGAAAATCTACAATCTGGATGTTGTAGTTATTCCTACAAATAAACCGGTTGCGCGAATTGATGAAAACGATGAAGTTTACTTAAACGAAACAGATAAATGGAATGCTCTTTGTAAAGAAATTGCCGAAGTTCATGCAAAAGGACAGCCTATTCTGGTTGGAACTGTATCGATTGAAAAATCAGAACTGCTTTCGGCACTTTTGACAAAACGCGGAGTAAAACATGAAGTTTTGAATGCAAAGAATCATGCCCGCGAAGCCCTTATTATTGCAGAAGCAGGTGCAAAAGGTGCAGTAACAATCGCCACAAATATGGCAGGTCGTGGTACTGATATCAAGCTGGGTGGAAATCCGGAATTCAGGGCAAGAAAGCGGGCAGGAACTGAAGCAACGGCAGAAGAATTTGCAAAAGCACTGGCGGTCGAAAAAGAAAACTGGAAAGCAAACTACGAAGAAGTTAAACAGCTTGGCGGACTTTATGTTATTGGTACAGAACGTCACGAAAGCCGTCGTATAGACAATCAGCTTCGCGGCCGTTCAGGACGACAGGGAGATCCGGGTCGCAGTAAATTCTACATCAGTATGGATGATGATCTGATGCGCCTTTTTGGTGGTGAGCGCATGAAAAGCATGATGAGTGCAATCGGAATGAAACCTGGTGAACCGATTTATCATCCTATGCTGACACGAGGCATAGAAAAGGCTCAGACAAAGGTTGAGGAGCGCAACTTTGAAATCCGAAAACATCTTCTGGATTATGATGATGTTTTAAATGAGCAGCGAAACTTTATTTATCAGCAGCGTGACGATATCCTTAGTGATGAAAATCTTGTTGAACGAATCAGAACCACAGCAAATGACGCACTTGATGACTATCTTGAAGAATGGCAGGCTGAATGGAAGAAAAATGCCGACGGCGCAAATAATGCCCTTAATGACGAGCTTCGCCGGGTTTTTGCACTTCCTTCAGAAACTCTTTCCGGTATAATGGATAAACTTTCGGACGCTGTTCGAAATACAGATATTATTAAAACACCAGTCCTGGCTTATCTAGAAAATGATTTAAAAGAAAAAGAAGCCTTAGCAGGAAAACAGAACTTCAACATGTTTATCCGCTATCAGTATGTGCAGCTTATTGACCGCAAATGGCTTGATCATCTGGAAACTCTGGAAGGTCTTCGCGAGGCTGTACATCTTAGAAGTTACAGCCAGAAAAATCCGCTCACGGAATATAAAATTGACGGCTTTAATATTTTTTACGATATGCTCGATTCAATCCGCCTTGATATTGCTTCGAAAGTTTTCCGGGTAAAAGTACAACGTCAGGAAGAAGGCTACATACCTCTGGCATCTAAAACCCGCACAATTCAGATGAATGCCCAGCACAACGCAATGCAGAGCTTTGACGGCAATGCAGCTCAAAAAGCGGCACAACAGAGCCCTTATGCGGCGCACCGGCAGGGCGAAGGTGTTACAGTAGTCAGAACCGGGGCCAAAGTTGGCAGAAACGATCCGTGTCCTTGTGGCTCTGGAAAAAAATACAAGCATTGCTGTGGCAGATAAAAATAACAGCTTTCCGTATAAGAATGCTTGACAACAAAAGATATTTGTCAAAAAAAAATCTCTTCCTGGTTAGAGCGGCTTCCAAAAACGCATAATAGCGTGCTGCAAGTTATATATTTGTTTTTTTAACGATTCCGTATTATAATAGATGTAAATGGAATTTATTAAGAAGCATCAATTAACCATAATGCTATTTTTAAGTGGAGTGTGCAGTGTACTTGCCATACTCAGTTTTTTTACCAGAACTATGTCGGTAAAAAGACGGCGCTCTCTTATGTTCATGGAAATTTATGGTGCGCTTTTACTGATAATGGACCGCTTTGCGTATCTCTATCGAGGAGATGTTTCTGCACTTGGCTGGTGGATGGTACGCATTTCCAATTTTTGCGTTTATTTCTTTTCGCTTTGCATTATTCATGCTTTTAATCTTTATATAATTGATTTGATCACTCACGAAGGCGGCTTAAAAAAAACACCAAAAAGACTTTTGTTATGTGAAGTGCTTTTTTTAGCAGGTATTATTTGTCTGATTATTTCAGCTTTTACAGGTTTTTATTATACCTTTAATGAACTGAATCTTTATACCAGATCTAACGGCATCTTTTTAAGTTATTTTTTTCCTTTTGCAATAATGTTGCTGCAGATGTCGGTGATTATTCAGTATTTTAAACGCATAGCAAAAAATATCCGTATATCGATTCTGCTTTTTTCTGTGATACCTTTTATTGCAACAGTGCTTCAGCTGATTTTTTATGGTGTGTCGCTTCAAAACATTGCAATGGTCGGAATGGTTGTTCTTCTTTATGTTTTTGTACTGCTTGATATGAATAGGACTGTAGAAAATGCAAACAGGCGTGAACTGGAAATTCTTAAAGAAGAACAGACAAATATGCGCATTATGTTTGAACAGACTGCAACAGCTCTTGCAAATGCCATAGATGCTAAAGATGTTTATACGCACGGGCATTCAATACGAGTTGCAGAATATTCCAAAAAAATTGCCGCAGATGCACATAAAAGCGAAAAAATCTGTAATGACATTTATTATGCTGGTCTTTTGCACGATGTTGGAAAAATCGGTGTTGCAAACAGTATTATAAACAAAAACGGCAAACTTACAGATGAAGAATATGCAGAAATAAAAAAACATCCTGTAATTGGAAGACAGATACTTTCAAGTATCAGTAAATCTCCTTATCTTAGTGTTGCGGCAAATTATCATCATGAACGCTATGACGGAAAGGGATACCCTCAGGGATTAAAAGGTGACGATATCCCGGAAATTGCCCGAATCATTGCTGTAGCCGATGCTTATGATGCCATGACATCAAAACGCAGTTACAGGGAACCGATTCCTCAAAAGAAGGTTAGGGAAGAAATAGAAAAAGGTCTCGGCACACAGTTTGATCCGGTATTTGGAAAAATTATGCTGAATATAATAGATCTTGATACAGACTATCAACTAAAAGAGCATGAGCAGGTAAGTCTGGAGCAATATGAAGTAATAAGCAAAAACGAAAATTACAGCTCAGGAAATTTTTTGGATGAGTATATAAGCAGCATTGCTCAGGAAATAGAATATACAAAAAAAACTGAACAAAAAAACTGATACTACTCAATTCTGTATTCAACCCAGCGCACGCGTTTTGACTGAACCGCTTCTTTTATTGCTTTTTCGCGTTCAGAAAGCTGTGATTTTTCGGTTTTTACTTCTATAAATAGTATTTCGTTTACGTGGCATTTGTTTTGTTTTACTGATGCAGTTGATTCTGGGGCTGGGACTGTTTCTGCATTAATCTCTGACCATCCCTCGGTACTCGATTCTTCGAGCCCGCAAAATGCAATAAAATCTACAGGCTTTCCAATAAATCTGGCATCTGCGTAGTCGGCCGGAAAATCCGGAAAAAGTGGAGCAAGCTGTTCAAAAACCTGTCCGCCGATTACAGAACGGCTTCGTTTTACGGCATCGGACCTTTCATCTTTTAGGATTTTTGAAAGATTATTCCGGCTTAAAAGAATGCCGATTTTTTTTCCAGTAAGAAATACTAAAACTAATACAATAAACATAGCTGCACACAAAAGACAGAAAAAAATAATCAGCCCTTTTGATGAAAAGGCATTTTGAAAATATTCTAAAGCCATAAAAAATGACTCTTTGTTCATTATCATATTTAACTCCAGATACTAAATTATCGTAAAAACATTGAAAAAGCACAATTTTTTTGAAAGGTCTTAAAAGAATTTTTTTTATAAAAATAACAGATATTTCTATTGCTAAAAAAGAAAAACTGTAATAAACTCTAAAATATCTAAATTAATGCAGAAATGCAAAAAGGAGATTATCGAATGAATAAGAAATTTCTTATCATTGGTGCCATTCTTGTTTTAATGGCAATGGTATTTACAAGCTGTGATCCAACAGTTACAGGAACAAAGTATAATAAAACAATAACACTTGACGGAACAAACCTTAATAAAAAAGGTGAAGCCCTTACAGAAGGTGATGACGGCTATCTTGCTAAAAATTATCGTCGTAATTTTAAGAAATTCAGTTCTGAAGAAAATACAGGCTGGATTACAACAACAATTGAAGTAGATCCTGAAAAAACAATTTTAGGTTTGGATGCCTCAGGTAATGAAATTAAAACAATAAATAATAGTAAAGCTAGTGTAGCTAAAGCTTCAAACTTTGGTCTTATTTTTGACTACCATACAGATAAAGATGAAACAACAAACGACGAATTTGTTGATTTTTGTCTTTTAGGGGTACAGCCTGCAACAGGGAGATTCTATGTAGAACGCTACGAAGGAATCAATTATACACAGCTTAAAAAATCAGAAAAAGATGATGAAGCACCTCTTGATACAGATGCAGGTTCTCTTGGAAATTATGTAGCAATTGAAACCTTAGGAGGAACATTCACTTCAAATGTATCGCCACTTGACGACTGGCATGCTATTCCAGCAGGAGCACTTGAAGTAAACTACGTAAAAACACTTAAAGGTGAAAATAAACTTGATGAAGCAGGGAACCCAATTGTAAAGAATTATTCAATTACAATTTCAATTAAACAGGGCACTGTAGGTGATAATAATGGTGTAGCCGGAAGATATGATATTTACATTGGCGATACAAAAGTTGGTACATATCAGGGAATTACAAAATATGAAAAAACAGGAGACTACAAGGATTTCTGTGTAGGTGGTATTGGTTGTTATGCAACATGTCCAAAAGGAACAAAGATTTGTGCAAACTATAATACAACACGCAATACATCACTTACTGGTGTAGACAAGAACGTTGGTCCAAAATTCAGTGAATATGGTGCTGAACCAGTTCTTTACTAATCTGACTACTTAGTTAAGCAAAAAGCCATCGAAAATTCCGGTGGCTTTTTTTTGTGTTCTGGTAGATTTGCTGTTTGTGTTTAAAGCAGTGCTATTCTGTCGTGTTCCTATTTTTCTAAATCTGACAACAAATTAAGGTCTTTCTTCAGTAATTCCTCTGCTTAGGGCGCTAAAAACGACTTTAGTGCGGCACGGGAAGCCGTAGTTTCCTGACAGAACATTGCCTTAAAAAAAATGTTGATTATTGGAAAAAAATATTAAACATAAACAAATTAATAAAATCAAAAAGCATTTCTTCAATCTCTGATTGAAATAATTAACGATAATCAGTAAAATACAATATAACGAAATGCTAAAAATCTTATATTATAAAAGGCTTAGCAAATAAAGCAAATCAGGAGATATTAAAATGAGAAAAACTTACATTGCCGGTAACTGGAAAATGAATAAAACAAAGACAGAAGCTGTTGAACTTGCTAAAGGGCTTGTACCAGCTCTTAAAGACGGAAAAAATAAATACATGATTGCTCCGTCTTTTACAAACCTTGATGCTGTTGGTCAGATTATCAAAGGTTCAAACATTCTTCTTGGTGCACAGAACATGTCTACAGAGGAATCTGGTGCACACACAGGTGAAGTTTCTGTTTTGATGTTAAAAGATCTTGGAGTTCAGGTTGTAATTCTCGGTCACTCAGAACGCCGTCATATTTATGGCGAAGATGATGCAATGATTAACAAAAAAGTTAAGCTTGCCCTTAAACATGGCCTTCAGGTTGTGCTTTGTATTGGAGAACTTCTTTCTGAACGTGAAGCCGGAAATGCAGAAAAAGTTTGTGAAGCTCAGACAAGAGCAGGACTTGCAGGTGTAAGTGCAGAAGAACTCAAAAACGTAACAATTGCATATGAACCTGTATGGGCTATTGGTACTGGTAAAACAGCAACTCCAGAAGATGCAGAAGCTATCCACAAGTTCACACGCGGTGTAATTGCAGATATGTACGGAAAGGCTGCTGCTGATGAAATTATCATTCAGTATGGCGGATCTATGAATGCAGGAAATGCTGCAAACCTTCTTGCTCAGCCTGATATTGACGGTGGTCTTATTGGTGGAGCTTCTCTTGCAGTAGAAAAATTTGAACCTATCTGTAAGTGCTAGTTTTAAAAACAGAAAACCTGTTATTGAGCAATTGCTATAACTTTGAAAACAGGCTTTCTGCTTTTTTAATATAATAGAATATTGAATTTATTTAAATTTTCAGATAAAATAGTATCACTTTTATAACTTGGAGACATATAAAATGGCTATAACTCTTTTGATTGCATTTATTATCATTTGTGTTCTGCTTATCGCTATTGTTCTGATTCAGAACGAAGAAGGTGACGGTCTTGGCGGACTTCTTGGCGGAGCAAATACTTCAACTTTTGGTTCACGCTCTGGAAATGTAATTACTAAAACAACATATGTTCTTGTTGTTCTGTTCTTCCTTTCAAGTTTTGGTCTTGCCCTTATCAACAAGGCTCCAACTGTAAAACCTTTGGAAGACGACGAAGCTGATGCTGAAAAAACAGAATGGTTCTCTGATGGAACAGAAGTTGCTCCTGCAGAACTTAATGCAGCAGATACACCTGCTCAGGAAGCAGCTCAGTAATTGTCTTTTTTATGTGAAAGTAGTTTCTAAAACT
>JAEEGL015757866.1_pt1 | contig 26605 bp, 19 predicted proteins | sample 9134231 | NCBI WGS metagenome assembly JAEEGL01 (sample SAMN16246548, study PRJNA631951) | gut metagenome | biome: gut microbiome; feature: rumen; material: fiber-attached | host: Bos | place: Iran: Karaj | collected 2018-10 | reverse complement strand
GTTTTAGGGAAACCCTCGCCGGGGAAGACTCCCCCGCGGTGCGGGGGAGGTGGCGGCAAAGCCGCCGGAGAGGGACGGGGGCCGTCAGCCCTCCTAAGTGCGAAGCACAAAATCCCCCAACTTTCCGTGAAGAGGCTTTTTCTTATCCTGTTAGGGCGGGTCATGCGGAAGTCTTTGCGGCGGGTTTGTAGAAAAAGGCGGGCACGGCGCTCAGCAGCGTGGAGAACCCCGGGATCGCCATAAAGGCAAACATGACCGTATTCTGGATCTGCGGCGTGATCTGCGCAGCCTGATAAACAAGCTGATTGTAGCCGCTCATGCTGACGATCAGCAGCCCTACGAAGGTGCTGAGCGCCGTTCCGAGTTTTACGGACATCGTAAGGACGGCATAGGGAGCGGACGAAAAATCCTGCTGTTTATTTTCACTTTCGGCGCGGGCGATCTCTGCGGTCATTGCCAGCGGAATGAACTGGTTTACGCCCATAAAGAACGATCCGATCGCGGAAAAGACCATGATCATATACATCGCCTCGTTGCCGTAGCGCATCGGGCTGTCTGTGCTCTGCCGCACGTAGAAGAAATACGCGCACATGCTGAAAATAAAGTCAAGCAGCGAGAACAGGATATACGTTTTTTTCTCCTTCAGACGCTTGTTGACGGCCGGCACGAGAAAAAGCGCCGCAAAAGCAGTAACGTTGCCGAACACATAAGGAAGCCAGGTGGCGTTTGTCGTGGTATCAAAGGATCTGCCGAACAGAGAGACCTTTCCGATCAGCACGCCGTTCGCCTGCAGCAGGATCGCGTTGGACATGCTGCGGGCAAAGCCCAGAACGTTGATCAGGAAAACGATGAGGATATTTCTGTTTTTCTGCAGCTCTTTCAGCATCTGCCCCACCGTTGCGGCGGTCTGCCGGGGATCTGCCGCGGTCTGCCGGATGCCGTCCGGTTTTGCGCCTGCAAGGAACGCCATAAACACCATGCCGATACCGACGATAACGAGAACGTTGATCAGATAGTAGGCGGCGTCCTGCGTATTGCCCTCGCCGCGGACGGCGTCCACCGTGAGCATGATCACCGTGACCAGAACGGAAGGAACGGATTGGGCAATGCTTTTGGCAATATTCGTAATGGCGGCAAGCCGTTTGCAGCCGGCGTCGTTTTCCGACAGATAGGAGATCATGGACTGGGTGGGGATCTCCGCAAGGCTCATCGCCACGCTCCACAGTACGGAAGTAAGCGTAACGTAAGCGTACATTGCCCATCTGCCGCCGAAACGGTCAAAGGGGATATAAATGAAGAGCAGCAGGGTAAGAACAGCCAGCGGCAGGATGCCGCGGCGCACCCGCTGAAACAGATTGACGCCGTTGCGTCCGGTACGGTCGATCCATACGCCGATCAGAGGATCCAGCAAACAGCTGAGCAGTCTTGACACAAAAAGGATCAACGCACATCCGGTCAGAATGTGCGGATCCAGCGCAGCATACATTTTATTCAGGAATTCCGCCTGAAATCCGGCGGAAAAACTGATCACGGTCTGCAGGCCCAACGTGCCGAGGACGTAAGCCGGCAAAACGTTTTTGTGCTTTCTTTTCATCATCTTCAAACCGTTTTCTGATTATGATTGATTATTTCCTTTTTTTCCGTTTTTTCCCGGGAACGGTATTCTTTTTACCGGCGATATGTTTTGCTTTGGCTTTTTCAAGAAACGCACGGTTTTTGTCCTCAAAATAAACGGTGATCCTCTCGCCCCATTTCAATACGATAAACAGGAAGACGAGCCCCTCAACAAAGCCGATGATACACTGGAAATGATAACTCTTCAGCGGCCCCCAGATATCGGGATAATCATCCCTCCAGAATTCCGAAACGAATCTGGAACCGCAGTACATCAGCATAAAGAGCGGATACGCAAGGCCGGGCTTCGGCTGTTTCTTTTTATTCAGCAGCAAAACCATCAGTATGATGAACATGACTGCAGCGCAGGCGATCTCCACAAGCTGCACGGGGAATTCCATCCGTTCCGTTTTCGTGTTCCACATACCGTTTTCCCATTCCACACCGTTGCAGCAGCCGTCACAAAAGCAGGCCATTTTGAAAAATATAAGCATAAAAGCCATGACCGGCGCTATCGTGTCCAGTGTTTTCAGCGGGGAATTTTTTACCAATACAGATAATAGAAATATATATACAGGCCCGACGAAAATGTTCGGAAAATAGTTGCTGTCTTTGTTGCCGAGAAAGAAAACCGTAATCGGCACGGCACTCAAGTTTATTAAAATGAATATTACCGCGAAGAAAAACGCCACAAAAACCCAAAAGAAAAACCAATCCCGGAACAGATTCGTTTTCCTTTTTTTGTTCAGAACGGTATTTGCCCATGCGGGAAGTGTGGAGACTTCAACCAATTGTCGGCGAAAAGGAATCAGGACTGCGATTGAAGCAAAAGTACCGAAATTGTTAAAGAAATCGTACAGATTGATCGCGTGTCCGAACAGTGTAAAGTAGTGCAGCATTTGCGGTTGCCTCCTTTATATTGTCATTCGGAAAAGAGTTTCAGTAAAAGGTCCGTATCCGTGTTCTGGAAATAGTGCGAGGGGGTATCGATCAGGATCACACGCTCCACGTCGGTCACAACCTTGCGCCAACGCGAATCCGTCTCGGCGTAATTGGCGGTCAGCGGATCGTTTTGGCTGACGATCACCGTGACGTTCGCCCTCGTTTTCTCAGTATGACGCCGGAAATATTCGGCGCCCAGCTGTGTATGCGCACGGAAGCGCGCCAGCCGTTCCCGCGTCAGCACCGCCTGATCCGCCGATAATCCCGCCTTTTCCAGAAGTTTCCGGATCGCGCCGTCCGGCAGGTGGGCCCACAGGTTGAAATATCCGCCGGAAGGAATGCTGCCGCCGGCAATATAGCGCTCGATCAGCCGTTCCTCCGCGTTCAGCCGGTCCAGAAGCTTCATCGCAAGAACGGAACCGGCGCAGTGGGAATAGAACCAGACCGTCGTATTCTGCGCAAGCTGCCGGAGCTCCCGTTCCAGCGGCGCCCATTCGTGATCCTCCGGCCAATCCGCGAACCAGAGAGAGATCCCGATTCCGGCCTGTTTTGCCGCGGCGGCCAGAGCTGCGTAAGCGGAGGCGTCGCCCCCCGCGTAGGGAAACAGCACGATCGCCCTTTTGGCGTCGGCCGGGGTATACAGCGGCGCAAGTACAGTATAATCCGTTCGCCCCGGCGCGTCAAGCCTTTTCGCCGTGCCGGCCGGCGTAGGATCGGCAAGAAACGCAGAGGGAGAAAGCGCATCGAGCGGAGGAAGGGAGAGCAGCCGTATGAGCAGCAGGCTGGTGCCGCCGAGCTCAAAAAAGTTGGCGCGTCTTCCGACTTCTTCAACGCCGAGGATCTGTGAAAACGCTTTGCACACCGCTTTTTCCGTTTCCGTTTCGGGCGGCTCGAAAGATACTGCCTCAGGAGAAGGAAGCAGCATTGCCGCAAGGGCGCCGCGGTCCGTTTTTCCGTTCGCGTTCAGCGGCATTTCCGCCAACCGCGTGATCGCGGAAGGGCGCATATACGGCGGAAGCGTGCCCGCGAGCATATTGCGAACGTCGCTTTCTGCAGCCGTTCCGGTATAAAAGGCGGTTATTCTGTCCGGATCTCTCTTTATGATGACACAGGCGCCCGTAACGCCGCCGATCGCGCGCATCGCGGCCTCGATCTCGCCGGGCTCCACGCGCTGGCCGTTGATCTTTACCTGGAAATCGTTTCTTCCCGCGAAAACGAGATTTCCGTCCTCTTCCCAGTATCCGAGGTCCCCCGTCAGGTACAGCTTCCCTTCCCCAAAGGGATCGTTGACGAATTTCACCGCGGTCCGTTCCGGGTCTCCGAGATAGCCCTGCCCCACGTTGGCGCCGGCGATGCAGATCTGCCCCGTCACGCCTGAGGGCACGGGCTGCAGAGATCCGTCAAGCACATAGATCCGCGTGTTGTCCACAGGCTTTCCGATGGGTACGGGATCGCGCTCCGTTTCCCCGCAGTCGTAATACGTTACGTCCACGGCGCATTCCGCGGGACCGTAAAGATTGTGAAGCTTTACCCCCGCGGGAGAAAGAGCGCAGAATTCATTTACAAGGACGGCATGCAGCGTTTCGCCCGATAAAAAGACGTTTTTCAGAGAACGGAGCTTCTCCCGTTCTTCCGGACGGTTCTGCAGATACTCCAGAAAACTGCCGAAGACCGTCGGGACGAAATGCAGATCGGTAACGCTTCCTTTTTCGATCGCGTCCAGCGTTGCCGCCATGCGGTAATGGTCGTCCGGCGGCAGGATGTGCAGGGAAAAGCCAAACGCGGCGAAACCGAAGATCTCCCATACCGATACGTCGAAGGTAAAGGGGGTCTTCAGCATCACAACGGTATTTTTATCCCAGTACCGGCGAGCCATCCAGCGGATCCGGTTGACCGCGGAACGGTTGGAAACCATAGCGCCTTTCGGCATGCCGGTGGAACCGGAGGTGAAGATCACGTAAAGCGTATCCCCGGGCTCCGCGTTGGGAGGCACAACGACTTCGGGCGCGGCCGCGGCAAGCACCGGACCGATCGCAGCCGCTTTGGGCGTCAGAGAGAGGTATTTTTCATCAGCTAAAACAAGACCGCAGTTTGCCTGTTCCAACAGGATACGGATGCGTTCGGGCGGATACTCCGGGGAGAGCGGCAGATAGGCGCTGCCGCCGCGCACGATGCCGTAAATGGCCGCAAGCGCGGCAAAGGACCGGTCGCAAAGGACGCCGATCACCTGTTTTTGATCTCCCACGCGGGTGCGGATGAACGCGTCGGTTTTTTCGGCGGCAAGCTTCAGGTCGGCAAACGTGTACGTCTTGCCCCCGTCCGTGATCCGCGGCAGGTCCGGTTCCGCTTCCGCCTGCGCGCTGAACAGCTCATAGATGCTCTTTTCAGGGATCGGTACTTCGGACCCGGCGGCAAACGCCGCGATCCGGGCACGCTCTTCATCGGTAAGCGCGCGGCACGCGGAGACGGTAAGCACGTTTTCTGCGGAGCACAAAACGTCCAGAATAGAAAGAAAGCTTTTTATAAGCGCCTGCGCTGCGGATACGGAAATCCGGGTCCCGTCCGGAAGCAGCGTCAAACAGTAACGGTTCCCCTCCGGGGCGATCATACAGGTCAGCGGAAATCCGGTATATTCAATATGCCGCAGAAGACGGAGCGGCGCGGCGGCGCTGAGATCCGGGACCGGATAATTGCCGAAATCGAAAAGGACCTCAACGGCGTTCGGGTCGATCCCGTTTTTACGGCAGACCTCCGAAAGGGAAAGAAAACCGAAGGCATTTGCGCGGACGGACTGTTCGTTCATTTCCCGTATAAAATCCGTCGCCGTTGCATCGGCTTTGCCGCAGGCGCGCACCGGCACCGTGTTGAGCATCGGTCCCACGGTGCGTTCGGCGCCGGGCAGTCCGGAAGCCCTGCCGGAGACAGCCTTAAAGAACAGGACGTCGTCCTTTCCCGTATGTTTTTGCAGGGCCAGCGCAAAAGCGCTTTCCAGCACGGTATTGGGCGGCAATCCGTTCGACCGGGCAAAAAACTCGATGCGATCCCGCAGGTCTGCGGGGATCTCGTAAAACAGGGTTTTTCTACCGGTTTCCGGCGGCGTTTTATATACGGCGCCGGGCAGTGCTGCGGGAACGCAATCTGCCAGAAGCGACCTCCAGCAGGCCTCTGCCGCATCCGTGTCCCGGCGGCGAACCGTAGTCACGTAGTCCGCAAAGGAGGGAGCGGCTTTGCTTTGGGCAAGCAAACGGTCCCGCAGGGCTTCCGCGGATTCTCCCGCGGAGAGCGCGGCAGCGCAGGCCAGCAGATCGCTGAACAAAACGGGCATACACCACCCGTCCGCGATCAGGTGATGCGTATGCAGAAGCAGGAAGCGCCGATCCGGAAACAGAATAAACACACAGCGCAGCAGCGGATCCTTCTGCAGATCAAAGGTCCGCGTCTGTTCTGTCTCTACGGCCTTATCCAAAGCTTCCCTGCTGAAAGCGGTTCCCATTTCACGCGTTTCAACCGTGGGAAGCCGATCTGCCAGCAGGACTTGTTTCAGCGTCCCTTTGACCGCCGCAAATGCGGTTTTCAGCACGGGATGACGCGCCGGCAGCAGCATGATCGCCTGCCGGAGGATCTCAACGGAAACGGTTTCATTCAGCTCAAAAAGGAAAAACAGCTGATACGCGTCCGTTTCTTTATTCTGATGATACTGGGCGTAGATCCCTTCCTGTGCGGGGGTAAGGCCGTATACGTTTTCAATGCGGTTCATACGTCATCCGTTTCGTCAAATATAGATTCCAAAGCAGTAAATTCATCGTACGTCAAAGCGTCGTCGCTGTATCCGTCGGCGGCGTCGGCGCGGCCGCCGGTAAAATCGGCGTTTTGCGCGATCTCCCGGACCGCCTTCTCAAAAGCAAGGGAAAGCTTCTTCAAAATCTGCGGCTGCCGCCGCATCGGCGGGCAGCGGAACCGTACGAGGACGTGGCCGCCGCGGTATTCACAGTCGACGGAGACCGCCCCGGGGAAGAGGGTATCGTACGCCCCGTCTCCCGCGGGCAAAACGGGTTCGGCGGCAGACAGCTGTTCATCGATATCGCGGACCCGGTAGAAATTGAAGATGATATCGGCGTTTTCCGGTAATTCGCCGTATTTCAGCAGCCAGCCGACGCCGTTATACGGCACCTCCCGCATCGTTCTGCGCACCGAAAAAAGCTGTTTCGTAACGTCCGGTTCCCGTTTGACCACAATGGGACAGCATGCCGTAAACCAGCCCACGGTACCGTCGATCCGGATCGGTTCCGGCAGCTGCGGCCGGCCGAGGCTTTCCACGCATATGCCTGCATCCGAGCCGGACAATGCCGCTGCCGCGCGTCCGAGGGCAGTCAGCAGCGAAACGTCCATACGAACGTTCTCCGTCCGCTCCAGCCGCAGAAGGTCTGCGGTCAGTTCCCTGCCCAGATCAAGCGTCAGGCCCTCCCCCGGCTGAACGGACGCTCCTTTGCAGAGCGGCGCGGCGGTTTTCAGCACGGTCTTTTTTTCTTCCCAGAAGGCGGTTTCCTGCTCGGACATTGCTTCGCTGAACCGGGACAGCGCCTGCATCCACCGGCCAAAGGACGCGGTCGGTTCCGGCAGCACGGCGTCGGGATCCGCAAGCATGACCTGCAGTTCGCGCAGAAGGAGCTCCCAGGAAAACAGGTCGATCACAAGGTGGTGTACCGTCAGCCGCAGCAGGTTCCCTTCCGGCGTAACGGCAAGCGCCGCGTGTACAAGCGGTCCGGCGGCAAGATCGAAGAAGACGTCCATCTGCATCAGTCGCCGCCGTGCTTCACTGAGCCCGCCCTCTGCAAGGGAAACGTCTGAACGAAGAAAGCTGAAGGCTTCCCGCCCGGCGTTTTTCTGCGGGATGACCAGCGTATGATCCTTCACCGCGGCGCTCAGGATCGGATGCCGGTCTATGACAGACCGGAGAACACGCCGGAGACTGCTTTCACCGGCGTCGGTTTTTATGAGAAAGCTTTGCGAAAAACGCTCCGGCGCGCGCGGCGCCCGACGGAAATACGCGTCAGCCATCGGCGGCAGCGGGATCCGGTCCGTCTCCTCTATCAAAGCGTCCTCAGCAGAAGAGCTCCGTTTCATTTTTGCCGCCGCTGCCGAAACCGTTGCGGCGCGCATCAGTTCCGGGACGGGCAGGAGCCAGCCTTTGCTCTGCAGGCCGGACGCCGCGTAGATGGCGCGGATGGAATCGCCGCCGAGAGCGAAGAAGCTGTCGTTCCGCCCCACCCTCTCAACGCCGAGCACCTGTGCGAACACCTCTGCGAGCAGTTTTTCGGCTTCGGTCTCCGGCGGAACATATTCCGCCTCCGCCGCCGCGTCGGTCAGGTCGGCCTCCGGCAGGGCGTTCCGGTCGATCTTACCCGATACCGTCAGCGGCATGGCCTCCAGCCAAACGAAGACCTGCGGGATCATATACCCGGGCAGCGTCTCCCCCAGCTTTTCCCTCAGTTCCCGCGCCGCCTTTTCTTCCCCGGTGTAATACGCCGCAAGGATCTGCCCCTTGCCGTTCTTTTGCACCTTCACCGCGGCGACGCCGATCCCTTCGACGGCCGCCAGCGCAGCCTCGATCTCGCCGGGCTCCACGCGCTGGCCGTTGATCTTGATCTGAAAATCGTTTCTTCCCGCAAAAACGAGGTTCCCGTCTTCTTCCCAGTATCCGAGATCCCCCGTCAGGTACATCTTTCCTTCTCCAAAGGGATCGTTTACGAATTTCTCTTCCGTGAGGGCAGGCCGGTTCAGATATCCGGACGCAACGCCCGCACCGGCAATACAGATCTGCCCCGTCACCCCTGCGGGCACGGGCTGCAGATATTTGTCAAGCACGTAGATCCGTGTGTTCCGGATCGGGCGGCCGATGGGGACGAAAGGTTCTCCGGACCGGGGATCGAATACGCAGTCCATACATCCGACCGCGGTTTCCGTGGGCCCGTATTCATTGTGGATCTCTCCGCCGTTTGCAAAGGCGAGGGAAAAACGGTGCGCGTCGGCTGCGGTCAGCGCTTCGCCGCCGAGGATCAGCGTCCGTACGGCGGGGGGCAGCTTTGCACCGTTCTCCGTAAGAAGCCGCAGATGGGTCGGCGTTCCCTTCAGGACGGAAATATCTTTGTTTTGCAATAGCTTCGGGATCACCTGCGCAAACGGTTCCGCGTACGGAAAAGCCGTGCCGCCGGTCGCGAGCGGAAGGAACAGGGACGTTACGGTCAGATCCACCCCAACGGAGGTGAATACGGGCATATGGACGCGTTTTCCGTAAATCCCGGTCAGGCTTAAAACGTAATTGGTCAGATTGCCGTGGGAGACGCAGACCCCCTTCGGCGCGCCGGTGGAACCGGAGGTATATATGACGTACGCTTCATCCCCCGCGTTTATGTGAACGGACGTATACGGCGCTTCGGTTTTCTCCAGCGCCGCCGCTTCTTTTTCCGTCAGGCACAATACAGCGCCGGAGTCACGCAGATAAAAATCCTTTCTGCCTTCGGGCAGGCCGTCGTCCACGGGGACGTACGCCGCGCCGGCTTTCAGGATCCCCAGAATGGCTGTAAACAGCGTGCTTCCGCGCGGCAGGGAGAACGCCGCACGGTCCCCCGGCTTTACGCCTTTTGCCTGCAGCCCCGCCGCGACCCGGGTTGAAAGCTCATCCAACGCCCGGTACGTCAGCGTCCGGTCCTCCGCGATCACCGCAGCCGCATCCGGCGTCTTCCGCGCCTGTTCGCTGAACAGCTCACAGATGCTCTTTTCCGGGATCGGTACGGCGGGACCGGTACAATACGTATGCAAAAACCGAGGCAGGTCATGAATCAGACAAAGCCCGCTGAGTTTTGTTTCCGGCGCCTCGAGACAGACCTGCACGGTCCGGCTTAATTCGCTGTGGATGTTCCGGATCTCTGTTTCCGGAATCAGCGACGGGCGGAAAATATAATCCGCAATCAGACCTTTTTCGCCGTTGCGGTGGCTGAAAGCAAGCTGCAGCGCTTCCGCATACGCCCCGCGGGAATATTCGGTCGAGTGCATATCCGCATCCGAAAAGATCTCATCCGACTGGAAGTTGACGATGGTATCGTACAGTCTGCCCCGGAAATCCCGTGTTTCGCGCAGCTCGCGCAGGAGGAGGCCGTAGTTGTATTTTTGGTGACGGAAAACGGAAAGGATCTCGTCGTCGATCAGCTTCAGATTTTCCGAAAGCGAGGCGCCGTAGTCCGGTCGGATCAGCACCGGCGCCGTATTTACAAACATTCCTACGGTATGCAGCTCCCGTTCGGAAACGCGTCCCAGGACCGGCATGCCGAGAAAGAAGGCGTCCGGGGCGCCGCGTTTTTTTGCGTAGAATAAGGCAAACAGACCGAACAAAAGGGACGTTTCGGAAAGTCCTTCTTTTTTCGCACGGGCAGCAAGCCGCCGACGCTGATCGGCAGACATTGTGAACCGCAGACATTTCGCCGTGTAATCCGGGGAGGTTTTGTCCGACAGATAAACCGGACGGGGGCAAAGATCGAAATTCTGCAAAAAATAGGTGCGGTCCCGGGTGAACCGTGGACTTTTCTCATAGACGTCCTGCCGTTCGGTGTACTCCGTATAAGAATAGCGGACCGACGGCTTCCCCTCCAGGATCTCATTGATCTGTGTGCCGACCAGCGACATGGACCATGCATCGCCCAGCAGATGATGCAGACGCAGAAGGATGGCAAACCCGCCGGGATAGATCAGGACCCGCAGATCGCTGAGCGGCCCCGTCAGGTCGAACGGCGTATGCGCGGCCTCGATACCGATCTCATCCAACGCGGAACTGTTCTTGACGTAAATCACGGGGATCTCCCGATCGGAGGGATCCGTCGGATAGAGGCGCGGCACGTCTCCGGTTTCGTCAAGACGCAGATTCAGAGCATCGTTGGTGCGGTAGACCTCACGAAGCGTATCCACCAGCCGGTGGGCGGGAACGACGCGCGCGACCCGCATAATGCCGCACATAACTGCGACACTGCCGCCGATATATTTCTCTGAATCGTAGATGAGCTGCTGCTGTCTGGAGAGAAACATTTTAACTCCCGTATACTAATAATAATTTATTTTGATTATATTGAAAAAACCGGAATAAGTCAATATTCAATAAATTCACGAAAACTGCAGTTTCGGGAAAATGATATTGTATTGAAAGAAATTTTTTGTTATTATAAATAACAGGGAGGACAGAAAATGGGTTATAAATATTCAGATCAGAATTTTAAGAACGAAGACGCTACGTTATTCGGCGCCTTAAAAGAGGCCGCGGACCGGTTCCCGGGGGAACCGGCGATCGGCTATTTCGGGCGGACGTTCGTTTTTTCTCAGCTGACGGAAACCATTGAAGCGACCGCAAAAGGATTGCTCGCGGCCGGCGTTGCGCAGCGCGACAGAGTAACGTTCATGCTGCCGAACTGCCCGCAGGCTGTGGCCGTTTTTTACGCGATCAGCAGGATCGGCGCCGTGGCGAATATGATCCATCCGTTGTCCTCCGCGGAGGAGATCACGTATTTTCTTGACAAGGCGGACAGCAGATGCATCGTTACGCTTGACAGCTTCTGCGATAAGGTACAGAAGGCCGCAGAAAAATCAAAAAACGACGTTCAGATTATTTACACGTCCGTGGCGGAATATATGCCGCTCCTTATAAAAATCGGATATGTATGGAAAACGCGCCGGAACAAGCCGCATATTCCGGAAGGAGAAAATCTGTGCAGTCTGGAATCCCTGATCAAACGCGGGGAAGGCCGTGCTTTGCCGGACGTGGTTTACAAAAGAGACAGCCTTGCGGTGATCCTGTATTCGGGCGGTTCCACCGGACTGCCCAAAGGGATCTGTCTTTCGGATAACAATATGAACGCGCTGGGGATCCAGGTGGCGAATGCGGCGGGATATCCGGTAGCGCCGGGATTCAAATTTCTTTCCGCCATGCCGTTCTTTCACGGGTTCGGCCTCGGAGTAGGTCTGCATACGATTTTGTGCAACGGCGCCCAAAGCATCCTTGTGCCGCAATTTACGCTGGATTCTTACGTGAGCACGCTTCTGAAAGAGAAAACGAACATGCTTGCCATTGTGCCGTCTATGCTGGAAGCCTTTCTGCGGACGGATGCATTCGACGGAAAGGATCTCTCTTTTCTGCAGGGGATCTTCGGCGGGGCGGATTCCGTTTCCGTATCTCTGCTGCAGCGCATGGACGTGTTTTTGAAGGAGCACGGCTGTTCGGAGCGCGTGCGTGAGGGCTACGGGCTGACCGAGGCCGTAACCTGCTGTTTATTAAACCCCAAAGATCTGGTAAAAGCGGGCAGCATCGGGCTCCCGCTGGGCGATATGGAATGCAAAATCGTGAAGCCCGGGACGTTTGAAGAGCTGCCGGTGGGAGAGCACGGAGAATTGATCCTTTCGGGCCCGACGGTAATGCTCGGTTATCTGGACGATCCGGAGGAAACCGCCAAAGCCTTGCGGCAGGGGCCGGACGGGAAACGTTGGCTTTTCTCGGGCGACCTTTGTTATACGGATGCGGACGGATACTTTTATTTCGTACAGCGGCTGAAACGGCTGATCATTACAAACGGGTACAACGTTTCTCCCGTGCAGGTCGAAAACGTCATTGCCGGCGCGGAAGGCGTGGACGCGGTATGCGTTGTGGGCGTGAAAGACCCGTTGTCGGGACAGCGGATCACGGCCTGCGTGGTCCCGCACGAAGGGGCCGATACCAAAGCGCTCCGCAGAGAGATCCTCCGCGTTTGCAAAGAGCGGCTTGCGGACTATGCCGTCCCCGTAAAAATCGTATTTCTGCCGGGACTGCCGCTGACAAAAATGGGAAAAGTGGATTATATGCGGATCGAAAAAGAGCAGAACCAAATCAGTGCAGGAGGAAAAAGCGATGCTTGACGAACTGAAGGAGATCTATTTTGAGCTCACCGGAAACAGCGACGCCGAGATCACGCCCAAAACGAAGCTGAACGACAGCTCGCTTTCCCTTTCTTCTTACGGCAAGGTGCAGCTGATCTGTGCGGTGGAGGACCATTTCGGTATTGAGATCCCGAACGACAGGATCCGCTCTTTCAAAACGGTGGGAGACGTGATCAAATACTTAAAAAAACACGTCAAATGACCGTTTTGCGCCTTTGATTTTTGTTGCGGCGCCGTACGCTCCGGAATAAAAAACGTTCCGGCAGCCGATCCGGGCCGAAAGGAGACCGCAGATGACGGAGGGATTTCGTTTTTCCCTGTTTCCCGCGCTTCCCTTGATACAGGACGCGCTGCTTGCGCTGCTGATCGTTTACGGATTTATTACGTACTTCAGAAGGAAAAGATCCGATAACGCCCGCTGCGTTCAGCTCAGCCCGATTTTGCTTTGGGCGGGCACGGGCGCCGGCGTTCTTTTCAGCATCCCCGTTAATTTGTTCGGGCCGGCGGAAGAGCCGAAATTCGTATGGCATTTCTTTGAGGCTTTTCTGCTTCTGAACGCCGCCATGCTGCTTGCCTACTGCAACGAAACGATCCGGTACGACGACGCGCAGTTTGAGGCGCGCGATCTGTTTGGCAGAAAACGCGTTTTCCGCTACGGCGAGATCACCGGCCTCTCACGGAGAGGGCAGGACGCGATCCTGCACTGCGGGCGAAAAAAGATAAGGCTGGATACGCTCGCGGAAGGAACGGTTGATTTTATAAAGCAAGCGGACAAGGCATATTTCCGGCAATATCAGAGGCGGATCCCGTCCCTTCCCCGCAAAAAGGATCCCATGAACGGGAATCTGGACACACCGTGGCTGTATTTCTTTGTTTCTCTTATTATATGCCTCTTGACGGCCGCCATGCTCTGTTTTTTCGGTTACCAGATACTGCGCCCGGCAGACGGCAGAGTTCCGAAAAACGCGGCGGAAATACAAACGTCGTTTTCTTATTATGAACAGACGGGAAAGCACGACCTACTGCGGCTTTACGCCCCGGACAACGAAAAACCGTATGAACTCGGAAATCTTTCCGGTTACGAGATCTCTTTGCCGGACCCGGATACGCTGTGCGGCGGAGAAACGTTTACGCTGACCGTTTCCGAGGGCACGCGTGAATATACGATTTACGCGATCTCAACCGCCGACGGGCGGCAGCTCATAAGCCCGCCGGACAGAGATATCGCCTACAAAAACGCGTCGCATACAACGTTCATCGTTCTGAGCGTAATATCGGCCGTCGGTTTCCTTTTCGGTATTTCCGTGATCATCGTAGGCAGACATCCGGAACGTTTTCCGGCGTGGCTCCGCAAACTGTATTTTCAGGATACCGCATGGGTAGGACGGTACGGGGAATCGCTGCACCCGTCCGGAAACAAAAAACGGAAGAAAAAGCGTAAAGAGAGGAAATAAAAAATACGCAAAAGAAGAACCGCGTCGGCAAAACGTCAACGCGGTTAAATTTTACATATAAAATGACTATTCCGAAATCAGGGACATCGCTTCCGCGCGGGTGCGGGCGTCGGAGCGGATCATGCCGCGCAGGGCTGAGGTCCGGGTGAGGGCGCCGGCGGCGCGCGCGCCGCGCATGGTCATACACAGATGCTCCGCCTCCACCACCACGGCCACGCCCTTGGGATCGAGATTATCGTTCAGAAAATCGGCGATCTGCGCCGTTAAGCGCTCCTGCAGCTGCGGGCGGCGGGCGAAATTATCCACGATGCGCGCCAGCTTTGAAAGGCCGATCACCTTGCCGTGCGCCGGGATATATACGATATGCGCCTTGCCCACGAAGGGCAGCAGATGATGCTCGCACATGGAATACAGCGGGATATCCCGCACCACGACCATTTCGTCGTTATTCTCTTCGTTGAACATCTTGATACATTCCTTCGGATCCTTTTCAAGGCCCGAAAAGATCTCGGCGTACATGTTGGCCACGCGCCGGGGCGTTTCCACGAGCCCCTCGCGTTCCGGGTCCTCGCCGATGGCGATCAGGATCTCTCTGACCGCCGCTTCGATACGTTCTTTATCCACGCTGTTTCACCTGCTTTTTACGGGGTATACGTTACCGTATAGCACGGGGAACGGAGCCCCAGAGAAAGTTTGTTTGTAAGGGCGTTGACACCGGTGAGCGTCTGACCGCCCACCGTGACCTCGAACACGTAACCGCGGTTTTCGTCCAGAGAGGAATCGTGCTTTGTGATCACGATCCATTCGGCGGGATCGTCCGGCAGCACGGCCGAGGGCAGCGCGTTTTGGATCTTTTTGCGGATCTCCGCAGACGTATAGGTTTTGGTGCTTGCGAAATGGGGCAGGGACGCCTCAAACGGCGAGCTGACGGATACCGGGAAATCGCTGTAGCCCCAAACCTCTTTGGCGCTGAGCGTGCGGCCGGCCACCATGCTGCCGTAAACCGTGAGCACCGGCTTTCTGTCCGCGTCGCCGAGCAGCGCGAGGTATTCGCCGATCACGTCCCGCACCGCCGCGCGCACGCGCTCCGGGCACTTTGAAAAAGAGCTGACGGCTTCGCCGATATTTGAGCGGTAGGTGACGGAAAACTTGAAATACTCCATCAGGGTAAATACCGCCACGGCCTGCGCCTTTAAGGCCGCCGCGCTGATGGCCGCGCCGCCGATCTCCATGGTGACGATGCGGCACAGCAGCTCGTAGGTATCTACCCGGCCTTCGCTGCCGTAATACGTCGTTTGCGGGTAATCCGGGTCTTTTACGATCCCGGCGCCGGAGAAATAATAATTCAGAATAAAATCGTAGGGGTAGCCCGCGTCCGCCATGATGATGGCGCCGTACTGGGAAAGCCCCACGCAGTGGCCCCAGCCGTAGGTGGTAAAGGTAAAGGTGCCGGAGGGCGCGTTGATCTCGGGGGCGGGCGGGATCTCGGTGGGCAGCGGCGCGCAGTCCGCGTACGGATCCAGGATCGCCTCCACCGTGCGGCCTTCGAAATCCTCCAGGCCGATGGAGGCGCGCAGGATCAGGCGCGCGTCCCCCGGGGTCACGGTACCGTCGCCGTCTGCGTCCCCTACGAGCACGTAATCGTCGGAGGCGTTCATCAGCCCCACGGACATGCGCAGCGCCAGACGGGCGTCCTCCACGGTAACGACGCCGTCCGTATCCAGATCGCCCAGCAGGATCGTATCCGCCGCCGCAGGCAGGCACAGCGCGCCGAACAGCAGCGCAGCCGAAACCGCCAGGGCAGTGATTTTTTTACCGAACCTACAGCCCATAAAAATCAGCCGTTCGGGCCCGGAAGAAAAGCGATGCCGCCGCCGGTTTCCGTTTCGGAGGGCGTTTCCTCCGTGGTCTGCTCCGTCTGGAAGAACGGCAGGGTCTTAACGTAGCGCTCGATCCAGCGCTCGGCCGTATACCCGTGGGTATGGAAATACCATCCCCCGGCGGCCACGGTGGCGGCGATCAGCAGCGCCACGAAGACGATCCAGCCCTTGAGCCGGTTCGTTTTCTTTTTCGTTTTTTCTTTCTGTACGGAAGCGGGCAGCTTTTCCGTCAGGCCAGCGTCGCCGTCGATAATACGGCTCAGCAGCTTGCACAGCTCCGCGCAGCAGCGGAACAGAAAATCGCCGGTGCCCTCGCCGTAGAAGGAATGCAGTTCCCGCACGATGGTTTCCGCATCGTTGGTGACGGCGATGTACACGGTTTTACCGGCATCGGGATCGTCGCCCACATAGTAGGCGTTGCTCATAGCCACGCCGTAGGGCAGGCCGAGGAACTCCGCGGCGGTAATGGAAAGATTCACCACGTACTCGTTGGGCGGCGTATTGCCGCGCTGCTCCGCTTTGGATGCGACCGCCACCCTGCCGGGCAGATCGGGCGAATAGGAGAGATAGCGCAGAAAGACCTCGGCGGTCTTGGTGCCGGCCAGCGCGATCTTTACGTTTTCACGCGCGGCGGAGATATTCAGCTGCTCCGCGTAATAGAACTGCATCGGCGCGGTGGGGATCTGCGCGTCCGTTTCCGCGTTGAGATAGGGGATCACCTGTTTCAGCAGCAGCACGCGCGTACGCTCGCCGGAGAGCGGCAGCAAAATCACGGTCTGCCGGCCGCGTTTGGCGGCAAACCCGGCAAACAGCGCGTCCTTGAGCGCGAACACGGTGCTGCCGTTGACCACGCCCGCGTGGCATACGTTGAAATAGGCGGAATCCAGCTCCTCGGGCGACGCGTTTTTCAGCGCCGCGGCCAGAAGCGTCTCGTCCACGATCAATTCCAGACCCAGCGCCTTGCAGAGGATCTCTTTGGTTTCCGACAGGGTGCGGATATCGGCCAGGAACATGATCACCTCGGAATCCGAAAACGCCTTGCCGATGGCTACGGTGGCGTCCTTCAGCGCCGAATAATGTTCGATGGCGGCCGGATCCGTAAGCACCGAGGCAAAGGTGCGCTGCAGGATCTCGTCAAACCCCGGATCCTGATTTGCGGCGTCCGCTCCCAAAATAAAGATTCTTGATTTCATATGCTTTCCCTTTCAGATCTTCACGGATCAAAGCGCTCAGTCGCCGGCGACGGTTTCCTCCGCGGACGCACCGCCCGCAGGCTCTTCCGGCGTATCGGGAGCCGGTTCATCCGCCGGCGGCGCTTCGTTTTCGGGCGCAGACGCGGGGGTCTCTTCCTCCGGCGGCGCGGTATTCAGCGTGGCGTCGGTCAGGTCTTCCGCATCCGCGGTGGGCACGTCCGGCTCGGAAACGCCGGGCTTCGTTGTGGTTTCGGCGGCCGTGGTGGTCCTGCCCGTGTAATAGGCCTTCGGGAAGATGGCGGAGGAATCGTAGTACACCTTGGAGGTATCGATCTCCTCGCTTTCGCCTTCCCGCAGCTGCCGCGCCACGATCACGAGGCGGCCGCTGTCGAACCGGGTACGGTAGCAGGTATAGAGCATCAGCGTTTTATCGCCGGGCTCCACGTCCACACCCGTATGGATCATGGACCGCGCCTTGATCTGGTTCATCTTGTTCATGAACGACTGATCGGAGGAGAACGAGGAATACAGATAATCGAACACGTAACCGTCGTTATCCTCGGGATCGGCATTGGTCAGCATCACGGCGAAGATCTTCCACCTGGTGGTCTCGTAGAGCGTATCCAGCGTGATGACCGGCGCGGTGAGATAACCGTTTACGGTCATATAGTCCTCCAACCGGTTGAAGATCAGATGGTCGTGCGTGTTGTGGCCGTAAACGACCGTATTCTTGCTGAGCCCCCCGGGCCCCATGGTGCAGCCGCGCATCACGTACGGGTTGCCGTAACGGCTGTATTTTTTATAGAAATCGTGGTACAGATAGAAATCCTCGGCGCTGCTCTGCAGCAGGACGGTGCGGATGCGGTAGGTCTTTTTCTCCGCGTCGGCTTCGTCTGCCCCGCCTCTTTCCTCGATGGAAAGATAGCCCACCAGATCCTGATTGACCGCGTAGCTCTCGGCGAACTTGATATTCATGCCCTCCGGGAAATCCACGTCCGGGTAGCGGGCTTTCAGATCGGCCCAGGTATCCGCAAGCTCCGCATCGGAAAGGGAGGGATACTCAAGGATCTCGCTGCCCATCTCGTTATCGGTATCGATACGCGTGCGGTAATTGCGGTAATAGAACGCCAGATATACGAGGCCGCATACCAGCGCGATGAACGAAACCACCCGCACGATCTTGCGGACGACCTCTTTGCCGCTGTCCCCCTTGGCGGGGAAGGTGTTGCGGAAGAACCGTTTGAAGCCCTCTTTGGAGAAATGGGTCTTCATAAAGAACGAAAACTTTTCGCCCCTGGTCTTTTTTATGGTTTTTTCCTCTGCGGCCGCCGTGCCGGCATGCGCCTTTTCGGCGGTTTCGGCATCCAGCTGTTCCGCCGCGGGGATCTCGGTGATCTCCGGCGTCGGCGCCGGGGGCGCGGGCGGAGAAAAGGTGCCCTTCTGCGGGGGCGGTGGGTTCTGTTTCATACGTTCTTCCATTTCGGCGACTCTGCGCCGCTGTTCCTCCAGTTTTTTCTGTGAGCGGAGGCGGGCTTCCTCCTCCTGGGCTTCCCTCGCCTTCTGCTCCTTGCGCCGCTCGGCGCGTTCCACCGTTTCCGCCCAGCGGGCCTTAAAGGCCTCGTCGCTGTCGAAATCGGCGGAGAAGGCCTCCAGCACGGCGCTGTCTACGGTGCGCTGCGCTTCGGGCGAAAGACCGCGGTCCTCCTCCTGCCGGGGCTCGGGCTCCGGCTCCGGCACGGGCTGCGCAGGACGCACGGTACCGAAATCCTCGGGGAAATAAACGGGCGCCGCCTCGGCTGCGGGCGCTTCGGGCGCTTCGGCCGCGGGAGCTCTGCCGGGCGCTGCCTTTTTCGGCTCGCGCGGGGCGGGCTCGGGCTCTCTGGGCCGCGCGGGTTCATCCGCGCCGGTAAAGCGGAAGGGCAGCGAAGCGGGCGGGGTATGGGAAGGTGCGGCGCCGGTGCGTTCGGCAATGCGGGCCGCCTCTTCTTTGGCTTCCTCTTCCCAGTCCGCGTCGTATACCACGCGCTCGCCGCTCTCCCCCACGCCGCGGCTCGGGTAGCGCACGCCGCCGTCCACCGTATATTCGGGACGCTGCGTATCCTTGGATTCGCGCCGCACGGCGTCGCGCACACTGGGCGCGATCTTGCGGGAGATGCTGCTCTCCACGCGCCGGTCGGCTTCCAGCGCGGCGTCCGCCTCCGCGCCGTAATCCCGGTGCGGGAACGCGCCGCCGGAAAGGCCCGTGGCCTCTTCCGGCGCGGCTTCGGCCACCTGCGCGGTGTATTTTGAAAACATATCGTGATACCCCGGGCTGTAAGCGCCGTCCCCGCCGAGGATCTCGCTTAAAATGTCGTCCACGTTGGAGGCTGCGCCGCTGCCGACGGAATTCCGCAGCTCGTCGACGGTCCGGTCGATATCGTCTGTGTTTGCCATAGAACAAAGCTCCCCTTAAAAATCAGAATTCGTTGAAGATCGGTACGGTGGCGTAGGGATTGGAAAGCCCCTTCTGCGTGTACCACAGCTGCGGCATACGGCGGCTGTCGTTCTGGTAGGCGTTGGAAACGTCCACCTCCGCGCTCTCCCCCGGCCGCACGAGCCGCGCCATGACGACGCACCGCATCTCGTAATATTTATTGACGTTCATTATATATGTGCAGGTGGACAGGCAAAGCAGCTTATCCGTGGGCAGGATATCCACCGCGGGATTCACAAACCAGCTGCGGCTCAGGATCTCGCCCGTAAACGGAAGCATCTCGTCGTCCGTAATATACGGATCCCAGTAATAGAATACGTGACCGTTGTCGTTCTCGGGCTCCACGTTCGTAACGAAGCAGGCGAATACCTTCCACTGATAATCCTCGTAGATCGTATCCATTTCGATGAGCGGATGTGTTTTGTAAAACTCCGCGTCCATGTAATTTTCGAGCTCGGCGAAGATCCGCTCGTCCGTGGTGAGGTGATGCCCGTAGATGATGGAGACCTTGGAGAGCGAACCGCTGCCCGGCCCCACGGTATTGCGGAAATCCAGCCAGATGGAGCCGCGGTGATCGCTTTCGAGATAGAAATTGGCACGCTCGTATTTCGTGTTGTCCTCCGCGTGCATGACCGGGAAATCGATGCCCGTGCCGTCGATGCGGATCCAGCCGACCGTATCCGGATTGGCGGAATAGATGGGCTGGAACTTCTGCTGGATGCCCGCCGGGAATTTTACGCCCTGATAGGTCGGCGTAAGGTAGGGCGTGAGGGCCGTTTCGGCGTGATATACGGACGCTTCCTTCTCCTGCACGTCCTGACGGATGGAATCCAGATCGTTGCTGCCGCCGTTGGCGTGCAGCCACCACGCGATGAATACCAGCACGGCGATATTGAGCGCCGCCATCACACAGACGTAGATCTTATCGCCTTTGGTGCCCCGGTCTTTTTCTTTTTTCTTGAGTTCCCGCATTTCCTCCGCGGAAGTATCCAGACCGTCCAGATACGCCTCGGTTTCGGGCGCACCGGCGGAAAAAGGTATATTGCTCTGCTGCAAGGATCGTCCTCCGTTCCCTCCGGCCGTGTTTTGTGCGGTGGCCGGACCATACTTCGCCATATTAAAATAATACGATCATATAATAACACAGTCGCGGCGATAACACAAGAGGAAATTATAACGAATATAGGATAAAAAATACTGAAATATTTTTAAGAATGCATCTTTACTCTAAAATGAAATACTGCTATAATAAACTGTGAATGCACACATTGCGGTACGGCGGAAAAGGAGGAGAAACGGATGCGTTTTGCGGCGGCGAAAAAAACGGCGGTCGGGATCGTCTGTTTTCTTCTTTGTTTTTGTATGCTTTTTTCCGGGTGCAGCCGCTCCGCCGCGCCCGTCCCGGCCACGGGCTTTGCCATGGGCAGCCTGATCAGCGTAAACGTTTACACGAACGAGGCCACGGCAAATACGATTGCGGATACGATATTCAAAGAGATCGCCGCGCTGGAAGGCCGCATTTCCGCCACGGATGAAACGAGCGAGATCGCCGCGCTGAACCGGGGCGAGACCGTGGACCTGACGCCCGATACGTTCGACGAGCTGCGGGAAACGCTGGAGCTCTGCGAGATGCTGCGCAACCGGACGGATATCACGCTGGGGAGCGTGACCTCCCTTTGGGGCTTTTCCACGGACGAACCGCACAAGCCCGCGGACGAGGAGATCGCCGCGGCGCTGGCGGCCGTGGGCGCGGACAGGATCACGTTTGACGGCAGCAAAGTTACGCTGGCCCCCGGGCAGAAGCTCGATCTCGGCGCCGTGGGCAAGGGCGAGGCCTGCGATATCGCCAGAGTGATACTGGATACCTCCTACGTGGTGCCTGCCGTGGTATCCTTCGGCGGCACGGTGCTGTGCTACGGGCAGAAGGCCGACGGCCCCTGGACCGTGGGGATCCGCGATCCCTTCGGCACGGCGCAGGACGTATGCGCGGTTTACACCTTTACGCCCGAGGACGAAATGGATTTCCGCATCGTTTCCACCAGCGGCGGCTACGAAAAGAATTTTACCGAAAACGGGATCACCTATCATCATATTTTAGACCCCGATACGGGCTATCCGGTTGAAAACGAACTGGCGGCCGTCACGGCGGTGGGCCGGTACGGCAGATACTGCGACGCGCTCTCCACCGCTCTGTACGTAAACGGTCTGAACGAGGAATCGCGCGGCTGGATCGACGATTTTCTGATCGGCGCGGTCTTTATTTTCAAGGACGGCGGCATCTGGGCAAGCGAAGGCTTAAGGGACGGCTTCCGGCTGGAGAACACGGACCGGTTCTATTTTACCGAATATGAGCCGTAAGCCCTTATTCAAAAAGGCGGACGCCGTGATCGTCGCCGCGCTGCTGGTCCTCGCGGGCCTGCTGTTGCTGCTGCGGGGCGGCGGAAAAACCGCGGTCGCAGAGATCACCGTGGACGGCGAAACGCTGTACGAGATCCCGCTCGGCGACGTGAAAGAGAGCTATACCCTCACGCTGCAAAACGGCGTGGAGATCGGCGTGGAACCCGGTTCGATCCTTTTTCTCGCCTCCGACTGCCGCGGGCAGGACTGCGTGCGCTGCGGCGCCCTGACAAAAGCCGGGCAGGCGGCGGCCTGCGTGCCGAACAAAACCGTGATCGTGCTCAGAGGCGCGCCGGTAAAAGGCGCAACCGACGCCATCAGCTACTGATATGACGAAGATCGACGTAAAAAAGCTATCCCCCGCGAAACGGGCGGCCCTCACCGGGCTGCTGGCAGCCGTAACGCTGACGCTCTCGTTCATCGAGCGCGCGCTGTGCGCCGCCCTGCCGCTGCCGCCGGGCGTGCGGCCCGGGCTTTCCAATATCGCGGTGATGTTTGCGTGCGTGGCGCTGGGGCTGCCCCCGGCCATGGGCATTATCATCATTAAGGCCGGGTTCGTTTTTCTGGTGAGCGGCACCTACGCGGGCTTTATATCCCTCTGCGGCGGCGTGCTGAGCGTGCTGGGCTTCTGGGCGCTCACGCGGCTGAAAACGGACAAACTCACCTATACCGGCGTTTCCGTTGTCAGCGCCGTGCTGCACAACGCAGGCCAGCTGGCGGCGGCCTCCCTCACGGTGGGCAGCGCGCTCTATCTGTGGATGGCGCCCGTGCTGCTCGTATCCGGCGTGGCCTTCGGGCTGGTAACCGGCATTACGCTGAACGCCGCGCTCCCCTCGCTGATCAAAATCATCCCATATATACAAAAAACCGAAACTGAAGAAACCGGAGGAAGATAAGTTATGGGCAATCACCGACCGGACGCCATTCTGCACGCGGTCAAAAAAGGCCGCGGCGGCGTCTTCGTATCCCACCACAAGCTCACGGCGGAAATGGAAACCGTGAGAATGCCCGCCCCCGAGCGGGTGGTGCTGCCGATGCTGCAGCACATCGGCGCGCCCTGCACCCCCACCGTGAAAAAAGGCGATACGGTGGCCGTGGGGCAGGTGATCGGCGACAGCGACAAGTTTCTGAGCGTACCGATCCACGCATCCGTTTCCGGCACCGTGGAGAGCATTGCGGACGTAAAGCTCGCCAACGGCAGCATGGCCCCCGCCGTTACGATCGTGAGCGACGGCGAGATGCGGCTGTACGAGGGCTTAACGCTCCCCAAGGTGGAAACCAAGGAGGATCTGGTAAAGGCGGTGCGCGCCTCCGGCCTCGTGGGTCTGGGCGGCGCGGGCTTCCCCAGCTTTGTCAAGATCACGGTCTCGCCCGAGAAGCCCATTGATACGCTGGTGGTGAACGCCGCGGAATGCGAGCCCTATATTACGGTGGACTACCGCGAATGCCTGGAAAACTCGTGGAACATCATGAACGGCGTATATACGCTGGCGCAGCTGCTCGAGCTGAAGCACGTGGTGATCGCCGTGGAGGATAACAAGCCCGAAGCCATCAAAATCCTGAAGAACATTGCGGATCAGGATATCGACAAGGGCAATATCGTGCGGCTGATGACGCTGAAATCCCGCTACCCGCAGGGCGCGGAAAAGATGATGGTGCTCTCCGCCACCGGGCGGAAGGTGCCCGCGGGCGGTCTGCCGGCGGACGTGGGCTGCATCGTGATGAACGTGGGCAGCGTGGCCTTTATCGCGCGGTATCTTGCCACCGGCAAGCCGCTGGTGAGCCGTACCGTGACCTGCAGCGGCGACTGCATCAAAAACCCCATGAACCTGCGCGTGCCCATCGGCACAAGCATGAAGGACATCATCGATTTCTGCGGCGGCTTTACCGCCGAGCCCGCAAAGATCCTTTCCGGCGGCCCCATGATGGGCACGGCCATTACGGACCTGAACGTGCCGCTGCTGAAGAGCAACAACGCGGTGCTGGCCTTTACCAAAAAAGGCGCCGGTCTGAAGCCGGAGACCCAGTGCATCCACTGCGGCCGCTGCCACGCCGCCTGCCCCATGGGCCTGATGCCCACCAACATTGAAAAATACGCGCTGCTGAAGGACGCCGAGACCCTGACGAAGATGGGCACCATGGTTTGCATGGAATGCGGCAGCTGCGCCTATTCCTGCCCGGGCGGCAAGCCGCTGGTGCAGTATATGAGACTTGCGAAATCCGTGATCAGAGAGGCGGCGAAAAAATAATGGAAGAGAAAAAGCTGTTTACCGTAAGCGCGTCCCCGCATACCAAAGCCCCCGCCACCACGCGGAGCATTATGCTGGACGTGATCATAGCGCTTCTGCCCGCGGGCTTTGCGGGCGTGGCCGTTTTCGGCGCGCGCGCCGCGGCGGTGATCGCCGTATGCGTGGGCTGCAGCGTGCTGTTTGAGTTTTTGTGCAATAAGATCATGAAGCGCCCCGTATCCATCGGGGATCTGAGCGCCGTGATCACCGGCCTGCTGCTGGCCTATAACCTGCCGGTAACGATCCCGCTGTGGATGTGCGTGATCGGCGCGTTCGTGGCCATCGTGATCGTAAAGCAGCTGTTCGGCGGCATCGGCCAGAACTTTGCGAACCCCGCCATTACGGCGCGCATCGTGCTGCTGGTGAGCTTTGCGAGCGCCATGACGAACTTTACCTCCCCCAAGGCGCTGGACGCCGTGACCACGGCCACGCCCCTCTCGGTGCTCGGCGGCGTTGACCGCGCCGGAGATATCGCGGCGCAGCTTCAGGCGGGCGTTGCGGGCAAAGAGCTGCCTTCCCTGCTGCAGATGCTGTTCGGCGTAAGGGGCGGGTGCATCGGCGAGGTTTGCGGCGCGGCCCTGCTGCTGGGCTGCGTATATCTGCTTGCCCGCCGCGTGATCAGCCTGATCATCCCGCTGAGCTTTATCGGCACCGTGGCGGTGCTCACGCTTCTCATTTCCCACGGCAGCGTGACCTATACGGCCTACGAGCTGCTGGGCGGCGGCCTGCTGCTGGGCGCGATCTTTATGGCTACGGACTATTCCACCTCCCCCATCAACAAGCTGGGCAAGCTGGTGTTCGGTATCGGCTGCGGCCTTGTGACCACCGTGATCCGCATGTACTGCTCGCTGCCGGAGGGCGTTTCGTACTCTATCCTGCTGATGAACGTGCTTGCGCCTACCATTGAGCACTTTACCGCGCCGAAGTATTTCGGTTTTGTGAAAAAGAAGAAAGAGAAAAAAGAGAAAAAAGCAAAGGAGGCCGCTGCCGTATGACGAAGAAAGATATCGGCGCCATCGTAAAAACGGCGATCTCGCTGTTTCTGATCTGCGCGGTGGCCGCGGGCCTTGTGGCGCTGGTGAATTCCGTGACCGCGGATACCATCGCCGCGAACACCGTAAAAGAAGAAAACGCCGCCAGAAGCACGGTGCTGCCCGCAGCCGCGGCGTTTGACGAAGAACCTCTGGCGCTTTCGGACGGCGCTCTGGGCTATGCCGGAAGAACGGACGCGGGCGAGCTCGCGGGCTACGTGTTCACCACCGAAGCTTCCGGCTACGGCGGCAAGATCAAGGTGATGACCGGCTTTGCCCCGGACGGGCACATCACCGGCGTGGCCATCCTCGGTATCGAAGAAACGCCGGGCCTCGGCATGAACGCGAAGCGGGAGAGCTTTTTACAGCAGTTTATTGATACGGACGGCACGCTTTCCGTGATCAAGAACGCCGAACCCGGGCAAAACGAGATCCTCGCGCTTACGAGCGCAACCATTACCTCCCGCGCCATGGTAAAGGCCGTGAACGCCGCGAGAGACTACTATACGGAAGTTTCCGGAAAGGGGGAATAAGCCGTGGCTGAAAAGAAAAAGATAAACTACGGCAAGGAATTTGCCAAGGGCATCCTCAAAGAGAACCCCGTGCTGCGGCTGGTGCTGGGCACCTGCCCCACGCTTGCCACCTCCACCAGCGTCGTCAACGGCGTGGGCATGGGCATTGCGGCAACCATCGTGCTGATCTGCTCCAATATCTGCATTTCGGCGCTGCGCAAGGTGATCCCGGCCAAGGCGCGCATCCCCGCCTACATCGTGATCATCGCCTCCTTCGTTACCATGGTACAGATGCTGGTAAAGGCGTTCGTGCCTGCGCTGGACCAGAGCCTGGGCGTATTCCTGCCGCTGATCGTTGTAAACTGCATCATCCTCGGCCGCGCGGAAGCCTTCGCGGGCAAAAACCCCGTGCTTGCCAGCGCCGTGGACGGTCTCGGCATGGGCATCGGTTTTACGGCGGCGCTGTTCTGCATGGGCACGGTGCGCGAGATCCTGGGCGCCGGCACCTTCCTTTCCGGGATCGATACCATGATCGGCGCGTTTGCGGATCTGAAGGGCTTTACGGGCTTCGATTTTACCGGCGCGCTGGAGAAGATCGGTCTGGCCCCCATGACGCTGTTCGTGCTGCCCGCCGGCGGATTCTTCGTATTCGGCGTGCTGATGGCCTGCGTCAACAAGCTGGCCGAGGGCAAAGGCCTGAAAAAGGCCGCGCTGGCCGGATGCGAGGGCTGCCCCCACGCGGCTGCCTGCGGCAAACGGCAGGGAGAGGAGTGTGACGCCGAATGAAATTCTATATCGCGCTGCTCATTATGGGCATACTGACCTCCAATTTCGTGCTTTCCAAATTCCTGGGCATCTGCCCGTTCCTCG
>JAEEGL010640049.1_pt1 | contig 26605 bp, 23 predicted proteins | sample 9134231 | NCBI WGS metagenome assembly JAEEGL01 (sample SAMN16246548, study PRJNA631951) | gut metagenome | biome: gut microbiome; feature: rumen; material: fiber-attached | host: Bos | place: Iran: Karaj | collected 2018-10 | reverse complement strand
TTTCACGTATCGACCGTATTTGACGCCGTTCTTGATGTCGTAGACCATGTACATGCGCTGCCTCCGCTTTGGAAGTTGTGGTTAGAATTATATATTTCTAACTACAATACAACTTTTTTCGACAATTGCAAGCGCCCTGAGCAAAAAAAGCCCCGTTTTCGCCATTTTTTAGCGACAAACGGGGAAAAGAGGGGTGTGGTTAGAATTTAAGGGCGGGAATTATGGATAATATTTTGACTGGCGTATTATTTTCCAGCATCAACGATTGTCGATGCAGACTGGCTGATTCCCGCTTGAAGCCTGTCAAGCACTTCCTGCAAACGATCTGGATTTGACATCACGCCGCCTAAACCATCGGCGCCCATTCCGCAACCATGTATGGCGAATTTCGGGAAACGTCCGACGGTATCGTAGTACTGGGCAATTTCAGGCACGAACATAAAACCGTAGATTTTATATTCTTTTACCAAGGCAAAGAGATCCTTGGCATCCTTCCCCGCATATTTCGGCACGGAGGCCTGCTCATGGTATGAAGCGTCGGTAAAAACAACCAGGCAACGCGCCGCCTGATTGCGCGGTCTCCATTTGTAGGCATCTTCTGGAGATTCGCTTTGACTTGATTCTTCAAGCGAGCCAGAATCAATTGTCATCATCATTGCATCCAGAAGCGATTCAGGTTCGTCTCCTCCGCCCACGGCAACTAGGGAAGTCAACTGTCGCTTCAATTCGTCTGCATTTCTTGTGAATGGATTGTTCTCCAGCCAAATTTCGCCGTCACAGAGAAAGTCGCGAAAGCCAACCACGCGGCCACGCCAATCTTTCACAGACTGGGCGTTTCTTTCCGAGGTCAGCTCGTCAATAAAATGCAAGATGCTGTTTTTCAATGCGTCTATGCAAGGTTGCATGCTCGATGTGACATCGATGAGAAACACAATATCGGCTACGCCTTGGGCTGCTCTGCGTTGGACTGGCTGGATATTCTCTTTGTACTGTGGTGTTTCGTTTGACATTTGTTCTTGCATCCCGTGATGTTTTCAATGTTTGAAAGTTAATGGTTGTACAATCCCTCAATGTAGTCAACCGCATCATTGCAAACACCCCAGTCCTTTGCTCCGTAGATGGATATTTCATAAGGGTTTTCCTTGGATGTCTGGAGCGATGATGCGGAAATACTTTTTCCCATGCCCTCCAGCAATCGGGAAAAATCCATGTTTTCCCATTTTACGCCTTCATCGACTGACGTGTAGAAAGACCTCGGCAGTCTTTCGAATTGTGACTGAGACACCTGTTCGCTATATGGGAAGAAGCTGTACACGCTGATTTTTCTTGTCATTAGTTTCTTGACAACGGATTTGAATTTGTCGTCTTTAAACGGTAATTCGTTTCCCCAAATGCCAGTTTCGAGTTTTTCGTCTGAAAACAAGGCGATAACGCGTCTGGTTTCATCCACTGGGGCAAACGGAAAGTCTGCGGCGATGTCCAGGGCCAGTGGAGTGTTTTCATCTCCCATTGTCTGTATGTTGGCCAGCGATGTCAGGAAACGGTTCAAATCACTGGTGAAGAAAAAATCCGAGTCGACATTTTGTTTATTGTACAGTCTTGACAGCACGTCCTCTCCATCGAGAGTGGTGTGGTTGAACACATTTGAATTACCCGACCGCCCGCAGCAGTAGGCCAGCAGGCCGTATCGGATGCTAAAGGAGGCCTGCTGCAAGGGCGTGACAAAACTTCTGATATTGTCGCGTAATTTGTTAAAACACGGTGTCATGCTGTCGCTGGCATCAATAACAAATAGGACATCGACTTTGTCTGCTGGCATTTTTTACTCCTTTTTCATGCAAAAAACGTTGTTTTCACCTAACAATTAAAAACAATGGACATAAAATAAAAACGGGTTAAACCACCTGGTTTAAACACAAATCCTTATCCCTGAAAATACAATATTGTCTTTTTGCAACTTTTCAACTTTATTGCAAGACATTTTAGAAAAAAAACTCATTACAAGACTTTTTACGAAAAACAATGGTAGAACAGCGGTTGACTTTGCAAAGGCCTCGGGGGCTGGGACTGTTTTTCCACGCTCCTCTATGTCAGGTAAAGGGTACAGGATGCACTTCGGGAGGACGGGTAAAACTGCCAGTGACCGGCAGGTCCACATGCAGCCTTGGGATGTGGCAAATTGCATGGCCGAATCCTTCAGACACGGCTGACAGGCGATTCCCGGAAATTCTTGCGGCTTTGTCCTGTTCAAATCCGAGCTTTGCAATCTGTCGGATCTGCCCGACAATGCGCTCACAGGCATTTGCCTTGACGTGCGCGGGCTTGGAATGGAAAATTCAAACCGATGATTTTATAAAAAAATAATCTGGCATCAGTATTCGGACAACAGCGATAGAATCATCTGCAATGCCGGTGGAGCCATTTCATGCAAAAATAGCAGTGCATTGCCAAATTCCTTCGATTCCGCTACTTCTGGCAGAACGTCTATTTTGTGCAGCATACGAGTCTGTTCTTGCTTGAAAATAGTGATTTTTTGTTTCAAGAACAACTTGACAGGTTGAAAATCAGGGCATTCCAAGGTCTTGATGTTATCAAAAGAAGCCTGTTCGCGTAAAGTCTTCTGAATTTGTTTCAACCGCCTGTTCAAGTACACATTTGACAAACACAAGAACAAGCCTTCTCGGGTCAACAGCATTTTCATTAGGTCTTCTGAAACCGAATTGTCTGCCTGTGGCATCGAGGCCGGTAGGAAGAGGCAGTATTTTTCGACGAATTCGATTATTTGGGCCAACCATGCCAAACGAGTGATACATACAGAACAATGAGGGCCGAGTATGTTTTCAGGATTCAGCATGGCGGGGGCGTTCCTATAGAATTCCGTCAGGTAGTTTTCTTGTCGTGGTTGTGAAAGAATTTTTTGCAGCAGTGAAGCCAAAGCCATGTTGAATCCCTTGACTATGCGCTTTGCCGCCTTGCGAATGACAAGGAAGCGGACATAGTCAAACAATGCAAGCAATTTGGCATTTGCCGTGGATTTGCAGAGAAACACTTTTTTCAAGGCGGCGTTTAATGGCTGATAAAAATCGTTGGCAGAGCCAGAGCATAATTTGCTTTGGCTTATCTTTATTTTCTTTTCCGCCGTTGTTGATGGCGATGTCAAGATTTCGAGCATTTTGCTCACTTTGGCTATGTAGATGCTCAACAGTGCCGTTCTGATTGAAAGGTTGACGCTTTCATCATGCCATTTGAGATCAGGCTTGTGACAAATAATCAATTCGGGAATTTTCATCTGCAAGAATTTCCCTATTGTGCCTTCGTCGACATCTGCCAGTAGCTTGTCGCGGAGCTCTTCTGCAGACTTGTACTTATGGGCCTTCATGGAAAATGCCTCCATGCGTATGGGAAAAACACCTTGCCTTGATTGACAAAATTCTGTAGACTTCCTTTCCGTGGAGTCTGGGCGAAATCCGTTTTCATGACGTCGTATAGGTCAATGTTGCACAATACGATATGGAATCGGCCATTGTCGGCCATTTCCTCCCACCATTCGTTCTTCTGCAGACTGGATAAATTTCCCGATGACTCAAATAAAACATGCCTGGATTTTTTGAAATCAAAGAAAAGCCTGAAGTCTCGCAGTTGTTGCTTGACCAAGTCAATGGAGGACAGGTCAATGCGTATTTTGCAAAGCAATACCATCTTATTGTCCGGCAATTTGTCAGATGGCATGACCACAATGCGCGAGGCCTTTTGGTCGCTCGTGTTTAGTTCATCCTCCCATGAAGAATTTTTACAGCTTCTCACATTGTATTCCTGACCATTGAGTTCCAGTACGAAAATTTCCTTCGACTTAGAGACAGGAACAAAAAGCAGCGCGATTGACGTCCCGTTGTCAAACATTTTTGGCAACAAATTGGCCGGAGGATTTGGCAACAGCAACGATATGGCGAATTGCAAATCCTCATTTTGTTCTGAAAACCAGAGGTCGGGCGAACTATTCTTTAGTTCGTTCCATAGAGATATGCCAGGAGAAGTTGTTTCCCCATCCATGATGTCGAAAGAAAAATCTCCCAAAATGCCATCGAGGATTTCCTGTTCATCGGCACTGGGATTTGGGTCTTCTACGGAAGACCCTTTGAATTCTTTGGACAATGCAGTTTGAAGGAGCAAGCGAATCTTTTCGATCTTTTGATAGTTTTGGGGATTTTCAGTCATTGATTGTCTGTTCCTGAGCGGTTAGCCAAGCGAAGAAATCATATTGCCGCCGCAGAAGCTCCTGCTTGTCTTCGAGGTCTGCTTTTGAAACGTTGTAATTTATTTCAGAATCATCAATGTGCCTGTTCAAAGCCTCGATTGTGTCGTCAATCTGCCGCATCAGTTGAGGTTCCAAGGTGGTCTGGGCCTTGGTGAAAGCCTGTTCCAGTTTTTGGAAGACAGGGGCCATGACAGCCGAATTTCTATCGCCAAGCAGATTGTAGGCTTGGGCGAACAGTTGTTTTTTGCCATTGTAAAGTATTTCCTTGCCCTTCTGACGTTCCATTTCCTCCTTGACCTGCTGGATTTCTTCCTCAAGCTGCCTGTATTCCATGGTGATGCTTTGGTTTTGCCGTTCCATCTCCCGGAGCTGTTGCGACTTTTTCTCAAGAATGCCGGTCTTCAATTGCAATTCGGATTGCAGATCATGTATTTGCTGTCTGTAAGCAGCGGTTTCTTCTTGAAATTTTTGCCGGACTTCCTCGTTTTCCACTGTCATGGTTTGAGTATTGGCCTTGTCGATGATTTCACCGAGTTCGCTTGCCCAGTGTTCAACAGAAAAGACCGAGACGAATGTTTGAAGCCAACCAGTTTCTGCAACTTTTTCGACGCCGGGAATAAGTTTCAAAGTTCGTCCAATCCATTTGTTTTTGACGCGAATGATCTTGTTGGTATTTTTGATGATGTTCCCTATGGCCTTGCCATATTTCAATTTATTGAGCCATTTTAGTTTAGACATGGGAATGGGAGTAAGCAGCAGGAGCCAATCAGAAACGGTGCCCACCGTCGACAAAATGTCCTTCGCTCCGCCACTGACGGTGCCGAACCGCTTTTTTTCCATAACCGGTTCGTAGTGCATGGAATCCAATTGTTCCTTTGCCGCGGCCAAGGTTTGCGTAAGTTCTGGAATGCTGTCGTTGCTTTCCTGAATTTCTTCTTGAATTTGCTGGATATTCTGCAAAAGCTGCTGTCGTTCCTGTTCGAGCCTATCCAACTCTCCAGTCATGGCTTCCGATACAGAGTACTGTTCTGGGTTTGCCAAATTGACTTTGAAATCAACGTGAAGTTCATTATGGATATGATTCTGGATATTGTGTAAAAAAACAGAAGCTGCTTCGGATATCATCTCGTCGCTAGAATCGGCAAATTGTTCAAGCAAAGTCTTGACTTCCTTGCGCCAAGTGTCAAGCGTAGTCATAAGCATCAGCTTGGCTGTTTCCTCCAATTCCCTTGCGGAATCAATGCCATTGATTTTTTCCTTGAGACTGGCCAAGGCGGCGCTAGCCGAACTAGATATTTTCTTTTCAAGCATCAGTCGCTTTTGCTCAAGCGAAATCTGGAGTTTTCTTCCGGCCTGCTTCTTTTCCAATGAGGTGTCGATTAATTTAGCCTTGAGAAGGGATATTTGACGGAAAAACTCTTCTTTTTCCGTTGAAAGATTCTTATCGAGGAGCGTCAATTCGTTTTCGACATTTTGCAATTTCCCCCTGGCGATTTTTAATATTTGCTTTTTCAAGTATGCAATGCGCAGGGCTTCGCCACTTCGTATGATTTGATCGCGGATTGTTTGCTTGAGTTCCGGCAACCCAGACTTGCTTTTTTCAGCAATTTTAGATGAAACCGCCACCACTGCCAATGGAACGATCTTTAATTCCGCCAGTCTTTTTCTTGTATATTCGACTTGTTGGGCGACCGACGCGTCGGACACACTAGACGCACCGGTTTCATCAATTCTGGTTATGACAAATATATAGTTGTCCAGATAGTCGGCGGCCGCTTTGATAAAGGCCAGGTCGGAACCACACATGTTTTCCGTGGCGCGGAGGCAATATATTCCCAACTGGGAATCTGTAAGCGCCTTCAAGGTCTCAATCGCCTTGTGGTTGTCAAGCGTATTGTTCCCGGGAGTATCGATCATCACCATGTTCAAGTCGCGTAATTCTGTATTAGGCAGATCCAGGACCAGTTTGTCGGTTGGATTTGGAGTCGCTTCAAGGCCACGTATCAAGCTATCCCAAGCTTCATCCGTTTCCACCAATGTTTCATTGCCGACTTCATCTACGACTTTGCGAGCTGCCGCAAAACCAAATTGCACACGGACATTCTTTGCAGTCGCTTCAAGGATTCCCGGTGGCAGGAAAGCCTGGTCGCATTCGAGTAAATTCGCAATCAAAGTGCTTTTGCCGGCTTTCATGCCACCGAAAACCGGAATTTGGAAACATGAAGCAGACTGTTCGGTTGAAATATGGCGGACTGCCTCGGCAAAATACATCAGTTTCAGTTCTTGGGCCTTTGTCGAAATCTGTTCGGGGTCAAAATTCTGTTGCATAATTAGTCGTTTCCATTAATAAAGGTTTTGATTGCGTCATTCAAGTTTTCGAGGGCTTCCCGCATTTCCCGGCAGAGTTTCCAGGCAGCGTCAAGTTTACCGAGTTCAGCTTCCTTATTTTGTTCTTCTGTTTTAAGAAGTTCCATAAGTTCTGCCAATTCAGTCTTGTTGGCATCCATTACCCCTGAAAGCTCCAGTTGTATATTGACAATGTATGAATCGGCCCAAGCACGACATTTTCCCACAATAGCCCGCAACTCATCGACAAAATTTTCGACATTGGTTCGCAAAGCTTCTTGCAGCTTGTTTTTGCCTATCTGCAAAGCCTCTTCTTCGGCATGTTGCGTTTTCTCCTCCAGCTGGTGTTTCAACTGGTTTTTCCTAGCCATGACTTCGGCTTTCAAACGTTCGGTTTGCTGAAGCTTTACCATTCGGGCCTTGGCTTCGCCTAGTTTTTCCTTGACTTCCTGGATCTTTTCTTCAAGTTTGTCCATGCCTTCGGCTTCTTGGCGCTGCAGACGTGCGATTCCTTCATCATAGGCGCGTCGAGCGGAATCATCCATGCGATATTCCGCTGGACAAATCACCTCTTTGGGGCCGAACAAGATATCAAGGCACTTGCCGATTAGCCCGCCGTGTTTTCGTTCTTCTAGGTGTTCGACTTGAACCATCACTTGCTCTACACCCGGACGATCGCCCAAATGCTGGAATCCTCGTTCGATATTAAGCGCATGGTCTTGCTTTGCTTGTTTCAAATCTTCTAGTTCTTGCTGTTGCAGCTCCAAATCCCCAGCTGCCTCGGCCATTCCCTGCAATTGCCGGTCATACTCGCTGATTTCCTTGTCTGTGTCGGCCAATTCTGAATTGTCCACAGTCGTCACATCGGTCAGGACAATTGAAATCTCGGAAGTCTCGGGCAAGACGAAAATATCGGTCTCATTGAGATTTTTGTTAAGTTCGCCACGCAAGCGCGTGTCGGCGGCCCTAAAGACATATTGTATCTGGTCTTTGAGTTCGACTTTGTTATGTGAACTGAACCTGGCACAAATGTGGTTCAACTGGGCGCATAGTTCTTCCCATTGCGTCTTCAGCGCGTAATAGCTATGGACTCCATCCAGATTCTGGGCAAATTTTTCCATGACGTTTTCCGCTTCCACTTCGACAATTTGTATGAAATTGGTCAATGCCTTGCTCAATTTATCTGTCAAATCTCCCGATGCGGCGGCGACTTTTTCTTTCTGCCGTTCGTATTCAACCTCTAAATTTTGTTTTTTCGAGTTAAGTTCATCGAGCGTGGTATTGTTGTTTAGGACATTTTTGCGTTCGGTAATTATTTGCTCGATTTGTGCCACGGCCGTAAGATATGACTTGTGATAACCCTGCAAATATATGATATTGCGCTGCCCTCGGAACAAGAATTTCAGCAGGGCATCTTCAAATTCGACCATTCCGGACTCCTTGAGAAGATCTTGTCTTCGTTCTGGGTTGTTTTGATATAGTTGTTCCCATTCGGAATCCTTGAATTTTTCATTGGGGATATATTTATCGTATCTAGCCAAAAGAGCCAGCAAACCGGATGTCGGGAAGAAATTGGCCTTTTTGAGTAGTTCGACCAAATCGGGATCATCAGGCTTTTTTCGTATGTTGGCTATAACCTTGTCAGCTTCTGGCCCTAAACCGCCTATTTCATCGATTCGGTTCACCACAAAGAAAAACTTGTTGATTTTCTTTGCCGTATCGCTCAGAAACCGGTAGTCGGACGCCTTACCAGGTTCTGCGGCTTTGAACAAAAAGATCGCCGCGTTGCTCTTGTCAATCTGGGTATACGTGATTTGCTCATGTCTGGCGATGGTTGAATTGGTTCCGGGAGTGTCGACGACCGTCACGCCGTCGCGAACGAACGGGGAGTCCGAGTATATAACCACTTCCTTGACATCTTCAGCGACATTAAGCTCGCCACGATTGAGACAAGTGGTGTATTTTTCCAGTTCCAAGTGGTCAACCACGGCAATGGGCTTGGAAGGATCTGTAAAACGGACAACCGCCTTGTTCATCCAATCCGGATGCTCGTCTTTGATCGTATCGTTGTGCTTCAAATACGTAACGGTAGCCGTGGCTTCCATTACATTTTTTGGAAACGCGGGCTTTTGAAGCATCGCATTTAGAAACGTAGACTTGCCATGTTTCATTTCACCGATTACGACAACGGTGAATACGTTCTTGTTCAATGCATCGCGTTTGCTGGCTTCCGTCTTTTCTATTTCCTGAACCTGCTTCTCGTCGTATATCTTGCAGGCCAGTTCCAAGAATTTATCAGAAAGGGCAAAGATTTTACGTTGAATTTCTCGATATTCGCTACGACTTGCTTCCACGGCTGTACTACCTCGTCTTTATTGGAACAAAACTCAATCTTTCTAACTTCTAAACCCCAAATGCGATTGGCATTTGAATAGGCTCTATGTAGTCTCCAGGAGTTTCCTGTTAAGTTTTTCGGTTATTTTTTCAAGTTTTGATTTTTCTTCTTTTAATCTTTGATATGTGGAATTTTGTTGGATTTTTTTTTGCTGCAGTGTTTTTTCATAAGTGGAAAGCAACCTTACATATTGTTTCACCGCAAATTGACGATTTGACCAGAAGGAATCAAGCAAACGATTGACCGTTCCTTTCAAATTCGCAATTGTGTCGACATAGCGAGAAAAGGTCGCTTCCATTTCTTGTTGCCATAAGGCAATGGCTCTCTGTTTTTTCTCTAAATCATTATATTGCCGCAAGGACATCAACTGCTTTTTTTTCCTCTCTCGCAGTTCTTGCAATTCGTTTTTTGTTTGATTTATGACCTGCAACAGGCGAGTGTTTTCAGTGACTGCAGTCGCTTTGGATGGCACACTGCTTTTTAGTTCCTCTATCCTTCGCTGAACTTGAGTTTCCTTGTCTTCCAGTTCGTCTATTTTCTTGTCCCAGGCAACACGTTCGGAATCGTCATGATAGGTTATTGCCCGATGTCGAGTAACGGTCTTGTATTCTTCGCAAATTGCAAACCAACTTCCCACTTTTCTAAGAATCCCGCCTTCAACGTAGTCGTCGTATTCCTCGATTTCTTGCCAGATACGAACCTGTGGTCTTGGACCTAAGGCAGCAATTGAATGCTGAATACTCTCTTTCTGTTTTTTAAGCGTTTCTATATCAGAATATTGTAAATCAATATCCAAAATCTTTAATTGATTTCTTTCAATCTGATGTTCTGCGTCCTTGACCTTTTTATTCAATGCCTCTTCTTCGGATTTCAACGAGTGAATAGTCTCACGCATTCTCTTTTCTTCTTCAACAATAATATCGAAAGCGTCCAAAAGAGAATTTTTCGTTTCTAGGGAAATCCTATTGTTTTGAGGCAATGAAGTCTGGGCTTTCAGCAAATTTTGCAAGTAGCTCAGGAATATTTTAAAACGTTCTTCTATGGGAAGCTGTATCAACGTTTTCAGTCTATCTTCAAAAAGCCTTTCGATTGATTCAGTTGTTAAGGAAGACAAAATGGCGGCAGGAGCCAAGGTTGCCAATTTTTCATTGACCGCATCCATAACCGCCTGTCCATTTTTGTTGATGATGGAAAGATATTGTTCTATTTCATATTGAGCTAAATGCTCGGCGAACTGACGTAGTTCGGCATATATTTTCTCCAGCTGATCCTGCTGGTTTTCGATGCGCTGCCTTTCCGCCAGCAGCTGTCGGTCAATCTTCCCATCAAAGTCGTTGTCTAATTTCCGCTCTATTTTTTCAAGAGCTTCTCTGGCCAGGAACAGCATGGTTTGGATCGGTCGTTTGTAAATAAGTTGTTTGGCGCGGGTGGACGACATAATGTCAAACAACCTGGATTCCAGCGCAAAAAACTCGTTGTTGTCAGGTTCGGGCAGCAATTCGGATGGGGTGCAGTTTTTCCTTGCCTCTTCCGGAAGCTTCAAGTAAGCCTTGCGAGCTTCCATGGCCTCCAGACTTGAAATGACAAATATGTTGGAATCATTCATAATGCCATGGTTCAACCAATTGCCCAGCGTCGGGAAGTATTTTTTCCTTTTCATTTCCTGCAGGGAATCTGAACAGCTTTTTTTGGCCCGGTCCCACATTGTAATGACAAACAGCACTTCAGGTGCATATTCATAAAGTTTTTGAAATTCCCGCTTGTTGGACAAGGAACCAAATTTCGTGGCGTCCAGCAGAAACAACGCCGCATGGCATAATCCCATTTCGCGATGGGTCAGATCGGAATGCGATACGCTTCCGTTCAATCCCGGAGTGTCAATGATCGTTAGCCCCGGTGGCAAAAACAACGTTTCTTTTGAAAGATATATTTCGACACTTTTGACTGTCTTAATTGCCTCTTGGTTGCCATCCAAAGACGTCGTGACGTCTTTCAAACGCTCTTGCTCATTGATGGAAATCCATTCAACGCGCCCATCGAGAAACGTCACTTTCGCATGGTCCGGCTTCACGCCGGGCACGCTGTCCGCCGAACGAATGTAGGTGATTGCCGCCGTGGTTTCAGTTTGATCCGTCAGCAAAATTCTCTTCCCCATGATGGCATTCATAAAGGAGGATTTGCCGACGCTGATTTCACCAGCTATGATAATGTGAAACTCATTTTTTTGATAAATATTCAAACATTTATCTATTATTTTTTGTTCTTCGGGGGGCAACAAGGCCTTCAATTGGCAAGCCACGGCGTCCAGGTCGTGCCTCTCAATTTGAGGTTGGCCAAATACATACCCTTCGCCTTCCTGCTCGTTTCGATGGAGGTTTTCATTTTCCTTGCAAGTCATATATTATTGCGTTTTCCTAAATTTCGCTGTTCGCCTCCTGCGCGATTATTTTTTTGAAAAGCTCATTTCCACTGGCAAATTGCGCTCCGGATTTAGGATCGTTCCAGTTCCATTCCTGGCAGGTCTGTTTATCCAGCAATCCATAGACAAGCGGCAAGTCACTTAATTCTTCGTTTTTCGACCAATAATAGGAGAGGATTATCAATGGACGGGGATCATAATTGCAAGGAATTGTCAGGGCCAATGCATAGAGGATGCCTTTGCAGCAGTCAAAAGCCGCGTCTTTATCCTCCAATTTGAGAACAAGAAATGCGAGCAAGGCCGTTAAATTTTGATCCAGTCCAGCCTGATAGAGAATCTTTCTGGCGGAGATTCGATAATAGTTGATAATTTTCTGGGCATTTTCCTTTTTTTTCCAGATGGTTTCTGCCATGCAATTGCCATCCATGGCATTCTGCCACACATCGGCCATATCCAGATAGGTGCAGGCCCGGGCAATGGGCACCTCGTCGGAATTTTGTTCCGGATAAATCATTGTCTCAAATTCCATTTTTCCTGACAGCCAACTTTTGAGCCAGGCCTTTTCGTTTTTCGTACACTGTTTGTCAGGAGGGAAGGGCATTGAGTCAAACGGTTCTACCTTTTCAAGTGGAACTCTGTCAATACACAGCATTGAGCGAATATTTCCGGGGCATTCTGCAAAAGGTTTCTCGGAAAGACCGTAATGTTTCTTTATGGTATTCAGTATATAGTGTTCCCGCTTTTTTCGTACTTCGTTGAAAAGGTTTGTAAAAATTATTTTCCAAGATGGAGTCAAGTTTTCTTTCTGCATATTTTGCAGTTCGTTATATTCTTGCAGAACCGCCTCCTCGACGATTTTGTCCTGGTTGCTGATTAATTTGCAGAGTCGATAATGTATGCCTGTCGTTTGCTTGCAGATTTCCTTGTGGTGCATATAGCTCTTGATAAAACTCTCTTCATATTTCTTTTCAAATTCTTGAGCAAGGCTTTCCGGCAGCGGGCACTCCAAATTCAGATATTCCTTTACAAACCAATCTTTTGCTTTTTGGGAGCCACGAAAGTAAGCCGAACAATACAATTCGATAGCATTTTTTATCGAATCGGCATCATTTTTGATCTGACCATAGTCGAGCAAGCTTTTTGCATATTCGCAATGAGAATCTTCGAAGAAAATATGCTCAAAATTAGGCTGCTCCCAAAGTGGTTGAAATGATAATCTGAACGCTTCGGTTGGAGATAGTTTTTCTTTTCCGACTTTTTTCAAGAAAAGGCTTATGAACTCTTTTTCATAATTCTTTGTATGGAGGTTCGTATCCCTGACGGCGTCGGGGCAACCGCGTCTGATCGCTTCCGAGTAGCATATATGTGCATCTTCATTGTTATTTGCCGAGGAAAGTATTTGACCCGCAATATAATATGAATTGCCGTACTGACTGCCTTCATTGTCAGAATCCCAAAGCGAGCCGATAATTTGCCTGACGTATTCAAGTGTAGAAGTATTTAGCTTTTTGATTAAGTCAATGAAATATATTTCATTTTCCGGCTTAAGCATTTCCGTATCATCGCAAGCATGTTTGAAGCCATGTTTCAAGGCTTCTAAAATGGCAACGTTGCCTTGCTCTTGTTTTCCTTCATCGCGCAATGCCACGCCGTGCTGATATTCTATTTCTCCCAACAGACTGTTTTCGGGGGAGGAGAACGCGCATTTGTTCATTTCAATATGGCGCTGTAGCTTTGTTTTGGCAGGATCTAAATAGGTTTTATAGGCCATGTCCACTGTTATATCAGGGATATGTATAAAAAGTCTGAAAAGCCCGAGAGCCGCATTGACGTAAATTTGAGGTTCGTGCGATTGCGAGGCCTCTTCAAAGTATTCAATGGCTTTCTGCCGTTTTTCGTACAAGGCCTGTTCCGAATTGTCATAGATGAAATCTTCCGATGGAAGATAGTCATCAGGAAGATGATGAATATCACCAGCCATCCAATATCCGTCTAATAGTGATTTTTTTTCCGGGTTAGTTTCCATTTTGCTGCTCCTCCTCGGCCTGCCATGTTTGTGTATTCGGGTAATAGCAATATACTTTTGGGAGATTGCCTGGTCTGTATTTGGCAATTGCAGGGATAGTGTAAGACAAATTGCCCCCGCGTGGAGTTTCACCATTTTCAACGTTCCAGTGGGAAATCGTGGTCATTGTCAAAATCGGGGCGATATCTTTGTTTTCGGCAGACGGCACAGAGGGGAAGCTATTCCAATAGTAGCGTTTTGCGCCTCCATGATCATGTCCTCTCAAAAGTCTGTTTGCTTTTTTGCCGAGTGTCTGCAATTTATTGTAGAAATTGACCACTTGAACCATTCCGCATTCGCCGCCACATTTGTCCTTGGCATCCACAATTCTATTATAGATGAAATCATGCCTGAATTTTCCCAGATCATCCATTGATCTGACTTGAACCAATGGATCGTCATCAAACACCCCATCGGGAGACGGCACGCCACCATGAACTACACACAGACCATCAGGTAGAAGCAAAACTGCTGGAAGACGTTTGATAATCTTGATCAGCTGCAAGCCCAAGTCCTTGATTCCTTGTTCGGCAATATGCTTTGTCAGCCAATGGCAGAATTCCTGCGGACGCACATTTGACGCGAAGCAGTTTCGACTTTCATCCCAATACAATCCGTCATCATGGTTACCTGCAATCCAAAAGATTTTATCGGGTGTTTCCGACATTTTCTGGAGAATCAATTTTGCAACTTTGTCTCCATCTGCAAATCTGTCAAAGATGTCTCCGAGAAATACAATGACGGCGTCCGTGTCCTGTGTCGATATAAATGACAAAGCGCTTTGAACAGTGTCGAACTCTCCATGGCAATCGCCAATAAACCAGATGTTCTTCCCGTCGATTAGGGACTCGTCAGGACAATAAACGGTGGAAGGGGCCTTGAAGTCGTAGCCAAAAGCCATTGTGGCAACCGGCAGTTCCTCTTTGTCATTTTCTAATTTCACCCGTTCGGCTTGGAGTGCTTTTTCACGTCTCCAGAGCTCTGTTTGTCTCTGTGTAATTTGTTCCTGCTGTCGCTTCAGCTCTTGTTCTTTTTTTTCGTTCTCCGCTTTAAGCGTGAGAATCTTGTCCATGCTCTGCTCGCATTCCTTCAAGATTTTTTCCCTATAATTGTTCGTCTGGTAATCTGCGACGAGTACGCCAACGGCAACACCTAAAATTAGAGCAATGACATATATTGTAATTATGTAGAATATTAATAGTGTCATACTATCTAGACCCTTTTGTCTCAGGCGGGTTTTCTTTTCTTGTCATTTCTTGCTCTTTTGGCTTTTGTTCAGGTTTAACAGTGGAACCATCCAATGCCTTCGCATGGTCCGGTGTCCCTGAGGGGGCATCCGAAGCTCCCGGACGGTCCGGCTTCACAGAGGCCCCCCCCTTGGTCTCCTGATGGTCTAGTTTCCCTGAGGGAGCATTCGAAGCTCCCGGACGGTCCGGTTTCACAGACGAATCCCCCGTAGTCTCCGAATGGTCTGGAGTCTTTTCAGGAAAGGCCATATTAAAAAATAACGCCTTGGGAGCAGCATCTGGCATATAGCGAGCTATGCAGGGCATCGTTTTACTGTGTCCTCTTCGTGCAAAAATCATTTTTTCCCCTTCATCCAACTTGCTTATGGTTGTAAGCGTCAGCATGGGAGACTCCAAAGATGATTGGAGTTTTCTGCTGTGAGAAAAATCTTCCCATTCATGTCTGGACTCGTTATCACAATGATCGTGTCCTCTAATGATGCGTTTAATTTTGATTCCAAGACATTTATCCATTAAGTCAATAAAATTGTTTACTTCACCGAGACTAAATTCCCCGCTGCCGCCAAAGTCGCCTTGGCCTCTTTTTTTTCGGTTCCAAATAAAGCATTTTTTGAAAATTGGTTTTTCCAAATCCCTCAGGTCATGGACATTGTTAAAATCTTTCCGCCATTGATCTTCCGGCGACATGTCAAAATCCGGTTCAGGCGAAGCAGGCACTCCGCCGTGAACTGCAAGCAATCCGTCTGGCAAGAACAAGGCAATAGGCAATTGTTGGCATAGACCAATGAGCTTTTTGGCAAAGTCCGTCAATGCCTGATCATTATTATGCTCATTTAGCCAGGCAGAAAATTGAGAGGGTGACGTTCCCGACTTAAACGTTTTGTTTGCCTCGTCATAGCATAAACCGTCATCATGGTTTCCGGCTATCCAAAAGACGCTTCCCGGCCTGTTCTTCATCAATTCGAGCACGCGAACAATAACTTCCATTCCTTGAGGGTGTCGGTCAAACAAATCGCCTAAAAAAACAAATTTCGGATCATTGGAATGAGATTCAATGTACTTGATGGCCAATTCCAAGGCCAAGGCATCACCGTGGACATCACCGATGAACCAAATATCTTCGTTTTTGGCTTGCGGCGGGGCGACAAAAAATCTCGTGCTTCCCTCAACGTCATAGCCAAAAGCCATTTTTATGTTTTTTAAGTCTCCGATGTACTCTGTCAGATCTGGGGGAATGCTTGTTGGATATGAGAAATTCGGGCATGAATGGCTTTCGTGCCCGTTCGAATCGATACAAGAGTTTATTGTCACTTTTAAATCGTTGTGCTGCCCGTCAAACGATAAAGAAACAGGAAGCTTCCAAGATATCGTTCGGGGCTTGGTTTTCTCAAAACACTCTTTGCAACATTTAATATCCGTATCCATCGTTTTCTCGGCTCCGGCTTGCTGGCAGGTTAATGTCATGGCAATGGCTTGAACGATACTGTCACTGGGGCGAAGCCGCTTGTCGGGTTGTCGCGGTCGGCAAGACGAATAACCATTCCTTCCGACAATTCGTATGGCTTGTTGGATTCGCACACCTCGCTGTCTATTTTGGTGGCCAATCTTGCGTTGGGATTGGCAAGGAGAAACCATGCGCCGGTATCGTCCTTGAAGACTTTATAGGGAAACTCGTATTCACCACGTAGGATGTATCTGTATTCCTTGGCAAATATGTCTTTGTATACACTTCGGTCTATTTCAAAAGGAATGTTCGTTTGCCAGCTTATACCTTGATCCGAGGTCAAGACCAGCGTACAGGGAATGATCCGGGAAAAACCGCATGCCGGGCAACTTCTCAGGGAATCATCATCAAATCTCATCCCGCAATCGGGATTCTGACACGTCCAAGACATAACAAGCCTCCAGAGTTATAGAATAATGTTAAAGGAAACTACCACCAAAGAAAGACAGCGACCGGGCGATTTTTTACGGACGATTTTGATGGCCATGCCTTCTTCAAGTGGATAGTCACGCGTAGGCTCACAAGCGTCTTCGCCGATTTTGACAAGAAAATTATCGGATTGGCTAGTGGTTAAAAACCACATTCCAGTCTCGTCTTTTTCTACTTTAAACAAATTTTCATTGTCTTTTTCATAATCTCTTTTTTTGCTTACGCAGTCTCTGCGCCCGCTATCCCAAGTGAGCACCAGATTGCATGGTCTGAGGGTGCCACAAGCCGGACATAAGGTCAAAGCATCGTCGTCATGCTTCATTTCACATTCGTGATTTTGACATTTCCATCCCATTCTAGTTCTCCGATTTAAATTCTCATATTCCAGTTTTCTGCCAATAGCTGATTCAACATGTCCATTCTTGGACGTTGGGAGACTTCTGGCAAAAGCGTAGAAGTCAAGACGTCGGCAACTATGCCGTCTATGGAACCGTCTTGACATCGCAAGATCGCTACCAAAGGATTTCGAGGATATGATTTGTTTTTCCTGTTTATGTATGGATGGCCATTTAACGTCAACAACTCGTACAAGATCAGACCGCACGTGAAGGTATCTGAGGCGAATACAGGCTTTTTTCCTAATAGATGTTCAGGTGAATAATAATTGGGAGTGCCTGTAAAACCATCGTCTTTCTGCCATGGAATGGAACAATCCGCTAGAACGGAGCGATCAAAGTCGATAAGCCAAAGTTTTATTTTTCCGGAAAATTGTCTTTGAAGCAAAATGTTCTCCGGTTTCAAATCTGAATGGACAATTCCCTGCCTGTGGCATTCTGACAAGGCAGAAGTCAACTTGATGGCTATCGCCTTGCGGTCTTCCCAGGCAAGGGAATTATCTGTTAACAGTTCTCGTAATGTCTTTGATGGCTCGATTAATTCGGTAATTGTCCAAAGCCAGCCCGCATCATCTATAAAGATATCATAGAAAGTCGGACAAATCTGTATTCTGCAGGCTTCCAAACGATATTTGACTTTTATGAGATATTCCTTGTAATTCCAAAACCAATCGTTTAGCGATGTTGGATTGTTGAATTTTTTAACAAACAGGCTTTTTCTATTTGATGCGTCATGGGCTTTTCCTGTTATGGCGTCAGCTCCTGCGTGACCGTTTTCCAATGTAATGTACCCCAAAGCGGGTGAATGAATACGCTCTCCTTTCGAGAAAATCGTGTTGACTCCCATTGTCAGTCTCCTTTGACATTACATGGGAAATTCAAGCATCGAACTGGACGACACGCTGATGCCCTTGCACAAGAGGTCGAGAAGTTTTGAGAAATTTTCCCGATTCGCTATTGTCGCCCTCAGTCCGTCCGCTCCGCTGCCACAATCAAAAATAACTGCCTTCGGGAAGCGCGCCAAGGTTTTATCATATAGTTCTAGTGCAGGCACGAACATATAGAGGACAATTCGCTTTTGTTTGACTACATGATGCAAATCGTTGGCTCCTGATCCTCTGTATCCGGGAATACTCATTTGTTCATGGAAGCCGGCATCTGTGAATACGACGACAATTCGCGCAACGCCTTGTTGCCGCCATTTGCGTGAATCACGTTCCGCCACGGGGTGGTTTCCGCCATCCGTCGGCGGCAACGTGCCGACTTGGGCCACTGTCATGATGGCATCAAGCAAGGATTCGGGCGGTTCCGGACCGCCGCCTTTAGGACGCAAACCACTCAGTTGACTGACCAATTCATCTTGTGACCTTGTAAACGGATTGTCCACCAGCCAGCCGCCATACCGGTCTTCCGTGTGGTCATAGTCATAGTCCCTGTAGCCAACAACTCTTGCTCGCCAATCGCGGACCGCCACTATTCCATGCTTCGGATCGCCATTGACCATCTGATTGATGAATTCCCTGATGTTAGTTGTCAATGCATCAATGCAAGGTTTCATGCTTCCCGTCACGTCAACCAGGAAAACAATATCCGCCATACCGGACATTTTGCGAACGTCTTCGGTTTTCAAAGTCGGTTCAATTGGAATCTCTTCGATTGTCACTTGCGGGCCGGTGGGAGTCGCGATCAGGCATTGCTGCACTTCTTTGGCGGTCGGACGATTATTCGGGTTCGGATCCAGCATTTTGCGGAGCATCCTGGCCACCTCATTGTCCTTGTCTTCGCTTCCGAACGAGGATATCAATTCCGGAACGGGAACGCTGGAGTAGGCCTCGTACTTGGCTAGGCAGGCATCTTCCAATCCGTACGGATGGCCATTTTTGGTCAAAAGTTCCCACAATATGATGCCGCAGGTAAAAATATCGGATTTTGGGGTCGGGCGCTCCTGACGCAAGTGTTCCGGAGAAAAATAGCCTTGAGAGCCAAGATGCCCTTCATCTTTTTCCCAAGGTATTATAACGTAGTCCGTAAAAACTGGTCGATCCAAATCAATCAGTTTGATGTTGAAGGAATCTCCGTGGGGAATCAGCAGCAAATTGGCGGGTTTCAAGTCGGCGTGAACCATTTTGCACTGGGAATGCAGAATGTCCATGGCATACATGAAAACGCTGGCAAAAGTTTTTCTTTGTGCCCAGGTGGTTGTGCTTTCCTGCAAATATTTGTCCAAATCCTTGCCACCTTCAATGTATTCAATCACCTGCCAGTACCAGTCGTCGCTGTCCACGAAGAAATCATAGAGTTCGTATACGCATTGTTTGGCGGATGTTTTGTCAATACGTGCTTTCAGCTCTTTCTGGTAATTGACATAATCATTAAACCAATCGCACATATTTGTGGGATCGTTGTATTTTTTGAGGAACACTTTGCGCCCCGTGGTGCGGTCTTTGCCCACACCGTAGATCGAGCCAGCTCCTTGCTGCCCATCTTCAATAATTTCATAGCGATTGTTAATAACCTCGCCTTTTGAGAAAATCGTATTGAAACCCATGGCCTATGTTTCCTTGTGCTTTCTCGAACTTGTTTGGTTTTGGTTGTTTGCGATTATAATTGGATTAAGTAGGATGATGAGCTGATTCCTTTTTGCAAGGTGTCAAGGATTTTCCTTAGCTTGCTTGGATCAGACACCACTCCGGACAAACCGTCGGCGCCAGCGCCACATCCGGTAAGGTTGAATTTGGGAAAACGGCCAAATCCATTTTTGTATATATCCTTTTCCGGAATATACATATATCCAACAATACGTTTTTGCTTTATAACGTTGAACAGGTCTTGTAAATTTGCACCTTCATATCCGGGAATAGACATTGTTTCGTGATATGGAGCGTCGGTAAATACAACTATGCAGCGTACCGCCTTGCCGTTTGGACGCCATTTTTTATTGCTATCAGGAGCGGCCATGTCCTCTTCTGCTTCAAGAATGCCGGCTTCCGTAACAACCATCATGGCATCAAGCAAAGATTCCGGCTCCTCATCTGCGGGTTTGCTTAAATCGACGCCGCCTCCTCTAGGTACCAGGGCGCCAAGCTGGTCTTTAAGCACTTGGGCGTCGGATGTGAACGGATTGTCAACCAGCCAGCCATAGCGTGTTTGTCCGTCGGCAGGATAGTCACGGTAGCCAACCACTCTGGCACGCCAGTCATGCACCGGCTTGCTGTCTGAATCGGCGGTTAATTCATCAATGAAGTCAAGGATGCTATTTTTCAACGCATCAATGCAAGGCTGCATACTGCCAGTGACATCGATCAGAAATACGATGTCGGCAATGCCCTGGGCCACACGTTCAGAACCTGTAGGCTTTCCCTCACTTGGCGTTTCAATTGGCTTGGCGTCTGCTTCCACGAATCCTTCGGCAGGCTTCATTTCTACGGCTTTGGTGACAAATTCATCATCTTCTTTCGTGTCGTTAGGCAATTCCGTGGCGACTGAAGTCGGAGGTATTGATGATATTTCCTTTCCCTTGACAAGGACTTCGGGGGTTTCGCTTTTTGGGCCATCATTTTCCTGTGGGGCCGGTTCTTCTTCCTCTTCGGGGAACGGGATTTCTAGAACTTCATCATCATCTTTCGGCAGATTTTTTTGAGAGTCTTCTGTCATTGTCATTATTTCCTTTTTTAAGGTTTAATAAACGTGTTCGTTTACAAATAATCTATTGCGGAAAAGCCATCCACTCAAAACTCATCCATCATGAAATTTCCCACCTCCGCCAAAATGTTGTACAAAATAATATTCTTGAAGAAAAAACGCCATCAACCATAACAGCTCCAAGACTAATGTATCCCGCGCGCAAGCACAAGAAGACAACACTCCAAGTCATAATCCACACTGTCCACGCCACTATACGAGGACAAGGTAGTATTTTTGACTACCATATGGGCACGGATTGATGACAAAAAACCTGGCAGTCTTGATTATCTGTCATAAGAACATGCCGTTCAATGCAAAACACCTAACATCATGTTCTATTCCATAATATAGATATCACTTCATTAATTTGCAACCGCCCATCAAAAAAAAATGTTTCTTTTTTATTCCAAACCAAGATTTTTTGTCTCTCTTTCTGTTTTTTCTCCAAAACGAGACACGTCGAGTCGAACGAACCATCCATGGAGACGAGACGCGGCAGGCGGAATCGGAGATGGCGGCCCTCAAACGGCTGGGCTTTCATTTTTCATCCGGGGGTGTCGCGGCAGTCTCCGTGGACGGACGTCACAACCGGATGCGAGGATTCATGCTCGAAGCCAGGGCGGTGCCCAGTCCCATCACGGCGGCACCCAGGACAAAGCCGGCGGAGGCGGCGATGAACGTGTCGTCGTCCAGCAAATCATCCAATGTCTTCAGGAGATTCTCGAAGGCGTCGCCAGAATCCGAAGTGGTCTTTTCCTGGCCGTCGGATTGGGATTCGCCGGATCTATCGTTGTTGGATTTTGCCTGGCCAGCCGAGGCTCCGGAGTTTTCATCCGGTGTTGTTTCCTGTTCATTTCCAGATTCTTGACCTGTCTTCGGCTCTTGACTGTCTTCCGCTTCCCTGGCGGCGGAGGCAGGGGTGTTGTCCGTCGCCATAGTGGCGGCCTGGGCGGACTCCCCGTCAGTCTGCGTTGGCTCTTCCGGCGGATTGGCGGACTCCCCGTCCGTTGATTCGAGGCGATTGCGTTCGGCGGCCAGTTCTTCCTCCAGATGGAGACGCAGCGGCGAATCTTCCTCCAGCATGGCGATCAATTCTTCCAGCATCGTGATTTTGTCCAGCATTGTTTTGTTCTCCTGTTTGTGTTTTTCAGTGATTTTTCTTGTATTCGGCATAGTATTTTCTGAAAAGTTCCGGATCGAAATTCAACGTCGCGATGGGGCGGCTGTCCACCTTGGCGAAGGCGATGTCTTCGAAACTCTTGCGGACGTAAAGCCCCATGGCGCCCGTCAGGGTTCCAGCCACCGTCGCGTTGACGGCGCTGCCCCAGTACCAGGAACAGCTTCACGAGGCTGGTGGCAGCGAAGATGCCCACGAGCTTGGCCACGAACGGCAGGGCGGCCTGTCTGATGGCCTCCTCTTGCAGACCATAGAGGCCGGCCAGGCTGGCGATCATCGTCACTTGAATGGGTACGAGCACCATGGCGTCCGAAAGGGGGATGGGCGCATCGCCCGCGGCGGCGGCCACCGCCGTGGCCGTACCCACGATGGCCTTGGCCTTGCCTTCCTTGCCACGGATGACATTGAGGCGCGCCTTCCTGTCGACCCGCTGGGCTTCCATGAAGGCGTCCTTGTAGGCTTCGGGCAGCATCTCGTATGAAAGCCGCATCAGCTCCTTGCAACCGACGGCTCCGCTTTCCTTCGTCGGAGGTGAAGACGATTCGCTGGCGTGGGACACCGGCTTCGCAAAGCGCGTCCAGCAGCGCATCCTTCTGGCGCGGCCGCGTCGCGTCGTTTTTGGTTACGACGACGATGACATGTTCGGGATTGAAAATATTGCGGATGAGATTCAGATCGCAGTCCGTCACACGCGCGCCGCTGCCTTGTATCGTGTACCAGACCAAATGGATATGGTTGGCGACATTGGGGTCGTTTTGCCGCAGGCGAACGAAGTCCCTTGTCTGGGCGGTGAACGTCTCTTCGGCGTCGCCGTTTTCGAGTCCTTTGGAGTCCCAGATGCGGACGAGCTCGTTCTCATAGCAGTCATAGCCCATGGTCTTCGGGCGTCCGTCCCCTACGGCATCATCCGGAACAACATCCCCGAGAATCGCCTTGACAAGGGACGTCTTCCCGCTGCCCGTGTAGCCGCAGACCAGAATGTTCGGACGCTTGCCGAATTTGCCCCGCGCCTCTTTGTACTTTTCATTGAATTACTTTACAACCTCTGATTCGTCCATTGCAATCTCCTGTGTGCTGTTTTCGTTTTCAACTTGCGGAACAGGAACGGTGAAATCCACGAGCTCCACTCCATGCCTTTCTTTCAACACCATATGTAAGTCATCAAAATCCTGTATTTCCGTCAAGCCGGCCAGATTTTTCACCATTTCCAGTGAATTTTCAAAAATCTCCCTGCTTTCCACCGCCTTCGCCAGCCCGTCGAAGAACGCAACCGCCACAACGCCAACGGTGAAGACGGCGGACGGACGGAAATCCTTCATCGACATGGCACGCACGGGCCCGCGTTCAGGAACCGTAAGTACCATCCGATGAGAGAGATAGAATCCCAGATGGTCTTCGCCGTCCACCAGCAGCGCGCCGAATCTCAACCTGTTCATGTCGCCACCTCTGCCTTGAGAATTTCAACATTCACTTTCATCTCCATGCTCTCCGCGATGGCGTGCAACCGCTCGACCGTCCGCTCCATCATGCTGTCGCCATCCGGTTCGTTCCACCGCCAGGCGGCGACTTCCGGCGGAAACACGATATGATGCCCCGTCATGACACGTTCAAAATCAACGTAGATGACCTGAAGCGCCTGCGAATAGCCATTGACGAGAGCGGCCGCCCGTTCCTTTTCCGCAAAGCCATGTGCCTTCATGGCAGACACGACGGCGTCGGCCGCCTCGCAGAACAAGTCGTCCGCCAGCCGCAAGCGGTAGCGAAGGTCAAAGACCATTTCATGATAGATGGCATGTTGTGTTGCGTTGTCCATGGGAATCCGTTTGTCTCACGGCACCGACGGCGACATGCCGTCCTGCTTTTCCCATACATTACCGCCCGACCCGTGACAGAATGTGTCATGGACATGCCTGCAAAAGGAATTCCGGAAGAAAAAAGAGGCAGGCGGCTTTCCATTGACATAAAACCATATTACATTTATGAATGTCATGTCATTCAGGACGCAACCTTGGAGCGACAAGCCTCGGCCAAACGGTCAATTCGGTCTCTTGTCTCGTCGTCTACCGTCTTTTGCACGTCTCAAGTCCCGCGTCTCTCGTCAAACCTGCGTCATGGCGAAGCCGTTGCGCCGCCCGGCTGCGAGATGTTTTTTTGGAGAAAGGGAAGGTCGACTTGAGACGGGAGACTCAGAACAAACGGAGGACATTGGACGACAAGACATTAGACGGTAAAACAAGAAGAAAAGCCTTTTCCAAAAACAAGAAAATAAAGATAGAAGCACGGAAGGACGGCGCATGAGCAGCAAAGGACAGCAGTTGCTTCGGCAGATGAAAATCATCGCCGAAATGAAAAAGGGGAACTACCCCAACACGCAGACCATCTCCAGAATCTTCGAGGCGGCGGAAGGCGAGACAGGGGAACCGATGGGATGCAGCACGCGCACCATCATGCGCGACATCCAGGACCTCCAGCAGGAGTACAACGCGCCCATCGAATACGATTCCTCATACAAAGGATACTTCCTGCGCGACCCTGCGTGGGAGTTCCGATGCCCTGTGTTCCAGGAGGATTTCGTCAGCATGTCCATCCTAGGGGCCCGTATTTCTGAAGATATTCTGCCGGAACCAGTTAAAACGGATATCGGCAATGCCGTCGCGCAGACGCTGGCGACCAGTTCGTCCGAGTTCTTCGACGCGGCGATGATCGACTCGATCCTCTGCGCGTCCGGCGTGAAGGCGAGCATCGATCCAGAAGTCTTCAAGACGCTCTTCAACGCATGGCGCAGAAAACAGGCCGTCTTCCTGAAATACCGCGATCCGCAGGGGAAGGAGTCGGAGCACGAATTCGAGCCGCACATCATCGCCTTCCACAAGGGGAACTGGTACGCCAAAGGCTACCTGTACCGTACGAAGGAGATCCGCCTCTTCGCCTGCCAGCGAATCACCGATGTACGGCGGAGCGGTCACGGCTATGAGACGGACAGGAAGCTGCTGGAGGACACCCGCAGGAAAGGGTTGTTCAACTACGCCAAAATGTCCGGCATCCGGCTGCATTGCGACGCATCCATCGCATTCTATATTTATGAACAGCAGAACCTGTTCAACTCCAAGATCGAACGCCAGCCGGACGACTCGCTGATCGTCACTCTGAACCCGACCGTCGAGCATGATGTCATCCGCTGGATACTGGGCGAGGCGGGCCGGATACAGGTTCTTGAACCAAAGGAACTTCGGGAGAAAATCGCCGAAGCCGGAAGGGAAATCACACGACGGAATTCATGAAACACGCCGAGACCGTTCCCACCAGACGGCTTCAGATGCTTTTTCCTCCATTCCGCTGCCATCCCTGCCATGTTTTGTCATCTTCCGGATGATAAAGTATGGGCAGAAAACGCAACGACATGCGCATCCGCCCGAAGCGGATGTTTACTCATGTCCGCAAGGAACTGGACGGCAAACGGAAAGGTCAAACATGGAATTGGAAATAATCGCCAGAATCGTCGCATGGCTTTTGATCGTGCTCATCCCTGTGCTCCTTCTGGGCTGCATCCCGCTGGTCGGGTGGGTGCTTGGACTTGCATGGATGCTCATCGGATCATACGCCATCGTCAACGGCGGCGAATAAACTGTCATCATCGGAGACAAAACAATGAAACTACTGCCCAAAATGCCATGGATGCCGTCGAGAAACAATATCGAATACTATTTGTGCACATGCGGGAAATGCGGTTTCCGGCAAAAATACGTGACCGGCGACTTCGAGACCATCGAATGCGGAGAGCCGCAGGACGATGATGCCGTCCACGTGGACAAGGTGCCGGGCGTATGCCCCAAATGCGGCGGGAAGATGGATAAGACGCATTTGAAAGATGTCATAAAATATTGACGCCCTGCTCTTGCGGCAATGCCTTTCCCGCCAGCAAGCCTCCATCGGAATGTTTTTTGACAACGCCTCATCAAAAATGCTTTTTATGTCTTGACATCTTGTTTTTCATCAATATAATGTAAAAAAGTTCAACCATTATGTAACAAACTCCTCCAAAACGGAGAATATAGGATGACAACGTGAAGAAAACACGTCATTGGCAAGCATCCCGAATCTCCATTGGACCATCAAAGCGCAAAAACATCCATCAATCAACCAAAACATAAAACAGGAACTTATAAACCATGCCTACCATTGACGATTACAAGAACTTCTTCGCAACCATCCGCAAACAGACAGGGCTTGACATGCTCGTGCCGGACGACGACGGACTGGTCAGCTTCCGGGTTGACGACAAATACAATGTCAATCTCCAGTTCATCGCGGCGACAGAGAAAATCCTATGCTTCGTGGAAGTCACCACATTGTCATCCCTCACGGATGTCGCGGTTTACAGAGACATTCTGGCCGGCGCCCTTTTCGGCAGGGAGACGGCCGGCGGCTACTTCGCACTGGAAACAGAAAGCAACACCCTCATCTACAACTATTTGTTTGACTTCGACAAGGCTGCCGCCGCCCCGGAGGATTTCATCGATGCATTGGAGAACATCCTGCAGCTTGTCGATATCTGGGCCGGCCGCATCAATGGCAATTCCAACGACGAACCGACAGACGACAAACAGGAAGAGGACGCCCCCGCGGCCTCTCCTTTCCAAACATCCACTTTGTTTTTCCGCCCATAACTAAAACAATATGCCTAACCCG
>JAEEGL017347446.1_pt1 | contig 26606 bp, 28 predicted proteins | sample 9134231 | NCBI WGS metagenome assembly JAEEGL01 (sample SAMN16246548, study PRJNA631951) | gut metagenome | biome: gut microbiome; feature: rumen; material: fiber-attached | host: Bos | place: Iran: Karaj | collected 2018-10 | reverse complement strand
CGAGCCCTTCGAAAAAGAGATCCATGTACGTCTTCGTATGGACGGTGCACTTATCGATTACATGACTCTTCAGAAAAACGTTCAGGGCTCACTTGTCGCACGTATCAAGATCATGTCGGAACTTGATATAGCAGAAAAAAGAGTACCTCAGGACGGACACTTCAGGATCAAGATAAGAGATCAGATCGTAAACGTCAGAGTCTCAATGATTCCCACCGTCTTCGGTGAAAAAGTGGTTATGCGACTCCTGGCAGGAAATTCGAAGATTGATAATTCATCCACCTTCGGTATGGAGCAGGATAATTACGAAAAGTTCACAAGAATGCTGAAATCCCCCAACGGACTTATCTATATCACCGGTCCCACGGGATCAGGTAAGACCACAACCTTGTACATGGCGCTGGATTCCCTTTCCGGCAGACAGGTCAATATATCCACCATCGAAGACCCCGTGGAGAAGAATCTCAACAGACTCAACCAGATGCAGGTACATCCTACCGCGGGACTGACCTTCGATTCCGGACTCAGGGCACTCTTAAGGCAGGACCCCGACATCATAATGGTAGGAGAAACCCGTGACTCGGAGACCGCTAGCATATCCCTCAGAGCCGCTATCACAGGTCACCTGGTTCTTTCAACCCTTCATACCAACGATGCGGTTTCTACCATAATAAGACTCATTGATATGGGTGCAGAACCCTATCTCCTCTCATCGGCCCTGGTTGGTGCCATCGCCCAGAGACTTATGAGAAAGGTTTGTCCCGCCTGCGGAAGGGTAACGGGACTGGACGAATATCAGAGAGCCTTTGCCGGACGTGACATGCCGGGCGCCAAATCCGCCGTAGGATGCGCTAAATGCCACGGAACCGGTTACAGCGGCCGAATTGCCGTCCATGAGGTTCTTTACGTGGACAGAGGCATCAGAAAGCTTATAGCAGACGGTGCTGATGCGGATACCATCAAAAAGTACGCCATAGAACAGCAGGGAATGAAAACCCTCAAAGAAGCCGGACTGGAATTGGTGGAAAAAGGCATAACCACAATGGAAGAATTGGAAAAAATTGCCTATAACGAATAATTTTTTAAATTTGTGACAAATATGGAAAAGGTTTTCCTGGAAGGCTAAAGTATTTGTTATAATGACCGATATAAATATCAGATACAACAATTACAGGAGTCTTATCCGTATTCTAAGGAGGGAAAAATAATGAAAAAGAACAACAAAGGCTTTACACTCGTAGAACTCATCGTCGTACTTGTTATCCTGGCAATTCTTGCCGCAATCCTTGTTCCTACCCTTTTAGGATACATCGAAAGAGCCAGAGCAGAAAAGGACTTCTCTACTGCTCAGACCGTAAGAGTCGCAGCACAGGCAGTCATTGACCAGGCATATGGCGACGGACATGCTACTGAAGCAGGAAACGTAGCTCATACAGACATTACTGCGATTACTGCAATGAACGGAACTATGGCTAATACTACCAAGGATTATGGTGCAACGGTCTTTACTCTTGCCGGAGTAAACAGCACAACTGACGTAACCGCATTCTCATTTGATTACACAGGCGGTATAATTACAGGCGGAACCGTAACTATCAAGGGACATACTTACACCCTTTCCGGCGGTCAGTGGTCTGCAACCTGATAAGCCCAAACCCATAACTTAACCTCATTCTCCCCCGCAGAATAGTCTGCGGGGGATTTTTTATGACAAATTTTAAAATAACATTCGCTTTGCGTTGACGAGATTTTATACCAAATGTATTATTAATAACGGTGCAGGGCACTACATATAGTTGCCTTCCCATACAATCGATAATCCGCAGAGAATCGCTGCGGATACGCAATTTCAGGAGGATAATATGTCAGATTCCAAAAAAACGATCCTCGGAGAACAGGGCATTTACGACGCTAAAACCCTCGGAACTCCCAAAATGCTGATTCTGGGCCTTCAGCACATGTTCGCAATGTTCGGCTCAACCGTTCTCGTTCCTCTTATTACCGGCCTCAGCGTTTCAGCTACACTTCTTTTTGCCGGTCTCGGTACTCTTTTATTCCATTTAATTACCAAGAAGAAAGTTCCCGCATTCCTCGGCTCATCCTTCGCATTCCTTGCAGGATACGGCACCATCGCAGGTCTCGCCATCGCCAAATCAAACGGCGAAATGATGACCTCAGAAGAGCTTCTCCCTTATGCATGCTTCGGAGTAGCACTTGCCGGACTTCTCTATCTGGTACTTGCACTTCTTTTCAAAGTATTCGGCGCTAACCGCGTCATGAAATTCTTCCCTCCCATCGTTACAGGCCCCATCATCATAGCAATCGGACTTAACCTCTCCAAATCAGCTATCGACAGCTGCTCATCAAATTGGCCTATCGCTCTCGTAGCTATTCTTGCCATCATAATCTGTAACATCTGGGGTAAAGGAATGATCAAGATCCTTCCCATCCTCATCGGTGTTATCGCTTCTTATGTAGTAGCGGCTATCACAGGCAACGTTGATTTCTCCGGAGTTGCCGCAGCTCCTTGGGTTGGACTTCCCGTTAAGTATTCAAACACCGTATTCTCAATCTTCACCAATTCCAAGAATGTCGGTACCGATATCCACAACGGACTTCTTATCACCGCAGCAATCACCATCGTTCCCATTGCTATCGCAACTATGATGGAGCACATCGGAGACGTATCCGCTATCTCCTCAACTGTAAACCGTAACTTCATCAAGGATCCCGGACTTCACAGAACTCTTACCGGCGACGGACTTGCAACCACCATCGCTTCACTTTTCGGAGCACCTGCAAACACCACCTACGGCGAGAATACCGGAGTTCTTACTCTTACCAGAGTATTCGATCCTTTCGTAATCAGACTTGCTGCATACTTTGCAATCCTCATGTCCTTCTGTCCCAAGTTTGCAGCGATCATCGAGGCAATGCCTTCAGCAACCGTCGGCGGTATCTCTCTTGTACTTTACGGAATGATCTCCGCAGTCGGAGTACGTAACATCGTTGAGACTCAGGTTGATTTCACCAAGAGCAGAAACGTTATCATCGCAGCTCTCATCCTTGTACTTTCAATCGGAATCAACTTCTCCTCAGCAGGAGCAATCGCTTTCAGCGTAGGAAGCGCAAACATCGCTCTTTCAGGTCTTGCAGTCGGATCACTTGTAGGTATTCTTCTCAATGCGATCCTTCCCGGCAAGGACTTCAACTTCAATGAAGAAGCAGGCTCCGAAACAGGCGCAGACCTTTCAGGTATCAGCGAAAAAGAGATCAAGAATAAATAAGAATCTGAACATAATAAATCAACTCCTTACCAAGTATCCAAGGTAAGGAGTTGTTTTTTTATTCAATGATTCATTCGATTACAGGATGGGATAACTCTTTAAATCCGCCTTTTGTATTGATGGTAACCGATTTTCCCGAGTTGATATACTCATCTATAAGTACCTCATCAGAAAGATACCCATCCATCGTCGAAACAAATAAACCGGATATATCATCTGTAAGTTCCAATTCAACAGTCTGTCCGTTCATGATCCTTGTTCCGATACGATCCAGTTCCTCTACATCAAGCCTTGCGATAGGGAATCCTGCTTCCGACATATTGCATGCATCCCCTTCAAGTCCGAATTCTGACATAAACTCAGCCTTGGATTTTTTAAAGACAATCCAATATGGCATCATTGCACCGGCGAATTTCTTTTTTCTTGTTATTACAATCTTTTTCATACTCGTATTACTGATAAATTAAAAGCTCTCTATAATGTATTTTACTCCAACGCAGCCGCATTCATCAATTCCGCAAATTGATCACCAGCAATGCTTTTGTGTTTGTCATGTATACCACCTAATCTATAAAAATGTTTTCTGTTTCTTTGGAGATAGAAACATTAAAAGAGCTCATCAAGAAGTATATAGTAATCGATTTTTTCCATATCAGGTTCTATACCCAGTTCTTTGAACAGAAGGCCGGGATCGATACCGGAATATACCTTGCCGTATGTACCGTCGAAGTTATGCCGGAGGCTCCTGTAGCACATAGCGATATCCTCCCACTTATCGGCAATACCGCAGTTACCCATATCGATAAATCCGCTTATGTCACCGTTATCAATAAGAATATTGGGAAGGCAAAGATCTCCGTGAGACAATACAGGCTCATAGGATGGCCTGTTGTTCTGAAGCCATGTAAGGAGTTCCCTCGGATCCTTGAACCTCCCACTCTCACCGAAAGTATCAGGCTCGGCATCACTTATATCCACAAGGTCATTCTCTACTCTGTATTCTGCTTTCGGAAGTTCGCAGTCAAGATCCTTTGTCACAGGGCAATCCTTTATATCAATGCTCCATAGCATCTTTATCGCCTTGGCAAGGAGGGGGATCAGTTCATCCGGGTGCTCCATATAGTATTTATCGCAGGACATCTTTCCTTTGATCCTTGTCATGAGAAGATATCTGTGATGATTATCTTCTACGAATGATATGACCTTGGGTGCAGGGAGCTTGCCTTCGAGCCAGCGCATCATCAAGGCTGCATCTCTGTCATCGGAAGACTTATCCGTTATCTTCAGCACCAAATCATCGAATATAAGTATCTTCGATCCCGACTTACCTATATCGTCTATCGTGTATTCTTTGCCTTCAATATGTTTTCTTATTTCTTCCGGCAGGCTCTGTATCAAGCTGTCCATAATCAACTACACCTTATCCGATTTAATGTATTGTTATGTTTTAATTCTGTTCATACGAGATGACCAAATTAAAACCGGCACTCATGCTCGTAGATACCAACTCAATAGATTGCCCACATTCGAGTTCAAGCTTTTCTATAGGTTCGGCATCAAGATTAATCGTACCATCATCGTTCGGTTCAACCATATGTCCTTCTATTGTGAGAACAATTCTGCTTTCATTAACCGATTTCACTTTGATCTTTACGAAATGACCATCATATACCACATCTCCCTTTTGAAGAGGAGTGATTATTCTCGGATCATATGTTGAAGAGCCCTGCTCACTCCAACTCGTTTCCTGAATGGAAAGCGAAGCCTGTACCGGTTCAGAATTTCCGCACCCGGATAGAAATGACATTATAAACAGGATTATCACGACGCTTAAAATGTGCATTGTTTTCTTCATTGCGACAATACTCCCTTTATCACGCGATTCTCTTCAAGAAGAAATACTCTGAATAACCATCATCAGCATTATCATATTGCCCAACACATTTATATCCCAACGCCTCGTAAAAATCTTTCCCCTGCCAATCAAACGTATCCAGTCTTATGGTATTGACACCCATTTCAAGCGCTCGTTTTTCCATTTCGCGTATCAAACGTTCTCCAATACCTTTTCTTCTATATTCCTCATCAACAAACACAGTGGAAACATAAATAAATCTGAAATTTTATATTTCTACCTCAAAAGGTGATTCGACATCAAAAATATCACTGTAGAACCCAAACCAGCTAAAGCCTTCCACCAGGCATTTCACATTGTAGCTATCTTCCTCATCGAATTTTAATTCTTCTCCGGCAGCCTTCATTACCTCGAAAACATCAATGATATTCTCCATCAATACTGTATCGACCATCAGCTCAAGATGTTCAAGTTCTTCATCGGTTATGGTGCACTCAGTCCTATATCCATTAATGACAGTCTGCATATATTTTTTCATATATGCCCGTCTTTCATTCGCGTCATTATTCCAAGCAATCCACCCGAGACCATGAGACCATAAATTAGCGATATCATATAAATACCAACAAGTACGGCAATTATCAAAATCAAATACATTGATTTTTCCTGTATCATACTCAATGTTATAGTTTCCATCGCTATAGTCGAAGTGAACCATTCCATAGTTTTCAGAATTCTGCGGAAGCTTGCGCAGTTCCTCCAAAATTTCATGTAGCCTATTTTTTACAAGACGCCCCATCTTCCTATGTAAACAGAAGAAATCATCAGGGATAAGGCTCTCGAAATAATCTTCATTGTACTTCTCGAAGAAATCAAACCGCTTATGAATCGGTTTGTAGCTCTTTGAAAGTGCATGTATTTTTCCCAAAACCTTACCGGTAAGATAGAAGTACTCGTCTATCGGAACACCATCAATATACCGGTAACCATGATTGGCTATCTGATCACCTCTTGCAGTCTCAAACATGGTCACTGCCTTCTCATCGATAATTTCAATACGATCACCTTTCACTGAAGGAACGGAATCAGCCACGTCTGCTCCGCCTTCAGAAAGATAATGTACATACTCGATTTCCGCCTCATAATCCTCAATGTTTCTGTCTGAAAGAGAAGACACTCTCAGAACCGAATCTGTACCAATCAAAAAAACCAGATTCCTGCCGCCTTCATGGCCGGGGACTTCCCTGGCGGAGGCAACATCGAATCCGTAAAGCTGTGCTGCTTTGATTAAAAGATCCTTTTTCTTCATACAACTAATTTATACCTGTATTTCTTTATAAACACTTTCTATAAAACCTGATTTGTGCTCTATATATTTATCTATATCATACGGATATAATAAAGCACCTTCTTCTTTTATTCTGCTATACTCTAAAATAGCATTCGGATGAGTTTTAAGATAATCCCTAAAAGCAATATGTCGTTTCAACTCCGGAGAATTTTGCGGACATACATATAAGTGATGTTTCAACAAGTGTTTTTTTTCATCATACTTAAATGCTTCTCTGGTAGGAATACCTTGATCACCTTCATGATGATAGCCTATCCGCTCCAGTCTCTTTACCACTTCAGGGAAAACAGAATAATCCTTAATAACTACATCGATATCGATTATCGGTTTTGCGGATAAACCTTTAACAGAAGTGCTTCCGACATGTTCAATGCGCAAAGCCATATCGCCTAAAGCATTTTGAATTTCATTTCGTATATCAATGAAGCATTGAGGCCAGTTATCATTATACGGTTGTACAACTACATGTTTTGTAATCATCTAAAACTCCATGATTTTTACTTATTGTGGAAAATCGGAAAATAATACGAATTCAGCACTTCATTCTTGTTCAGATTACTGTGTTTCATCCGGATAATCCCAGAACCCGCCGGTATGGAAGTTTTCATTTCCAAGAGGCTTTGCCGTCAATTTAAAGATTACGCAGCCATCCGGACATACAACAGTTTTAGTATACTTTCCATCCCCGCCGACCTTGGTAAGATCACCTCCGCTTCTGACAGATTCCATCAAGGGATACAGCATCATCATTGTCTTTGAGCAGATTCCATATCCGTCCGCATTAACCGGACATCCATAGGTGCACTTGTAGACATCACCTATCTCTTCACCGTTACGGCAATACCTTTCTGTATGATCTCCGTGCAAATAACCTGCTACTTCTATCGTAAATTCGTATTCTTCGTCATACCATTTTTTCATAGTATTTCTCCATAAGTCAGTTATTATTTGTAAAATTCAAGTGCAAAAAGTATTGCCAAAATAGAGACTCCATCCATGGTACGATTCTCTCTCAGAAGCTTCTTAACCTCATCAATGGGCATCCATACCTTATCCGCCACTTCATCTACATCCTTAATATTGCCCTCAGTATCTACTTTAGCCGCAAAGACGTGGCAGACCTGATCCGACATTCCATTCGCCGGATTTTGCGAGCACAGGAACCGTAGATCTTTCAGAGAACAGCCGGTTTCCTCCATTGCTTCTCTTTTCGCAGCTTCTTCTTTAGTCTCGCCGTCTTCCATTCTACCGGCGGGTATTTCCCATTCAAGACGTCCGACCGTATATCTCTTTTCACGAATCATCAGTATCTCATTCTTCTCATTAAATATTACGATACTGACGGCATTATGCGGATGATGCAGCTGGTGGTATTTTTCTATTACATATCCGCTGGGGAGCTGTACTTTATCCGTATAAAGACAAATGTAGTCGCTTTCATATATAGTGGTTCTTTCTAATCTTTTAGGTAAAGTATTAATATCTTTAATCATTTGTCATCCTGCTTATCTTGCCCAATCCACATCATCAGCTTCATCCGTGATCTCTATGCTGACAAGGCTGTATCCATATGTGTTATCTGCTTCTTCTATGGTTATCTCTGCCGTCCATAGCCACTCAAAACCAAATACATCATAAGTAAGGACATATCTGCTTCCTTCTTGGGATATAGCCTCAAGGTTCCACTCAATGATGTCACCGATTGCTCCCTGTTCGAGATATATGTAATCATCATCCGGGCTATAATATACGGCTAACTCACCTTGGAATTTATCATCCAGATTTGCAAAGAGATTATCGGAATCCTCCTCCATGAAAACCTCTTCAATCAGATATACCCATTCATCATAGGGCATTCTGCGAAGGGAGGTTGGAAGAGTTTCAGGCTCACGATCAGGTCCGTAAGACACTTCCTCTTCAGCCATATCAGTTCCATAGAAAATACCGCTTACTTTGTATAGCATTTCTCGGACATAGCGAAAATCCATCGAGCTTAAGTAATCGCCGGAAGATGTTTCACCGGGGAGCAGTTCCTCGGCACAATATCCAAACATGCTGATAGTCTTATAACTCAATCCCTGCTTAAGCATGTCGACATCTTCTATAAATATGGGATAGCCTGATGATATGACAACGGTTCCTGTGACATCCGGTTCCTCGTTGTAAAAATCTATTCTCCTGACCAGAAGGATTCCGTCTTCGATATCTTCTATTACATAATCATAGGTCCCGCGATGAGATAGCGTATATCCCCGATGCTTTTCCATATCGTATATAACGATCATACGGGTTACTATTCCGCTGCCGGTAAAGAAAGTAGCGCAGATATCTTCATAACCGTCCTCGGTAACATCTGCCATGCAGGCATTTATCGGCATGGTCCCCATAAGCTGTGTACGACTTCCGACATACTTCAGTAATTCTTCCCAGGCATCAGCAGGAACATCATCAAATCCACCCGGATAATAGTACTCCATGGTATTTTCAGAATTCACATGAACTGCAACATCATGAGCAGGCATTGTAAAGGTTATAACATAGCCCTTTTTCTCATCGTATTTCTGCTTTAGTTCTACATCCTCACTGTCAGTGTAGAATGAATAATCCGTATCGGTTGCGAGGATATTGTAATGTATCTCTACCTTATCTCCTTCGGCATAAGAGGTTTCTTCAGATACAAATCCATAATCCAGAATCAGTTGATATTTGACAAGTGTGTCAGAATCAGCAGTTTCATCTTTTTCATCTTCATCTTCACCTGCATCATCTATTACAGGATCCGGATTATCAGGCTCTTTATTTCCGCATCCCGTAAATACCAGTATCAGCGATAACATGATAAGACTAAGTATTTTTCTCACGACTACCTCCTCATGCCATACGAATCAGTCACAGATATAAAAATCAAGCAGGACATATTCCCCGTCTTTGCATATTAATCTGCAGTCAGACCATAAATATCCGCTCCTTGCATAAAAACCGTCCGCATTAACCTTATAATATTCATCTGCCTCTTTAACAACGCTGATAAATGATTCTATAAAACCGGTTTCGATACGATAATCCTCACAAACCATTTTTATATCGGAGCAGGGATCATCTGTTTTTTCAAGGAAGACATTATCATCATTTCCTATGACCTTCTCCTCCAGAAGTGCCTTTTTAAGGTTCGTCGTATCATCCATGGTCATATCCACTTTTACGGACGTGAAATAGAATCCCACTTGCCCTTCGGTGTATTCGTCTAATGTATCTTCTATTATTTTGATCTTAGAATATATATCTTCCACGACAACATTTCCCTTCGGATCATCTGTGTATGTAAAGTCTTGTAGGTTCCGGTTCTCCGTCACCCTGTGCCATACAAAAGAATTCCCATCCGTATCGTTCATAAAATCCTGTATGGTCCGTAACAAGGTAGACGGGAGTTATCCCTTTTGATCTCATATCCTCCACTGCCATATTCAGGAGGTTGCCGGCTATTCCTTGGCGCCTACATTCTTCTTCCGTATATACGGCGCAAACATTTGGCGACAGATCCTTCCTGTCATGAAAATCATTTTCAATGACACCGAGCCCGCCTACGATCCTGTCTCCGTCTAAACACAAATACCATCCATACTCAGTGGTGCCGGCAAGATATGCTTCCATGCATTCAAGATATGCTTCCGTCGGCACTCCCCATTTTTCATGAAACCAATTTGCTGCGGTTTCTTTAAGTTCATTCTTTTCTCTTAAGTTAATGTATGTATATTTACTCATATTATATCATCCTTTCGAAATAATTATTTACTATGTCTTTTCGTTCACTCAAGGCCGTTCTCGGTTAATGTATACGTCTTTGTACAGACTTCTTCTATATATTTTCTGTCATGGGATACGCTTATCACAGCTCCGGGGAATGAGGATATAACCTTCCTGATAACAGGTCCCGACAGTGGTGAAAAATTTCTCGTAGGCTCATCCAATATAAGAACATTTGCATCAGACAAACTCATCTTCAGAAGTAACACCTTAGCCTTCTGACCACCTGATAATTCTCTTATGGGATGTGACATTTCATCCGTAGTGTATTTCAGAGCCCCTAACGCCATCCTTATATGCGTACGCACTGCTTTATCTCCGGTATCATCCAGAAATTCCACAGGCGATACATCAAGATCAAGGAGTTCCTCATAATTCTGAGGCATGTACTGAGCTTTAATATCCTTCCGGGAAAGCAGTTCATCCGCTATCTTCTTGAGAAGTGTTGTCTTACCGGCTCCGTTAGTCCCTATAATGCAGATTTTTTCAGGACCTCTTACTCTCAGAAAGATATCTTTTGCAAGAACTTTGTTATCATCGGGTGTTCTCAACTCCTCAAGCGAGTACTCAACAACTGTTTTGCCTGCAGGCATCTTTGCACTCTTACTTCCCAGATTAAAAAAGATTGCTTCCTCCTGCTCGGGCATTTCGGTCATGTTTTCATCTTCTCTTTCGAATCTCTTTTCCATGGCCTTTACCGTATGCATTTTATCCTTAAGATTCTTTGCTATAGAATCGCGAGCAACTTTCGATATATTGGAAAGAGCACCGTCTACGCTGTTATAAACCCTGGCCAGTTTTTCATCACGTCTTTTCTTCTCTCTCCTGTCATTAAGTGCCTGCTGTTCCTGCCTATCGTAATCCCTTGCCCGTCTCTCAATATAGTTCTTGTAATTATCCCTTACTATCGTATACCTGCTCTTTGTCTTTCGGATTATCTGTTCCAAATGTATGATCACATTGGCCGTGTTCTCTATCAGCACTTCATCGTGAGATATGAACAGGACTATCTGTTTCCACTCATTAATAACTTTCTCAAGAAGTTCGAGCGTACTTATATCAATATCATTGGACGGCTCATCCAGTAAAAGCACAGTAGGATTATCCATAAGTATTCTCATAAGCTGCGCTTTTACTTTCTCCCCGCCCGACAGGCTTCCCATATTCTGATCACTGTAAAAGAAATCATTCGGGACACTGAATTTCATCGCCATCTCAGACAGTTCCCTTGGATTCTTATCGAAGAAAAAACCGGATTCAGAGAAATATTCATAAAGTGTTTTTGCCTTGTCTTTCTCCGGAAGTTCCTGGGGAAGATAACCCATAACCTCTCCGGTAACAATCCTCTCTCCTTCGCATTCCGTGTACTCTTCGGCAAGCTCGGGATCATATATCCATTTCATCAGAGTTGATTTTCCGTTACCTTCTTCTCCGATAATTACAGCTTTATCTCCGGCATTCAGTACCATGTTAAATTTTTCCAATATGATACGCAGGTCTTTGCGATGTGTTATAGTCAAATCTTTTATCTGAAGCATATATAACCCTCCGGGGCAGCTGCAGGAATAACAAAAAAGTCCGTTTCGCGTACGCAAAACAGACTCACACAAACAGACCTTCCATGACAGTCAGGTTACAAATGCATGATAATCCGGTTTAAGCGTACACAAAGAAGCTACATAAGCAGCTGCCATTAAAATCGTGTTCACTCAAGCTGAATTATCTGTTATACATTTCCTCACCCAAACGCCAAGCGTTCTTTCTTTTAAATTTAAAACCTAATTCATACTAACATTGATACAGACCGGTTGCAATATTTTTATTTGTTTTTACCGGCCATGATTCTTACAGCCAGTTCCTGTGCATCTTCCAAAGAGTTCATCCCCGAAATAGTACACTGTCCTCCCGATACAGGTTCACTGACAAGAGGTGCAATCACCAATTCATCATCCAGATAGATTGGAAGTGTTGCTCTGTCTTCTGCTGCCTGCTTGGTTACTTCATATAATTTCCGACTTCCTTCTTCGGTAAATTTAATAATAACAACATACTCAGTAACCACTGAGGTATAAGTCTGAGCTTCCGCAGATTCAACATCAGCTCCGTCTAAAAGTATGTCTCCCGCTTCATTTCTGATAGTGAACTTTGCAGGTTCAATGTCTTCATATGATACATCGTTATTTTCAGCAGAGACTTCTGCCATACTATTTTCAGGTATCATGCCGGGAAGTTTTTGAAAAACAAACCTGCTGATCATTACCGATAACACAGTTACGCCAACAAGTATCAGTGCAGGAGTAATCTCTGTTTTCTTTTTTGCAAGACAGAAAAATCCCAAAGCAAGTGCAGGGAGCAGGATCAGATATATAGTCATCCTGTTAAGGTATTCAAGTCTCGAGCCTGCCATCATCATCCGCAGAAAATCCCCTGATGAAATATCGGCAGAAAATTCGATGTAATAGGCCGTACGGATAAAGGCAATTATTACTGCCAAAAATACTGCTGCCAATGCAAGGCCAATCACATGGCTTTTTTTCATCGTGCATCCGAGTATCAATGCAATGATCAGAATTGTGACAAAAGGAATCAATACATCTACCAAAGATAACAGCCAAGTATTCGCAGAAGACAGATAATAATCAGCGAAATAATTTCCTGCGCTCATGATAACGGACAAGATCACCGAACCCGCAATACGCACGCCGGAAAGCTTATCTCCCGACTTGTTCGCCTTTACAAGAATGATAAAAGTGATATAAAAAAACAAATACACAATATAGCTATACATTATCGTTCTCCACCGATTATTTGAGATCTATTACCACAATCTCGGGATGGTTGAAATATCTGGGTGCGGGAGTACTCTCTCTCGCCAGGCCTCTGCTCACCACCATGACACTTCCGTTACTCAGCTCATATGTGCCGCTTACATATTCGGCCATATAGCCCTGATTCGGAGCAAACACTCCTCTGTTTATAAAAGGAATCCTAAACTGTCCCGCATGAGCATGACCCGCTACGATCAGATCATAATCGTACTTCTCATATTCGGAAACTTCCTCGGGCCTGTGTGACACAAGGATTCTGATGTGATCTTCATCCGTCTGCTCATAAGCTGTTTCCAGCTGTTCAAGCCAGGTGCTTCGAAACAGTCTTGTGGGATCATCAACTCCACAAATGTCGATCATTGCACCGTTTATCTCCACGGTTTCGCATTCTCCCTCTAGCACGCTCACACCGATACTTTCAAGATAAGCCTTCATCTCATCGACCCGTTCGCTCCAGTATTCGTGGTTACCGGTAACATAATAACAGGGATATTTGGTGACCAGATCTTCCAGCAGAAGTTTGGCATTGTCATCGCTCAATTTGTCGTCAAATATATCTCCGCCGAGCAAGACGATATCCGGCTTCTCCTTATCTATCATGGATATAAGCCGGTGCTGTCCCCTACCGTAAAAACAGGAATGAAGATCCGTTACAAGAACGATCCTCACTCCCTCACCTATTTCTTTCGGCAGATCCATCGTAAACCTCTCCGTAACCGCATGCCAGGACCATATTGTCCATATGACCCATAAGATAAAAAGGATACGGACTGCCGATTTCAATTTTTTCTTCTTATTGATACGTTTAATTTTCAAGAGCTTATTACTTATTGTCGAAGTAATCTTTGCCTTCCGCGGGACTAAAGTATTCCGTGATAAATCCCCAGGTAGCAACTTCGACATATTCATTGGTATTTTCAAGGTAATAGATATCATATCCGGAACCGGAATCGGTCTTATGAAGCGCATCCGGATTGTCTATAACCGAAGCGGCCGCAAGTTCGTATTCCGCAGACGTTGAAAAACCCATTTCCCTGCCATGATTGGTAAAATTTATCTCAAGCAGAGCATCATCCCTGAAATGATGTCCGTCGTATTCCGGCATAACAGAATCCGAGGAAGCATCGGACTCTACGTGGTGCCTCTTCATATCATTTATCGCCGAATAAAAGACTATCGTAAAAGATGCGAATGCTACGAATACTCCGAGAAAGATCATGAAGAAAACCCGCATCTTCTTACTCATCATACTAATCCACTTCATCGAGTTCCTCGTCCAGCGGCTTTCTTACGTTTCTTACAAATCTCTGTTCACAAGCGCCGTATTTCTTATAATTTTCTCTTGCTTCAAGAAGGCATACATCATTTGCTCCGCCTTTGAATGTCTCATCCTCGAGCTGTACCGGATCATCTTCCCAGAAGCACACAGGGCAAATGGAAAAATCGCCGGTGGGCTTATTGTCGTAGGTGTAGCAACCACAGCAGGGACACTGATACTTGATCTTGCCATAGCTCATCATTTTGAATTCACTGCTCATACCATTTCCTTCCGATATCATGCATTCTCATTAACATCAGTTACTGTCAGGTCCGCAGATCTGACCGGTACGACTTTTCGCAAACTCTCGAGGGGTAATTCAACCTGATAGCCGATCTTACCGGCCGAAAAGATGATCCTGTCGAAGCTTTCCGCACTCTCGTGAATGAAGGTTTTGAATAGTTTCTTCATTCCGATGGGTGAACATCCTCCGTGCACATACCCCGTAAGAGGTAAGAGCTCCTTCTGGGATATCATGTCTATGGATTTCTCACCGGATGCCTTGGCTGCTTTTTTAAGATCCAGTTCTTCGGCAACAGGTACCATAAACACATAGTGTTCACCGGTTTTTCCGACAGTTACAAGGGTTTTGAAAACCTTTGCTTCGTCTTCGCCCAAAAGTCTGGCAATCTCCACTCCGTTGGTTGACGGCGTGTCCGCGTAGCTGTGATAGACATACTCTATCTTCTTCTGATCCAGAAGACGCTGGACGTTGGTTTTCTCTTCAGTACTTTTTTTCATCTAAAATTGATACTCTCCCCCGAATTTCGAGCTTTTTCAACTCTATATAGTATTTTAACACCCCTTAAAAGCTGTGACAATTGAGCATTTTATGAAAATCGACCGATGGTCGAAAAATATCTTGACATATCCAAAACCGGATCTTACACTAAAATCGACCGATGGTCGAAAAATGTTTTTCCCGGGAAAGGAATTCATATGAGAAAAGGCGAAAGAAGAAAACTGGAACTCCTTGAGATTGCATATAAGATGTTCATATCAAAGGGATATGAGAATACCAGCGTAGATGACATCATAGCTGAGGCAGGAATCGCAAAGGGAACATATTATTACTATTTCGAGAGCAAAGAACAGACTCTTGAAGAAGTTATAGAAATGATGATCGACCACGAGATGGAAGCAGCAGCATCCGTATTGGAAGCTCCACTTCCCATCCCACAGAAGATCGTAGGTATCATTGCCTCTCTCAGACCTGCTCCCGAAGAGCACTCCATAGAAGGTGCTCTCATGCAGCCCGAGAACATCGTAATGCACCAGAAGATCAAGCGCAGACTTGTTGAGAAGGTGATTCCTCTCCTGTCGAAAGTAGTTGAGGAAGGAAAAGAACAGGGAATCTTTTCCTGTGATAACATTTCGGAACGCGTAAAGATGATGCTTATATTAAGCGGTGAGATATTCGATGAAGAGGATTTCACCTCCAAAGACGTCGATGTCTTTATCGATATCACCGAAAAGCTTCTGGGAGCCGAGGAGAATTCCATGGGATTTATCAGACAGCTGATAAACTCCCCCAAACCGCCTGCTGATAAAAAAGGAAAAAAGAAATGAACCAAAAAGGAAACTTCAGAAAATTTCTGCTCCTCTGGTCAGGTGAATTTATCTCATCCATAGGAGGTGGACTTACAAGCTTCGGATTGGGAGTTTATGTCTTCGATAAAACAGGTAGTGCAGCCGGCATGGCGCTGGTTACACTGCTGGGATTTCTCCCCACTCTCCTGCTTTCAGTCCCCGCCGGAGCTCTTGCAGACAAATTCGACAGAAGATTACTTATGATGATTGGCGACGGATGTTCAGCACTGGGGATCATATTCATCCTAATCTGCATGATGAATGGCGGAGCAACTCTTGCTCAAATATGCATCGGTGTTTCTGTCAGTGCCATCTTCTCCGCACTGCTTGAGCCTTCATATAAGGCCACCATCACAGATCTTCTTACAGCGGAAGAATATTCGAAAGCGAGCGGTCTGGTATCCCTTGCAGGATCGGCAAGATATCTGTTTTCACCGATAATAGCAGGACTCCTTCTGTCCGTAAGTGATATAAAGTTGCTGCTTGTGATCGATATCTGCACTTTCTTTTTAACAGTCATAAGTGCAGCGGTTGTAAGACGAGGCATAGGCGCACCCGTAATCGAAAACAAGGAACCGCTCCTGCTCAGTGTAAAAACAGGATGGCAGGTACTGTGTAAAAAACGCGGTGTCATCATACTCATTATCATATCCTCTGTAATCACACTGTTTATGGGTATGTTCCAGATTCTTGCGGAGCCACTGATCCTTTCCTTTAAAGATGCCAAGACCCTCGGTATAGCTGAAACAATCTGTGCCTGCGGAATGCTGGTGACCGGTCTGAGCATCGGAGTAAAAGGAATAAAGAGAGGGTATGCGAAGATACTCGCTATTTCCCTTTTTGTATCCGGACTGTTTATGACCGGATTCGGTCTTTTTGAAAACATAATTGCAATATGTATTTTCGGATTTTTGTTTTTTGCAGCGCTCCCCTTTGCAAACAACTGTCTCGATTATCTGATCAGGACGAATATACCCTCAGATGCACAGGGACGTGCATGGGGAATAATCGGATTCATATCGCAGATGGGATATGTTATCGCTTATATAATTTCAGGAGCTGCGGCAGATGCACTGGGTAAAATCTCGGGACGCGGAGTCGGAAGAGGTTCGGCAATGGTGGTGATAGCAGCCGGTTTATTACTTGCCGTCACATCAACACTTATCTTAATGTCGCGTAATATAAGAGAACTGGAAAATAAGGAGGATTAACAGATGAATATAAATGACAGGTCAAAAGAAAACAAGCCTTACAAATACAGGCCTGTTTTGTTTTTCGCGATGGCATATTTTTTCACATGGATATTCTGGATACCGGCAACATTTCTGGAAGGAAACGCAGCAGCTACACTTATGCTCATTGGTCTCCTGGCACCTGCAGCGGTTTCAACGGTGTTTGTGCTTGTATCGGGAAATGACCTTCTGAAAAAAGATCTGAAGATTAAGCTTATCGGATTATACAAAGTAAAATGGGGAAACGTTCTGATTGCAATAGTTCAGTTTGCGGGAATCATTGTCGCAACCATCCTGCTTTCCCTTTTATTCGGACAGTCTCTCAATCAGTTTTCATTTACTGAGGATTTCTCATTTACCGGAATCGGAATCGCAGGAGCATTTCTCACTGTTACAGTTGCATCCATCATAGAAGAAGTGGGTTGGAAGGGATACTGTGAGGATTCCATCGGTGCATACATGAACTGGTTCTGGGAATCAATGATCTTCGGAGCGCTTTGGTCATGCTGGCATCTTCCGCTTATCTTTATCAAGGGAACTTATCAGGCAGGACTGATGGTCAATCCTTTATATGTAGTTAACTTCTTCATCAGCGGAATACCTCTCGGATTCATCATCACATGGGTATACCTTGCAAGCGACAGATCTATACTCGCATGCATGATCTATCATCTGTTTGTAAATTTCATGCAGGAAAAGATTGCCATGACTCCCGAAACAAAATGTGTGGAAACAATCGTAGTAATCGCAGTTGCTGCATGGATCGTTGTCAGAAACAAAGAAATGTTCTTCGGAACAAAGCATGTTGGCAAGCTGCTGGAGACCAGATATTCACTTGATCATGAGGAAAGCACAAAGTCCTCCGCGCTGACCGCGAGATCCTCTGTGTGAGTGAAGCACGTCACTGTTACAGCATGTGCATAGATCAGGCACAGAGATGTGCTCAGGACGAATTCCAGCCTTCTCCATATTTATGGCATTAGCCCGGGTAAGATCAAGCTGATACTTACCCGGGATATTTTCTTTATGAGGAAGAACTACGGTATCGGAATCTTCGCCATAAGTTTCGATGAATACATCCGCAACATCGCTTCCGACTTCATAACAGTCTGCGCATATGGAAGGTCCGATGCATGCGATGATATCTTCCGGTTTGCTTCCGTACAGACGATTCATTTCATTAACGGTGTTTTGACAAATATTACCTACTGTCCCTCTCCATCCTGAATGCGATGCCGCAATGGCTTTGTTTACCGGATCTACAAAATAAAGAGGAACGCAATCTGCATATGAAGTAACCAGGCATACTCCGGGTTCATTTGTCATGATACCGTCTATGTCAGAAAAATCTCTGTCACGTATAATTCCCATACCATGATGCTTGGAAGTAACTTCCATTACATTTGTGGTATGCTGCTGATCCGAGTAAACCATCTGCTCTATGCTTACACCTATGCTGTCACCGAAGAGTCTGAAATTATCTCTTACTTTATCCGGATCATCACCTCTGGTAAAAGTAAGATTCATGCTCGAATACATCCCGGTGCTTACCCCGCCTTCTCTTGTAGAGAAGGCGTTAATAAGCCAGGGGTATTTTTCAAGAACCGTATAACTTATTCTTGGAACACCTTTTTCAGTTACAAGGTGTGTTGTTTCGTCGCAGTTTCTCTTCTTAAGGCAGATCACCTGTAAAAATCCTCCCAAATCAGGTTTCCGGTTGAATCATATATCCTGGTATATTCGTAATCGTAGGGATAATTCACTTCCTCAAATACCATCATCTGCTGTTCTACAATCTTGAATCCGGACTTGGTAACTATTTCAAAGCGCATCGTAAGATCGTGATTCACTTCAAGTCCTTTATCAACATAGATTGTTTCGCCGTTAATTGCCTCCGTAGTAATATCTATGGTCTTGAGATCTTCTCCGTTACTTACATATGTAACCTGCATGGACTCAATATCATCGGTATTACCCATGAGCAGGGTATAGTTACCTTCAACTTCCATCTTACCAAGCCTGTTGCCGGATGAAAAGCTGCAATTGAAGCTGGGCATAGGTAAGTAATCGTAGTACAGGCTGGAAGGATAATCCACGTATTCAGTGAAATTTCTGCCGGGTTCCTTTATAACAACCTGTGCATCATAGTCATCATCAAACAGATCTCGCTCAATGCTTAAAGTATAAATTCCGTTTCCTTCGTAATTCATGTCATAGGTTTTGCCACCGACTACAAAGGATACAATAGTATCATCGGTATACTCTTTAAGCATAAGCTCGGAATCAATCGGAACTTTGCAGGTATCAAGATTCACATCTCCCATAGTATATGTGAAGTTCTCGATATGGGATGACTGTTTTTTAAGATCCTCCTGCATCTGATACATCTGGCTGTACAGATTTCTCATATCACTTTCAAGATTGTTCATTCTGGCCTGCATGGAAGAGACTATGCCGTTTACGGTACTCACACCGATGAATGTCATAATGACTATCACCATAAGTACGACTTTGTAGCTGACACCTGCGGTAGTTCTGGGCTCAGGTATTGAAGAATGGGTATCGTGAACCTCTCCCTTGGTAACCTTATCGAGATGTCTGTTATATCTGTATATGCTGACGAGGATAATAACTGCCGCAATTACCAGCAGTATAAGTATATATATCAGTAATGAAGCCATTGTATTGCCTCCTTATATGTTGAAAAAATTTCTGAAATTAGTGTAGTAGCTTCTGGTAACATCCACCAGTTCGCCGTTTGTCATCGTAAGAATATATTTCATTGAAAAAGTAGGCCTTATCTTCTTCACATGTTTTCTCGAGATGATAACCGATTTGCTTACACGGATGAATTCTTTGGGATCCAGCTGTGATTCCAATTGATACATCCTGTCCTGGGAAGTATATGTTCCTTCATCCGTATGGATCTCAATATCCTTACCGAATGCTTCGATATATATGATCTCATCCGCCTTCAGACGAACTCGTTCTTTTTTCTCATTTCGGACAGGGATAAAATCCATATGTCCGGGGGCTTCGGTGATAACATATTCGGCATCGTCGCTGATCTCAATTCCGCGTCCGGAAAGGAATTCTTTGACAGATTCGAAATTATCTTCCGAAACCGATATTCGGAACTTCATATATACGCCTCCTTTTCTTAACTGTTAAATCGATAATAACAGATAAGAAATTTTTGAAAACACTTTGGAAATAAGATGCATTATATTATGGTATAACTTACATAAAAAGCGTGATGCATGACGCATCACGCTTTTTTATTTACGCAGATATAATGAATTAAAACCTTCTGATCCAAGCCCAGGCAAGGTCACTCCAGAGCCCAGCATCTTCCTGAAGACTCATGTCGATTCCCTGTGATTCCCACTCATTACCGGGAGCAAACTGAGCGATCAGTTCTTCTTTTCTCTTATCGGATACGTTAACGCCCTTGCCTTCTCTTACTGCTCCGACTGCACGGAATACCTGCTCCATAGTGTATTCCCATCCTCCGGACCAGCCCTTGAAGTATTCATCATTTGCAATGGATAATCCATGGAATCCGTTGGGGAATACGTAATGTGCAAAAGGAACTTTATTCTTACGAAGTGCTTCAGCCATTAAGTAACTGTTTTCAACGGGAACAAGTCCGTCTTCAGCAGTCTGCCAGATAAAGCAGGGCACGGTATTTTCATCTGCCTGTTTTTCCAAAGAGAAATACTCAAGTTCTTCTGCGGAAGGATCATTTCCCAGCAGTGCTCTTATGGAATCCGCATGAGTAAATTCTCCGGTTGTGATAACGGGATATGAAAGTATTGCCCCGTCAGGCTTATTGGAGATCTTATCGTATTCGGGATTTACATCCTTAACATCAGAATAATGAACCGCAAGACTTCCGCATACATGTGCGCCCGCAGAGAATCCGCAGATAAAGAACTTCTTTCCGTCTATATTAAATTCTTCCGAATTCTTTCTGATATATCTGACCGCTCTTGAAATATCTTCAAGAGGCTGCTTCTTAAGAGGAACGGACATGGTGATATCCGTGGTATATGTGAGGACGAATACATTCATTCCCCTGTCGAAGAATTCCATAGCAGGAAGTTCAGCCTCATGAGAAACTACCATACAATATCCGCCGCCCGGAACAACAAGCATGCAGTCATGCTTTTCATCGTCATTATGAACATATGCAAAGATATTGGGAGTAAAGCCGTAAGCAGCTTCGTATGTGTACTCTCCCTCTTCCCAGATGTTTCTTCTGAAAGATTTGACAGACATCTTAGGAAGGTCTACGGGTTTATACTCATCTTCCGCATAATTTGCTTCCCATCTATCGATTTCCTCTTTGGAAACCGCAGTCTCAAGAACGGAATAGTATGCCTGCTTAGCTTCGCATTTCCTCCAGAACAAAAGAGGATAACTGGTCTCCCTTCTGAAACCGGAAAGCCAGCTGTTTTCATCAAGAAGGTTCCAGAAAGTTACGCTTGTGATATTTGCCTTTCCGTTCTTTTTGGCATCCACATACACCTTGAAAAACTCCGCATATCTGTCTGCAAGAGCCTTCATGGATTCATCGGAAGGGTCTGCATTATGCATATCAAGTTCAGTGATCTGGATCTGCAGTCCGAGAGCTCCATACATCTCAAGAGCTGTGCGGTAATCATCTATGGAGGGATGGTCCATGAGAAGATGGGACTGCATTCCCATACCGTCTACAAGTCCCTTGTCCATAAGAGGTTTTAAGATATTTTCGATTATGAAATCCCTCTTCCATTCCTGAGCTGTTTCATAGTCGTTATAGAATAGAGCTACACCCGGTGCAGCATATTTTCTGGCATATTCAAATGCCTTGATAACAAAATCTTCTCCTACGGTCTTCGTCCATGCCGACTTTCTGAAGGCTCCGTCATCAACAGCTTCATTGACAACATCCCATGCGTATATCACACCGGGATAATTAGTCTGAACGAAATCCAGTACACCGTGAATATAACTCTCAAGCCTTGCAAGGACTGTTTCTCTGTCCGCATAGGGAAAATTCTCATTATATTTTTCGTGGAAGAACCACTTGGGAGTCTGATTATGCCATACAAGGGTGTGACCGCGCATGGCAATACCGTTTGCCTTGGCAAATTCCAGATAAGGGATCGCTCTGTCGAATTTCAGAGCGGGAGAAAGATTATATTTCTCAGGATCGCTCTTATTGGCATCCTTGTCCAGATAGAACATCGGCTTCATGTCATTTTCGCATGTGAAGCTGTTAAACTGTGATGTAAGAAGCTTCATATGTGCAGGTACATGAAGATTATAATTAGAGATTGCTGCGCCGACTTTGAAATACGGCTCGAAAGCTGTTTTGAGATTCATTTTTTTACCCCTACAGATCAAGGCGAAAACCGCCTCAAATATTTGGAAACCCTATCAACTATTATAATACGCACATCGCCCCGTTACAATAAATAAGCGAAACGCCCCGGGGTCAGCCGGGGCGTTTCTAGGCTTAGTCTACCGGATCAGGGGTTGATGTCTCCGGTATTATCCAAAACTCTGGGGAAGAGTAGGATTACTTTGAAAAGATCGCCGTCAACAACAAGATTTAACCTGCCGTTCATAAGTTCCATGAGGCTCTGGGCGATCGAAAGGCCAAGGCCGTTTCCTTCGGAACCTCTGGATGAGTCTCCTCTCGTGAATCTCTCAAGCAGTTCATCACTGGTCATATTCAGCATTTCACGGGAGGTGTTTTTAATTTCAATCACAGCATTTTCGGAACCGCCGCTTAAGTTTATATAAACCCTTGTTCCGGGCTGGGCGTATTTTGACACATTTACCAGGAGATTATCCAAAACTCTCTGAAGATGTTTGGTATCTGCCATGATATTTACAGGCTCTTCGGGAACATGAATCTTAAGTATCAGTTCCGAAGCCGCAAGTCTTTCTTCATACTCACCAATAACCTGATGAAGAACCATATTTACGTTACAGGGAGAAAGATCTGCCTTCAGGTTTCCGGTCTGAGCCTTTGAAGCTTCTATAAGGTCTTCCAAAAGCTTCTTCAACTTGATGGCCTGACGCTCAAGGGTTCCCAGATACTCACGGTTTGCAGGCTCATCCTCAGGCTGCTCCCTAAGAAGCTCTACATAACTAATGATGGAAGTAAGAGGGGTCTTAATATCATGAGAGACATTTGAGATCAGCTCTGTCTTAAATCTCTCGCTCTTCATACGCTCGTCGAGAGCTTTTTCAAGTCCTACACTTGCGGAATTGATTCCGTTTCCTATCTTCTTGAAATCGTAGAACATACGCCTGGTATCAACAGGTGTGTGGAGTTTTCCGTCTGCAAGCCTTGCAGCCCCCTTGGCAATCTTGTTGAGCTGGAGTACCGCTATGATGAAAAGAGGTATCAGCACGAGGGTCTGTACGAGCCATCCGGCTACTATAAGTCCTTCACTTGATTCATTAAAGGCAATAGCAAGAACAAAGGCTTCCGCAGAAGTGCACAGAATGCAGATACCTATAGCACGCCATAAGAGTCCTACATTCTCGCGCCACTGATACCTGAAAAATCTGCAGCCTTTACTCATAAAGGCTAAGAATCTTACCATGAAGAATCCGAAACAGATTATCGCAATAATACCGAATATCACGGACGTGACAATAGGGAGATATCTCCAGTCACAGATAAGTTCTATCCAGGGATCTGCTCTGACAAACAGATCGTCTTTGCTGTAATCCAAAGGATATGCAACACATGCTATCAGGTAGCAATCCTTACCGGTAACTATATCCTGAGGGGTCTTTTCCGTAGTAACGGTCCACTCGATATAATCTATGATCCAGCTGTCAAATTCGGATTTTGTGCCCGAAGTATAGTTATTCAGTTCTTCGGATTTGCACACCTCGATATCCGTAGGGATAATATCAATTCCATATCCCCTGTCATCGAGTATATACATATTACATAATTTGATGATCTCATCGGACCATCCTGTTCTGTCCTCATTGAACATCTCCACATTCTCGCCTCTGTGGATAGCGAAAACTTCGGACATATCTATTGAGAGATAAACCGGGAAATAATAACCGTCTTCGGTTATCAGATATGCCATATCCGTATTCCAGGCATATATGAATTTCTCTATTGAATGCTCTTCTGTTACGGCATCCCCGTTATCATAGTTGGAATAATTGGTTATATAGGCATAAGCACCCGGAAGAGAGTCGATATCATATTGAAAGATAGAATATTCTCCGAGTGTTGCGCTGTATTTAAACAGTAGTGTTTTATCCTCTTTCAGGATTTCATCAGGAAGAGTACATACTTCATAAGATGAAGCATCTGTCAGATCTACGCTCGTAGGATCGTCGGTGCAATATACACCATACTGAAAGTTGGTTTTTTCCAGCTGATCGAGCCTGAAATCGTTGTCATAATCGGAAAGAGCATAAACGGCGTAATTTTTTAATAATCTTTCATTAACATTATTGCGGAATCTAATAGTACTGTCATAGATTCCATAATCACCCAAATATACACATGTAACGACACTTATCAGGGTTATAACACCGGTGATCACGGTGAGTATAAACCAAAATATCGCTCCGTGTTTGCGACGCTCCTTTTTTTCGTCATCTTTACCAGTCATTCTTATCCTCACATATCACACATTGGACTTATCAATGTAATATCCTCTGCCCCATATCATCTTGAGATATCTGGGATCTGAAGGATCTATTTCAATCTTTTCACGAAGGTGCCTTATGTGAACCGCAACTATACTCTCTGTACCCATACAGTTGTCTTTCCACACCTCCTTATAGATCTCGGTAGGTGAGTAAACATTTCCGGGATTTTCCATCAAAAACTTGAGTATGTCGTATTCGGTACGTGTAAGGCGAACAGGCTCTCCGTCAAGCCATACTTCCTTGGTACGGTCTACTACTCTTATGCCTCCGCATACAAGCTCCTCTTCACCGGCGCCGGTTGCAGTATTTCCACCGAGCTGCATATATCTGCGAAGCCCCGAGCGAACTCTGGCCATAAGTTCTACGGGATTAAACGGTTTTGTAACATAATCGTCCGCACCCAGGTTCAGACCTAAAATCTTGTCGGTATCCTCACTTTTGGCAGTGAGCATAATGACAGGAACATTGCTGAATTCACGAATCTTGGAAAGAGCCGTAACGCCGTCCATAACGGGCATCATAATGTCTAATAAAACAAGATGAATCTCTTCGCTTTCAAGGATTTCTATGGCTTCTTTTCCGTTCGATGCCGTTTTGACGTCATAGCCTTCGGACTTAAGGAAGAGACTTATCGCATTTGCGATATCCTTTTCATCGTCGCATACAAGTACAGTTTCTTTAGCGTTGTCTTTCATATGTCCTGTCATGTTCCCTCCGGTTGTGATCACAGTATGTATTGTGACACTATTAAGTTTAAGATTCTATTAGCCAGTGCTTTAAGATTTGTTTAAGAGTTTACATAAAAATTATAACAAACAGGTCTATTCTTGCATTTCCAGTATCTCGAGGATGCTCCTAGTTATCTTCTCGGCATTTTCGATGATGCTTTGAATTGACTCCTTATCATCCTCATTATCCGCTGATTCCAGCAACAGATCCGCGTTTCCCCTGATAATGGTAAGAGGAGTTTTAAGGTCATGGGCGATCTGAGCCATATCTGCTTTGGTCTTCTGCTCATCCCTCCATTTGGATTCAAGGGATTCGGACAGTGACTTTTTCAGGTCATCCATGGCAAGAGCAATCTCATCCATCTCCCTGATGCCGGTTCTGAAGCCCTCTCCCGACAGATCGTGGGATTTAAGCTTTTCTGCGTGTTCCTCGGCCTTTCCCACAGCCTTTTTTACCACATGTATCAGGATAACGGTGGGCACTGCCACTTCAAGGATAAGAAGGAGAATAACTCCCATAAGGATCGGATATTCATTACCAACTCCCATATTATAGTGAATATGAGCCGAAATCCCGTCAATCGTCAGTTTGAGATATACGTCCTGACCCTGTAAAACCTTGGATTCAGGGTAGCTCTCGCACTGTTTTATGAAATTACGGAATTTCTTTTCATCCGAGCCGTCAAGTGCGGTAAACACTTCATTTCCGTCTTCGTCTGTCATTATACATCCGGCATTCTCCGGAAAAGAAGACATATCAAATTCTCCGGAAGCTTTGGTATCTGAAACCCAAGTTTCGACTTCCCTTTCAATCTCGCCGGGCTCGACATAAGAATCCGAATTCATCCATGCAGCGACGGATATAAGTGTTATCAGCACGGTTATTCCTATCAAACACATAATGGAGATCACATAGATCCCCACCAT
>JAEEGL010174681.1_pt1 | contig 26606 bp, 16 predicted proteins | sample 9134231 | NCBI WGS metagenome assembly JAEEGL01 (sample SAMN16246548, study PRJNA631951) | gut metagenome | biome: gut microbiome; feature: rumen; material: fiber-attached | host: Bos | place: Iran: Karaj | collected 2018-10 | reverse complement strand
TCCTGAAGGAGAGACACCTCAGAAGCGTCCCAACGGAAGTTTGTCCAATTTTCTCTTTCGTGTATATACATAATGCATTTGTACTTTGTGCGACATAATGCCCCACGTAACGTCGCAATTTCTGCGGTAAAGATACACGTATAATTCCGAATCGCCAAATAAAATCGTAAATTATCGCATATTATGCGGCGTTTTTGCCTATAAATGATTATACTCTTGTGGACACAAAAAAGAGACCTGCCCAAACGGACAGGTCCCTTTACTTATAATGTCGGAATAAAATTATCCCTCGACAGCTGCCTGGGCGGCGGCAAGACGTGCAATGGGCACACGGAATGGAGAACAGGATGCATAGTTCATGCCAACCTTGGCGCAGAACTTAACAGAACTTGGCTCACCACCGTGCTCACCGCAGATACCTGTACGCATACCAGGACGAACTGCGCGGCCTTTCTCTACAGCCATCTTTATCAACTGACCAACACCCTTCTGGTCCAGAACCTGGAATGGGTCAGCCTTCAGGATCTTCTTCTCCAGATAGTCTGGCAGGAAGCTTGCAACGTCGTCACGGCTATAACCGAAGGTCATCTGTGTCAGGTCGTTGGTACCGAATGAGAAGTATTCAGCCTCTGTAGCAATACGGTCTGCAGTCAGGGCAGCACGTGGAATCTCAATCATTGTACCGATCTCGAACTCAATCTCAACACCCTGCTCGGCAAATACCTCCTTGGCAACGCGCTGGATAATCTCTTTCTGCTGCTTCAGCTCGTACATGATACCGATCAGTGGAACCATGATTTCGGGATGTGGATCGCAGCCTTCCTTCTTCAGACGGCATGCTGCAGTCAGGATAGCACGAGTCTGCATTGCTGTGATTTCTGGGAATGTGATACCCAGACGGCAACCGCGGTGACCCAACATTGGGTTGTTCTCGTGCAGGGAATGTACTCGACGCTGGATTTCCTCGACTGTTACACCCATCTCGGCAGCCATATCCTTCTGACCCTGAACATTGTCATCTGCAGGAACGAACTCGTGCAGAGGAGGATCGAGCAGACGGATGTTCACGTGGCAGCCGTCCATAGCCTTCAGGATTCCGTAGAAGTCCTCGGTCTGGAATGGCAGCAGCTTGGCAAGAGCCTTCTCGCGACCCTCTACGCTGTCAGCCAGGATCATCTCACGCATGGCCTTGATCTTCTCGCCTTCAAAGAACATGTGTTCTGTACGTGTCAGACCGATACCCTTTGCACCGAAGTTGCGTGCAACCTGTGCGTCGTGTGGAGTGTCGGCATTGGTACGGATCTCCATCTTGGTGTACTTGTCGCAAAGATCCATCAGTTCCTTGAAGTCACCAGAAACCTCGGCCTCCTTGGTGGCAATCTGGCCTGCATAGACCTGACCTGTAGTGCCGTTCAGCGAGATGTAGTCGCCTTCCTTGTATACTACGCCGCCTATTTCAACGGTCTTAGTCTTGTAGTCCACGTGGATTTCACCGGCACCTGATACACAGCACTTACCCATACCGCGTGCAACAACGGCAGCGTGAGAGGTCATACCACCGCGAGCTGTCAGGATACCCTCGGCAGCGCTCATACCAGCCAGGTCCTCGGGACTTGTCTCGATGCGGACCATGATTACCTTGTGCCCGTTAGCATGCCATGCCTCGGCATCATCTGCGTGGAATACAATCTGACCGCATGCAGCACCTGGTGATGCAGGCAGACCCTGGGTAATTACCTTGGCAGCCTTCAGTGCAGCCTTGTCGAATACAGGGTGCAGCAGTTCGTCCAGCTTGTTAGGTTCGCAGCGCAGCAGGGCGGTCTTCTCATCAATCATGCCCTCGTGCAGCAGATCCATAGCAATCTTTACCATTGCAGTACCTGTACGCTTGCCGTTACGTGTCTGCAGGAACCACAGCTTGCCTTCCTGTACGGTGAACTCCATGTCCTGCATGTCGTGATAGTGCTTCTCGAGCTTGTCCTGAAGAGCGTCCAGTTCCTTGTATAGCTCGGGCATGGCTTCCTCCATTGAAGGATACTTGGCTACACGCTCCTCCTCGCTTATGCCTGCACGCTCAGCCCAGCGCTGAGAGCCTATCTTTGTAATCTGCTGAGGTGTACGGATACCAGCAACAACGTCCTCGCCCTGTGCATTGATCAGGTACTCGCCGTTGAACAGGTTTTCGCCATTACCGGCATCACGGCTGAAGCAAACACCGGTTGCAGAGGTGTCGCCCATGTTACCGAATACCATTGCCATTACAGATACTGCAGTACCCCATTCATCAGGAATACCCTCCATCTTACGATACAGGATGGCACGGTCGTTCATCCAGCTGCGGAATACAGCACAGATGGCACCCCACAGCTGATCCTTTGGATCTGTCGGGAAGTCCTGACCTGTCTGGTCCTTGATAGCCTTCTTGAACAGTTCAACCAGTTTCTTCAGAGACTCAACACTCAAGTCTTTGTCCAGAACTACGCCCTGCTCTTCCTTGACCTTCTCGATGATAGCCTCGAACGGATCGATGTCTTCCTTGTTCTCCGGCTTCAGACCCATGACAACGTCACCGTACATCTGTACGAAACGGCGATATGAATCATAAACGAAATGAGGGTTGCCGGTCTTCTCGACCATACCTGCAGCCACCTCGTCGTTAAGACCCAGGTTCAGGATTGTATCCATCATACCTGGCATTGAGGCACGGGCACCTGAACGTACGGAAACCAACAGAGGATTCTTTGGATCACCGAACTTGCAGTTCATCAGCTTCTCGGTATGAGCTACAGCGGCATCAACCTCAGCAGTCAGCAATTCAACAATTTTCTCCTGACCAACCTCGTAATACTCGTTGCAGGTATCAGTTGTAATTGTGAAACCTGGAGGTACAGGTACACCGATGTGGTTCATCTCGGCCAGGTTAGCACCCTTACCGCCGAGTACCTCACGCATGGTAGCGTTACCCTCAGCCTGTCCGTTGCCGAAAGTATAGACTCTTTTCTGACTCATGTGTAGTTAGTTTTTATTAGTTAGTTAAATACAATTATCGTAGGTGCAAATATAGTAATAAAAACGAAAACTTGGGTCAAATCCCCAACTTTTTCGATAAAATATACTACTTTTGCAATCAAATACACAGTATATGAGCAGACAGAAGAATAAACTCATCATCATAGAGAATGTCCGTATTACAGATGTGGCTGCCGAAGGCAAGTCTCTGACACGCATAAATGACAAGGTCTTATTTGTTCCCTACGCCGTGCCGGGAGATATCGTGGACGTGCGCATAACCCGCAAGAAACACAGTTTCATGGAAGGCGAGATAGAGCGTATCGTACAACCCAGTCCCTTGCGTCAGGAACCGTTCTGTGAACACTTTGGAGTATGTGGCGGTTGCAAGTGGCAATGTCTGCCTTATGACGAGCAGATTCGTTGGAAACAGAAACAGGTGGTGGATGCCCTGACACGCATCGGGCATATCAGCCTGCCCGAATGCCAGCCTATTATAGGCAGCAGGCAGACCAGGCATTACCGCAACAAGTTGGACTTCGGATGCTGCAACAAGCAATGGCTCACGCGCCAGCAGATGCAGGATGGAGTACCGTTTGCTCCTGCTGTAGGCTTCCACGTAAGTGGTGCTTTTGACAAGATACTGCCAATACGGAAGTGCCATCTGATGCACCCTCTTCATAACGATATCCGCAATTCTATCAGGGACTATGCCATGGAGCACAATCTGTCGTTCTTCGACTTGCGTCAGCAGGTCGGCCTCATGCGTGGTATTATTATAAGATGTAGCAACAGTGGCGAGTGGATGGTGATCCTGCATTTCCACTACGACCATACATGTGACGAAACGCTCGGGCAGAGTAGGGAAGAGGCACGTGGACTATTGCAGCATGTCGCAGACACTTTCCCGCAGATTACATCCCTGCTGTATCTTGATAACCAGAAATGCAACGACACAATAGGGGATCAGGATATCCTCGTTTTCAAGGGCAATGACCACATCTTCCTCGAGATGGAGGACCTTCGCTTCAAGGTAGGCCCGAAATCATTCTATCAGACCAATACCGAGCAGGCCTATGAGCTATATTCAGTAGCCCGCAGCTTTGCCGGTCTTACAGGCAGTGAGGTCGTCTATGACCTCTATACAGGCACGGGAACCATTGCCAACTTTGTTGCAAGGAAGGCCAGTAAGGTGATAGGAATAGAATATGTGCCTGAGGCTATCGAGGATGCAAAGGTCAACAGCCGGATTAACGGTATCTGCAACACCGATTTCTATGCAGGTGACATGAAGGATGTCCTTACGGATGCCTTTATTGCCCAGCACGGACGCCCGGACGTCATAATCACCGACCCGCCTCGTGCCGGCATGCACACCGACGTCATCAATGTCATCCTTAACGCTGCGCCACAGCGCATTGTCTACGTCAGCTGCAATCCTGCCACACAGGCGCGCGACCTGCAGTTGCTTGACGTTGCATATCAGGTTGACAGGATTCAGCCGGTGGATATGTTCCCGCACACACAGCATGTGGAGAATGTCGTACTGCTGACCAGAAAGAATCAGTAATAGCCCTTTATCGCCTGTACGTGTTCCAGTGACTGCGGATACTGCTTACATATTCCACTGTCTCTGTGCCACGCATGTATCCGCATCTCACGTCAGGATCCCTGTATGTATTAGGATACTGTAGCTGCAGGATCCAATGGCGGACATCATTCCACTTGTCGGCATTGCCGCCGTTCTTGCGCGTCAAGGTGCGTGCGTCGTCTATATGCCCCGATCCTCCGTTGTATGCTGCCAGTACAAAGTTGATGCGCTCGTCGCTGTCATGTATGTCGCTGTATTTTCCGTTCAGGTTGCTCAGCAGACGTGCAGCAGTGGCAATATTCGTCTCAGGGTTCCATATCTTGCTATTGGGAACACCCAGCTGTCGTGCAGTACTTGGCATTATCTGCATCAACCCCTGAGCCCCTGCCCAGCTGCGTGCCTGCGGATCAAAACCTGATTCCTGGAAACACTGTGCAGCCATCAGCTTCCAGTCCCATCCAATACGGCTGGCGTGTCGCATGAAAATGTGGTCGTAATCGGAAATCTCTCCTCTGCCGCGATTACGCCACATTGGACGACGATGTATGCGAGTTCCCTGCTTCACACGATGAGTAAACTGAGCCAGGACTTCGCTCTCGCGCCGGGGAGTCCACCATGCGTCCATAGCATCGCGCAGGGATTGGATATTTGTCTCCCATGGAGCACTGTCTTTTTTCCTTACGTCACCTATGGCAATGAAATCAATCTGCCCGGCATCCAACCACGACTTTAGCTCGGCACTGTCCTTTGCCACCTGCATTTCCAGTCGGGCACCTATGCTCTGTGCAAAGGCATCAGCCAACAGATATTGTATACCCATGCCATGCCCGTGCCATTCGTAATAGTATTCAGGACCGTTCAGCGTTCCGGCAATCACGGTACCGCTCTGCTGGATTCCATCCAGTTCGACGACATCTGCGGTATCTGTGTCCTTGGCGAAAATGACCGAAGGCTTATGCGATTTCTGCTGCTGACAGGACGCCAGCAGCAGAAATACCGGAATTAAGAGATAATTTCTGTTCAACGGTTATTCAACATCCTTCAGGATCTTGCAATCCTTGTGAACACCCATGAACGAGTTTGAGTCATACGTTGCATCTGCAGCAATGTGGATCTCCTTCAGGTTGGGGCAGTCTTCCACAGCCCATCCTTCGAAGGTCTTCGATGTAACGTCGAACCAGATCTTCTCGATAGACTCGTTGCCTGATACGGTATTCTTGCCTATAGTTGGCATGGGCGCAATGTGAACCTCTTTCTTGGCGCCTGGAATGTATAGTAACTGGTCAGGCTTCTTGCTTACGGCAGTATATACACATCCGTCATAGTCGCACAGCTTTGTGTTGGCATCCTCGACGAATACGTTCACCAGATTTGTTCCGTACCTCTTCAGACCTTCCACATACTCACCGATGGTCAAGATAAACTGATGGAGATAGATTTCGCGAATATTTGCAGGCAGAGGGGCCTGTGGGTCAAACGACTGCAACTTATATCCACGTACGGCGTACGGTACGGCAAAAATAGCACTTTCGGACGACTTGACCTGATCTACGTTGAAGGCCTTGCCGCGGAAACCATACACACAGGTGTTGTCCTCGAACAGCGGCATGTCAAAGTAATAGGGAATCAGCTTGGAGGCATAGCTGCTTGTAGATGTAGCCTTGTATGCAGTGCTCCCGTCATTTGTCGGGTCAATCACATACCATGTGTCATCTATCAGGGTGTATACCCATGCATGACCGCCATAACCGCCTAGGAAACCATTTGCGTTTACGGCAGGAATACCCTGGCTCTCCAACATTACGTTGCACAGATTTGAGTAGCCCTGACAAACCGCAGTGCGGTTCTGGAATACCGGATATGCCCAGTTTGGATCGACATCCGGGTCATACTCGGGCACTACGTTCATATATGCAATGTTGCTCCTGCACCATGCAAGGATGGCCTTCATCTTGTCCAACTTGGATTTCTTGCCGTTTACGACATTCTGTTCGGTAAACTCCTTGATTTCCTGGAATTCATTTGGCTTTATCACAACACCGTTAAGGCCGGAAGCATTGCTTGATTCTGCTACAATCAGCAATTTGCTCAGGTTGGGAGCCAGATTGGTTTCTGTTGTATATGACAGCAGGTTTCCGCTCGACAGGAAAGGAGTTGCCAAGTACAGTGAAGCATCCTCGCTACTCTCGTCATGGTTGTATGTCTCATCCTCGGTGTCGGTGCAGAAATGTATGCTGCTGGGATTACGGAATGTCACAGGCTGGCTGTCCTCGCCTTGGTATATTTTGACAACCTGGGCGCTTGCACTTGTTGCCGCCAGTACTGCCATTGCGAAAATAATCTTTTTCATATTAATCCTTAACCTCCATTTTTAGTTTTTAATAACGACACCGTTAGTATCGTACATTTTACCGTCTTTTACAATAATCACCTTGCCGCCGCGGATATACTTACCGCTGTGGCTCACTTTTGTAGGAATGGAATTTCCATCGCTATCAATGTCCTTGATGCCGACAGGATCCTTTTCCTCCTCGTACAGACCGAAGACAATCTTCAGGTCTCCGCGCTCCTTCAGATCCAGGGACAGTACCTCTGCACCATCGAGATAAAGCACAGCCTTGTTGTCCTGGAACTTAACCACAGGCTCAGCCTCCAGACGGTAACATACCGAGCTGCCATCTACCCATACAAAAATTGCATCAGGAGTATCGTCCCAGGCGAGAATACCTGTTGAAAACAGCAAACCGATTGCCAGTGTGTATAAAAACCTCATAGCCTTTCTTTTAAATAAAAGCCCCATCTTTTCAGTATTGACGGGGCTTTATTATCTTGATTACTCCTCAAAACCGTTTGGATTGTTCTTCTGCCAGTTCCAGGAATCGCGGCACATTTCCTCAATGCCGAACTGAGCCTCCCATCCAAGTTCTGCCTTGGCCTTGGCAGGGTTGCAGTAGCAGGTAGCGATGTCGCCCGGGCGACGAGGCTTGATGCTGTATGGAACGGGAACACCGTTAACCTTCTCGAATGCCTTGACAACATCCAGAACCGAATAGCCGTGACCAGTACCTACGTTGTAGATGGCAATACCCTTCTTGGCAACGATAGCCTTCAGTGCAGCAACGTGAGCCCTTGCCAGGTCAACTACGTGGATGTAGTCGCGTACACCTGTACCGTCATGCGTGTCATAGTCGTTACCGAACACACCCAGCTCTGGACGCTTGCCTACAGCAGTCTGAGTGATGTATGGCATCAGGTTGTTGGGTATGCCGTTCGGGTTCTCACCGATAGTACCGGACTTGTGGGCACCGATTGGGTTGAAATAGCGCAGCAGTACCACGTTCCACTCGGGATCAGCCTTCTGGACATCCATCAGGACCTCCTCCAGCATGGACTTCGTCTGACCGTAAGGATTGGTGCAGTGACCCTTTGGACACTCTTCGGTGATAGGAATGATGGCAGGATCGCCATATACTGTAGCCGAAGAAGAGAAGATTATGTTCTTGCAGCCATTCTTGCGCATTACGTCCAGCAGGACAAATGTGCCGTTCATGTTGTTCTCGTAATACTCCAGAGGCTTCATGCAGCTCTCGCCTACAGCCTTCAGGCCGGCAAAGTGGATACAAGCGTCAAACTTGTGCTCGTCAAATACCTTCTGCAAACCCTCGCGGTCACGGATGTCAACCTTGTAGAAAGGAACCTCCTTGCCAATAATCTTGGCAACACGCTTCAGCGAAATTGGGCTTGAGTTGTCCAGGTTATCAACTACAACTGCCTCGTGACCGGCCTCGGTCAGTTCGATAAGTGTGTGGCTGCCAATGAAACCGGCACCACCAGTCAAAAGAATCTTCATGATGTGAATTAGGTTAAATATGTTATAAGTTCTTCGCTACAAAGATAATGAAATTTCGGGTACGATGCAAGAGTATGATACATTTTTTGTATATTTGTGCCAGAGAAATCCAATATGTTATTTCATGCATGCAACAGATACTGAAATATTTTCCTGACATCACACAGCACCAGGTGGAACAGTTCCAGCAGTTGGATGCGCTGTATCGCGACTGGAATTCCAAGATAAACGTAATCTCGCGAAAGGATATCGACAACCTGTACGAACACCACGTCCTGCACTCTCTCGGCATAGCCCAGGTACTGCGTTTCAAGGACGGCTCACAGGTTATGGACCTTGGTTGCGGAGGCGGATTCCCAGGAATCCCGCTCGCAATCATGTTCCCCAATGTACATTTTCATCTGGTAGACAGTATAGGCAAGAAAATACGCGTATGTAACGAGGTTGCAGGTGCGTTGGGACTCGGGAACGTCACCACGCAATGGTCACGTGCCGAGGATGTCAGGGACAGTTACGACTTTGTCGTATCACGCGCAGTAATGCCTCTTGGCGACCTCGTGAAGCTTGTTCGCAAGAATATCTCCCGCCAGCAGCGCAATGCCATGCCCAATGGCCTCATCTGCCTCAAGGGAGGCGAGCTTGAGCGCGAGGTCATGCCCGTAGGCAGGAATGTGGAAATAACCGATCTCCGAGACTATTTTACTGAGGAATTCTTCGAAACCAAAAAAGTTGTCTATGTTGCGATATAAGACATTTGTAATGAACCCAGTGCAGGTCAATTGCTATGTCCTGTGGGATACCGAAACGCACGACGGAGTTATCATCGACTGCGGTGCATGGAACGAAACTGAGCAGAAACGCCTGCAGGAGTTTATCGAGGGCGAGAGGATAAACCTACGCCATGCATTGCAGACACACATGCATTTCGACCACACCATGGGTGCAGAATTCATAAACCGCCAGTATGGGCTCCCGCCTACCTGTCATCCGGCAGAGCAGGAAGTATATGCATCCTCGGCAGAAATTGTCATGCGTTGGTTCCACATGGATATCACCAATCGTATGCCACAATGTCAACCAACACTTTCGCCATCATCTGTTATAACACTGTCAAGCACCAAGATACAAGTAATACATACACCAGGTCATACACCTGGCGGAGTATGCTTCCACTTGCCAGCGCAACGGATCCTGTTCAGCGGCGACACACTTTTCCGCCAGGGCATAGGACGTACCGATCTGCCAGGCGGCAGCTATAGCCAGATTGTCAACAGTATCCGAACACAGCTGTTCACCCTCCCTGCTGACACCCTTGTCCTACCGGGACACGGTCCCGAAACAACTATTGCCGCAGAAACAGGTAATGTCTGAAATCTATATAAAGTCTTTATTCAAACGATGAAACATATACTCCCTTTTCTCCTCACGGCATTCCTGTTCATTGCATGCAGTGGTGAATACGAATCCGCTGATCCGTCGGACGACGACTATGTCTCCATGGACTATCATGTCCAGGCCGACTGGGACCTCAGCGACTGCGCCGAGTACAAGGGCCTTACTCCACAGGAAATCGATCTTGAGGAAGCCGTATGGAACCAGGATACCGAACAGGAAATCAACGAATTGTATACATTCAGCTCTGTCAAGCGTAGCGTGGCCGAGGGCCGCCTGAATGCATATATAAAATACCTGAGGGAAGAGAAGGACGAACCCCCGTTTGTCAAATCAAGATGCACCTTTACCCTTACCCGCGGCAGCGGCACATGGGTAAAAACACTTTATGCGGGATTCTAGCATATGAAGAAACTGTATATCATACTATTCCTGTTTCTGGGATGCCAGTGTATTTCTGCGCAAAAGGGATGGAGCCTTATTCGCAATGGACAGCCGTGGTATGATACACAAGGCAATCCGGTGCAGGCACACGGAGGCAATTTCCTTATCGAGGACGGAATCGTATACATGGTAGGCGAGGACCGCTCACATTCATGGCACCCCGACGTCAACCTGTACCACAGCCGTGATATGGAGATATGGGAGTACGACGGCAAGATAATAGAAAACGGCGTTACTACTCCCGAATTGGGCACAACCCGTATGATCGAGCGTCCCAAACTCCTGCACTGCCCCAAGACCGGCCGCTACGTTATATGGTGCCACTACGAGGCATCTGACTATTCGGCTTCCGAGGTCGGTGTATTCTCCTCCGAACATATCACAGGCCCTTACCGTCTGGAATGGTGCGGCCGTCCGTTGGGTATCAAGAGCCGCGACTGCAATGTCTTTGTGGACGACGACGGAACGGCATATTTCATTTCTACGATCGAGGAAAACCAGCATCTGGGACTCTTCCGGCTCAGTGATGACTACATCCGCCCCTTGGAATGTACCGTGCTGATGCGAGGACTCAGACGCGAGGCACCCGCCATCGTACGTGTTGACAGCCTGTACTACATGCTATCCTCGGCATGTACCGGTTGGGACCCAAATCAGTGTATGCTCTCAACCAGCAAGTCACTTACCGAAGGCTGGAGCCCCCTTGTGCCGGTAGGCGACAAGATAGCATACGATACCCAGGCATCCAGTATCCTTACACTCAAGAAAGGACGCCGCACACAATATCTGTATGTCGGAGACCGATGGAAGGATCCCGACCTGCCCCAAAGCAAGATAATACTGATACCCATTGACCTGAAGGACGGCAAATGCGATTTCCCGTATGTGGAGACCTTCCGCCTTAATCTCAGGAAAGCAATTGTTAGACCATAAATATAATCATTATGAGAAGCATCTTTACCGCAGCAATGCTGTCTGGCATTATTCCTGCCGTAGCACAGAGCCAGAAACCCAACATCATCTTCTTCCTCGTTGACGATATGGGTTGGCAGGACACCAGTGTGCAGTTCTGGGACGAGCAGACACCACAAAACCGCCGTTACCATACACCCAATATGGAGAAACTGGCACAGCGTGGAGTAATGTTTACCAATGCGTATGCATGCCCTGTGTCCTCTCCTTCGCGTTCGAGCCTGCTGTCAGGTATGAATGCAGCACGCCACGGCGTCACCAACTGGATAGAAGGCAAGGACCAGAACACCAACACTTCGGGCGGCAGCATTACGTTGCCGGCATGGAACTGGAACGGCGTACAGCCCACAGGTAACGCTGCAGCCCAGTCCGTCAGCAACTGTACCTTGATAACCCCGCTTCCACAGCTGCTAAAGGCTAACGGATATATGACCATACATTGCGGTAAGGGAAACTTCGGTTCTCAGGATACACCAGGAGCAAATCCCCTTAATCTGGGATACGATGTAAACATCGCAGGCGGCTACAAGGGAGGCCCCGGCAGCTACCTCGCATCCGATAACTACGGCAGTGCCATACAGGCAATCGGAGGATTGGAGGAATATGCCGCAAAGGGCGAGTTCCTTTCCGAGGCACTCACCCAGGAAGCCCTGAAGAACATACAGATAGCAGTCAACAAGCAGAAGCCGTTCTATCTGTATATGAGCCATTATGCAATCCACACGCCATATCAGGCAGATACACGCTTTACAGGCAATTACGAAGGCATAGTCGACGAACAGTTCGGCACCACGCTTAACAGCAGCGAGCGCAACCGCGCAGCACTCATTGAAGGCATGGACAAGTCTCTGGGAGATCTCATGCAGTACCTCGACGATAATCCCGAGGTAGCCCAAAACACAGTCATACTGTTCATGAGCGACAATGGCGGACAGGGAGTAAGCCCACGCCAGGGTACACTCAACCGCGACCCCAACTATCCATCCCGTGGAGGAAAAGGCTGCGGCTATGACGGAGGCGTTCACGAGCCTATGATTGTTTCATGGCCCGGTCACTATGCCCAGGGAGCCAAGAACACCAATCACGTGATGATCGAGGATTTCTTCCCCAGCATCCTGGAACTTGCAGGCGTTACCGACTATACAACAGTACAGACAGCTGACGGCAAGAGTTTCGTAGACCTGCTCGAAGACAACAGCATCGTACGCGAACGACCCATCGTATGGCACTATCCCAACCGCTGGGGCGAGACCCAGGACACAAACGAAGGATATGGCGCATGGTCGGCATATATGAAGGGCGACTACCATCTGCTCTATTTCTGGGAGAAGCGCGAGCTGCGCCTGTACAATCTGAAAGAGGACAGGGGAGAGCAGAACAACCTTGCAGAGAGCGAACCCGAGATACTTGCCGAGATGGCAAAGGCACTTACCGACAGCCTCAAGAACTACGGAGCAGCCCGTCCTACCAAGGCAGGCAAATACGTAATATGGCCCGACGAGGCACTCGAGCTGGTAGGCAAGGAAATCCCACACGTCGTTTCAGGACACGTATATACCATACAGCCATACAAGGCACAGACAAAATACCTTTACGCGATAAGCCCATCATCATGGGGCACCTCGGCAGGAACCAAGAAAGTCATGTATACAACCACACCTACACTGGAAAACGGCGCCCACTGGAGCGTTACAGGCTCCGAGGGAGCATACCTTCTGCGTCCCGCAGATTCCTCCTATGCCTCAGGCCTGTGGCTTAATCCCCGAGGCAGCGATAATCCAGGTTACGTAGGCACATATACGGCAGGCAGCGGCAATGACTGCTGGTCAATTGATCCGGTAGACGGCTTTACCAACGTATTCACGGTCAATGGCAACAAGCACACCAACGACTATTTCTATTACCGTGCAACCATTTCATACCTGCAGTATCTCCCCGGTGCAGATGTTGTTCCAACCGAAGACAACTATTTCATCTTCACCGATGTAACCCCCGAGGCTCCCGACTATTCAGCATACCTGCCACAGCTTACCGAGGATACCGATGCCCCCGTGCTGTATACAATCAAGAACGTGCGCCGCGGCCAGTATGCAGACTATGCCCAAGGCTTCTCCAGCTATATGTACACCGTGACCGAACCCACAGAGACCAGCCGCTATTTCTTTACCGGCAGCAAGGTCGATGACCACCTCTCCGTCAAGATACACAACACCCAGGATGTCAGCATCGCCCTCAACGGCCGCAACTCATGGGCACAGGCATCCTCTGCCTACAGCTGGACCATTAGCGGAGCAACAATCAACGGCCAGCAGGGCGTCACCATCCAGCGCGACCCCGACAGCGACAATTCCCGTGCATGGTATATGGGAACATCCAGTACATACGTCGACTATGGCTCACCCACATCAGCAGGTTCGCTATGGCTTATCGAAGAGGTTGAAAATTCCTCGACAGGCATATCCCAGATGCCGGCTGGCAATACCGCTGCGCCAACCTACGACTTGCAGGGACGTGTTGCCACACCCAATCACAAGGGAATCTTTATCCAAAACGGCAGGAAAGTCGTCAGGTAATTCATAATTCACAATTCATAATTCATAATTCACAATGACTGAGCGTAACATGAAAGATTCTTACATGACAATGACCGGCGTAATCAGAATGGCAGCAGTGACGTTGTTCCTTACTGTGCTTTCCAATGTCAATGTGTGGGCAGACAGCACTTTCGGTGGAGGTAGCGGTACGTTGCAGGATCCCTACATTATCCAGACTCCGCAGCATCTGCGCCAATTGGCAGCTGATGTTAATGACGGTAACAGGTACGAGGACACCTATTTCAAGATGACGCAGTCGTTCAGCCTGTGGATTGAACCTTTTACTCCGATTGGCGGAAAGTACTATACCGTGGGTAGCGGCAAGGACCGACAGACCGGTGTAAGGCAGTTTTGTGGCACTTTCGACGGTAATGGCAACACTATTAATGACCTGCAGATTCATGTCGGTGACGAGTTCTATGGTATAGGTTTGTTCGGCGAACTGGGCTATGGGGCAATTGTCAAGGACTTGACTGTAGGTTGGGCGGATACAAGGATCAACCCTGTAATAATGGGGTGGGGCAATTGCGGTGTCATTGCCGGATGTGTGAGCAAAAATGCCGGTATCTATAACTGTCATGTCAAGAGTGGTATTACTGTGTCCGTTGATCCTGATGACTTGGCGCAGAATGTGCAGAACAACAGGGACTTTGGCGGCATTGCCGGAGAGAACTTGGGTATCATAGGCCAGTGTACCAGCAGGGCTGTTGTGACGAATGCAGGTTGCAGCGGCGTTAACGGTCTTGGCGGCATAGTAGGCTACAACGGTGGCAGCGTTTGGTCGTGTATCAGCCTTGCCCAGGTGCTTGGCAACAGTCATGTGGGCGGCGTTGCCGGAAGCTGTGGCGGAGGATATTCGTTCTCAAACAGTTATTACCACAATGCTGATATTTCCGGTGCTGTGGATGGCGCTAACATGGACGGTGCAACATGGATGGGAACCCTGAGCTATACCGAATGGGTCCAGGGAAGCGCCAATTCGTCGGTAGCGTTTAATGACAATGGTGTTGATTTCTATGCTCCAGGTACCACGATGTGGATGAAGCTGACATTGAATGAGAACCCCGATGGGTATGTGGTACACAGTACAGCCAATGCCCAATTTGTGGCGAATGATGTAGTCCTGACTGATGATATGATGGGAGGTGTGCAGTACAGCGTGTTCTACATGCCTGCCCAGGATGTTACAATCTCTGCTACAGGCATAGACTGCCAGCGCGACATTGCATATTCGCCGTGGGTCAGGATAGATATACCTACTCAGGAATACACGGGCGAGGCGCTTGTTCCTGCCGTGACGGTCACAGATGTCAGGGACGGTGCCAATGTCGTTTTGCAGGAGGGTACGCACTACACCGTCACCCCATCCGCCAGTCAGATGGTTGACGTGGGCGAGTACAATATTACAATCACCGGCATCGGAGAATATGCCGGCGAGGCCATTGCCGTATTCGTTATCGATCCCGTAGGCGGCAGTTCGGAATGGTACGGTTCGGGTACCGAGACAGATCCATACCGTATCTGCTCGGTAAATGCAATGCGACGTGTGGCCGAGAGGATAGGCGAGATGGACTACACCGGTGTGTATTTCGAGTTGGGTGCAGACCTTGACTATACTGGCCGGGAGTATAGCATAGTGGGTTCGTCCGATAATCCGTTCAAGGGCCATTTTGACGGTTGCGGACACTCATTGAACAATGTGAGCCTTGTCAGGGAAGAGAGCTATGTAGCACTGTTTGGTGCTGTCGGTGAGAATGGCACAGTCATGAACCTGACACTTGGCAGCGGCTCTCAGGTCAAGGGACAGGTGTACGTTGCCGCTATTGCCGGCATAAACAGGGGCAGGATATATAATTGCGTAAACTATGCTCCAGTCACAGGTTTGTCCTATCAGGTACAAAATCCTATGACAGGAGGCATGACCACCAAGGGTCCTGAGAGTGTGGCAGGAATAACAGGGTTCAATACTGGCCTCGTCAGGGGATGTAGCAACTATGGCGATATAAACGGTGATTCCGAATCAGCTGGCATCGTTGCATATACTACAGGCAACATCGAACATTGCGTAAACGTGGGCAAGGTTACAGCCAAGAAAATGGTGGGAGGTATCCTGGGCTATCACTATAGCGGCTCGGTGATTTCGTGTCTGAACCTCGGTCGTGTATCAGGAAGCAGCGATATAGGCGGTATCATAGGATATAACAACGGCATCAACTACACTCATACCAACAATTTCTATGCAGGCAACTGTACAACGTGCGGTATCAGGGGTACAGATGTAGAGGGCAGGGCTGCCAAGGCATACTCAGTTGCAGCCGTACCTGCCAACATAGGAGCAACGGAAGAAGAGTGCGGGGCCCTTACATCTTATGCCAATGGCCTGCTATATGACGGCAAGTACTATGTCGCCACTATCGGTTTGTACGATGCAGCGTCGAACGAGGCAATCATCAGCGATGTGGTTGCAAACTATGCCAACAAGCCAGTAGATGTTACACTCTGCGGTCGCACACTTTACAGAAACGGTTGCTGGAACACACTGTGTCTGCCATTCACCATCTCCGACATTGATGCCGACGGCAGTCCGTTGGCCGGTGCCTCTGTATATGAACTGAGCAGCGCAAGCATTAGCGAAACGACACTAACCCTCAACTTCCTGGAGGCTACCAAGTCCATCAAGGCCGGTACACCATACATAGTCAAATGGGAGACAGCGGACGAAGATGTAGTAAGTCCTGTGTTCCAAGGCGTCAGGATGAGTACGGAGATGCATAGCTATGATAACCAGGTCGGTGGCGAACAGAATGTGTGTTTCATAGGCACATACCGGAATACCGGTTTCGGTGACGCTTACGGCAGTGTCCTCTTGCTTGACGGCGCTGATTTGCCATATTTCCCGGCTATCGGTGCCACTGTCGGAGCATGCCGCGCATACTTTATGATAGGAGATGATGGACATGCAAGCCAATTTACGGACTTCAACCTCACTTTCGGAAACGATCCTACAGGCATATACGACATCACAGCCGGCAGTACCAATGCACTCACATACGACCTGCAGGGACGCATTGCCACACCCAACCGGAAAGGTATCTTTATCCAGAACGGCAGGAAAGTGGTAATCAAGTAGGGTAGGACACAGGAAAAATAGACACACTCTACATAGAAAATGCCCATACCATCAAGGTACGGGCATTTTCTGTAATATGTGTATGTAATTTAGTTATCAGAAGTCCAGATGTCGGACGATGATACAATCCCACCGTAATTCTCACGAGCCTGTGGTGTTCCAGGCTGTTCACCTTCACCTGTGTCTATGGTAGGTGTTTGTGTACCCGAACCGCATATCATATTCTCTGTATGCATGTTCAATACCTTTGCTGTAGGTGCAACAAATCCTTTTTTCATATATGCTGTTATTTTATGATTACTTTATATGTCTTTCCATTGCTGGTGCGGATGATGTTTACACCACGCATGATATCGTCAGTCTTGCGGCCATTCAGGTCATAGGATACAGAACCCTGGGTATTCATTGCATCTATAGCCTCTATTCCTGTTGCATCAGGATCCGTACCTATGGTGATATTCAGCTTGCGTGCATCTGACTGTGTTTCAATATATGCCCTGAATGCAGGAACTGTCACTCCACCTATGGCTGACGCACTCCAGAAAGCATCATTGGCAATGTAATACCCCTGGGAAATATCAGTTGGCTGCAGACAACCTACCAGTTGCATCTGGCCACCCTGTGCCGTGTTTGTAACCTGAATACTACCAGTATTGCTCATGTCAATTCCTGTTGCCTCGCTGTTGCGATATACAATTACAGGAGTACCCGCTGGAATTACGCCATCCTCGTAACGCTGCAGTACCAGCGTATTTCCACTGCTTTCCTTAATCCTGTACAGGTCATAGTCAGTATCGTCATGATTCTGAACAATATCGTACGGGAGACACAAAGTACCCCATTTGTAGCTGGGCATGTTGCGTGTATACTGGGCATTTTCAGCCGTGAACTCTACTGGTGAGGCAAAAGCATAGCCATCAGTTAGTTTCAGGTTATGGCAAGTATATGTCTCACCGCTCTTCACAACAACATTGTTGTCGGCAGTAATGTCTGTTCCGGCAGCAGCAAATACAAGAGTGTTGGCATTCTGAGTTTTTTCAGTAATGCTCTGTACGAAAGCGTTGCTGATTTCTACAGAAACAGATCTTGCTTCAGTCAGATCAACACTGGCAGCACTTTCTGAAACGTACTTTGTGACATCTTCAGCACTTGTCACCGTGCCAATTATGACGGGAGCCTGTTCAGACGAACCCGGTTTGAGCAATGCATCCTGGACCTCAACGATATTGTACAAGCATCCGGTGTCAGTAGTATTAGTACCGCCTCCCCAGTTCAGTACCTTGTAGCTGCCATTGTTCTGCTGGTTGAACTGAATGCCGTCACCAACGATAATAGACCATCCTGCAGTGCTGGATTTCTTCACCTCCCAACCCTTGGACGGTTCTGCTACTGTAACATTCAGTGGATTTGACGAAGAAACATTGTCGGCATTTATCATGCCACTATGCTTGTAATTGACAATATTATACTTGCCGTCAGAACGCTTCTGGAAATACCAGTAGGAATATTGCTCGGCATTGATGGACGTTGTTCCGTCCAAGGTCGAACCTACGGCAGTACTTGTTGCATAGCGGCTCATACGATTGGACATTAAGGTATATACCTTGCCTTCCTCAACCTCAAATCCGCTGTTCAGGATTACATAGATGGCATCAATCTGATCTGTAGTCGGATTATCACCCAGTTCAGCAACCAATGCCTTAGCGCTTGCCCTCTTCGTGCTTGAAATAGTAGCATTGTCTACAACAGCACCCAGATAAACCTTCACAAACTCTCCGCGATTTACCTCCGTATTTACAGAATATGCGTTTGACGTGATTGTCTCCAGAGTCAATGGTAGGAACAGGTTGTCATAGCCATCGTAGTTATGCTCACCAGTAGGCACATTCGGGAAACTCGTGCTCTGCGGATTCGGTTCCTTGCGGAAATACGTGTAGGTATCCTCCATGATAACGGCAATGCGATTGTCGTTCATCAAATCCAGCGAACTGTATGCACCAGTGTTGTCCGAGAATACGTAATATCCGTTCCAGTCGATGGCAAAATTGCCTACAGAATTCATATCTGTCATGTCAGTCAGTTCCTTGTAGTACACGCCCACATGGTCACGCCCATTGCCGGTCGGAATGGTTTGCAAGGCCAGATACATATCTTTGCTGTCGCTGTTGCGCTTCACTGGCAAAATCAGGAGCTCACCATTAGTAGGATTGCCGCTGGCAGCATGTCCTGCACCATCAAAGGTAGACTTTGTAACAGCACCCCAATAACCTTCTGCTGTTGTGGTGTTCGTATAGGTATAGACGTTATACAGACGACCGCCTCCGCTACGGCTTGATACTATTACACGTCCGTCAGGAAACTCCTCGCACTTGGGCTCGTCGCCACCGGGAACAGGCTGCGCTTCGCTTCCGCCCAGTGCGTACCATGTAACACCGAAGTCATCGCTGTATATCACACGGTTGCCGTTGGGACGGGCACAGAGTGCGGCGTACAGGCGATAGTACTTGCCAACCTTGACGATACGGCTCTGGAATAGCTTGCCGCTGCCAATGAAGCCTGACTGCATGACGTTGTTGCCACCGTCAAAGAGGCTGTATATCTGCTCGGTCTTTTCCACTGGGGTTTCCCATGTGCGGCCTCCGTCGCTGCTGTGTATGTATGCGACGCGGTTGGGGTTCTGGCGCGTGGTCGTGCCATTGCCGTAAACAGTACATCCTCCGACTGCCATTATCAATACTTCGTTACTGGTGCGGTCGGCTACGACTGCTGCATCGCCGTATGCAGCCTCGAGAGGTGTGCCCTGTGGACTGATGAGCGAGGCATCACCGACCGCAACGGGAATGATGTCGGACCATGTCGAACCATTGTCCTCGCTGAGACGGCAGACGACATCCACCCTGCCAAAGCCGGGGTCGGTGCCGCATATCTGACGTGAGGCAGTGGCTATCAGACGGCCGCTGCTCGTTGCGACAATACCTGGAATACGGTATGTCGGTACTATGCCGTCACCGTTGCTCGTGTTGAACAGGTCAACGCGGTCACCTATGGTTACCTGAATCTCGTTGCTGTTCATGACTATAAAGGCGGTCTTGCCTTCAGGAACATTCACTACATTGAAATCACTTGCGCTGGGTTTATCGGACAGGATAAAGAAACCTCCGTTGTATGCATACTGGCTGGCATCACTTTTCAATGTAATGTAGGCATCGTCAGCACCGCTTATCTTTACGTCATATACAGCTTTGCCGATCATGTCAACCTGTTCGAATGTCCATTGCAGGTCACTGGCTGTGGCTCCGTCTCCTGCATCCCATGTGGTCATGAAGCGGATACCTCCAACGGCGAAGTTGTTGTTGGGCGAGCAGTCAAGTTTCTCGCTGAAATAGTAGTAGTCGGTTCCGCTTACGTGTGTCGGATGTATAGTTGGGTAGGGGCCTTGGATGGTTCCGTTGGCAAGGGATGCTTTTATGGGTTTGCCGTCACCGTTGACGACTGACCATGAGGAATTGCTGTTGACGTCAATCCTCCATATACCGTTGTTACCCGTAACCTTGGTGTCGCTCTCCAGAGTCAACTTGTTTGTATTGGCAGCAAACAAGGCATTGTTATACTGATATTCATGACGACTGGTAGCCTTGCTTATCATGTAGCAGTAATTGCTCACAGGAATCAGCGTCAATTCGGTATAGTGGTTTGCATTCCATGTGAATGTGCCGTTGTCCACATATATCCAGTAGCCGTCGTTCTTGATTTTTACCTTTCCGTTGCCGGTGTCCACGATGGTATAATTAGTACTTGCAGTTTTGTCGACAAACATTTTCATCGATGCATCATGACCAATATTGTTGGTGCGGCCCTCCTTCCTGATTGTGCAGTTGTCCAGTGTACCCGTTATTATGAAGATGTCCCACTCGGTCTGCGAACTCACTTCCGTTGCCCATTGGGTATTCTTGGCTGCAGACTTGGCATAGTGTGTATCATCTACCTGGATAATCCAGCGACCGAACAGGGTCGTTGGTGTCGTTGGCTCAAAAAAATCAACAAACTGTATTGCAGCAGGAGCGGTTGCATTATTGTTGTCAGTATTGGCACGCATACGTCCCGTTCCTCCTGTATGATAGATGAATCCCGTCGTGTTCGTCTTGCTCGAGACGTTGTAGACATAAGTGTTGCTGCCTGTTGTGAGTGCATTGTCGTATGACGTTGCAGCCGTCAGCGTCAGGTCACCTTTATATGTTGTAGAGCCGTTATAACTGTTACAACTGCTGTATTCGCCAGTCGAGGTATGCGGGAATACAGCCCAGTACTTGTTGTTCGAATCCTTAACCTCGTAATATGTACCATCCGAACTTTTGGTAATAGTGTAGATATAGGTAGTGATATCGCTACCTACCTGCGGAGTACCGATTCTATTGTCACTGCCATACACATAACCAAGGGCAGCCTTGCCAGGCGCACATCCGGCAAAGTATGCCAGACACTGCCTGCTCTCTCCGTTTGCCATAGCCGTAGGGTCAAATGGCTGACCGATTGTGCCCAATACAGTTGCCCACACCCAATTAATGCAGCATGACAATGCTACAAGTGAAAAAAATCTTTTTCCCATAATATATAATTGATTTTACATAGACAGCTTGTATGTCTTGCCCGTGGTGGTGTTGCGAATGATGTAGATGCCATGGGGCAGGGAAGTCGTACCGATGCGTGAGCGCAGGGTTCTCTGTCCCATACGTACACCGTTGGTGTTGTATGTCTCAATTACATCATCCGGATTCTCGGTTGTAATGTCGCGTACGGCAGTCGGGGAACCACCCATGAAGTTGAATGATACCGTACCGTCGTTGTTGAGTGTGATGTCCGTGATTGACTTGTGCATCAGTTTCTTGCCGTCGGTATTCACGTTGTACAATGTCGCAGCCGGTGCAATGCGGTCGTCCTCGGTACGCTCCTCGTCTGTCAACTGGTTGTTGCCGCTTGTCATCCCCCAGTACTGAATGGGGTCGATTGTGACCGGATTTCCGGCGTTGTCCCTGATGTAGTACGAGGTGAAGGGCTGCTCCTTCAGAGGCCATAGGTGTCCGATGAGCTCGCTTGCAAGTTTGTTTACATCGGGATTTGAACCCTTGGTGAAATTATCCTGAATCTCAAAGTGTCCGTTTGCAGGAACTATAGTCATGCGCTGATGGTCGACAATTGTATTTATCTTGTTGTTGTTCCATGCGTTTGCATCTTCGTCGACGTGATAGATTATCAGGCCTCCGCCAAAGAAGTTCTGCATCGTACCATATACCACATTGTTGTTGCTGTTCAGATTCTCCAGCAGGTAATACTCGCTGTGATTGGCATCATTATAGATGATGTATGCGTTACCGCCGTCAGACACATTCGTTAGATTCTGTACGGATGCAGGCTGGTTAAGTTCAACAGGCTGTATCCAGTCCATATAGATTTTCTCGTATGCAGTGTATGGAGTCGGATTGAAACCTGCATTTACATACTCACCGGCATCCATCAGGCTCCAGTAGTCCATGCCCGAACCCTTGTAGTTGGTGTCGTAGAAGTCAGGCAGTCCCAGCATGTGTGACATTTCGTGCACGTACACACCAAAGCCGTTCAGTATCATTGTACTCCCGTTTTCCCATAGTTCCGGCACTATCAGTTGTGTGGCATAGCTTACACCGTCTGATGTGACTTTGCCGCCCCAGCAGCACGGGTGCAAATAACCGGGATGTGTCGAGCCTGTTCTTGTTGTGTTTTTGCCCTGACCCGGGAAAATGATTATCACTCCGTCCACAATGCCGTCCTGAACACCACGGTCTTTGTCAAACTCCGAGACACGACTCTTAATCTGGTCAGCAGCAGCCAGCAGGGCCGCGTTACGGAGATCTTCACGGGCACTTCCGTATGCGCTCTTTGTCTTTGGCAGGTTTACAGGCTCCAGAATCGTAAAGTGTGGAGTGAACTGTCCCTGACTGACCAGTGTGAAATATTCGCGCACAGAGAAACGGTTCAGCCCCGGGCGTTTTTGGGGGTTGTTGAGAAAATCGCTGCCGTTGAAGAACGAATCATACAACTCTGACAGCGTGCCGCGGAAATAACGGGCATATCCGTTATCGTCAGTTGCCGTCGAGGGGTCCTGGAACTGCTCGTCGCTGAAGTTGGCCAGGATGACGGGAATCTCAGGACTGCCCTTGCTTCCGAGAGGAGCATTCTGCTGCTTCATGTTGGAACGTCGCATGCCAGGTCTTGCCTCATTAGCAGATGTTGTAGGTGCGAAGTCTATCATACATGGCTGACGGTCAACCTGAGGAAACGGATCAGCAAGCAATTCAATACCGTCCTCTGTCTGGGCATTGGTATTTATAACTGCACTCAAGAGTGCAACGATGGCAAATATTTTCTTCATACTATTCTGAATTTTGGGCGTAAAGTTAGAACATTTGCCAAATAATTACAAAAAAACTTGACGTTTTTGTGTTTTATTCACATAATCTGCGTATATTTGCATCCAAGCAAGGGGGATTAGCTCAGCTGGCTAGAGCGCTTGCATGGCATGCAAGAGGTCATCGGTTCGAGCCCGATATTCTCCACAGAAATAGAAAAAGCAGTCCTAATAGGGGCTGCTTTTCTTGTTGCTGTATGGTTGTTACACCTATCTTCCTGAACGTTCTATCATTTCACGGACATTGTTGTTGAAACCATCAGCATCTATCAGCTGCTCAATGTTCAGATGCATTCTGTAACGCCAGTAATGATGCGAATCCGCAGGGATGTTGATACGCTCTACCGAAGGATCTGCTATACGCAGTTCCTCGTCCATTGCCAGCCAGTCCTGCAACGATATCAGGCACAGCATGCTGGGCGAGAACAGATGACGTGCAATAACCTCCTTGCACAGCCACCCCGGCATCTGCTCAGGAGCACGTCCGTCAATCTGCAGTATCTGGTTAAAGTATTCCTGACTGCGCTCGGCATCCTCCTCCCACCACATACGCAATGTAGGCATGTCGTGCGTGAAGATGGTCGCCACGCTCCGGTACGGATTGTTCTCCAGCCGCGCAAAGCGTACGCCTATTTCCTTTGGCATTGACTGTATCTCCAGCGACAGTATCCCCAATGTCTGCATGACAGGCCCTACGCAGGCAGGCACCATACCCAGGTCCTCGGCACAGCACAGCATCCCTGTCGCCTCGACCAAAGCAGGCAGACGCTTCATAGCCTCTGAAGCCCAGAAATCATTATGGCGATGGAAATAGAAATCCTCGTATAGCTTGTCAAACGCCTTACGGTCGTCCTCCGGCAGCAGGCGGTATACGAATGTGCGGTTTGCACAGATACGGGGAATGTAACAGTTTGTCCCGTCAGGTTGCGGTACGGCAATAAACAGACGGTCCTCGTCCTTGTGCAGCAGAATGCTCTCAATCTCCTCCTCATCATCACTCAGCAGTTGGCGAAGCAGTTCCTCGCTTACGTTAGGCTTCGTGTACATATCAGGACGCCAGGGCAGTCCCATGCGCTCAATGTCACCGATTGTCAGCGGAAGCTGAGGCGAGAAATGCCCCATCAGCCCGCTCTTCTCACCCTGCGGAATCTCCCATATACGGAAGAATCCCAGCACATGATCTATGCGGTAGGCATCGAAATACTGAGCCATCTTGCGGAAGCGGTTTATCCACCAGCTGTAACCGTCCTGAGCCATCCGCTCCCAGTTGTACGTCGGGAAACCCCAGTTCTGGCCGTCCGCGCTGAAATCATCAGGCGGTGCTCCGGCAGAGCCGTTCATGTTGAAATACTGCGGCTCCTTCCATGCCTCCACGCTTGTACGCGAAATACCTATGGGAATATCCCCCTTCAGCAATACACCCTTCTGCCGTGCATATCGCGTCGTGGCGGACAGCTGCTGATCCAGCAGGTATTGCACGTAGCAGTAGAAATAGACCTCCCTCTGGTTGTTCAGGGCATAGTCATGTACATCCTTCTTCCTATACGTCGACAGCACGTGCCAGTGATTGAAATCACTCGTCCTCTCCGCATCACGTCGATGGCAGAATACCGCATAGTCCGTTATCCATTCCTGGTTGTCGTCCATGAATGCACCGAAGCGCGAACTCTGCACCGTTGCAGCACCCTCCTGTGCGTACAGACGACGCAAGTATTTCATCTTCAGGTTGAACGTAGCCTCGTAGTCCATCTGCGGCAGGGCATTGATATGGGCACGCTCCGCCTCGTATCCGTTCATGAAAGCCTCGTCGGCAATATCAGGCAACTGGCTCAAATCCACATATATAGGGTGCAGGGCATATATGCTTATGGCATTGTAGGGATAGCAGTCCCTCCACGTCACCGTCTGTGTGGTGTCGTTTATGGGCAGAATCTGGATAATACGCATCCCCGTTTGCTGAGCCCAGTCAACCATCAGGCGCAAGTCACCGAAATCACCGCAACCCTGGCTGTGCCCACTACGCATCGAGAAAACAGGCAGCACTACGCCAGCAACTTTCCAATGCTCGTCCTTGAGCCTCAGCTGCTTGTCCCAGATGACCTGGACGCTGCCCGGTACGGCATCCGGTGACACACGGTTCTCACCCTCTTCCCATTCAAGGAAGTCCCCCGTCTTCTCGTCCATCACCACATACTTGTACTCGAAGGGCAGCTGCAGTCCTGCTGCACTCAGCGTCAGGCACCATTCATGAGTGCTTCCACGCTGCATCACCAGCGCTCGCTCCGGTACCCACTGTCCCAGCTGCGGCAGCGAACCCAGCAATGCCAGACATTGTCCCTGCATCAGCTGTGGAGCCTGCACCCTGAACATCAGCGCATGGTCAAAATAGGTTACGTTTGGCTGTCCGTCCAGAGCCAGATGCATGCAATGACAGTATGCCGAGCTGTACAGATGGCTCAGCTGCGGTATGTCCTTCCAATAGTCATTCAGGATAAACGTACGGCGCACGTCATACGGGAAAGTACGCGGTACACCGTTCCATTCACGGCGGATAACAGTATCACCCTCGCAGATTATATAGCGGTATATGAAAGACTGCGCATCGCGTTCCGTTATGGATGCCTCGCCACCCCAGTGTACACCGTCACTGGTATACAGGTTGTGACGACTTGTTTTCTTAACACCGTTGCTGCGTGTTACGGTAACGTCCACACGGACATCCTGTCCCCACGCCGTCCGATAATCAAGTGTGAATAAGAGCTTCATACGTAGAGCCACCTGCGGGACTCGAACCCGCGACCCACGCATTACGAATGCGTTGCTCTACCAACTGAGCCAAGGTGGCATGCTTCAAGCTTTTATGTTGCAAAGTTAATAAAAAATCAGAATATAGAAGCCTTGTATGCAAATAATTTTTTTGTCTTCAGCGAATATTTCTGGAATTGAGTGCCTCGGTATAGCGTTTTGCATTCTGCAAGTGCTCCTCGTAAGTCCGGGCAAAATTGTGGGTTCCCGAAAAGTCCTCCTTCGCACACATATATACGCATTCTGTCTCTATATGGTTCAGCACCGCATCTATTCCTGCCACCGACGGTATACGTATCGGTCCCGGTGGCAGCCCCTTATTGCGATAGGTGTTATACGGACTCTCCGTCATCAGGTCGTTGTTGTATATGCGGCGC
>JAEEGL015663084.1_pt1 | contig 26608 bp, 17 predicted proteins | sample 9134231 | NCBI WGS metagenome assembly JAEEGL01 (sample SAMN16246548, study PRJNA631951) | gut metagenome | biome: gut microbiome; feature: rumen; material: fiber-attached | host: Bos | place: Iran: Karaj | collected 2018-10 | reverse complement strand
TCAACTTCCACAACATGACCGCTGTCCAGATAGCCGATAGCCTCCAATATCTCACCAAGTTTCCGCGCAATAGTCGTCTTGCCTGTTCCGGGATTACCTGTCAGCACGATATGGATGCCGGACTTTTCCTGCTCTCCCAGACCTCGCTGGGCACGTTGCACATTATTGAACACAGTAAAGGCAATCTCACGAACAGCTTTCTTCACCTCGTCCATACCGATGTACTGGTCAAGGTCGCTGAGAATATCCTCTAAAGAACGTTCCTCAGGTACATAGCCGCGGATATCACTCTCTTCTACCATTACAGCATTAGCGCCACGGCTAATGAACGAGGTGAAGATGTCTTCAGCTGTTTTGACTGCCACATGAGCGAAGCCGAAAGTTTCGTCCTTAATCTTTAGCTGATACTGGAAGAATCGTTGCAGCTTATGATCGGCTTCTGGGGTATAGGCGGCTATGCCATACTTGGTGCGGAGTTCCTGCTTACAAATCTCACACAATTCCTGAAAACCTGGAGTCGGAAGCCGGAATGTGTATTTAAAACGGTTTTGTGCCGCAGGGTTTGTCGTCAGAAAATCATCCAAACCCTTGGGCAGACCGGCAATCATGACAATAGGATTCTCATCCCATTTGTCCATCTCGACAAACAACTTGTCAAGAGGATTAACTTGATTTGAATAGCGGTCCGGAAGTAATTTCTGAACATTGTCAAAAAACAGGATACCACCCTTTGCCTTCTTTACATTGTCGTCCCACTTGTCTACGAAACGCTGATAGTCCACAGCATCCACCATGGTCAGCTTCGGCTTATCAATTATATTGTGCTGATAGAAATAGTCGCGTATCACCTCTGCTAAAGCAGTCTTACCCGTACCAGTCTCACCAATGATAATGGCATTGACGCTCAGGCGGACTTTCATAATGTCCTTGCGCGAATGCAAATAAGTATAGGTGTCAACAATCGTCTTCAACTGCTGCTTAACATCGTTCAGACCTATCATGCGGTCAAGCACATTCTGCGAAACAAGGGGCTTGCCGCACCATTTGCAGAACTTCGCTACCGAACGATTTTCTTTATGACAATGCTCACAGATCATATTACTCTACATCCTTTTGTAATTGTTTCACAACTTCTGTCGGACTTACACGCATGTTATCAAAGTCTGGGTTATTGTAGTTCATCAGTTTTGGACTGAAAACTATCATCTGCAGCACCAAGATAAACACCATGATACTCCATAATATATAATGTAATACAGACTCACCGCTGATAGAACGCACTTGATTGGTTACGTCGTCCAACATACCGAATTTGGATCCCTTGAACTTGAAGGACTTCTGCTTGAATGTATAATAGAGGGGTTCGAGCAACGTCGACTTGATGTCATCTTCCATGACCTCATTAATCAACTGGTTGTCACCTTTGGAGTCGCTACGGTAATCTGTTACATGGCAGACTGCCATATAAATCAAAGTTAAGATAATGGCAACAGGGACAAACATGCCGGGATATGAGGCATTCACCATTTTGAGAATGGTAATAGGAATCCATGAGGATAGAATTCCCAACAATCCCCAAAGACATGACATGACAAAGCCGTAGCCACGGAAATAGGCCCGCAGTCCAACGATAACTGCTGTCATGCCACCAACTGGCAAACCGATGGTCAGCATCGAATGGCGGAATATATATTCACGGCCCGAAACTCCGCAAATTAACAGCAAGAGAATCCATAAGCCACACAAAGAATAGAATATGATACGCCAGCGGTTCTCTTTCGCCTTAGCCCGATAGAATCCTTTACGGACTTGTGCATACTTCTGTGCAGTTTCTTCTTTTGCCGTTCCATACCGCTTGTAATAAATCTGTCCCTTGTCCATTTCTCCAAGACGGATAATCCACTCCTCCAGCTTCCTCTCGTAGCTATAAGGTTCACTAAAATCCTGGTTGGGATCTTCATGATAAAATACAGACAACCACTGGCTTAATGAACCTTGCTTCATGGCAGTCAGCAACTGCGGGCGATAAGTTAAATCGTCCACGTCGTAAGCTGTTTTCAGTTCTTTTCCATCTTCAAGCTTGTAATAGGGCGTAACACCTAACAACCGACAGAACCGGTAGGCTGCTGTACGAAGATCGTATGCACCTAAACGTTCCTTGTTTTCTTCGCTCTTCATGTCGAAGCAGGCACGAGCCATACTGATATGCTCATACCAACCATGCAACTGCGCAAAATAGAAGAAGCGCCCGTCAGGACTGTTGTAATCTGCTATTCTCTGACGAAATTCCTGTTCATCCAGGTCCTGCCAATCCATCAGGTCCTGTCGCATTACTTCGCCAACTTTGTAAGGAGTATCTGCGCTCTTTAAGTCAAAAGCTGCCTCGCGGTCTATATTATAGAGGACCTTATAGCCCAGCGAACGCGAAGGTTTCTTGTTGGCCGTCATGATACGCAATGCTTCACATGCCATGTGGTCTTCATGACTGTACATCCAAGACAGGAATCGTCCGTCGCTCAGACTGCACCAGTCATCATCAGAACAATCTTCATAGCCAAAAGAGCGGATAATCTCTTCCACATTTGAGGACGGATACTTTGCCAGGAATGGTATTTCCGGATCTATTTCGTAGGCTAGTTTCAAGATGGCAATACGCATGTCCATCTTGCTGTCAGGCGAGAAGTAGGAACGAATTCTATTGACATCTGCCTTGGAATGGTATTCCAAATACAGGTAGAGCCTGTCGTTAGGATTCCTCAAGGCCAGAATATATTCGTCCTGATAGCTCAGCACCGAGATGGTTGCACTATGCACGTCATCGCAAAGATTACCCCGGACGTCTGTATATGGATATGTCGGCTCCATAGCATAGACGGCGGACATCAATCCTGCCTTTTGATCTGCAGGATAACGATTCACCACAATATCCTTGACGGCTGAACTTAACTTGACATTACCACATTGTTCCAACCAACCGGCAATACGCCCGTTATAAAGATAGTTGATGGCAAGGCGTTCGTTCTCCAGCAACATCGGTATCAGCTCATGTACATTGTCTGCCACCAGATTGCGCTCTGGGTCAACAATAAAGCTTCGATATTTCAGGATGGGTGACGACATGTCGACCTTTACGTTCTCTCCAAGGAACCAGCGCTCCACCTCGTCGTATCCCCATCTGGTCTGAGGATTGACTGATGTCAGACCCTGGACAATCATTTTCACACGGTCGGGTAACTCGTTGATGCGGGGCAGTCGGCCTTCGTTCTTCTTGCGCATCATGACGCGCTCATTCTGACTAAGCGGATTCTCGCCAAGCCAAAGCGTCATCAGGGTGATACCCAGAGAATAGAAGTCAACAGCAGGAGTTATTTCCACCTCGCCGTCAATCACGTCGTTATACATCTCAGGAGCAGCGTAAACTGGCGTGCGGGCCTGAGATGTGCGATGTACTTTCTCGTCATTGTCCAAAACGCTGGAAATTCCGAAATCACCCAGCACGATTTCCTTGTGGGTCTTGTCGCGGAAGAAAAAATTACCAGGTTTGATATCCTTGTGAATAATGTTGCAATTATGACATAATGCCAAAGCGGCTGCTGCCTGTAGAGCAATACGGCGGAACTGGTTGAAATCGCCTTCAAGGTCATATTCTCCCAGCGTTCCACCACGAAAATATTCCATCAGCTCGTAGTCACGATTCTTGCCGTCTATATAGGTTTTGCCATAATCCTCAACCTTGACAATCATCTCCATGTTCATGTTTTGGATGATGCGTATCAAAGTCTTCTTGATGGTGAAGTTCGGATAATATATCTTCAATACACGTTCTCCTTCCTCACCTTCTACCAAAAATACTTGAGCTTCACCGGAATTGTCGCTAAGACACTTGACGTTATGATAAATCCGTCCCTTGAGCAGAAACTCCACATCCCCTCCCTTGTTGGGCGAAGATTGTTTTTCCGGACGTATCGTGGCATCCATGTTGTCAGGACGCAAGGTAGCATCTGTAGTGTCAGGCCTTATGGTGGAGTCACCGTTATCCGCAGATGCAACCTCCGGCTTATTTATGACAGCTGTTCTTTCTAAATCTTGCTTGATAGAGTTTTCGTCCATAGCATTATTTGTCATCTCTAATTTCGCCATTATTATTTTTTCCTAACACAACCCATTTGCCTCCTAATTGCGGCTTGGCACAACCGCAAGGACTGCTGTGCATGGCATGTTTGTAATTACATACCCATGCCAGACGGACTCCGACGGGTTTACTTGCCATCGCATAATTGCGGGCCTTAGCCGGTGAAGCTCCTGCAGGAACTGCCAAACGGTCTAATATCGTAGACAGCACTCTAATCTTGGCAGAACGCTGTTCTTCCAATTCCTCTTTGGTCATGCGCTTACTTTCAGGCTTAGGAATTACAGGGTTTTCTACACCTTCATCTCTAGCCAACAGAGTCAGCACCCTTTCACGGAGCTTGATGTTCATCTGCTCGCGAACTATGTCTCGTTCGGAATTATACGGCAATGCGTTTTCAAGCTTTGCAAAATCCTGCACAATTTCCATCAGGCTTTTGTAGTCTGGATTGTATTGCAGCTCCTTCACCATCTTCTTTGCTTCTTCTGTCAGGGCTGTTCCACACTTCTTACAGAAGGCAAATTCGTTCAGCGTGTGACATGTTGGACACACCAATCCGCCTCTGGGACTTCCACATTCCGGGCAATATGCTTCATTACCCGTGAGTCGAGCACCACAAAATGAACATACGTCCTTGCGGATATAATGATGGCAAGTTTCGCAGTAGTCTGTATCAGGATCTATTTCCGCTCCACAATGGGGACAGTTTGCTTTGCTGATAGGCTGGCCACATTGGGCACAAAACATTGCTTCCGGATCGTTAATTGTTCCACAAAAGGGACACGCTTTGCCTTCTGCTTGCTGTTGTTGCTGTTGCATCTGCATGGACTGCTCCTCGTGTTCGAGTACACGCTCACGTTGTTTTTCTTGAGGCCGCATAGTGCGTTGTGTCCTATCTAATTCTGAATTATTGTCGTTTGCCATATTGCTGATTAGTAATAATTGTTGCAAAGTTAACAAAATATTTTTAAACACAACAAAAAACCGCCGTAAATTTATATTTACGACGGCAAATTATTTCAATTTTGCTAATATTCTTACCAGAGAGACAGTCTTTTTGACTTCGGAATAAACATTTTATCACCCTCTTTCACACCAAAGGCGTCATACCACATGTCTATATGTGGCAAAGCACCATTGACACGCCAACGTCCAAGTGAGTGAGGATCGCTCTTCGTGCGGTTACGGATTTCCGCCTCTGTTATGTTGCCAGCCCATACTCCTGCATAAGCCAGGAAGAAACGCTGATCGGCAGTCAGTCCGTCAATAACTGGCAACTGGTTACTCTTGGTAGCATTCTTATATGCATACCATGCCACTTGCAGTCCACCATGGTCAGCCAGATTTTCACCCAGAGTCAGTCGACCGTTTGCATTGAGGTCAGGAAGAACTTTGATATTCGAGAAGAAATCGGCATATTCATCTGTTCGAGAAATAAAGTTTTTTCCATCACTTTCCGTCCACCAGTCATGCATATTTCCATCCTTGTCGAAACGGCGCCCTTGATCATCGAAACCATGTGTCATCTCATGTCCTATTACAACGCCTATGGCACCATAGTTGAATGCATCGTCTGCTGTGGGATCGAAGAACGGAACTTGCAGAATACCAGCTGGAAAGCAAATTTCATTCGTGGTAGGGTTATAGTAGGCATTGACTGTCTGAGGAGTCATGTACCATTGGTCGCGGTCAACGGGTTTTCCTACTGTATGGTCTAAATGCCATGCGATGTGCCATCGCTGACATTCCTTCATGTTTTCATAGTAAGATTTTTGGGGGTCAATCTTCAAGGTTGACATGTCCATCCACTTATCAGGATATCCTATCTTAACATAGAAAGTATTCAGTTTCAGAAGTGCGTTCACCTTTGTCGAATCGTCCATCCAATCCTGGGCAGCGATGCGTTCGCCAAGGGCTATGCGAAGATTCTCCACAAGGGTCTTCATACGTTCCTTAGATGATGCGGGAAAATACTTCTTGACATAGATACGGCCTAATGCCTCACCCATGGTTCCCTCCACTTGGTTTGTGGCACGGCGCCACAAGGGGAAATCTTCCTGACGGCCGGAAAACACCTTACCGTAGAAATCAAAGCTAACCTCGCGGACTGCATCGTTCAGATAACCCGTTGCACCACTCACCACGCTCCATTCTAAGATGTCGCGATAAACATCAGCCTTCATGTTAGCAAACAGTTGGTCTGCAGCTGCCATGAATTCAGGCTGTCCTACTACCATTTCCTGAATATATTGCGTCCCAATGCCATAAGCATTGGCCTGCTTCTCCAGCTGGAAGTGCGGATATTTTGCATTAAATTCCTCCAAAGTCATCTTGTGATAGTTGGCAATGGGGTCGCGCAACTCAGTACGCGACTTCGATACTTTGGCTAATGCAGTCTCAACTTTCATGATGTTATTCATCTTCTTTTGAGCAGCAGACTTCTTAAATCCAAACTGCTGGAACAGGCGAACGATAAACTGCTTATATGCCTCACGAATCTTTGTGGTTGCCTCGTCGGTTTCCAAATAGTAGTCTTTTTGTCCCAGGGTCAATCCCGACTGGTTGATACTTAGTATGTTCTGGGTTGCATTCTTTTCATCAGCGCCAAAATAGCTGCCGAAAAACTCTTGCTCTCCATACGGAGCCATCTCAAGCTGGATAGCAAAAAGCTGGTCTTTCGTCTTGGCTGCTTCCAGTTTTTTGATGGAACTCATAACCGGTTCCACCCCGTCTTTCTCACGTCGTACAGAGTCCATTGCAAGCTTATAAAGGTCGCTCAATTGCTGTTCAACGCTACCTTGTGGGTAAGTATTCTCAAGAAGTTCTTTTAGAATACCGTTGATTCTCTTCTTGTTGTCCTCTCCCAGACGGTCGAAACTGCCGTAGCGCGAATAGGCAGGGGGCAGCGGGTTGGCTTTCATCCATCCGCCACAGGCGTATTGATAGAAATCATCGGCAGGTCTGACGCTAGTGTCAAGGTCGTTTAAACTGATACCTGAGCGTTGTTGGGCTGGCACCGACATTGTTGTCATTGCTAATGCCATCATCATCCATAGTTTTTTCATTGTTCATACATATTTAGTTAGTTCAATAATTGCTCCAGTTGTTCAGATAGCTGTTCCCAGCGTTCTACTTCTTTGTCCAGCATGGCCTTCGTAGATGTATATTCAGTCACCAATGTCATGTCTGCAGCTTTCTCTGGAATCATCAGCAAGTCGTCCAATTCCTTCAGTCGGCTTTCCATGTCGCTAATTTTGCGTTCCGACTCCTCTACGGCCTTTTCTGCCTTGCGCAATAGTTTCTGTTGTTCCTTGTGTTCAGCATAGCTTTGGTTCTTTGGCGTTTCCTGACGCTCAAGCGATTTCTGACTCGGCTGGGAGGTCTTCGTGTCCTGTACTTTCTGCAGTTCCGATAGTTCGGAAATCTTTTTTGACTGCAGAAAGTCGTATATTCCACCAATATGCTCACAAACCTTTCCACCACCGAACTCAAAGACCTTTGTCACCAGTCCGTCAAGAAACTCTCGGTCATGGCTTACAACGATTGCTGTACCATCGAAAGCCTTGATTGCCTCCTTCAGCACATCTTTTGATGCCATGTCCAGATGGTTTGTCGGCTCATCGAGAATCAGTAAGTTTACCGGTTCCAATAGCAAGCGTATCATGGCCAAACGCGTTCGCTCGCCACCGCTAAGCACCTTGACACGTTTGTCGGAAGCTTCTCCACCAAACATGAACGCTCCCAGGATGTCATTGATGCGCAGACGGATCTCACCTTTGGCCACGTTGTCGATAGTCTGGAAAACCGTTAGGCTCTCGTCCAGTAGTTGCGCCTGATTCTGTGCGAAATATCCTATTTGCACGTTATGCCCTATCTTTAAAGTACCATCGAACGGTATTTCTCCCATAATGCACTTCACCAAAGTCGACTTTCCTTCACCATTTTTTCCGACAAAGGCAACTTTCTCTCCACGTTTGATAGTCAGGTTGACATGGTCGAATACCACATGGGCATACTCCTTGCGCACCTCGTCACATATAACAGGATAATCGCCAGAACGCAGGCACGGAGGAAATTTCAGATGCATAGCGGAATTGTCGACCTCGTCCACCTCAATAGGTACTATTTTCTCTAGCTGCTTCACTTTCTGCTGCACCTGTACTGCCTTGGTAGCCTGATAGCGAAAACGTTCAATAAACGCCTTCATATCAGCAATCTCCTTCTGCTGATTCTCGTATGCACGTAACTGTTGTTCACGGCGTTCACGACGTAACACCATGTATTCGTTATATTTAACTTTGTAGTCGATGACATGACCGCACGATATCTCAAGGGTTCGGTTGCAGACATTATTGATAAAAGCCCTATCGTGCGAAACTAGGACAACGGCGCTGGCAGACTGTGCCAGAAATTGTTCCAACCACTGTATCGACTCAATATCCAAATGGTTTGTAGGCTCGTCAAGCAGTAGCACGTCTGGACATTGCAGCAAGATTTTTGCCAGTTCTATTCGCATTCTCCAGCCTCCAGAGAATTCACTAGTTGGGCGTTCAAAGTCAGTCCTGGAAAAGCCTAATCCTGTTAGCGTACGCTCCAATTCCGCCTCTTTGTTCTCTGCACCCATCATCAGGTAGCGATCATGTGCTTGAGTGAAACGGTCTACCAACGCCATGTATTCTTGACTGTCATAATCAGTACGCTCAGCCATCTGTTGCTGCAGCTGTTCCAAGCGTTCTTTCATCTTGGTCACATCGGCAAAAGCTTTCTGGGCTTCCTGTCTAACTGTAGTGTCATCCTGCAATACCATGACCTGTGGCAAATAGCCTATACGCGTATCATTTGGAACACTCACAGTCCCCGATGTTGGCTGTTGCTGTCCACAAAGTATTTTCAGCAATGTAGACTTGCCGGCACCATTCTTACCTACCAAAGCTATGCGATCACGGTCATTTACAACGAAACTCGCATCAGCAAACAAAGGTTTGATACCGAATTCTACACGCAAAGATTCTATTGAAATCATATTTAAAATCTTACCATCGTCAACAGGCGATTCTTTACTCGTGTTATCAATGAGACCTTCTCGGCCATCAGTATGTCTAAAACGAAACGGCCACCAGAAGCACTTGCTTTACAAGGCATTAGCCGTTCGTCAAGTCTTGTCACCTCGCCCGTCACCCACATGATGGCCTGCGAGAAGCGCCAGATACCGAACGTCTGGAGCATTTGCGGTATAGTGGAACCATCGCGGAAAGTAGGCATTTTTCCATCCATCTCACGAAGCAGCAGACAACAATCCACGACTGTATTCAGCGTCAGCGTTCCCTGATGGAAATCCTCGAAAGCCTGAAGCAGTCTGACGATAAGGCCTGCCCCAGGGGTATACTGCTGTGGTTGAGACTTGCGCTGATACAAGGATGTGCCGTTACGGGCTACCCACCTGTCGAAGAGCATGCGACGCAAGGTGTTGCTGATAACAAGAGCCACTGCCCCAGGCTGTTCTGACTCTGTCTCAGTCTCGGCCATCCAGTCAATACTCAAGTCCTGGGGGGCACGCAATCCAAAATCAAACAGGCGCACTACACCATCATAGCACGTAGTAACAAGACCGTGCTTTTTCGATAAGTCATACAGCATATGCCACTCTTCTGGTGACGGGCCACGATCCAAACAGTCCAATTGGCCAATGGATACTTGTATCAGTTGAAAAAACAGTTTTTGCATCTTCGTATGGATAGATAAAAATAACGTCTGCAAATGTAACCATTTTTTTCGTCACAGCCAAATAAATCAGTTAGAAATTTGGTATTTTGTCGGGCATTTCGTATCTTTGCCGAGATAAATCAATCCGACAATGGCAGAAGACAAGATATTACGTATGCAACAGCTCATCCACGAGCTGAACGAAGCCAGCGATGCCTACTACAACGGACGGACAGAGCTGATGACAGACTATGAATGGGACATGCGTTTCGATGAGTTACGCCGTCTCGAGACAGAGACAGGGTCTACCCTGCCCGACTCTCCAACGCAGAAAGTCAGCGAAGACAGCACACAGGGTCAAAAGGAAGAACACGAATTCCCCGCATTGTCGCTGGCGAAGACCAAACAGATTGCTGAGCTCGTCAAATGGGCGGACCATCATCCCATATGGATATCTTGGAAGCTCGACGGACTGACCCTCGTTGTCACTTACGACGAAGGACGCCTGTCGCGCATCGTCACCCGCGGCAACGGACATGTAGGCACCAACATCACCCACCTGCACAAGGCAATCAGCGGCATACCTGCTACCATACAGGATTCCGGCCATGTAGTCATCCGGGGTGAAGCAATCATTTCCTACGAAGATTTCGACCGCTATCTCATGGAGACTGGTGAAGACTATGCCAATCCCCGTAATCTTGCCAGTGGTTCCTTGTCTGTCAAAGATTCGCAGGACATTATGGAACGTCGTCTGCGCTGGATTCCCTTCACCCTGGTATATACCGATCACGAGCTGCCTTCGTGGGGTGATCGTATGGCCTGGCTTGATAGTCTCGGATTCAATACAGTCGAACGCCAATACATTGAAGTCCCTGACGATGATATTGTGGCTTCTGTCATCCATACATTTACCACAAAGGTTACCTCCAAGCAGAATCCTTTTCCTGTCGATGGCCTTGTCATCTGTTTCGACGATACAGACTATGCCTTAACGGGCAGCGTCACAGGCCATCATGCCACCCGTGCCGGATTGGCTTTCAAGTGGCAAGACGAAACGGCGCAAACCACGCTAAAGGAAATAGAATGGTCGTGTGCAGCCTCCACCATTTCGCCTGTAGCAGTATTTGAACCGGTCGAGTTGGAAGGCACTACAGTTCGTAGAGCCTCTCTATGTAATATCAGCGAGTGTTATCGTCTTGGCATCGGTGGTCCTGGGTCACAAATCAGCGTTATCAAGGCTAACAAGATCATCCCCAAGGTTGTGGCTGTTACACAAAGCATCGGCACTTTCTACGTTCCCGGCCAGTGCCCAGTCTGCCATGCAGAAGCTGTTGTAAGCAAGAGCGAAGCTAGTGGCACCCAAACCCTCCATTGCACCAATCCATTATGTCCAGCCAAGCAACTCAAGAAGTTTGCTCGTTTTGTGTCCAAGGAAGGCATGAATATTGATGGTATTTCCGAACAAACCCTTGCTAAATTCATCAATCTGGGATGGGTTTCCGAGTATGCCGACATCTACACGCTACGCAGCCATATCCGCCAACTGGCCTTGATGGATGGATTTGGTGAACGCTCTGCATCCAACATCATGAACAGTATCGATCGTTCGCGCAAAGTCGAGGCCCACCGGCTACTCTTTGCACTCAACATCCCATTATGCGGACTGGATGTCTGCCGCCGTCTGCTCTCAGCCTATTCCCTTGAACAATTGGTGACTATAGCCAGAAAGCAAGGCGCTGACCTATTCGACCCACAACCTGATCCACAGGATGTATTCGCCCACATTCCCGGTATTGGTCCAGAAAAATCCGCGCAGTTTGTCAGCTGGTTCCGCGACGCAGACAACTATGTCCGATACCAGCACCTGTTGTCTCACCTACAGGTCACGACACCCGACATAACGCCATCAGGAACTCTTTGTCAAGGTCTCACTTTCGTTATTACCGGTGATGTACACCACTATAAGAATCGCAATGAGCTGAAGAGTTATATTGAGTCGCAAGGTGGTAAGGTTGCTTCTGCCGTCAGCGGAAGCACATCGTTCCTTATTAATAATGATGTCACTTCCACCTCGGGTAAAAATAAAAAAGCCCAGCAGCTGGGCATACCCATACTCTCCGAAGACGATTTTGTAGCACAATACACCCTATCTTCAGTATGAAGTCCAACCCATTCCTCGTAATTCCAATGATGCTGCGTGCAGCACGTCCTAGCTGCACCCACGATATGCCGGCCGTTGCCCTACCCTTCTGGATTCGCAAAGGATACGACGGGCTGACATTCTTCGGTCATATCATTACTCACAGCAAACAGGAAGCTGATGCCATTAACCAACAGTTCAATACCATGAAAAACCATGAGATGATTCATCTCTATCAAGCTCGCAGCACACACGATTCGTGGCTCTGCTTCTACTGGCTATATTTCGTCTACTGGCTCAAGGCATCACGCTATTGTCGCCACCTCAAGAATGCAGGTTATCGGCTCAACCCGTTCGAGATGGAAGCCTATGCCCACATGGATGACCTTGACTACCTAAATCGCCATCCTAACGGCTGTACAGAATGGCGTACCTACGCAGCCCTTCCATTGTCTGAAAGGCTCCGTAGATATCGCCAGTGAGTACTGCCCGTTTTGTTTCATTTCTCCTCACAGCTATATTTGAAGTAATCCACATCGACATAACCTCCAACTTTCTTTGTAGCATAGTTGAAGATGCCAAACTTGGTACCCATGAAGAAGCGGCGATAGTCGAACACCATGCGGTAGTTTTTCGTTCCTATCTGCGTCCATTGCTCACCGTCAAGACTATAGAAGAAGTTGGCAGCATCATGTCCACCACGCTGGCCTGGACGGAAATCTCCATCGATGCGCAACCAAATTTTGGGCTGCTTTGCATTGACAAGCTTGGTTAAGTCAACCTTTTCGACAACATTTTCTTCAACCTTTGTCACAGCTTTCTCACGTTCAGTCAGACTCACCTTCTGCTCACTCATCTCCAATGTAAAAGTCTTCCCCTTCTTCTTCACCGTCAACACACCGCTATCACCGTTGAAGGCCGCGAGACCAGCGCAGTCTCCATTAGCCATCTTCGACAAATCCATGCAGATATAGCCGCTACATGCAGGACCTTCCATGCGCTGAGTCAGCGTATTGGGAGCCAGATAGAGATTGGGAACCACACGACTCGTCTTCAGTCGTAAAAATCCAGATTTTTCGGTCAAGCTCCAAGCCTTATCCACCGGGTTGTGGTTCCATTGCCAATGCAGTCCAAGCTTCGTGTCGTCGAATTCATCAGGCAGAACGATGTGCTTGACGGGCTGACCACTCTTATATGGCCGCATCACATCGGGAACTTTGTAGTTCTCGTCACCCAACATCGGCCAACCGTCAATCCAACGCACAGGTGACAGCGTCAATACGCGACCCACGCCACCACGATCCTGGAACATGATTCCATACCAGTCGCCCTCCTCGGTATCAACGATAGTACCTTGTGCCAAATAGCTGAAGCCACCAAAAGGACTCTCCAAAATAACGTTCTTCTCCCATTTGCCATTCAGGTCTTTCGTACGGTAGCATACCTCACGACGATTCAAGCCATTGCCAAATGAATGGCTGATGAGCATGGCATAATATGTGCCGTTATGCTTGATGACACGAGTTCCTTCCAGCAAGCCACGTTCTTCCTCTTCACGCTGGAAGTAGTGGCGCAGACTACCCTCGACAACACCCTTCATGTCGCGTGTCAACTGACACACCTCGCCTGTCCCGAAGAACACATAAGGCGTTCCGTCATCATCGAAGAACAATGTCGCGTCGTGAAAGTGACGCAGGCGGGAGTGGATAGTCCAAGGACCTTCAGCCTTAGGCGCTGTAAAAATGTAGGTATCGCCCATCGGTCCCTGCTCATTAGGAGCCAACAATGCCCAAAACTTGCCGTCATGAAACTTCAGAGACGTAGCCCACTGGCCGCGTCCATACACCGTTCCCACGCCTTCGCCTTTCTGCGCTTCCAGAGGCAGCGAAAACGACAAGTCATATTTGGGCGAATCAGTCAGTTTGTCGAAAATATAGCCCACCGTCTCCCAGTTCTTCAAATCTTTCGACGCCATCACAGGCGCACCAGGCATCAGATGCATTGTTGTGCTAACCAAATAGAAAGTATCACCCACGCGGATAACATCAGGATCTGGTACATCAGCCCACAGCATTGGGTTCTTAATCGGTTTTTCCCTAACTGGTTGTGCCACACTCAGGATGCACAGCATACTCAAAAACAAAAATGCAAATAATTTTTTCATGACTTTATACAAATATTTAGTTATCGCTGCCAAAGTTACGAAAAAAAATCGAGGTATTTTCGTTAAATTAGTCATTTTATGTTGATAATTCATAAATAAGTTATAACTTTGTAAGCATTATCGACTCCGTAAACAGAAGACTTATAACTAAAAATAAGAAGAATATGAAAGAAAAATGTTTAAAAATGAAAAGAACGATGATGATGGTGCTAATGATGCTCATAACCATCTCTGCTAACGCAATGAGCTACAATGAAGCAAAAAGCGAAGCTCTCTTTTTGAGCGACAAGATGGCTCACGAGCTGAACCTCACCGCAGAACAGTATGATGCCGTATATGAGATTAACCTCGATTACATGTTGTGCCTGAACGATCACAATGATCTCTTCGGTGTCTGGTGGGACCGCCGCAACGCAGACCTCCGCCTTGTGCTTTCACCTTGGCAATACGAGAAGTTCTTGGACATCGAATACTTCTATCGCCCAGTAGGATGGGAGGCAGATGCCTGGGTATTCCTCGTGTACACTCACTACATGAGAGACGTTTTCTTCTTTGCCCCTCCGACAGTCTTTGTAACCTACGTGGGTGGAAACAATCACAAACCTGTAGATTTCTATGCAGGCCGTATCCCACACAAACCTGCAGGTCCAGATCATCATCACGGTCCGGCGCCTCATGGTGGTCCTGATCATCCTGTCGGTCCTGACCATCCCAATCACCCTGATCATCCTGTCGGTCCTGACCATCCCAATCACCCAGATCATCCAGTTGGTCCTGAACATCCCGTTGGTCCTGAACACCCCGTTGCCCCTGAACATCCTGCAACCCCAGAACACCCCGTTGTCCCTGAGCACCCCGTTGTCCCTGAGCACCCCAATCACCCTGAGAATCCCGGAGGTATAAGTGGACCCGGCCGACCTATTGGTACTGGTGGCATGGGCGGTCCCGGTCGCCTTGGCAGACGCAGGTAGGCCAATATACATGTATATCGGAACATATGAAAACAATTGCTTAACCCTAAAACGATAATAAAAAATGATGAAACGTATTTTAGTAACTGGTGGTGCAGGCTTTATCGGCTCCCATCTTTGTGAACGTTTGGTGAATGAAGGCAACGACGTGATTTGTCTTGACAACTTCTACACTGGGTCAAAAGAGAATGTATGGCACCTGATAGGACGACCTAACTTCGAAATCGTAAGGCATGATGTGTGCCAGCCTTACTGGGCCGAGGTCGACGAGATATACAACCTCGCATGCCCCGCATCGCCGGTTTATTACCAAAACGACCCTATCCAGACCACCAAGACATCCGTATTTGGAGCCTATCACATGTTGGGACTGGCTCGCAGGACGAAGTGTAAAATTCTGCAGACCTCGACAAGTGAGGTGTATGGCGATCCTTCAGTCCATCCACAGCCTGAGAGCTATTGGGGCAATGTAAATACCATCGGTATACGTTCGTGTTACGACGAGGGGAAGCGTTGTGCCGAGACAATGTTCTTCGACTACCATCGTCAGCATAACGTTCGCATCAAGGTCATCCGCATCTTCAACACCTATGGACCACGCATGGCGCAACATGATGGGCGTGTCGTATCCAACTTTATCATGCAGGCACTTCGTGGAGAGGATATCACCATCTATGGCGACGGACATCAAACCCGTTCGTTCCAATATGTCTCAGACCTGATAGAGGGGATGATACGCATGATGAATAGCGGCGACGATTTTCTTGGACCGGTGAATATCGGCAATCCTGGTGAATTCACCATGTTGGAACTTGCCGAGAAGGTGATAGCTATGACTGGCTCAAAGAGCAAGATTGTGTTCCGCCCATTGCCCTCTGACGACCCGAAGATGCGTAGGCCTGACATCTCTCTGGCCAAGGAAAAACTCGACTGGGCACCAACAGTTCCCCTCGATGAAGGATTAGAAAAGACAATAGAATATTTCAAAGGAACTTTATAAAATATGTACAAAGTATCTGTTGTTACGCCGTTCCACAACGTGGATATGGCCATGTTCAATAAGTGCATCGAAAGCATGCGTTGCCAGACCATCGGGTTCGAGAATATCGAGTGGGTCATCGTGGTTCACAATTGCAAGCCGCTCTACTTGCCTCTGCTGACAGATTTGTTCAAGGACGACAAGAACGTCATTATCAAGGAGCTGAACGACGGCATTCACTCTCCTGCCATGCCGCGCAACCATGGTCTGCAATTCGTGACAGGGCCATACGTGGGTTTCCTCGACGGCGACGACAGTTACACGCTCGATTGTTTGGAAGTGGCCTGCCGTGAGATTGCTGAGACCCAGTCACAAGTAGTAACCTTCCGTCGGGAGTACGAGTTGGAAATAGAGAGTCTGCACCCTCACACCGAGAAGGTAGCGTGGAACCAGATAGCTTGGCGCATCGTTATGGACCATGACCACTACGACATGGAGAAAATGTTCTCAGGCCTTTGGGGCTTCACCACGTCTCGTTTGTTCGACGTGGCCTTCCTGCGCAAGCACGACATCAAGTGCCCTGAAGACATTCTCTGGCTCGAGGACGCCTGGCACACAGCCTTATGCCTGATGAAAGCTGACCGTGTGTGCTATTTGCCGCAGTTCATCGGCTATCACTATTTCATCAATGGCAGTTCCATAGTCCAAAACAAAAAGAAGTCCTATGAAGAATTGCATGGGTGTTTTACTTCCGCAGCCAAGACGTTCGACAACCTCGAGTCGGTAGGCATCGACATTAACGACACCGCCCAGACGTTCTTCATCCTGTTGACGCAGTACTACTTAGCCTCCGACCTGACGCTGGAACAGCGCCGTGAGTTGAGCGGAATAGCTCAACCGTATCTCAAGAAATTGAGAAAGCTGACGCCTTCAAAACTTCATACTCCTGAGGAGTGCTACTTAAACTATCATTTGCCGCGTGAGGTGCTGGCCAATCCTGACGACCCCATGTCAAGCCTCATGCTGAAAGATGCTTTGAACGGTTGGAGCACCATGATTAAGAACCTACGCAGCAACATGAATACCGACTATGGCCGTTACTACCATTTCGACCAGATTGAGACGCTGGCCGACTATCAGCAGCAGGTGCCTTTGTCCGACTATCCGAGCTACAAGCGGCTTCTCGAACTTCAGACAAATATCGGTGAGAGCGGCATTCTGACCACAGAACCTACGCGACAATACCTCATCAATGCCAAAGGCCAGCGCATACCATGCACAGAAAGCCATCTGCTCCCCTATATGGAGTGCTTCGCCACTACGCTCAGCGGTCATCACAACCTGCTTGTGGCCATTGTAGGTCCTCGCCAAAAGCAGACCAATGACGGTTGTACTGTAGAGACGTTAGAGGGCCAGATGGTGAAAAAATATATGTGGTACTACCACTACGCCCGTGGCAAGCGCCGTGCTGAGTTCTCCATGCCTGACGACTCGTTCTTCAAGACCGAGCCACGTCAGGAGATGCACACCATCTGCCGCTATGCCCTACTCGACCGCGATATAGACCAGATTGTTGCACTTGACACACGACGTGTGGCTGACATGTTCGACTATATCATGGCCGACCGTCAGGATTTGTTGGCAGATCTCCGTGAAACCGATGCCCTCAGAGCCAAGGAGGTGGAACGTGCCTTCGAGTCTGACGAGCCTCTGGCCAAGGCACTATGGCCCAAGTTGCAGCGCATTGTCGCCTTTGGATTGGGTAATTGTTCTGGTGCCACAGCACGTATGAAGCTGTTCACCGGACAGATTCCCCACAACCACGGCTACTACTACACCGAAGAGACCATTTGCGGAAAGGCCGTGGACGATGACAGCAACATCTTTGAAACCATCTCCTCCGGCAGCTTCCACGAATATCTGCCCCTGAAAAAGACTCCGATATCCCAGTCTGACCAAGAGTCAAGGAACAATGCCAACACGGTTCTCTCAACCGAGACAAAACCTGGTGTGTCCTATTATTTGGTAGTCACCAACAATGCTGGCCTGTACCGTCTGGTTACCGACCACATTGTCTGCATACAGGAAACGCAGATGGACAAGATATTGTTTACGATATATTAATAAGGTAAAAGACACCTTATAGTCCTGGCGTGACAGGCTTGATGGTTCCATCAGCTTCAAAAGTAAGCGGGTCAATGCACACCTCGCGGTTGTAACCAGCACTCCAGTCGAGCTTGGCCCCATGCGGACGCTGGAAACGGTGATACACAATGTACCACTCGTCGCTATCCGGTTTCTGCAGAATAGCATGATGTCCCGTACCGAATATCTGCTGCTTGTCATCGCGCTGCAGCACAATGGTTTTCTCTGCAGCCGACACGGGCTGTCCGTTACGAACCAGCGCCGTCGGTGAGTCGCTGATGGCATAGCGTACCCGATAGTTCTTGGAGCGTGTGTCGTTTTCTGACCAGGTGAAGTAGTAAAGCCCGTTACGATAGAACACGTATGTTCCTTCATTATAGTTGTAGCGTGCCTTGTCCTTGCGTGGCAGTATCATCGTCGGCTCCCCCTTGAAACTGGTCATGTTGTCGTTCAGCTCTGCACAGACAATAGTGCCGTTGCCCCAATACAAATAGTACTTACCCGTCTGCGGATCGCAGAACACGTCAGGGTCTATCGTTGCCCCGCCATCTTTCATGACAGGCATGTCCTTAGTGACCAGCGGTTTGCCTAAGGCGTCCTTGAAAGGACCCGTAGGCAAGTCGCTTACTGCCACGCCTATCTGGCCCTCAGCAACAAAATAGTAGAAGTACTGGAACTTGGCCTTCTTGCCTTTACCCGTCTTGCGCTCAATGATACAGGGAGCCCATGCCTTGCGGTGTGCCCACCCGCAGTCAGTCTGCAAATCCAATATCACACCCTCATACGTCCATTCCTTCAAGTCATTGCTCGAGAAGCAGCGGAAATCGTGATTGTCCCAGTTCTCCTCTCCGTCAGTCGTGGGATAGAGGTAGTACTTTCCGTCGCGCTCACAGTACATGATCTCTGGGTCGGCATACAGACCGGGAATGACGGGGTTCTTCACATTGCGCTTCATAGTAGCCAACTCGTATCCGTCGCTCCATGCCTGCAGGCGGTCGTACTCTTCTTTCGTGATACGCAGGAACGAGCCATGCTGCGGACGATTCACGCCCTCAATGTTGCGAGGCTTCTGGAAGTTTCGCATATACTTGTCTGCCATGCAAAGGCGATAGTTGCGTGGTCGCGACGAATATTCAATATATCCTATCATCCAGTCGTCATGACCTGCCAGCTGGAAAGCCGACACGCCCTCACACTTCTTATTCCCCTCAAAGCTCACGTAGTCATCCTCCACAGGTTCACCCCATGGTCCCGTCAGCTCCTTGGCAGTTGCCGTGAAGAGACCTGGTTTGCCACCTTCCTTCTTGATCATCATGTGCCATTGCTGGTCGGCTTCCACCCAGTTGATGTCGGCATCGATGGTAGCATAGCCCCAATCGAACAGGAGCCTGGGCTGTGTCAACTGCGTGAACGACTCGTCGGCATACGAGTAGTACATGCGGTCATACTTCTCCTCATTTCGGTTCCACATCGAATAGTAGACAAAATAGCCACCGCGATGCCCGTCAGGCCACCGATAGTCCGCATCCCATTGCACCTGTGGGGCCCAGACGCGATTCACCTTCGTCCAGTCTTTGTAGGGACTCTCAGCCTCCGGGTCAGAGAAGATGGCCTTGCCTTTCCTAAAGTCGAAAGTCTTGCTCTCCCAATGTATCAAGTCATCCGAGCGCAATAGTTCAATTCCGTAGTTGTCCCATTCTGCCTTTTTCTTCAAATCCTTGAATCGGCCAACGTTCATGTCCGTCGTTACCATCAAGTATCCCGTCCCGTCATGCTTGCGACAGATATAGGCATCGCGGGTGGCTCCCTCTATTTGTGCCACCTCGTTGTCGCTGAATATGGAATCGCCGTTCAGCAAGTCGTGATAGTGCAAGCCGTCGCGGCTCAAGGCGTATGCAGTCCAGGCTCGCGAACGGTCGTTCATATGACAGTACAGATAGCCATAATCACCCTTCTGCAGGTTTCCCTTCTGTTGTTGTGCCGATGTGCTAAAAGTCGCCAAGCCGATAAACACTGCCAAAATCAGATGTCGTTTCATATCCACTTTTCTATCATCATTGATACAATTAAATCAAGGTAATAATTTGCTCTTCAGTTTCAGGCTAGGAGTAGACAACGAGCTCTTGATTGTTACATTGATGGAACCTCTCTTCTTTGTGCTGCGGATAACGAGGAGGGCGCGACCTTTCCAAGTTGTTACACGAGGCGAGGTGTATGGCTCCGTATCCTTCAGGTCGGCAGAGGCGAAGGCTAACAGCGAACCAGCCCCCTTGACTGTGGCCTCGCAGGGAATAGCTGCTTCTGGAACGGGCGTACCGTCCTTGTCAACAACCTCGACGGTGATGAAGGTAAGCGACTGACCGTCGGCAGCCATCACGGTACGGTCGGGCGTGAGGCGCAAGCGGGCAGGTTCGCCTGCAGTCTTTAGAATTGTGGTAGTCTGAGTGGATTGAGCAGACTGACTGGTAGCTATCGCCTTCAACACGCCAGGTTCGTAGGGCACAGTAAAGACGGCCTTGAACTCGGTCTCACGACTCACCTGCTTTGTGCCGACGAGTTGGTCATTCAGATACAGCTTCACCTCTGGCTGACGGGTATAGACCTCAACTTCAATGGGTTTACCCTCCCAGCCTGGCCATGTCCACGACTCCCATGTAGGCCAGACGCTCCACATCGTGGTCTTTATTTCGCCAACGTAGCCATTGGGTTCCTTCACTGCCATATAGAGAGGCACGTCCTTGTTCCACAACATCTCTCGATAGTGACTGATAGGCTTGCGCCAGCCAGTGATGTCCACATCACCACAAGGAGCGCCGTGCCATTCGGGCTGTCCTCCTTCAATCCACGACTCACCCTCGCGCTCACCCTTATAATAGTTGCGCCCGATGCCACTCTCGCCCAGATAGTCGAGACCCGTCCATACAATGTCGCCCACGACGTATGGGAAATCGTAGGTTACAGCCCAGTTCCTGAAGGCATCGCGCGGATAGCTCTCCGTCTGCCAGATGATGCGCTTGGGATCGCGCTTATGGTCGCTGGCATGCTTGAAGATCATGTAGTTGTAGCCCACCACGTCGAGCACCTCGGCATGTGGGTCATAGATTTCCCAGTCTCTGTCCCACGCGCAGAGTGCTTCTGTGACGGGGCGTGTCGTATCATATTCGTGGATTGCCTGCTTCATCTGTCGAGCAGTATAGACCACGCGGATATCCTTGCGCTCAATGACCTCGTTGCCAATGCTCCACGATATGACGCAAGGGTGATTACGGTCGCGCAACACCATTGCATGAATGTCCTGGCGGAAGCAGGAGTCGATGACGGTCGAATAGTCGTATGGATTCTTCTGAGTACGCCAACCATCGAAGGCCTCATCGATGACAAGTATGCCCAACGAGTCGCAGGCATCGAGGAAGGCACGGGTAGTGGGATTGTGACTGGTGCGGATGAGATTGAAGCCTGCCTCCTTCATCTGGCGCACCTTACGGATTTCTGCATCGTCGAAAGCGCGTGCACCTAAAACGCCGTCGTCGTGGTGTACACAGGCACCATTGATGAGCACCTTCTGACCGTTGAGCACGAAGCCCTGCTCGGCATCGAACGAGAACGAGCGGATGCCGAATTTAGTTGAAAGTTGAGCGTTGAAAGTTGAGAGTTGAGAGGATAATTTCGCGTGTACCTCATACAGGTTGGGCGTTTCGGGCGACCACAGTTTGGGATTGTCGATGGTGTAGGTAAAGGTAACGGTCTTGCTCTCACCAGCATTCAGCTTCACTTCCTGCTGTTGACCTTCCACCTCAACGATGCTCTGTTGGTCATTGTTGCTCTCGTTCTGAACGGTCACTTCAACCTGCACTTTAGCCTTATTTGCCGACACCTCGGGCGTGGTGACAAAGACGCCATTCTCTGCAATGTGTAGTGCAGGCATGGTCTCTAACCACACGTGGCGGTAGATGCCTGAACCGCTGTACCAGCGACAATTAGGCTGTTCGGAGTTATCGACCTTCACGACAACCTCGTTCTCGCGTTTGTCTTGATAGAGTAACTTCGTCACATCAACAGTAAACGGCGTATAGCCATAGTGATGCTGCCCTGCCTTCTGTCCGTTCACATAGACTTCAGCCTTCTGATAGACACCCTCGAAGTGGAGCTTCACCAGTTTATCTCTCAACACTATGCTCTCCACTCTAAACTTTTTCTGATACTCGCCTTTGCCAGCCTCGAACCAGCCGCCTCCAGTACCCGTAGCTCCTTTGCCAGAGTTGGGAGCTTCGAAGATGTCCCAATCGTGCGGCAAGTCCACGTTCACCGTCGTTCCGTTATGAGTAAACTGCCAGCCGAAGTCAAACAGCTGCCTTGTCGTCTGTGCCGATGCCGTCACCGCTGCGAAGACAAGCATCAATGGAATCATGATCTTCTTCATCCCTTTAATATATATAAACTGATGGCAAATGTACACAAAATCCCATAAATATCGCTATATTTATGCTGATATTTAAGTTATTTTTAAACGAATCCCTTTCCCTTCCACTTGCCAGAATGCCAGCGACGCAAGAGGATAATGCCGCGGATGTTCTCATCGAGGGCGAAACCGACCCACATGCCGACAAGACCATAGCCAAGGGGGATGCCAATTACGTAGCTCAGGCCGACAGCAATACTCCAGTTGAAGATGATAGCAACGATGACGGGATAGACGGCGTCGCCCGTGGCTCGCAGCGTCCCGACGGCGAAGATGTTCGAGGTGCGCCCGATTTCCAGGAACCAGTCGATGACGAGCACCCATACGCCCATGGAGATGATTTCCTGGTTGTCGGTGAAGGCATTAAGGATACTCTTACCCGACAACGCAAGCAGCGCCGATCCGGTGAGCGTAATAATCATCGACCAGCGAAAAAAATAGTTGCCAAGGACATAGGCTGCCTGATGCCGCTGCTGGCCTACAAGATGTCCAACAAGGATGTCGCCACCCTGTGTGATGCTGATGCAGAAGAGGTAGACGAACATGATCATGTTGTGGCAGTATGTTCGAGTAGCCAGTGCCTCGTTGCTTATCTGGTTGATAAAATATGTGATGACAACCTGTGAGAGGCAGTAGCTGATGTTCTCACTCATGGCGGGGATGCCGATGTAAAGCAGGTTCCGAAGTTCATTCCAGGGAATGGGACGGAAATAGCGTAATGGGAATCGCGGAATATGTACCCGGAAGTGGATGGCAGCAAGCAGCAACATAGCGACGGCGCGGCTGGTGGCGGTGGCGATAGCCGCACCCTCAACACCTAGTTGCGGACAGCCCCAATGCCCGAAGATAAGCGCATAGTTGCCGACGATGTTCAGTACGTTGACGATACCCGTCACCACCATCGGATAGACCACCTTGTCAGCGCTGCGCAGCGAGGCGGAGAACGTCAGCGACAACGCCTGGAAGAAAGACAATGCACCTGTCAGCCGTAGATATACCAGTCCGTCGCTCATCAGTTCCGGTCGCAAGCCCATCAAATGCAGCAGTTGCTCGGCGTAGAAGAAGAGCAGGACGCTGACCGTCAGTCCGAGCATCAAGTTCACCACCAAAGCCATGCCCACCACCTGAACAAGGCGTTTCCTCTGCAGCCCCCCGATGTACTGCGCACAGAGAATGGCTGCCCCCATCGAGAAGAACTGATAGACGAGGAACACGAGCGAGATCAACTGGTTGTCAAGTCCCACCGCTGCCACGCTGTTGTCGCTATAATGACTCAGCATGATGGTGTCAACGGCACCGAGCAGCATCACCAGCGCCATCTCAATGAATACTGGGATGGTGAGGACACGCAGCTGTTGTTTCAGGGACTGATTGGGCATTTTTGTTTTACACTTAAAATGATTTTACTCCAACATTTTGTCAGCCAATGGTACATACCAAGTACGGACTTCATCCGCCGTCGGAGTGTGACCACCAGGAAAATGAAACGAGTGGTTGTAGTGCTCCAGGAAGAGCGGCTCAAAGTGTGCCAGCGTGTCCTGCTCGCCAAACAAGCCCCAGATGCGGTCTTGCAATTCAGGGTTGTAATTGTCAAACTGGATAGCCTCCATTTCAGCAAACTCCTCAATCAGGGCTTCATCAATGACGAAGTTCTGCTTGCCGTCCTTTCGTGGCGACTTGTACTGATGCTCTCCGATGCGCTGCTTCAGGAACTCCGTCATTCTGAAGTACGGATTGCCCAGTAAGGCCGGAATACCCGCAACAGGAGCAACCATCTGAGCATAGAACGCCCCACAGCTGTTGCCAATCAGGAGGTCAGGCCGATTAACCGCTATCAACTCGCTGATGAATCTGACAGCCTCCTTGGGATGCATCGGCAAATCAGGCGTTATCACTTCAGCACGACCCTCGAAAGCTTCGCTCAAAGCCACTGCCGGCACACACTGGCCGCTGGCATAGAATCCGTGAAGGAACAATATCTTCTTCATAAAACACATTTTAGTCATCCGCAATATTTCTTACGCCAGCCCCTTGTCTTATATGCCGAGTGTAGTATCTTCGCGGTCTGAAAACGCAAATATACGAATAATCTTTTAGAAGAAGTAGTCCTATACCTATAAATTTTCAATATGATTGCAATTTTATTGCTATTTTTGCAATGTCTAACAAAATTATGATATAAAATAGCACAGGGGGACTGTCCCCGTGTGCGTGAAATGCTGGGTAAGAAGTTAGGATGTTTAAAATAAACCGAAAAACATTTGGTAGCACACGGGGTCTGTCCCCGTGTGCGATAAGAATTTCCGAAAAATATTTGGAAATTCTAAATAAAACTATTATATTTGCAGCAAAAAAAAATAACTATATGAGAATAATATCGAAAAGTACGCTTGTAGAATACTATACTAAGGAGCCAAAATCCAAGACGGCTCTTGAAGAATGGTATGAGAAAACCAAGAAATCGGAATGGACGTGCTTTGCAGATATCAAGAAGACATTCAACAGCGTGGATGCAGTAGGCAACCAAAGGTATGTTTTCAATATCAAGGGCAATGACTACCGACTGATAGTACTCATTCAGTTTACACCCAAAACAATCTACATCAGATTTGTGGGAACTCATAAGGAATACGATGCAATTAAGAACATTCAAAACATTTAGAAGCTATGGCACAGATTAAGAACGAAGCTGCTTATCGTGCAGCGTTGAAGAGAATAGAAGAGCTGCTACCATTGGTGAACGACGAAACACCAACAGACGACAGCAACTATTTGGAGCTCGACATGATTTCTGATTTGGTTGAGGAGTATGAAGACGTACATTATCCAATTGGTAAACCATCTTTGATTGATGTCATTAAATTGCGACTCTATGAAATGGGTATCAATCAGACAAAGCTTGCAGAAATGTTGGGACTAAGTACAGCTCGTGTCAGTGAGATCATGAATGGCAAGAGCGAACCTTCATTGAAAATAGGTAGAGAGCTAAGTAAGAAACTGAATATAGACCCAGCTATCGTGCTCGGAGTTTAAACAATGAATAAACTTCAAAACAAAGACCTCGCTGAGTTTTTTCCCAGCGAGGTCTTTCTTTATTCATTTCCAAGCACATGGGGTCTGTCCCCGTGTGTCAAGTCAATAATATAAATACCTGCCTCTGAGGGAAAGGTGAGCTCATTTCTTTTCCTTAGCTTTCTTTGCAAACTCGAATAGCGACAGAGGCAGATGACAATAGCCGTCAGGATTCTTGTCAAGGTAGTCCTGATGATACTCCTCGGCAGTGTAGAAGTTCTGCAGAGGCAGTTTTTCTACGGCCAAAGGTTGCTCATAGTTCTTCTGCTCTTCGGCAAACACCTTCTCGATAATGGTAAAATCCGCAGGGTCAGTATAATAAACACCAGTACGATAGCGAGTGCCCTCGTCGTGCCCTTGCTTGTTAAGACTTGTCGGGTCAATGGCCTTGAAGAACATCTGCAACAAAAATTCGAGGCTGACCACATCGGGATAGAAGCGCACGAAGACTGTCTCGGCAAAGCCAGTCTGGTCGGTGTAAACCTCCTTATACGTAGGATTCTCTGTATGTCCGTTAGCAAATCCTACTTCTGTTATGGCCACGCCCTCAATCTGCTTGAAGTAATGCTCAGTTCCCCAGAAACAGCCTCCCGCAAGGTAAATATCCTTCGTGGGCTTCGTTTCAAGAATCCCGTCCACTTCGTGCTCGACGAAGGGCCCTGCCTTGCATTCCAGCAGGACGCTCGGCTCCAGACACTCCAGTCCATGCCAGACGTTCTTGGGAATGTCCACTCCATAGCGGCCACTTTCCTGACTGATGACACACGATTCCACAATTTCGCCCTCGTCATTGTAGGTTGTCACGCGAACCTTTCCTTTTAGAATCACAAAGGTCTCGTCCTT
>JAEEGL015828729.1_pt1 | contig 26609 bp, 19 predicted proteins | sample 9134231 | NCBI WGS metagenome assembly JAEEGL01 (sample SAMN16246548, study PRJNA631951) | gut metagenome | biome: gut microbiome; feature: rumen; material: fiber-attached | host: Bos | place: Iran: Karaj | collected 2018-10 | reverse complement strand
GGGTGCCCGGCGCCAGGTGGCAGGACCCAGGACCGAGGACCAAGGACCCAGGACCCAGGACCCAGGACACAGGACCCAGGACCCAGGACCCAGGACCCAGGACCCAGGACCCAGGACCCGGCGTGCTGTGCCGGCCCATTTTGGGCCGGTGAATGACCTTGAGCCCGCTGGCGGGATTTCGGGGGATGTGACAACTTAATGTAATGGCGGAATGTCGGGCGGGGCGGGGAATGGCGCGGCGGCGTTTTATTTTTCGGGTTGATTTGCAAAACTCGTTTATGGCGTTATAGTATGCACTCGCCTTTTTCATGGCAGGCATTCCGAGGGGATCCTCGGAGTGGATGGACACAGGAGCAGCGTCTGCTGGGAGAACACCTGCCAGTTCTTACCAGCGGGCGCGAAACAAAGGTGCAACACTATGGCAAAGAAAGTCACGGGTGTAGTGCGGCTGCAGATACCCGCCGGCGCTGCCAACCCGGCCCCCCCCGTGGGACCGGCGCTGGGCCAGGCTGGCGTGAACATCATGCAGTTCTGCAAGGCCTTCAATGCGGCCACGCAGGCGCAGTCGGGACTCGTCATCCCGGTGGTGATCACGGTCTACCAGGACCGCTCGTTCACCTTCATCACCAAATCCCCGCCTGCCGCGGTTCTGTTGAAGAAGGCGGCCGGCATCGCCTCTGGCGCGAAGACCCCGGGTGCCGAGAAAGTCGGCAAGGTCACGATGGCCGACCTGGAGAAGATCGCGGAGACCAAGAAGGCGGATTTGAACTCACGGACTGTCGCGGCTGCGGTGAAGATCATCGCCGGGACCGCGCGTAGCATGGGGATTGAGGTCGTCGATGAAGCGAAGAAGTAAACTTTACAAGTCCCGTCTGGCGGGGCTGGACGCGACCCGGAAGTACCCCTACGCGGAAGCGGTGCAGGTGCTCCAGGCGATGCCGAAGGCGAAGTTTGACGAGACGGTCGAGCTGGCGTTCACGCTGGGCATCGACCCGAAGCAGAGCGACCAGATTGTCCGCGGCGCCGTGGTTCTCCCGCGTGGCCTGGGCAAGACCCACAAGGTCGTGGTGGTCGCGGACGGCGAGGCGGCGGAAGCCGCGAAGGCGGCCGGCGCCGACGAGGTCGGGACGAGCGAACTGCTCGCCAAGATCAAGGGCGGCTGGCTGGACTTCGACGTGCTGATCGCGACGCCAGCGGCGATGAAGGAAGTGCGTACCCTGGGCCGTGTGCTCGGTCCGCGCGGACTGATGCCGAACCCGAAGACCGGCACCGTCACCGACGACACCGCGACTGCGGTGAAGGAGGCGAAGGCGGGCCGCGTCGAGTACCGTTGCGACAAGACTGGCGTGGTGCAGATGCCGATTGGCAAGATCTCCTTCACGGCGGAAGCCATCCTGGAGAACCTGTCGGTGGCGGTCACGACCATCGTCAAGGCCCGTCCCGCGGCGGTGAAGGGCGTCTATCTGAAGGGGCTGTCCCTGGCCTCGACGATGAGCCCCGGCATTCCGCTGGAAGTCACCGGAAAAGAGAGGTAACGAGCGATGAGATCAGAAAAACTCCAGATGCTGGAAGTGGTCAAGGGACTGCTTCAGGACAAGCCGGCGCTTCTGATCGGCTTTGATGGGCTGACCGTCGCCACCTTCAGCGCCTTCCGCGGCAAGCTGGCTGAGATCGGCGCAGAGTGCCATGTGGTGAAGAACACGCTGTTGAAGAAGGCGGCCGAGGCCCTCGGCTACGATGGGCTGGCGGAGCTGAAGCTGACGGGGCAGACCGCCCTGGTCAGCGGCGACGGCGACGTCGTGGCGATGGCGAAAGCCATCAAGGATTTGATCAAGGAAAGCGTTGGCGAGGACAAGAAGCCGCGGGCGTCGATGAAGGGCGCTCGGGTGGACGGTCAGGTGCTGGGTGCCGTCGACATGGCGGCTCTGGCGGACCTGCCCCCGCGCGAGGTTCTTCTTGGTCAATTGCTGGGCCTGCTGCAGGCTCCGGCCGGTCAGATGGTTCGCGTCCTCAACGCGAAGTTGTCGAGTGTGGTCTACGTGTTAAATGCTTTCTTGAAGAAGAAAGAGCAAGCCGCGTAAAAACTGAGGAAAAGAAGGAACTACAACAATGGCTGATGAGAAAGTTGAATTGACTGCCGAGATGGAGCAGTTTGTGAAGTACATCGAGGGTCTGACCGTTCTGGACCTGTCGAAGCTGGTGAAGGCCCTTGAGGAGCGCCTGGGCGTCTCCGCCGCCGCTCCCGTCGCGGTTGCCGCTGCTGCTGGCAATGGTGGCGATGCCAAGCCCGCCGAAGAAGAGAAGACCGAGTTTGACGTCATCCTGACCGAATTCGGCGCCAACAAGATCGCCGTGATCAAGGCCGTGCGCGAGCTGACTGGCCTGGGCCTGAAGGAAGCCAAGGACGTGGTCGAGGGCGCCCCGAAGCCCGTGAAGACTGGCGTGAGCAAGGACGAGGCCGCCCAGCTGAAGAGCAAGCTCGAGGCCGCCGGCGCGAAGGTCGAAGTGAAGTAAGCCTGCGTTTTCGAGCGCAGCCGCAGAGTCCGAGACGGCATCCTTCCCTTGGGGGGATGCGGTTTCGGACTTTGTGTCGAATGCCGTGGCCGCTGGCCGTTTTCGGGTTGTCTTTCTGCGGAAAGCCAGGTGGTGAGACTAAATAGATCACCTGGAGAGAGTATGGCTTCCGAATCGGTGCGGCGGCGTGCGCGGCGGGTTATTGAAGTCTTTTTGTTTTGAATGGTGGCGCGTCGGGGTTCGGCGTGCCGAGTGGGAGCAGTTTCAGGTAGCCAGGGGAAAGCGATGAAAGGCGAACGCATCAGTTTCGGCCGTTTGAAAGAGGTCTTGCCGATTCCGGATTTGATCAGCATCCAGACCAAGTCGTATTCGGACTTTCTGCAGCGGGACGTGCCGCCTGAGAAGCGGAAACGCCAGGGGCTGCAGGCGATTCTGATGGACACCTTCCCGCCGAAGGATTCCGGCAGCCCGAACGCCTTCGGGCTGGAGTTCATCAAATATGAGATCCGCGAGCAGAGCTCGGATCTGCAGGAGCTGCTGAAGTCGGGCGGGACGTACCAGGGGGACATCTACGTGGACTTCAGGATGCGCGGCGCCAGCAGCAAGGAAATCCATGAGGAGACGATTCGGATGGGGCACATCCCGCTGATGACTCCGAGCGGTTCGTTCATCATCAACGGCAGCGAGCGCGTGATCGTGAGCCAGCTGCACCGTTCCCCCGGCGTGTGCTTCGAGAGCAACCGCCATCCCAGCGGGCGGATGCTGTATTCCTACAAGATCATCGCGGACCACGGCTCCTGGCTGGAGGTCCAGTTCGACACCAAGGGCCGCATGCAGATCTACCTGGACCGCAAGCGCCGCCGCCGCAAGTTCCTGGTCTCGACCTTCCTCTTTGCCTTCGGCTACAACGGCACCCGCGAGATCCTGGACGCGATCTACGGCGTCGAGACGAAGAGCATCAGCGAGTTGTCCGCCCTCGCCGACAGCGCGCAGTACAAACTGGCCGAGGAGATCCAGGATGCGGACGGCGTGGTGGTGTCGCGTGCGATGGAGACGCTGACCGCCGACATCCTGAAGGCGCTCAAGAGCGCCGACATCAAGGAGGTGCCAGTCTACCAGCAGGGCATCTACGGCGAGAGCTTCTCCGAGTGCCTGAAGGACATCGTCTATCCGCCGCCAGGGGATGAGGACAAGCGGATCCTGACCTGCGAGGAGGCGCAGAAGCAGATCTACAAGAAGATGCGCCCGTCGGATCCCGCGAGCGCCTCGAACGCGCGGGACCTCTTCCAGAAGATGTTCCAGGACGAGCGCCGCTACGACCTGGGGCTGGTGGGGCGTTTCAAGATGAACCAGCTCCTCGGCATCCATGTGGATCCCAATGTCCGCACCCTGACCAAGGAGGACATCGCGGCGGCCACGCGCAAACTGATGGAGATGAAGGAGACCAACAAGAAGGAGGACGACATCGACCATCTCTCGCGGCGCCGCATCCGCACCATCGGCGAACTGCTCCAGAACCAGTGCCGCGTCGGGCTGATCCGCGTCGCGAACGCGGCCCGCGAGCGCATGAGCAACGGCGAGGACAAGACGATCGCGAAGCTGGTCACCGCGAAGTCCTTTGAGAGCGTGGTGACGGACTTCTTCCAGCACAACCAGCTGTCGCAGTTCATGGACCAGACCAACTGCCTCTCCGAACTCACCAACAAGCGCCGCCTCTCGGCGCTGGGCCCTGGCGGCCTCCAGCGCGACCGCGCGGGCACGGAAGTCCGCGACGTCCATTCGAGCCACTACGGGCGCATCTGCCCGATCGAGACGCCTGAAGGCCCGAACATCGGCCTGATTTCGTCCCTGGCGCTGTATTCGCAGATTGACGAGTTCGGCTTCATCATGACCCCGTACTGCAAGGTCAAGAACGGCCGTGTGGAGACTGGGCGGGACGGCAAGCCGAAGATCGTGTACATGAAGGCGGACGAGGAGGAGGATCACGTCATCGCGCAGGCGAACGCCCCGCGCGACGAGAAGGGCGCCTTCGTCAACGACTATGTGCTGGCCCGCAAGGGCGGCGAGGCTGGGCAGTATCCGAAGGGCGAGGTGGAGTACATCGACGTCTCGCCGAAGCAGATGATTTCGGCGGCGGCGAGCGTGATCACCTTCCTGGAGCACGACGACGCGAACCGCGCGCTGATGGGCTGCAACATGCAGCGCCAGGCGGTGCCGCTGATGAAGCCCGAGCGTCCGCTGGTCGGCACGGGCATGGAAGGGGTCATCGCGCGCTATTCGCACGCGGTCCAGACGGCGACGCGGGACGGCGTGGTGGCCTGGTCGGACGGCTTCAAGGTCATCGTGACGCCCGACGGCACGCTGCCGAAGGGCACGACGCAGGCGGACTACACGGCGAACCTGGACACTCCTGAAATCCAGGTGTACATCCTGTACAAGTTCCTGCGGTCGAATGCCTGCACCCTGGTGAACCAGCGTCCGCTGGTGCGTCCTGGCGAGGCGGTGAAGGCGGAGCAGGCGCTGGCGGACGGCTCGTGCACGGACGAAGGCGAGCTGGCGCTGGGGCGCAACGTCCTGGTGGCCTTCATGAGCTGGCATGGCTACAACTTCGAGGACGCGATCATCATCAGCGAGAAGCTGGTGCAGGACGACGTCTACACTTCGATCCACATCAACCTGCAGGAGGTGGAGGCGAAGGAGACGAAGCATGGTTCGCCTGAGGAGATCACGCGGGACATCCCGAACGTGTCCCCCGAGGCGCTGTCGAACCTGGACACGGAGGGGGTGATCCGCATTGGCGCGGAGGTGCAGCCTGGTTCCGTGCTGGTGGGCAAGGTCTCGCCGCGGAACGAGAGCGACCTGACGCCCGAGGAGCATCTGCTGAAGGCGATTTTCGGCGAGAAGGCGTCGGATGTGAAGGACACCTCGCTGAAGACCGAGAACGGGAACGACGGCGTGGTCATGGATCTGCGCATCAAGCGCGCGCAGGATCCGAAGAAGGTGCAGATGACCAAGGCGGAACTCAAGACCCGCCAGGCGGAGACGCGGGCGAAGTACAGCAGTGCGCAGGCGAGCATCCTGGACGAGATCGTCAAGGAGCTGGGGGACGAGTTCCTGCAGCAGAAGATGCACTCGGCGGTGACGGTCGAGAATCCCGAGACGCACGCGATCGAGGAGGTGATCCCCGCGGACCGCAAGGTCACGAAGCTGATGCTCGGGCGTCTGGCGCAGAACTACGACAACTGGCAGATGAAGGACTGCGACCAGAAGACCAAGATCGAGGAGATCATCAAGAAGTACCGCGTCAAGTTGAACAACAACAAGCTGTGCTGCGAGGAATCGCTGGAGCTGCTGAAGAAGAACGACGGCAGCGATCCCGGCACCATCAAGTCGGTGATGGTCTACATCGCGAGCAAGCGCCGTCTGTCGGTGGGGGACAAGATGGCTGGACGCCACGGCAACAAGGGCATCGTGTCGAAGGTGGTCCCCGTGGCGGATCTGCCGTTCCTGGCGGATGGCACGCCCGTGGACATCATCCTGAACCCGCTGGGCGTTCCGTCGCGAATGAACATCGGGCAGGTCTTCGAGACGCACGCGGGCTGGGCCGCGAAGGTGCTGGGCATCAACATCGCGACGCCTGCCTTCGACGGCCTGCCAGAGGCGCGCATGGCGGATCTGCTGGAGCGCGCGCGGCTGGTGAAGATCGCCGAGGCGGCGCACGCGGCGGTCCCTGAGAGTGTGATGAAGGGGCTGCGGCAGGTGGACGGCAAGGCGGTCGAGGAGGCCAAGCAGAGCCTCCGCAAGCTCATCTCCGCGAAGGGCTGGCAGGTCGGCGAACGGGATGATTCCAAGTCCACGGGCGGCGTCGTCATCGACGAGAACGGCATCGACCGAACGGACGACTTCATCGACATCGACGGCAAGACGCGCGTCTACGACGGCTTCACGGGGGATGCCTTCGCGCAGCGCGTCACGGTCGGGCAGATCTACATGCTGAAGCTCGACCACCTGGTGGTGAACAAGATCCATGCGCGCGCCGTGGGGCCCTACTCGCTGATCACGCAGCAGCCGCTGGGCGGCAAGGCGCAGCAGGGCGGCCAGCGCTTCGGCGAGATGGAAGTGTGGGCGCTGGAGGCGTATGGCGCCGCCTACACCCTGCAGGAGATGCTGACGGTGAAGAGCGATGACACGCTGGGCCGCACGAAGATCTACAACTCCATCCTGGCGGGCAACAACGAACTGGAGCCTGGGGTGCCCGAGTCCTTCAACGTCCTGACGCGTGAAATGATGAGTCTGTGCCTGGATGTCCGCATCAACCACGCCAATTCGAACATGGCATAGTGTTCGGAAGGCGGTCCCGCCGCTGGGGCGGCGGGACCGTTCTCCACAAACATTCTCCACCAAATCAACTTACTAGAGGGAAGCGAAAGTGAGTGCTACGATGAAAAAAGGCGGGTCTGCGGACGAGATGAGCGCGATGTCGGACGAGGCGTTTGTCTCCATTGGGGTCGCGTCCCCGGATGTCATCAGGGGCTGGAGCCACGGCGAGGTCAAGACGCCTGACACGATCAACTACCGCACGTACAAGCCAGACAAGGGCGGCCTCTTCTGCGAGAAGATCTTCGGGCCGGTGAAGGACTACGAGTGCTCTTGCGGCAAATACAAGCGCATCAAGCACAAAGGTGTGATCTGCGAGAAGTGCGGCGTGGAGGTCACGCAGTCGCGGGTGCGCCGTTCCCGCATGGGGCACATCGAACTGGCGGTGCCCGTGTCGCACATCTGGTTCTACAAGTGCGCGCCGTCCCGCCTGGGGCTGATGCTGAACATGCCGCAGAAGCACCTGGACGAGGTGCTCTACTATGAGAAATACGTGGTGCTGAACGCGGGCGGCGCGCCGGACGTGCGCGAGGGGGAGGTCATTGACGCGATGCGCTACGAGGAGTGCGTCCGTGACTATCCCGAGTTCCGCGCGGGGATGGGCGCCGAGGCGATCCAGGAGCGCCTGAAGGCGATTGACCTGGACAAGGAGGAGGCCCGTCTGAAGGAGAGCCAGGCGACCACGAAGAGCGCGCAGGGCCGCAACACCATCATCAAGCGGATCCGCCTGATCCAGGGGTTCAAGAAGAACAAGATGCGTCCCGAGTGGATGGTCCTGGACGTGCTGCCCGTGATTCCGCCGGATCTGCGGCCGCTGGTGTCGCTGGACGGGGGGCGTTTCGCGACCTCGGACCTGACGGACTTGTACCGCCGTGTGATCAGCCGGAACAACCGCCTCAAGAGCCTGAAGGAACTGAACACGCCTGAGGTCATCATCCGCAACGAGAAGCGCATGCTTCAGGAAGCGGTGGACGCGCTGCTGGACAACGGCCGCCACGGGCGTCCCGTGACGGGGACGGGCAACCGTCCGCTGCGTAGCCTGACGGACATGCTGAAGGGCAAGCAGGGGCGTTTCCGCCAGAACCTGCTGGGCAAGCGCGTGGACTACTCGGGGCGTTCGGTGATCGTGGTGGGTCCTGAACTGAACATCCACCAGTGCGGTCTGCCGAAGGAGATGGCGATGCGGCTGTTCGAGCCGTTCATCATCCGCCGCCTGCAGGATCTTGGCGTGGTGCGGACGATCCGCAACGCGAAGAAGATGATCGACCGCCGCGAGAAGGTGGTGTGGGACATCCTGGAGGAGGTGGTCTCGGGCCATCCCGTGATGCTGAACCGCGCGCCGACGCTGCACCGTCTGTCGATCCAGGCCTTCGACCCGATTCTGATCGACGGGCAGGCGATCCGCCTGCACCCGCTGGTCTGCGCGGCCTTCAACGCGGACTTCGACGGCGACCAGATGGCGGTGCACGTGCCGCTGTCGAACGAGGCGCAGCTGGAGGCGAAGTTGATCATGCTTTCGGCGAACAACATCTTCTCGCCCGCGAACGGCCGCCCGCTGACGATTCCGTCGCATGACATGGTGCTGGGGGTCTACTACCTGTGCTACGAGGATGTGGACCGCAAGCAGGCGTTCCTGGACCTGCCGTCGTACAAGCAGCCGTATTACAGCGACCTGGCGGAGGTGCTGCGGGCGATGGAGGTGCACCAGCTGGCGGACGAGATGAGCCACAATTCCCGCAAGCCGAACCACACGGGGCTGGGGATCCACGACTTCATCAACTTCAAGAACCCGTACTACCGTTCGCCCGAGGAGGAGAAGCGGATCGCGGCGCTGCCCGCGGATTCGGCGGAACGCAAGGCGATCGAGGCGGCGGACAGGAAGATGGTGTGGGGGCGCGAGCTGCGGTCCCAGAAGTTCATCCAGACGACGCCTGGACGGTGCATCTACCATGAGATCTGGCCTGAGGAACTGGGCTTCTGGAACAAGAAGGCCGTCAAGAAGGACATCCAGAACATGATCAAGCAGTGTTCCGAGCACTGCGGCCATGACGCGCTGCTGACGCTGCTGGACCGTCTGAAGAACCTCGGCTACAGCTGGGCGACGCGCGCGGGCTTCTCGATCGCGATCGACGACATGCTGATTCCTGAGAACAAGCAGGAGTTGATCAAGAAGGCGGAGGAATTTGTGGCGAAGAAGCGGAAGGAGCACGTGGATGGCGCCTTGACGGACAAGGAGCGCTTCAGTCTGACGGTCGACCAGTGGCGCAACACCCGCAATGAGATCAAGGAGGCGCTGAAGGTGACCCTGGAGAAGAACCGCGGCCGCCAGGAGATCAACCCCGTGTGGGCGATGATGGATTCCGGCGCCCGTGGTTCGGAGGACCAGGTGACTCAGGTCGGCGGCATGCGCGGCCTGATGGCGAATGCGAACAACGACATTCTGGACACGCCGATCATCCACAACTTCCGCGAGGGCCTGACGGGGCTGGAGTACTTCAACTCGACGCACGGCTCCCGCAAGGGTCTGGCGGACACGGCTCTGAAGACGGCGGACGCGGGCTACATGACGCGCCGTCTGGTGGATGTGGCGCACGATGTCATCTGCACCTGCGAGGACTGCGGCACTACCAACGGCATCGACGTGGAGGCGATCCGCGACGGCAGCAAGGAGATGATGAAACTGTCCGACCGCATCGTCGGCCGCTTCGCGGCGGCGGATATCTACGGCAAGGACGGCAATCTGCTGGTGGCCGCGGGCGAGGAGATCACGCCCACGGTGGCCGCCGAGATCAGCAGCATGGGCAGCGGCATGAGCCACGTGCGCATCCGTTCGGTGCTGACCTGCGAGGCGAAGCAGGGCATCTGCGCGAAGTGCTACGGGCGGAACCTGGCCACTGGCGAACTGCCGCTGGAGGGTGATGCGCTGGGCATCATCGCCGCGCAGTCCATCGGCGAGCCTGGCACGCAGTTGACGCTGCGTACCTTCCACACGGGCGGCACGGCCTCTGGCGCGGGCGCCTCGAACAAGATCGTGTGCAAGTGGGACCATCTGCTGCCTGAACTGCAGAACAAGGTGACCCGCCTGGAGGAGCAGGCGAAGCGCAGCGGCTGGTCGGACGACCGTCTCGCCAAGGAGCGCGGGAAGTTGCTTGAGACCGAGAACATCGGCTTCCTCTTCTTCGAGAACACCGAGACCATCGTCCGCAAGTCCGACAAGGCGGTGATCGTCATTTCGCACGACGCGCACGCCAAGATCCTGGGCGTCTCCTTCATGCGGGACCGCAAGGAGCACAACCAGACGGAACTGGCCTCCTTCGACATCCCGTACGGCGCGGAGCTGAAGGTGAAGGAGCGCGACGTGAAGAACGGCGCGTATGTCGTCCCGAACCAGGAGATCGCGAAGATGGATTCGACCTCGACGCCGATCATCGCGAAGGAGGACGGCATCCTGGAGTTCAGGGATCTGGTCACGGGCGTCACGATGAAGCGCGAGAAGAACTCGGAGACGAGCAAGAGCGAATACATTGTGCAGCCCTATCCTGGCGACACCCATCCCGCCCTGCGGATTGTCGACGCGGACGACACCACGACGGTGCTCCAGACGGAGGAACTGTCCGAGGGCGCCCGCATCATGGCCGAGGATCGGGTGGAGGTGCATACGGGCGACACCATCGCGCGTACGCCGAAGACGCAGGCCAAGAGCAGCGACATCACGACGGGTCTGCCGCGTGTCGCCGAGTTGTTCGAGGCGCGCCGTCCGCGTGACGCGGCGGCGATCGCGGACACCTCCGGCGTGGTCACGGTTTCGCAGAGCAAGAGCAACAAGGTCACGGTGACGATCGAGGATCTGGAGACGGGCGAGAAGGGGGACGCGATCCCGATCCTGACTGGCAAGCACCTGATTGTGAAGACGGGCGACTTCGTCAATGCGGGCGATCCGCTTACGGAGGGTGCGCCAGTGCTGACCGACTATCTGCATATCTGCGGCCCCGACAAGCTGCGCACCAAGCTGGTGGATTCGGTCCAGCGCGTCTACCTGTCGCAGGGCGTCGACATCAATGACAAGCACATCGAGATCATTGTCCGCCAGATGCTGCGCAAGGTGCGCATCAAGGAAGCGCACGACAGCAGTTTCCTGGCGGGCGAGATGGTGGACGAGCGGACGCTGCGCGAGGAGTCGTCCGCGTTGACCGCGGCGGGCAAGACCCCTGCGGACGTCGAGCCGATCCTGCAGGGCATCACGAAGGCCTCGCTGGCGACGGAGTCGTTCATCAGCGCGGCGTCGTTCCAGGACACGCCGAGGGTGCTGACGGAGGCGGCCACGGAAGGCAAGAAGGACCGCCTGGAGGGGTTCAAGGAGAACGTGATCATGGGTCACCTGATCCCCGCCGGCACTGGCTACTGCAAGGTGCAGAAGCCCGAGTTGTTCTCCGTGGACGAGGACGGGAGCGTGCATGAGATCACGGGCGAGGGCCGCCATGTGGTGTCGCCTGGCCGTGACGACTTCGACGACGACTTCCCGCAGTCCGAGACGGCGATCGACGAGGCGGATCTGGCGGAGAACGGCCTGGGCATCACCACCCAGAAGCGCGGGCGGGGCGGCTCCACCACGGATCTGCTGGATGCGCTGCGGTAAAAGGCTGGCCGTCGGCGCGGGCATCCGCGCCGACGGCGTGGTTTCGGGGTTCGTGCACAGGTTCTGTCTGGAATGAATGTCACGATTCAAGAGAAGTCGATCCCGACGCTGGCGCCGCTGGGTCTGGTGCGTCCGTGCGGCGAGTTGAAGCTGTGCGGGCGGAGTTGGCGCGAACTGGTGCGGCACCGCTGGGTGAGCGCACTGGGGCGGCTCAACGAGTTGACGCTGGCCACCGACCTTGACTTCTGGCCGTCCTGCGAACTGCTGGAGCGGCTGCAGGGGCTGCCCGAGGGGTTTCAGGTCGTGGACGCCTCGGGGCGGGTGCTGGCGGAAGGCACGCACGTGCCGTACCGCAATGCGCTGGGGCTTTCGGTCAACGGTTCGACGGGGGCGGTTCGCCACCGTCGGGTGGCCTCGGCGAAGCGGGTCGAGGTGGACGCGGGGAGCCTGGTGGTGCGCTATCCGTGGGATTTGCTGAGCATCCAGGAGCAGGTCTTGAGCGGCGCGCCGCATGGCGCGATCAACGGGACCATCCACGAGACCTCGGTGATCGACGGCAACCTGGATCTGGGGGACGGCTCGATGATCCTGCCCGGGGTCTACATCACGGGCACGGTGGTCATCGGGCAGAACTGCCTGGTCGGGCCGAACTGCACGATTCGTGGCTTCACCGCGATCGGCGACGGCTGCCGAATCGGCCAGGGCGCGGAGATCAAGAACTCGATTGTGATGGACGGGGTGAAGGTCAGCCACGTCAGCTACATCGGGGATTCGATCATCGCGTCGGGCGCGGACATCGGGGCGGGGACGATGATCGCGAACTTTCGGCATGACGGCGGGCGGCACCGCAGCATGGTGGAGGGGCGGCTGGTGGACACGGGGCGCGACCACTTCGGCGCGGTCATCGCCGAGGATGTCCACACGGGCGTCAACACCTCGATCTACCCTGGACGCAAGATCTCGGCGGGGGTGACGACGCGGCCAGGCGCGGTCGTCCAGCACGACCTGTAGTCTCCGCGCTTGAAGATTTGCATTTCTCGGTTATATTAAGCAACTTTCATTTTCGAGGCTTTTTGTTTCGCATACAACCCATAACCCCTTAGGAGTTTACAGCAATGGCACACAAGAAAGGGCAGTCATCGAGCCGCAACGGGCGCGACAGCAATCCGCAGTACCGCGGCGTGAAGGCCTACGGTGGCGAGAAGGTCACCGCCGGCAGCATCATCATCCGCCAGTGCGGCACCAAGTTCGCGGCGGGCAAGAACTGCGGCATGGGCCGCGACTTTACGATCTTCGCGCTGTGCGACGGCACGGTGAAGTTTGTGAAGTCGGCGCGCAAGATCGAGATCATCCCCGCAGAGGCGGAGGCTGCTGCGGAATAGTTCTCGGGGCACGTTGGTTTGCAAGGAGAGCCTGCAGCACTGCGGCTCTCCTTTTTTTTTGCGGAGGCGGGAAGTCAAAAACGGGAGGAACGGGACGATGAAGCTGTGGTGCATTGGATTGTGCTGCGTGTTGGCGCTGCTGTGCGGTTGCGGCGGGGAGGAGGAGGCGGCGACGCCGATGGCCGCCCTGCCGATGGCGGGGATGGACAGCCGCGAGGCGGTCGGGAAACTGCAGGTCGTGGACAAGGGGGCGCAGCCTGGAGTCTGGACTTCGGACTGGGACGCGGCGGTGAAGCTGGCGACGGAGAAGCGCGTGCCGATCGTGGTCTTCTTCGCGGGCTCGGACTGGGCGCCCTCCACGGGGCTGATCATCGAGAAGATTCTGCTGGACGAGGAATGGGCGGCCTACGCGAAAGGCGAGGCGGTGCTGGCATTCCTGGACCTGCCGCGCAATACGCCCGAGTTCCCGAAGGAACTGAAGGCGCGCAACGAGGCGCTGCTGCGGGGCTGGGGCGTGCGCCAGGTGCCCGCCCTGATGCTCTGCACCAGCGACGGCAAGTCGCCCTGGGGCATCCTGGATGTCAACGCGCAGCCCTCCGCGCATGACGCGGTGCGCTGGGCGAAGCGGGTGGCGTGGCAGATGCCGTCGGTGGTCGAGCGGCATGTGGAGGGGATGAAGGACGCGAAGGTGAGCGCGGACCTGGCGGCCTGGCAGGCGGCGCAGAAGGCCTTCGAGGCGGCGCAGAAGCAGCTGGCGGATCTTGACAAGGCGCGGCTGGAGAAGTTGAACGCGCTGTCGTCGGCGCGGGAGAAGTGGGTCGTCGCGCACGGCACCGCGGAGGAGCAGAAGGCCTACGCGGCCGCGCAGGAAGCGCTTCAGAAGGCGCTGGCGGCGCAGAAGGAACTGCAGCAGAAGGGAGGGCTGGAGCAGCCTGAGCAGCAGAAGCGCTGGCAGGAACTGCAGCTGGAGATCCAGAAGCAGGCGTTCATCATCCAGGAAATCGTCATCAAATGACGGCATGCCCAGGGCGTCTGTCCATACCTTCGGGTGCCGCTTGAACCAGGCGGATTCGGCGCTGCTGGCGGCGGACCTGGCCGCGCACGGCTTCGAACTGGTGCCGTGGGGGGAGGAGGCGGATCTGTTGGTCGTCAACAGTTGCGCGGTCACGGCGACGGCGGTCCAGAAGGCGCGCCAGGCGGTGCGCCAGGCGCGTCGGCGCGCGCCCGAGGCATACGTGGTCTTCTGCGGCTGCGCGGCCTCGGAACTGACGGCGGCGGATGCGGCGCTGGCGGCGGAGATCGACCTGGCGCTGCCGAATCCGAAGCCGCCGTCGCTGGCGGCGCTGCTGCCTGCGGATTTGCGGCATGGCGGGGGCGCGGCCCTGCCAGGGCGCGCCTCGTCGCAGGCGGCGGGGTTTCGGCTGCCAGGGCGCGGCGTCTATCCCGAGCATACGCGGGCGAACCTCAAGGTGCAGGAAGGATGCGATTTCCACTGCACGTACTGCATCGTGCCGCAGGTGCGCGGCGCGGCGCGTTCGCGGGACTACGCGGACACGCTGCGGGAGGCGCGGGAACTGCTGGCGGCTGGCTATCGGGAACTGGTGCTGACGGGCGTCAACATCGCGACCTACCGCGATTCGGGGCGCGATCTGGCGGGGCTGCTGGCGGGGCTGCTGGAACTGCCAGGCGACTTTCGGCTGCGCCTCGGTTCGACCGAGCCAGGGCCAGTGCTGCCGAAGATCATCGACTTGATGCGCGCCGATCCGCGCCTCTGCCGCTTCCTGCATCTGCCGCTGCAGTACGGGGAGGACGGCATCCTCAGGCGGATGCACCGCCACTACACCTGCGCGCAGTATGCGGCGCTCGTGGAGCGCGCGGCGGCGGAGCTGCCTGGGGTGTGCCTCGGGACCGATGTCATGGTGGGCTTCCCCGGCGAGGACGACGCGGCGTTTGACGTCTGCCGCGCCTATCTGGAGCGGCTGCCGTTCGGGCTGATGCACGTCTTCTGCTACTCGCCGCGCCCTGAGACGCCTGCCGCGGGATGGCCGCGTCCAGAAGCGCGTGTGGCGCAGTCGCGGGAATCCGAGTTGCTGGCGCTGGCCGCGCGCAAGGCCGCCGCGTTTGCGGAGGCGCAGGTCGGCGCGCGGGTGCGCGTGCTTCTGGAGCAGGACGCGCCCGCGCCGCAGGGCTGGTCGGACAATTATCTCAAAGTGCGGCTGCCGAAAGGAAGCCGCGGCGTCGCCAACACCTTCCGCGACTGCCGAATCACCGCCGTGCTGGACGCGGGCGAACGGCTGGTCGCGGGGGAGCCGAACAAGGAGGAACCACGATGAAGCGTCAGGAGTTCACGGCATTTCTGGATGAACTGTTCCGCGAGGTCAAGGCCAACGACTACTCGAACAACGGGCTGCAGGCGGAGGGAAGGGACGAGGTGCGCAAAGTCGGCTTCGCGGTGGACGCATGCGTGCAGACCTTCGAGATGGCGCTGCAGGCGGGCTGCGACTTCCTCTTCTGCCACCACGGCATCAGCTGGGGCGGCGGCATCCAGCGCTTCACTGGCTACCAGGCGGCGCGGCTGCGGACGCTCCTCGCGAACGGCCTCTCGCTCTATGCGATGCATCTGCCGTTGGACGCGCATCCCGCAGTGGGCAACAACGCGCAGCTGGCGGAACTGGTCGGGATCCCAGTGGAGCATCGGCGCGCCTTCGGCTTCTACCAGGGGCAGTCCATCGGATTCGGCGGGGAACTGGCGACGCCCGTCTCCTGCGACGACCTGGCCGCGAAACTCGACGCGGCGCTCGGCGGGACCAGCCGCGTCTTCTGCTTCCGCGAAGACCGCATCCTGCGCAGCATCGGCATTGTCTCGGGAGGCGGCGCCTTCGCCATCGACGAAGGCGCCGCGGCTGGCTACGACGCGCTCCTGACGGGCGAAGTCTCCCATCAGCACTATCACTACATCCGCGAACAGGGCTTCTGCGTGATCGCCTCAGGACACTATGCGACCGAGACGACTGGCCCCAGGGCCGTGCAGCGCGCCGCGCAGGCGCGCTTCCCCGAACTCGAATGCATCTTCCTGGATGCGCCGACCGCGCTGTAGTTCGCCGACCGATGCCTCCTCCCGCCGCAAGAATGCGGCGGCACAGCACCACGGGGGATGGTATGGCGCAGGCGGCGCGAAAACAGCGGGGATGGCGCGCAGGCGGGGGAAATGGGCCGCGCAACCCCCGATCCCCCCATATCCGCGCAAGCATCGATTCCCGCTCGGCGTGTGCCGGCGGGCTTGCCCGCCGGGAAAGCACCAATCCCCCGCTCCATGGCCGCGAAAGCACCGATCTGCGCCCCGCATGTGCCAATTTCCGCCGCAAGAATGCGGCGGCACAGCACTGCGGGGGATGGTGTATGGCGCAGACGGCGCGCGAACAGCGGGGATGGCGCACAGGCGGGGGAAATGGGCCGCGCCACCCCCCGATCCCCCCATATCAGCGCGCGCCGCGCTGTTCCTGTGCGCGGCGCAGGGCGGACGGGGTGCTACGGGGCGATTTTGGTGATGGCGACGTCGCAGTGGGAGCGGCTGGTGCCTGGCTGGTAATAGATATACGCGTCGGAGGCGACGGCGGTGCTGTCAGGGAGGCTGCAGATATGGAAGTTGCCGAGGAGGCCGTCCTTGCCGTCGCGGGGTTTGCGCGGGAAGAGGTCTGCCTCGGTGGCGTGGACGAGGCAGGGGCCGCCGTCGGGGTTGACCTCGGCGAGGAGGATGGGGGCGCGGAAGCGCATGAGGTGTGAGTTGGTTCCGAGGTCGCGGGTGTAGGCGAGATAGAGGCGGTCGCCGACGACGGCCCAGTGCTGCTGGGTGGTGTCGGTCTTGACGGGGGTTCCGTCGTCGAAGACCCAGGGCTGGGGTTCGGGCCAGTGGAGGCCGTCGTCGGAGACGGCGACGTAGGCGCTGCCGTCCTCGGCGCGGATGGTCAGATAGTATTTGCCGTGGAACTGGACGAGTGATGGCTCGATGAAGCCGCGGCCGATGTCGTGGCGGAGGATGTTCCCCCAGGCGACGGGGCGGAGGGCGCCGTCTACGAAGCGCGCCTGCATGGTGCGGACGGCGAAGCGGGGGGACTGGTAGCCGTAGTGGTCGATGAGGTCGCCGAGGCGGAAATGGCAGGGGAAGAGCCAGTCGCCGTCGGGGGTGAAGGCGACCTGGGCGCAGGTGATGCGCCATTCGTGTCCCTCGGGGACTTCGGGGTCGCGAAGCATCTGGCGCGGGCCGAAGGCACTGGCGGCGATGTCATAGACGGTGTAGTAGGAGGCCTTGACGCGGCGGGCGGGTCTGGGCGCCTGCTTGTCCCAGGCGATGTTGCCGTGCGGGGTGTAGACGGTGTCGCAGCCGATGACGACGACGGACTTGCCGTCGGCGGAGAGGAAGGGGCGGACATCGGCGACTCCGAGCTGGAGGCCGTCGTTCAGGGGTTCGGAGTGGAGCGCGTCGATGGGTGCGGGTTCGCCCCAGGTGCGTCCGCCGTCGGGGCTCCAGGCGGCCTCGGGGGCGCCGTAGCAGTCGGATTCGAGGAAGCGCTGTCCCGTGAAGAGCCAGCGTCCGTCGGGGAGGGCGGCGACGGCGGGGTGGGAGAAGGCGCGGGTGGCCTTGACGACGGGAGGCACGGGCAGGGGGATGAACTTCGGCATGGCGGCTATTTGTCGGCGAAGGCCTTGGCGAGAAGACGCATGGAAGGTGCGGGGCGGAAGGAGTGGTCGGGGACGTCGACCTGGTACCAGTCTTCGTAGAGGGTCTTGAAATCGAGGCCGAATAGGGGGACCTTGGCTTTGCGGGGCGGGGTGTCGGCGAAGCGGGGGTAGCTGTTGATGGAGAGGTGGTCGGAAGCGCCTGCGGCGGCGTAGCTCTGGCGGACCTTCTCCAGATTTTCGTAGGCGCCGCCCTCGTTGATGGCGAGGTATTTGGGGGCCATGGCGGCGAGGAGGTCGGGGAAGGCGAACTGGCTCCAGTGCCCGGGGACCTGGTGCCAGTTGCCGCCGTCGTCGGGGGTCTCGAAGTCGGTGTGGGAGCAGAAGCGGCGTCGCTCGTCGCAGAGGAAATCGTTGAAGACGACGGCCTTGACGTCGTCGCGGAGGAGTCCGACGCACATGGCGGGTTCGGAGCCGAGGGAGTGGCCCATGACGGCGAGGCGGGAGGCGTCGACGCCAGGCATTTCCTTGAACCAGTCGAGGAATCGGAGTTTCTGGAAGACGGAGACGCCGAGGTAGGTGGTGCCGGCCTCGAGGTAGGCCTGCACGAGTTTGGTGCGCAGTTCCCAGTTGGTCTCCTTGCCGCCATCGCCGAGTTCGGCGAGTTCGGCGGTGCCGGGGTTGTCGAAGGCGACGGCGATGTAGCCCTGCTTCACGCAGTGCAGGGCCTGGGCATTGCGGTCGGTGAACTTGTAGTTGCGGCAGTTGGGGTTGTCGGGCATCGGTTCGCCCGCCAGCAGTTCCTTGGGGGAGGCGGAGCCAGGGCAGCACAGCACGCCTGGCGCGGGCGCGGCGAGGCCGTCGGGACGCAGCAGCAGCACCGGGACGGCGCTGTAGCGGTCCGGGTAGAACTCCCAGCGCTCGAGGTGGTAGCCGTCGCGCGGCTCGCTGGAGACCAGGGCGGGGGCGGGCTGCGGCTGCTCCTCGACGGGCATGCGGAGCAGTTCCGCCAGTTTTTCACGCACTTTCTGGCGCCACGCCTGGAAGACCGCGGGATCCTGGCAGGCCACGGGGTCGTAGGCGAGCGCGGGCTTCAGGTCGCGGAGGCGGGCGTACATCGCGCCGAGGCTGCCGATCCAGCGGCCATCCGGCCGCTTGCATTGAAAGTCATTCTTCCAGGTGAACATGGTGGTAAACGCCAGGCCGCAAGCGGCCTGGCACGGGGTGGGTGGTGTCGGCACGAGGGGCGCTTCAAGGGCGGGCTGGCGTTGCGGGGCGGGGCTAAGTCGCGGGCGGGTGCCTTCTTCCAGCCATGCAAACGACGGGGGGCTGCCGCCCCCCGCACCCCCTGCTCGACGCAGGGCTGCGCCCTGCGGCACGCCGAGCGGGGGCTTGACGGGGCAGCCGCCCCCCGCACCCCTGCCCGACGCGGGGCGCGATGGAATCGCGGGTGGCGTGGGGGCACGCGGTGGGCTATTTTGCGCCGAGTTCGTCGAGGAGCTGGTAGAGGGCCTTGCGGTTCTGGTGGACGGAGGCGTTGTCGTGGTTGAAGACGCTCATTCCTGTGGCGAATCCTGCGCGGATGGCGTCGAGGCGCTTGCGGAGGGCGGGGGGATTGCCGGCCTTCTCGATGAGCTGGTCGGCGAGGTGGTAGGCGGCGTAGTCCTCGATGCCGTCACGCATGGCGTGGGCGCGGCGGGAGGGGTATGCCTGGCAGTTCTCGCCGGGGTAGAAGAGGGCGCCCATGCCGTTGTTGTCGCCGTGGGTGGGGATCCAGAGGCTCCAGTCGATGGGCGACTTGCCCTTGAGGTGGTTGTTGCAGCGCCACATGTGGATGTCCCAGTAGAGGAAGCCGGTGATGTGGGGGAAGGTGATGGGTTCCCAGAAGAAGGCGCGGGAGTTGACGAGGGGCTGGTCGACGCGCTCGAAGTTGCCGTAGGGGTAGTATCCGCCGCCGCCGACGTAGGTCCAGAAGCGGGTGCCGTATTTCTTGTTGATGCGCACGTCCTCGCGCGGGAGGGCGTAGGCGTTGGAGGGGCAGAGGAAGTCGAGATGCTTGAAGATCTCGGGCATGGCCTCCGGGAAGCCGGCGGAGGTGAGGGAGAGGACGTCGGGGAGAAGGCGCTTGAAGTTGACGAGAGAGTCGTAGACCTGCCGGTTCAGATGGGCGCCGACCTCGTCGTAGCCGTAGGCGAAGATGGGGATCTTCTTGTCGCCGGCGGCTTTCTTGAAGGCCTGGTAGCGTTTCCGCATGGCCTCGGCGCCGTTTTCCATGTGGCGGTTGACGAGGCGGATGGCCTTGATGTCGGCATTGGCGGTGTCGAAGAGGACGGAGGCGCGGTTGCGGTCATCGCGAAGGGAGTCGAAGGCCAGGGATCCCTCCCGCTTGAACTCGGCGAAGGTCTTGGCGGGGTTGGTGTCGGGCTGGAGGAAGCGGACGGCCTTTCCGTCGGTGGCCTTGCCGTCGGCGAGGGTGAGTTTGACGGGCGCGCCCTTGCCGGGGATGATGGTGAAGAAGGTGTATCCGGAGCGGTTGGACCAGCCGCGCGTCTCGGAGTAGTGGATCTTCAGGTAGCGGTATTTGGCGGTGGACTGGGCGGGGGTGACGACGAGGTCGTGGTCCGAGAGGGGCTCCTTCGGGTCGCGCGGCTGCAGGGCGGCCTTGGCGGGGATGACGGTGAACTCCTTGCCGTCGGCGGAGCCGAGGAGCTGGATGTACTTGACCATGCCGGGCTCGGGATGGGCGAGGTAATGCAGGACGCTTCCGAGGTTGAAGAGCTGGACGCCGTTGGCCACGGCCCAGTCGAGGTCCTTCGCGATGGGGGTGAAGACGTAGAGGTCGAGGGGCTCCATCAGGCAGTCCAGGAGTTCGCGGGAGAGGTTGCGCCGCGCGAGGTCGGGATTCTCGGGATACCAGGTGTCGAAGGAACTCGGGCGCATGCCCGCCATGTTGGGGAGGGGGCGCTCCGGAATCGTGAAGGCGTGGACGTTGACGGCGAGGGGCAGGGTCGCCGACTTGCCGCCGCCCGCGACGGTGACGGTGTATTCATAGCGGCCGGGCCTGGCGTCGCGCGGGGCGCGGAGGAGGACCTGCACGGCGCAGTTGGCGTAGGCGCCCAGGTCCACGGGCTTCGTCAGCGGGATCAGGACGTCGGGCATGCTGCTGTCGCCGGCGTGCGAGAGCGGGATCTGCGGGGTGATGGTCTCGGTGACGGGGATGTATTCGGTGCGGTAGAGGCGGACGGCCGGTGCGCCGGGAGTCTTGGGCGTCACGGTGACGGCAAGTCCGGCGACGGGCTGGAAGGCGGTGGAGAGGACGAGCTGCGCGTCTTCGGCCTCGCCGCGGCCGAGTTCGAGGGTGCATTCCTTGGAGAGCATTCCGGTGGCGCCGGCTTTGCTGTAGATGTGCTCGAGCGGGTCGGCCCAGGCAATGCTGAAGAGGCCGCCGGCGTCGGCGCCCTCCTGGAAGGAGGCGTTGGCGACGCGGCGGGACTGGGCGACGAGGCGGTCGATCTTGCGGGCGGCGTCGAGAGTCTGGAAGACGGCGCCGTGGCCGCCGAGGTGGGAGAACCAGGTCTGGCGGAAGACGCCGGAGAAGTATCCGCCGTCCTCGGGGTATTCGCGGGCGGCCATCCAGATCAGTTGGGCGTAGCGGTCGCGGAGGATGGGGTCGGCGACGAGGACGCTGGCGAAGCCCTCGGCGCGGGCGTCGGCGGCCTTGGCGAGTTCCTTCAGGGAGGATTCGAGGAACTCGAAGTTCTTCTGCCAGCCGCGTTCGCCGTTGTGGGCGCCCCAGCGGACGCGCAGGTACTTGAGGTTGGCGGCGTAGAGTTTGCGGGCGCGGGCGAGTTCGCGCTGGGCCTCCTCGATCCAGCAGAGCTGGGAGGCGTCGTCGGCGATGTAGATCTGGCGGACCTTGAGGGCGGGGGTGCCGTTGGCGCGCAGCAGGGTCATGCCGGTGCCCTGGAGACCGCCCTCGACGAGGAGGACCTTGCCGTCCTGGCCGCGGAAGGCGACGCCTGTGCCGTGGGCGGCGCAGGTGAGTTTGTCGCCTGGGATGATGAGGCGGCGTTCAAGCTGGTCGGGCGTTTCGCCTGCGGAGATGCGCCAGGTGCCGTTGGCGTGGACGGCGGTGATGGTGTCGCCTTCGGGCCACTGCCAGGCGGCGGCCTTGGCGGCGGGGGCGAGTTCGACGATGTTCAGGCCGAGTGCGCCGTGGTCGAGGAGGCGCGCGAACTTCTCGTAGGAGAGCGGATTCGCCCACTTGAAGTGCTTGAAGGCGCCTGGCTGGATGGTGTAGCCCTTGAGGCCTGGGCCCTCGGGGGCCTTGGCGGGGACGAAGGTGCTTTTCGCGGCGTCGACGACGATGCATTCGAGGTCGACGGTGCCCTTTTGGAGACCGCCCAGAATCAGGAAGGGGCAGACGCTGCCGAGTTTCGCGGCGTTTTCCGGGAAGTCGGTGCGCTTGAGGTCGACCATGAGGCTGATGCTCTGGTCGGTGCCGGGGACGACATTGAGGGTGACGCTGGGTGATTCCTTGAAGAATGTGAGCCAGTTGCCCTTGGCGTCCTTCGCGCGGGCGGTCATGAGCATGGTCGCGTTCGGGCCGGCGTCCGCCGAAGACTTGAAGCGCGCGGTGATATGGAGGATTTGGTCGGGCTTGGCCTCGACCTGGCCGTAGGCCTGCAGGGAATAGGGCTTCGAGGCGTCCGGCAGGAAGCGCAGCGCGCCATGCGGATATTCCCCGCCTGGCTTGATGCGCTGGATGTCGCCCGCGTGTTCAGGGCGCTTCCAGGTGTTCCAGCCCCAGACCCGGATGGTCTTCGGGGCGGCGAAAAGGGCAGTCGACAGCAGCAGCAGCGAAAGAAGGGCGGGTTTCATAATAGCGGGCGGGCTTTAAAGGGGCTTGAAGCAGGGATTCAAGAGATTCAAGGGATTCAAGGGATGTGCAGGGGGCCAGGGATAAGCGAAAACCGCGCATAAGCGGGAGGGCCGGGCGTGAGCAAGGAATATTGAAGGCGGAACGACAATGCAGGTGCGCCCCGGCGGGCAAGGGCCGGCCGGGGCGCGAGGGGGGGGCTACTGCTGCTGTTTGATCAGGGCGACAGTGCAGTTGTTATAGGTGCCGCTCTGGGCGTCCTGCGGGATGTCGCCGCGCTTGCAGGCAAATACGTGCCCGTCGACAAAGAGCACGTTGCCGACGCCGTTGCCGTGGCGGGCAAGGGAGATGGCCCAGGGGGTGTCGCTGTTGTAGGAGCAGCAGCCGCCCATGTAGTTCGGTCGGCGGCCAATGCTGGGCGAGGAGGAGATTTCACCGGAGCCGATGGTTTCGGCGGCGGACTTGCCACCATCGGAGACGTAGGCCATGCGGGATGGAGCGGTAATCTTCCAGACGTTGTTTTCGTTGTAGACGGCCCAGGAGGCGCTGTCATTGTATTGTCCGAGGGTGATGTTCATGCCGTAGTCGGTCTCCTGGTTGCGCTCGACGACGGCGGGGCAGCGGGTTGGGTGGTTCTTGATGGCGCGGCCGAGGTTGGAGGCGCGCATGCCGCCCTTCATGGTCAAATAGCCGAAGTCGTAAAGGAGGAAACTCCAGAAGGTGTTGCCGTAGGTCTTGTAGCCCGTGATGACGTAGGGGATGGACTGCCCATTGTGGTCCTGGGTGTAGAGTTCCAGGCAGAGGCCGACCGTCTTGAGGTTGTTGGTGCAGGAGATGGCGCGGGCCTTCTGGCGGGCCTTGGAGAGCGCGGGCAGCAGCATCGAGGCGAGAATCGCGATGATCGCGATGACGACCAGCAGTTCAATCAGGGTGAAGGATCTCAGGGTTTTCATGCGAACCTCCTTGTATTGGGTTATGGGTATGGCAGGGGAAATCTTGGATTTGTCTTTATTATACAAGGGAAACGGCGTCGGCGCAATAGTTGGCAAAGACGAAAAATAGCATTATTGTAAGAAAGTGCGGTTTTTGGGATGGATGCCGTTTTCTACACGATTTGTCTAATTTGCGGGTATGCAAGGGCCATGTGCGGGAGAGTCAGATAGCATTTTCCCGTTCAGGGGAGCGGCAGGGAGGATAAGTGGATGAGGAAGCCAGTGTACCAGGTGTCGGGGGAGACGTTGCTGCGGTTCTGCGAGGGGAGTGGCTTTCCCGAACGGGTGCGTTTTTTCCACGAAACGCTGAAGCATACGGAGTGGCTCCACGGGGTTCCGCGGCTGCTGGTGCTGGTCGAGGGACGGGAGCAGATCAAATATGTGCGCGACGGGGAGGTGGTGCAGGAGTGGCTGGAGGCGCCAATGGCATACTTCTGCACCCGCACTTCATGGGTGCGGGGTGACGCACGGATTCCTGGCCCTCCACATAAAAGTCTTTCGTTTAGTTATTTCTGGAAATACATCAGGGGGATGTGCATAGACTCCGACGGCGTGCGCGAGCCGCCGACGGAGCGGGATGTCTACTACCACACGGGGGAGCCGCTGTCGGCGGGGGGGACGGCCCTGATCGCGGCGATGGAGGCGCTGCTGCAGGAGAGGCGTGCGTCGGAGGCGTCGGCGCTGTGCCGCGTGCTGTGGGATCTGACGCTGGATGCGCTGCGGAACAGCACGTCGGGGCCTGTGACAGGCGGGCATCGCCAGTGGGAACTCATCAACTCCTATCTGCGGGAGCACCGCGAGGAGGCTCCGACGCGTGAGGATGTGGCGCACGCCTTTTCCTATTCGCCAGGGTATGTCTCGGCGCTGTGCCGCAAATACACGGGGGATTCGTTCCAGGGGCTGCAGTTGCGCTATCGGCTGGAGCACGCGGAGCAACTGCTGCTGGACACTCGGATGGGGCTGGAGGAGATCGCGGAACGATCTGGGTTCTCCTGCGCCAACTATTTCATCCGCCAGTTCAAGCGCAAATACGGGATGACGCCGCACGTCTATCGGAACCAGACGCGGGAATAAAGGGGCGCCCGTCACTCGGGGCGGCGGAAGCGGTCGCGATGCTGGTCCCAGAAGTGCGGGCCCCAGGCGGAGGCGCGCTTCGGCGGCGTGGCGGGCTGGCGCGGCGCGGTTCGCGCACGCGGTTCGCGGCGGGAGGCCATGGAGCGAATGGCGAGGTCGGCGGTGGCGAAGGCGGCGTGGAGGTTGAAGCCGCCAGTGGGGCCGTCCACGTCGAGGACTTCGCCTGCGGCGTAGAGGCCTGGGATGCGCCTGGCCTGGAGGGTCTCGGGGTCGAACTCGTCGAGGGCGATGCCGCCGACGGTGACGATGGCCTCCTTGAGGGGGCGGACGGCGAGGCGGTCGAGGCGGAGGCGGTGGATGGTCTCCTCGGAGGCGTCGGGGAGGCGCGCGACGGCCTGGGCGAGGAGCATCGGGAGGCCGAGGGCGTTGAGGCGCGCGGCGAGGGAGGCGCCGCGCGCGGGGCGGCGGGCAGGGGCCTCCGGGATGAGGTCGAGGGTGATGGCGGTGACGGGCTGGTTCTGGCGGGCGGCGCGGCGGGTGAGGTCGAAGATGGCGCTGCCGCGCAGGATGCCGCGCTCGAACAGGAGGTTCCCGCGCGTTTTGCCGAGGTTCGGAGCGGCGGCGACGACATCGGGGATCTCCAGCGGCGCGGCGCCAGTCTCGGCGAACGGGGAGCCTTCGGGCAGTTCGAGGCCCGCGAGGCCAGGGCGCGGCGGGACGGTCGCGAGGCCGAGATCCTCGGCGAAGCGGAAACCGTCGCCGACGGAGCCAGTCTTGGGGTAGGAGCAGCCGCCGACGCAGAGCAGCACGCGCGGCGCGCGCAGTTCCAGCGCGCGGCATTCCAGCGTGAAGCCGTCACGCTCGCGCCGAACCGCCTCCGCAGGGCAGTTGAACAGGATGGGGAACTCGCGGTCGCGCAGGCGGTCGAGGAAGGCGTGCAGGACATCGTCGCCGCGCTGGCTGGCGGGATAGAGGCGGTCGCCGAAGAAGCGGGTGGGGAGGCCCAGGTCGTCGAAGCGGCGGCGCAGCGCGGGGACGGGGAGCCGCTGGAGGGCGGGGCTTAGGAAGGACGCGACGGGCTCGCCGTAGGCCTCCAGCAGTTCCTCGGGGGTGCCCGCGTGGGCGAGGTTGCAGCGGTTGTTGCCGCACATCAGCAGTTTCAGCCCTGGGCGGTGGCGGCGCTCGACGAGCACGCCGCGCAGCCCTGCGTCCGCCGCCGCGCAGGCGGCATAGAGGCCGGCCGCGCCGGCGCCGAGGATGATGAGGTCGGGGGACATGGGGGGACCGTGGGCGTTTTACTATAGCGCGGCGACTTTCGGCATCAGAGCCTTGATGAAGTCGAATCGGCCATGCGCCCCGGTTCGTTCTGCATATTTGATGCAATCCAGTTCATAACGGGACTGGAGATTGACCCAGAATTGGGCCTCGGTCCCCAAAAAACGGCCTAACCGGATGGCGGTGTCCGCCGTGATGGGGCGGGTGCCTCGCACAATCTCACGGATCCGCTGGGGGGGAAGCCCGATTTCCTTCGCCAGGCGACTCTGTGAAATCCGAAGCGGCTTCAGAAATTCCATGCTGAGAATTTTCCCAGGATGGACAGGGGCCAGATAGGTTGTTTGCTTCTCGGTCATGTCTTCCACCGTGTCGTCAATGGTAGTCTTCAATGCGGACGTCTTCAGCGCCATCGTTCCAAGAGAAGGTGATGCGCCATTGCCTGTTGATTCGGATGCTGAAGACGCCTTCCCGGCCATGCAGTGCTTCCAGATGGTTTCCGGGCGGGGTGCGCAAGTCATTGGGAGAAGTGGCGGCGTCGAGCATCAGGAGTTTCCGCTGCGCCGCCGATTGGATGGTTGGCGGGAGCCGGGAGGAGCGACGGCCATCGAAGATCGCTTCCGCCTCGCTGTCTTTGAAACTGCGAATCATGGCGAAGACGGTTGCCTGTTATTGCCGGAATCGTAATATAATGCCCCATGCACAGAAAAGGCGGCCGACGCGTGGGCGCCGGCCGCCTTAGGGTGAACAAGCGGATGGCTTACTCGACGGTGATGGCCTCGGAGGGGCACTCGCCCGCGCAGGCG
>JAEEGL012014678.1_pt1 | contig 26612 bp, 28 predicted proteins | sample 9134231 | NCBI WGS metagenome assembly JAEEGL01 (sample SAMN16246548, study PRJNA631951) | gut metagenome | biome: gut microbiome; feature: rumen; material: fiber-attached | host: Bos | place: Iran: Karaj | collected 2018-10 | reverse complement strand
TGCCAAACTGTCTCAATGTCGCGTCCCTTCGGGACGCTAGAAGTGAGTTTATTCTGTCACCGCACTGCGCTACGCTTGTACGGTGTTATTGAGATTCAGCCTCTTCGAGGCTGTAAAAAATCAGTCTTATATTAAACTAGAACCAATGAAAATAAAAAGTTCAATCATTTGTTGTCTGCTGTTGCTGCCCATGATAGGGTGGGGGCAGAGCGAGGTGACGCGGAGGGTGAGTGCGTCGGAGATGGGGTATAAGGGCAGGGTGAAGATGGTGCAGAGTACGGAGTTCTGCAGGGATTCGGCACACAGATACTTTATCACGACGGCTGAGGCGTATAACGAAGCGGGACTGCGGACGGATATGTCCACCGTCGAAGATATTTATCAGACCAGCTATCACTATGAGTATGACGGCACCGGGCAATTGGTCTATTATATAGCGACCTTTGCCGAGGATGGTAAGGACAGTATTGTGTTTCACTACGGGAAGGACGGCTGTATATCAGGGTATGAAGAATACTTTCTCAGTTACGACCCGACCGAAGGAAATAGCGTGACAACCTTCCTCGTTGCCTGCGACGACCAGTGCCGTCCCTTGATGGCAGCCTCGGTGTGGGAGGACACCACATGGTATGAGTACGACACACAAGGCAGGCTGTTGAAGAAGACACAGTCGTGGCAACCCGACAAGGCACAAACCTACGATTACAACAGGCATGGACGGCTGGCACGAGTGCGCACAGGCGACGAGCATTACGAGGACACCCACTATCGCTACGATGTAAACCATGACACCATCGAGGTGTGGCACACCAACTGGGAACACTGGGAGGGCGAGACGGGCGGACATGAGATTGGTAAGCACAAATACTATACTTACACCGCCTACGACGACCACGGCAACTGGACCAAAGCTACTGTCACAGTTGGGAAGGCCCCTTGGAAGTATATCTATTATGTTGTTAGGACGTTTGAATATTATGAGTAGTTTTTTTACATACCCAGACACTCCGTGCCGTTCCTTCCAAGAGGAGTGGCGTTACGCATAATGTTGGATGCTATGTTATTATTGTAAATATATCATGGCTGTTGAAAAAAATATCTCGGTGTTACGATTTTTATTTGTAACTTTGTAACATGGAAACTATGCCTAAAAATAATGTAAGACGTAGGGATAGAATGTCTTACGAACAGGCTTTTAATCTCAACGGTGGCAATAAGCCGCCGCAGGCTGTGGAATTGGAGGAGTCGGTGCTGGGTGCTCTGATGCTTGACCCCAACGCGCTGAACACAGCTATTGAATTGCTGCACGAGGAGTATTTCTACAAGCCCGAGCACCAAGTCATCTTTCGTGCCATCCACAAGTTGTTTGAACAGAACCAGCCCGTCGACATGTTGACCGTCACCAACCAGCTACGCCAGACTGGCGAGCTGGAGGCGGCAGGCGGAGCCTACCATATTACGGAGCTGACCAGCCATGTGGTGAGTGCCGCACATATAGAGTATTACTCGCGTGTGCTGAGTGAGAAGTATATAGGCCGTGAACTGATACGCATCTCGACCGAGACCATCACCAACGCCTACGACGAGACGACCGACGTGGTGGACCTGCTGGATAAGACCGAGGGGCGGCTGATGGACATCAACGACAAGAATTTCAAGACAGACTTTCACCCCATAGGCGACCTGGTGTTTGCCGCCACCGAGCAGATTAACGAGGCATCGGAAAATAAGGACGGTCTGGCAGGTGTGCCTAGCGGATTTCTGGAGTTGGACCGCATCACGGCGGGGTTCCATCCCGGCACGCTGATTATTCTTGCCGCCCGTCCTGCTATGGGTAAGACAGCCTTTGCGCTGACCATGGCCCGCAACATGGCCATAGACTTTAAGAAGCCGGTGGCGTTCTTCTCGTTGGAGATGACGGGTGTCGAATTGGCCATGCGTCTGATATCGGGCGAAGCCCAGATACCGGGCGACAAGCTGAAGAAAGGCGAGCTGCAGGGCTGGGAGCGGCAGCAGTTGGAGACGCGTACACAGGCCTTGAACGATGCCAAGATATTTATCGACGACACGCCGCAGCTGACCATCTATGAGTTGCGAGCCAAATGCCGCCGACTGAAGCAGCACCACGACATACAGATGGTGTTTATCGACTACCTTCAGCTGATGTCGGCAGGCACCGACGCGATGAGCCGCAACGGCAACCGCGAACAGGAGATTAGCACCATCAGCCGCCAGTTGAAGGCCTTGTCGAAGGAGCTGGGCATCCCGGTGCTGGCCATGTCGCAGCTGAGTCGTGCCGTGGAGACGCGTGGCGGCACCAAGAAACCCATGTTGAGCGACCTGCGTGAGTCGGGAGCTATCGAGCAGGATGCCGACTTGGTGATGTTCATCTACCGCCCCGAATACTACGGCATTGAAGACGACAACGGCCCCACTGCCGGCATGGCGGATATCATCATCGCCAAGCACCGTAGCGGAAGCGTGGGGGAGGTGCGCCTGCGCTTCGTTGGCAAATATGCACGCTTTGAGAACAAGGACTTCGTGACCAGCGAGCAGATGCTCAACAGCACCATGCCCCAGAACGTGGGGTTCGACCAAGGCGGGGCACCCACGATATTAGTAGACTCGAAAATAAACCGTTCCGACAACTTCCCCTCGCCAGACTTGCCGTCGGACGAGGAGGTACCCTATTAGAATTAGAAACTAAAAATAATATTGACAAATGGAAAACATTGAGAATCTGACCAAACAAGACCTCTTAAAAGAGACCATCAAACACATCGACATTAAGAAATACGACTCGACCGAGCTGATTGATGCCATGCGTTGCATGTCGTTCACCAGCCGCGACACTGCCCGTGCCGCCGACATCCTGACCATGATGTGCAAGGAAAAGGACTGCACCAACATACTGACCATTGCCGGTTCGACTAGCGCGGCAGGCTGTATGCAGGTGTATGTGGACATGGTGCGCAACAAGATGATTGACGCGGTGGTTGCCACCGGCGCATCCATCATCGACATGGACCTGTTCGAAGCACTGGGGTTCAAGCACTATGTGGGTACCAAAGAGAATGTCATCCCCGACACCAAGCTGCGCGAGCTGTATATCGACCGCATCTATGATACCTTCATCGACGAGGAGGAGCTGCAGGCTTGCGATAACGCCACCTACGAACTCGCCAACATGCTTGAGGCCCGTCCCTACAGCAGCCGCGAATTTATCTACGAGTTGGGCAAATGGCTGCACAATGGCCGTGGCGTGAAGAAGGACAGCCTGATACAGACCTGCTACGAGTGCGGTGTGCCCATTTTCTGCCCCGCCTTTAGCGACAGCAGCGCCGGCTTCGGCATTGGCAAGCACCAGTGGGAGCGCGCCCAAAAGGGTGAGAAGTACCTGAGCATCGACTCGGTGTGCGACTTCGTGGAGCTGACCAAAATCAAGATGAACTGCCCCGAGAGCGGCCTGTTCATGGTGGGCGGCGGCACGCCTAAGAACTTTGCGCAGGACACAGTGGTGTGCGCTGAGATTCTTGGTTACGAGGTGCCTATGCACAAGTACGCCATCCAGATTACGGTTGCCGACGTGCGCGACGGCGCCTGCTCCAGCTCCACACTGCTGGAGGCTGGCAGCTGGGGCAAGGTGAGCGAGGAACTGCAGCAGATGGTCTATGCCGAAGGCACCACTGTCATTCCCGCCATCGTCTCCTACGCCTACCACAACGGCTGTTGGAAAGAACGCGAGTATAAGAACTGGCAGAAACTGTTTGAAAAATAGAATTCATAAGGTCGCCAAGGACAACCCTGTCTTTGGCGACCTTTTAATAATTGCCACAGCAACAAACCCTAGAAAACATCAATATGGAAGAGAAAATCCGCAAGCAGCTGCGCGAGCTGCTAAAGCAAGAGGTGGTGCTGGCGACGGGCTGTACCGAGCCGGGGGCCGTAGCCCTCTGTGTGACTAAGGCATGTGAACTGCTGGGTCGCGAACCCGAGCGTGTCGAACTGAGCCTCAGCAAGAATGTGTTCAAAAACGCCATGGGTGTGGGCATCCCCGGCACCGGCATGATAGGGCTTCCGATAGCTGTGGCAGTGGCCGTGGTGGCAGGCGAGTCACGTCGCCAACTGGAGGTGCTGACTGTGCCGGCCGAGCGTGTCGAAGAGGCTAAGAAATGGCTTGCCAACAATGCCGGATGCATCAATATCGGTGTCAAGGAGAATTGCGACAAGCTCTATATCGAATGCACCTGCACCTCGGGCAACAACACCGCCACGGCAATAATCAGTCGCAGGCATACAAACTTCACCTATCTGGCACACAATGGCGAGGTGCTGCAAAACAATACCATCACCGCCCCGCTGGAGAGTCATATCAACCCCTCGGCCGCCGACGGATTGAATCTGACCGCCCGACTGGTGTACGACTATGCCACCACGACCCCCATTGAGGAGCTGGAGTTCATCCGCGATACGGTGAAGTACAATGATGCTGCCGCCACCGAAGGTTTGAAAGGCTACGGCTTGCACACAGGCAAGATATTGATGGAGAATGCGGCTGGCGACATTGTGCACACCGTTGTGGCACGCACCGTAGCGGCATCGGATGCCCGAATGGACGGCTGCACGCTGCCCGTCTACAGCAACAGCGGCAGCGGCAATCAGGGCATTGCCTGCACCCTGCCCGTCTACAACTACGGCAAGGCGAAAGGCTGCGACGACGAGTCCATCACGCGTGCGTTGGTGCTGAACCACCTGATGTCAATCTATATCAAGCGCGGCATCGGCCGTCTGAGCGCACTTTGCGGGCTGGTGAACGCCAGCATCGGCGTGACCTGCGGCATTGTCTACCTCCACGGTGGCAGTTTCGACCAAATGTGTTTTGCCATCAAAAATATGATTAACACCATTGCCGGCATGGTGTGCGACGGTGCCAAGCCCAGCTGCGCGTTGAAGATGAGCACGGGACTCTACAGCGCCTTCGTCAGTGCCGAACTGGCCTACCACGACTGCGTGGTGGATGCCACCGACGGACTGAGCGAGAGCGACGTAGACTGCTCCATCCGCAATCTGGGCCGCCTCGGCTGCGATGGCATGGACCAAGTCGACGACATGGTGCTAGACATTATGACTCATAAACAATAAATAGTAAAAAGTGACGTTATTGGGGGAGAAGTTGTGGCACACTGCATGGCTTAAACCGGCAGTTGTTAATAACTTTCTCCAAAACAATTGTGCTACGTGAAAAATAATAGGTAATTTTGCATTCTAAAATTAATTAGTAATAACATGGAAACTAGAAAAGAAGAATTGTATTCGCAGGCTATTCCTGCAGGTAAGCGTCGTTATTTTTTTGATGTGAAGGAAACCCGTGGTGGTGACAAGTTTATTACCATTACCGAAAGCCGTCGCCTTTTTGACAACAACACTGGCGAATTTTACTACGATAAAAACAAGATTTTCCTTTATAAAGAAGATTTCGAGAAGTTCCAGAAGGGTCTGGCCAACGCTTTCTCATTCATCGAGACCGGCATTGAGCCCGAGCCTGTCGTCGTGGAGAACGATTATGAGTACGACGGCGAGCGTCGCGACTATCCCAAGACCGATTTGGAAGACATTGACTTCAAGTTCTAAACGCATTCTGTCATGGGAAAGATAATCTCTGTCGCCAATCAGAAGGGCGGGGTGGGGAAGACCACCACCGCCGTGAACCTCAGCGCTGCGCTGGCGGTGATGGAGTACAAGGTCCTCCTTGTTGATGCCGACCCGCAGGCCAACGCCACGTCGGGCCTCGGCATCAATCCCGACGAGTTGGAGAAGAGCGCGTACGAGTGCTTCATGGGCCATGCCGACATCCACGACTGTCTCATTGTCACCGACGCGCCCAACCTCACCCTGCTCCCCACCCGCATCGACTTGGTGGGGGCCGAGGTGGAACTCGTCAACGAGAAGAACCGCGAGTATTTCATTTCCCGTGCCCTGGAGCCTGTGCGCGACGACTACGACTTCATCATCATCGACTGCAGCCCCTCGCTGGGTCTTATCACCGTCAACGCCCTCTCGGCAAGCGACTCGGTCATCATCCCCATCCAGAGCGAATATTTCGCTCTCGAGGGACTTGGCAAGCTCCTTAATACTGTGCGTATTGTGCAGACTCGCCTCAACCCCAAGTTGAACATCGAAGGTCTGCTCATCACCATGTACGACTCGCGTCTCCGCTTGGCTCGTCAGGTGGTCGAGGACGTGCGCTCGCACTTCAAACGGTTGGTTTTCGATACCCTCATCTATCGCAACACCAAGCTCGCCGAGGCTCCCAGCTACGGCAAGTCTGTCATCATGTACGATGCCACCTGCGCAGGCGCGGTCAACTATCTCAACCTTGCCACCGAATTGCTCCGACGCAACAAGATGAAGCCTCTCGGCACACAAGATAACTAATTTATACAGAACACACAAACAATGGCAAGTAAGAAACCTCCTATACCAGGTCGCGGACTGGATGCCATTCTGGGTAGCATCGACATCGACACACTCAATGGTAGCGAGTCCGATGTCACTGCCGCCATCAGCATGGTGCCCATCAGCGACATCGAGGCGAACCCTTTCCAACCCCGTAAAGAATTTGACGACACCGCGTTGCAGGAACTCTCGCAGTCCATCCGCGAACAGGGTGTCATCACACCCATCACCGTCCGCCGTATGCCCGACGGCAAATACCAGCTCATCGCTGGCGAACGCCGTCTGCGTGCCTCACAGCTGGCAGGCCTCACCGAGCTGCCCGCCTACATCCGTGTCGCTACCGACGGGCAGATGATGGAAATGGCCCTCGTTGAGAACATCCAGCGCGAGAACCTCAACGCCATGGAGATAGCCCTGTCCTACAACGCCCTCATAGAAGAGTGCCAGCTCACCCACGAGCAGCTCAGCCAGCGCGTAGGCAAGGATCGCTCCACCATCACCAACTACCTCCGCCTGCTCAACCTCCCCGCCGAGACCCAGCTGGCTCTCAGCTCAGGGCAGATAAGCATGGCACACGCGCGCGCGCTTATCAATGTGGAAGACCCCGAGCGTCACCTCGCCATCCTCCACGAAATCGTCAACCGTCACCTCTCCGTGCATCAGACCGAGCAGCTGGTCAAGACCTCCAAGACTCCCTCGCATCCCCGCGTGGCTGCCAAGGAGGAACTGCCTGCCGGCCACAGTGCCACCCTCTCGCAGATGCGCGAGAAACTGCGCTCCGATGTCGAGATTAAGCGTTCGCGCCGTGGCAAGGGCACGATGACCATCCATTTCAACAACGACGAAGACTTCGACCGAATAGTCCGCCTGCTCAACATCTAGAACACCATCTCACCCACAGCCTGCCGTGCAACGAGGTCTGCTCATATCAATACTACTGCTTGTGGCAACCGTCTCGGTTCAAGGCCAAGAGGTGGTCGATGTTCGTCCCTCTGTCGTAACGGCAGTCACACCCACCAAGGAGCACAACCCCACCAAGGCTTTGCTCCTTTCCATCATTCCAGGTGCCGGGCAGATATACAACGGGCAGGCTTGGAAGGTGCCCATCTTCTGGGGTGCACTAGGTGCCATGGGCTATCTGGTCTACACCAACTACTCCGAGATGATGATGTTCAAAAACGAATATCTTCGCATCGGCTACGACGGCCGTTCCACATTGGAAGGCTATTCGGGCTACCCTGGCAGCAGTATATATAATATGTACCAGTCCAGCAACAAAAACTTCCAACGCTACATCCTAATCACCCTGGCAGTCTACGGCTTCAACCTCTTGGATGCCTACGTCTTCGGGCATCTCTACGACTTTCAGGTCAGCGACGACCTCTCTCTCAATCTCTCTCCCTCGTTCACTTCAATCCCCACTTCCGACTATGCCGTGGCCCCTTCGTTAAGTATTTCACTCCATTTTTAGCCAACTAAGTAAAACACATTTTTGATTTTTAATTTTTAATTTTTAACTCTCAATGAACCCATTCCTAATGATTCAAGCCGACATGGCTGAAGCCCAAACTACTGTCGACAGCCTCGCTGCCGCATCAGCCCCCGTGGAACGCATCTCCCTCTGGCAGATGGCAATGAATGGCGGTTGGATTATGCTCGTACTGGCATTGCTTTTGGCTCTTGCCATATACATCGCCGTCGAACGCTACCTCGCCCTCCGTCAGGCCGTCAAGGTCGAGGACGACGACCTCTTCATGAACAACATCCGTGGCTACATCCACAAAGGCGATGTCGATGGTGCCCGCGCCCTCTCCAAGCAGACCAACTCGCCTCTCGCCCGCATGGTCGACAAGGGCCTATCACGTCTGGGCCGTCCGCTCTCCGACATCCAGGCTGCCATCGAGAACGAAGGCAAACTCGAGGTGGCACGTCTCGAAAAACGTGTCTCTCTCGTCGCCACCGTCGCCTCCCTCGGCCCCATGATTGGTTTCCTCGGCACCGTCACCGGCATGGTCACCTGCTTCCAAGACATGGCATTCGCTGGCAACAACATCGAAATCAACACCCTCGCCACCGGTATGTACCAAGCCATGGTCACCACCATCGGCGGTCTTATCGTCGGCATCATCTGCTACTTCCTCTACAACGTTCTGGTCACCCGCATCAACAAGGTCGTCCTCGACATCGAAGTGCGCGCCACCGAGTTTATGGACCTCCTCCACGAACCCGCCTAATAACCTTCAATACAGGTAAGTCATGATTGAAACAAGAAACAAACTGACCATCGAGAACAACAACTCCACCATGTCGGACTTGGTGTTCCTCCTCTTGGTCTTCTTCATGATGACCTCCACGCTCATCAGCCCCAACGCCGTCAAGCTGCTCCTCCCCGAGAGCGGCAGCAAGACCATGGCCAAGCAGAACGTGACAGTCTACATCGACGAAAACCATCAGTTCCAAGTTGGCGACACCCCCACCGATGCCGAAGGGCTCCAGCAGCTCATCGCCTCGGGCATCGAGCCCAACATCAACGATGCCTGCGTAGTGCTCCGCTCCGACAAGACCGTCCCGGTGCAGTATGTCGTCAACGTCATCGATGCCGTCAACGCCATCAACGACCAGACCGGCTCCAAGCATAAGGTCATCCTTGCCACTTCACCCAAAAAGTAACTCTGGCACAACACCTAAAACCAAACACCCATGAACCAAGAAGAGAAAAACAAACTCACCTCGGGAGCCATCACCGCAGTAGTGCTGGGCCTGATAGTGGTCGTCTGCCTCGCCTTCGGCTACGACCCGCCAGACCCGCCCATCCCCGAAGAGGGCGTAGAGGTCAACCTGGGCAACAGCGACAACGGATTCGGCGACAACCCCATGCCCACCGCCTCCGAGGCATCCAGTGCCCCGCGCCCTGCCTCTGCCACCGAGCAAGTCTCCACCCAGCGCACCGAGGCCACCACGCCCATACCCACCTCCGAAACTCCCTCCACTGCCAAGACCGACAACTCCACGCCTACCACCACCAAGCCCGAACCGCCCAAAGAGCCTGAAATCAACAAGAACGCCCTCTTCAACGGCAGCCGTTCCAAAAACAACAACAAGCAGGGCGGCAGCGAGGGCAAGACCTACGGCTCAGGCAATCAGGGCAAAGAAGGCGGCGACCCCAACAGCAACCGCTACGACGGCACCCCCGGCAATGGAGGCACAGGCTTCAGCCTTACAGGCCGCAGTGCACGCGCACTCCCTTCGCCCAACACCAACACCCAGAAACAAGGCAAGGTGGTAGTCAAAATATGGGTCGACCGCCAAGGCAACGTCACCCAGACCAGTGCCCCCGAAAAAGGCTCCACCCTCACTGACGGAGCCATCGTCAACCAGGCCAAGTCGGCAGCCATGCGGGCCAAATTCAGTCCCAAGGACGACGCCCCCGAAGTGCAGACAGGCACCATCACCTACGTCTTCCGCAACAACTAAACCGCTATGGACGAACCCATCCGCATCGACAAATACCTCTGGGCCGTGCGCCTTTACAAAACCCGCAGTCTCGCCACCGACGCCTGTCGGTGCGGTCACGTCCGCATGAACGGGCAACCCGTCAAGGCCTCGCACGAAATCAAAGTGGGCGAAGTCTACGAAATCTCCATCGAGCAGCTCCACCGCGTCATCGAAGTCCGCCAACTGTTGGGCAACAGGGTAGGGGCCAAGCTCGTCGAAAACTACCTCATCGACCGCACCCCGCAGGAAGAATACGAACGCATACAGCTCATCCGACAATACGCCTTCGAAAAACGCGACCGCGGAGCAGGCCGTCCCACCAAGCGCGAACGCCGCGACATCGAGGAATTCAAATACAAATAACCCTATCCCCTCTATCATATCTATAAAAACTATTAAATCTGCCCCATCCTAGAAAAAAACATTCCCTCTCCCTGCAATAAAAATACAAAAACCACTACATAATAACAGATTCGACCATGAACGAAGAAGAGGTCATACGCGACATCTTGGCTGGCAATGTCAACCGCTACGAAGAGATTGTGAAGGAATATCAAACCATCGTCGCCAACCTCTGCTTTAAGATAGGAGGGTCGGGAATCGACATTGCCGAGATGACGCAGCAGGTCTTCGTCGAACTCTATATGGCGCTACCCCGCTTCCAGTTCAAGTCGAAACTGAGTACCTTCATCTACCGACTCACCGTCAATGTCGTCTGCAAGGAAATCAAACGCCTCAGCCGCTGGGTGACACCCACCGAGGACATCGTCCCGCCCGAAGTGCCCTCCACCGACTACAACGCCGAGCAGCAAATCATCCGTCAGGAACAAGCCCGCCAGCTCCACCAAGCCCTCGGCCGCCTGCATCCCGAACAGCGCACCGCACTGGTACTCTACACCTTCAACGACTTCTCCTACAACGACATTGCCGATGTCATGCAATGCACCACTGCCAAAGTCGAGGCACTCATATTCCGTGCCCGCAAAAACCTCAAAAAAATGCTCTCATAAAGATTAATAAGTAAATTGCAGCAATAATTATCAATTTTCAACTTTCAATTCGTAATGACCGACACCGACATACTCCAGCAGCTGCGCGACATGCGCTACCCCGCCACCATCGACGTGGTCGCCCCCGTCATGGAACAGGTGCGCAACAAGCCGCTGCTAACCTCACAACACACAGCCCCACACCGCCTCAAGCGTATCACCTCCGCCGTGGCGGCATGCCTTGCCCTCGCCATCGGCATCAATGTCGCGCTCCTCTTCACCCGCGACTACGACGAAGGCCAAATCAGCAACATGATAGCCGAAGTCTACAACTACCAGGCCGACTACGCCGACATGACCGAGGCAAGTTTCGGCCTCGGCGTCATCGAAAGCCTCTACTAGAATTGAAAATCGAAAAGTAAAAAATGGCTGCTGCGACAAATAATTTTCAACTTTCAATTTTCAATTAACAATAACCCTTAAACGGTAAAAACCTATATCCACAATATGAAAAAGACTGCCACCCTAATCCTCGCCCTCGCCCTCGGCATCACCGCCATGGGACAGCATAAAAACGAGCACTCTCGTCACCACAAAGAGCCCCCCAAGATTGAAGAGATGGTCAACGACCTCTCCGCCATTCAAAAGAAACGGCTCAACACCGTCATGGAAAACAGCCGCAAAGAGGTCGACCGCCTCCAAGCCGAGCTCGACAAGGTGCGCAAGCAGATTCATGCCCTCTCCCAAAAAGACGGCGACAACTCCGACCAACTCTTCCCCCTCTACGACCGCGAGGCCGCCCTCCGTGCCGACATAGCCAAAGAGATGTACCGCACCCGCCTGCTGATTGACGAGATACTCACCAAAGAGCAGCTCGCCGAGATGCGTGCCCGCCTTGAGAAAGACTGCAAGAAAGGCAAGTCGCGCGATGCCTCCGTCGCCCCCGTCAAGCCCGACGACCGCACCACAGCCCCCTCCGACAAGCCCCGCCGCGCCCCCCGCAAATAACCTCCGGGCACTTCGTGCCCTTTACCTTTTCCCTATAGTTTCTATACACTTATTGTATCGTTTTCCGCTCTTAGAGCGGAAAACTACTATATTTTTAGATGTAATATAGTGAAAATCAGTGGGGCAAAGCAGACTTATTGAGGTGGAGCTATGGCAATCGGGATTTTCTGGTGCAACAAAAAAAATCAATCTTATGCAATGTCTGACTGATTATTCAACAGCATCGAAGATGCTGAATCTTAATAACCCCATACAAGAAACCGTTAGGTTTCGCAGTGTGGGGTCAGGGATAACCTTACTACTCAGCGTCCCAAAGGGACGCGACATTTGTGAATGAGGAAAAAATCAGTCATATGTTATATTAGAGCGAAGAGTATTTCTTGATACAAACATCCTGATGGATGCTGTAGAACATCGTGAGCATGGGGCAGAGGCCAACGCCTTGCTGGATATGAGCCGATGCTCCCTAAGACATGCGCAACAACGATGACGTTTGCTACGATGTCCTATTTGCTGCGTCATAACAAAAAAGAGGAGATTTTCCAGATTATCAAGAATCTTACAGATGCTTTGGACGTAATTCCCGTTAATACGGATGCATTTAATGTTGCAATAGGATATGGACCTGTAGAAGACTTCGAAGATTTGCTTCAATATCAAAGTGCAGTGACTGCAGGATGCGATATTATTATAACGAATAACAAACGCGACTTCGCTGAATTCTGCCAACTGCCGCTGATGACTGCGGAAGAATATCTTTTGCAGTTTGATGTATGATTTGACAAACAGTCTGAATACAACAAAACCGCCCCCGTTGCGAGGGCGGTTTTTGTTGTCATGCGGACTGTGGAATTCTATTTCTTCCCTTGAACGGTTACGCTCATCGATGACACGAGCTGTGCCTGTCCGAAGGCAAGTAAGTCTGTGCCACGCGAAACGGTCTCGTCCAAAGCCTCGGAATAGCTCATGCTGCTGTTATTGCTTCCAATCAAGGCTGCCCCGTTGGCAGAAGCACTGCTTCTAGAGTTGCCACAGGTAGTGACGCTCTCCGCAGAGAGGGAATGTCTGATGGTGTAGGACGCTTTGTCAGGATAGCTGTCCTTCTTGGTGTAAGAAATGACCATCGTCACCTTGCCAGTCTCACCTTTGTAGGAGATGTCCTTCTCATACTTCAACTGGTTGCCACCGACGTTGACAAAGTCTGTTCGCTCAAGAGCCTGTTGCGACTTTTCCCCATTGACGGTTAGAACCATCATCGGAGTCAGCCCGTCCAGCAGGTCTTCGGACACGGTGTAAGTCACCTTCAACGAGGTCTCATACATTTTGGTATCCTCTTCAGGCACACAAGCCGAGAACCCAACCAATGCCAACATAGCCATTAGCACAGACACTTTTATTGAATGATTATTTTTCATAACCATGTTCAATTAATTGTTATCGCACACAGGGCGCACGGAGTAACAACAGTTTTTGTAATAACCCCTCCATGAGTGAAATTCGTTTCTTGTAAAACTAATGCAGTGTGCATGAGACGTATTGTAGACCGTGGTTGTCCAGTAGTATCCTTGACTGCCCACATTTACTAATGTGCCCCCTTCAGTATAATAACCTGCAGCAGGCAGGAACACTGCTCCAGCCTCCTCCATTTTAGTCCACTGAGGGAGAGAATAATTGTTGTTATCCCATCCAGAATTACTTGTGCTATTAATACCCGTGGGTGGGGTTACAACACTGGGGTGGACGTAGTTGTCAGGGAAAAGTATCACACCATAGACTCCATTTACGTTACTCTTGGCATAGCGGGCATTAGCCGTGCTGAGATTGGTGGTATTGGCACGTGTATTAAAGAGGTACAGATATTCAGCAGCTGTGAGTGTGCGCCAATGATGTATAGCATTACCACCGTTGCTGATGGCGTTATGCCAGGCCCAATCGGCTTCAACATAAGAATCGGTAAGTCCTCCGCCAACGATATGGTCTAAGTAGTATCCTCCACAGTCGTACGGCATGTAGTGGTTCCTACCACTATTCCAGCCACTGGTACCCCAGCTAAAGAGATCAATCCAACCATTGTATGTTGCTCCTCTAAGGTTATTATTACATTTTATACCACCTTCATAAATATTTCCTATGGTTGCATCACCCACAATGTCAAATTGATTTTCGGCAAAACGCCACGTGTTGGTGCCAGCTTTGTACAGTAGATTTCCTTGAGAGAAGCGCACTTGGTCACCGTTAGCATTGATGGTGAACAAGCCGCCTTTTGAGCCGATAGGGCGGAATTCAAGCGTACTGCCAAGGGTAATGAGCGTGTACTGGCTGCGGGCGACGTTGATGGCGGTGTTGGCGGTCTTGACGCAATAACGCCCGTCGTCGGTATTCATTTGAATCTGTAGACCGTTGTAGTTGCCTTCGGGGAGGTAGATGTAGAAGTCCTTACCCTCAGTGATGCTCTGCGGGGTAGCGCATTCTAATGCGGTGGTGTTCGTGCCGTTGGCGGAATAGATTAGGTCAGGGTCGCCGCCGTTGTAACTGACGCTGAACGTGCCGTTAATCATGGTCTCGCTGGCGGCAGTGATGGTGATAGTGCTGATGTTGGTGTTAGCCTTGGTGAGGTGCAGCTTCAGCACGCCGCAGAGGTTCTTGAAGGCAAGCTCGTTGTCGCTGCTCTCGGCATACATGGGGAACTCATTGATCGAGCCCTCAACGTAAGTCTGTGCAGTAGGTAGGGTGATGTTCACGCCGTCGGTGGTCAGCGTGGTGGGATAGAAGGCCCGGAAGGGCGCATTGCCCGTCTCGCCGCTCACGTTGTCGAACACTGCGACAGTGGCAGGAGTCTGCGGGGTGGCGGTGTAGATGCCAGCACCAGCGGTGCCGTAGATGGCAATCTGGTCAGTGCTTACCCATTCGAGAGCAGTACCATTAAGGACGGTCTTGCCGTCCTGTGAAGTGCAGGCCTCCATCGTGGCGCGGAACTGCGTGCCGTTGCCCAGAGTTTCCTCCTTCTTGCAGGAGGTCATGCTTACAAGTCCGACTAAAGATGCTAGGGACACTAAAAAAAACAGATTTTTCTTCATTTTTTTCTCCTTTCTTTTTTTAGTCGAAATCGCTGCCACCGTAGCTGTTACCACTATTAGTTAGTCCCTCTGTCGAGCCTGCGGTCTGGGGTTCTGGGGTGGCACCGCCACTTGTCTGAAAGCCCTTTTCGACGCGGGCCTCAATCAGTTCTACCATGGGAGCGTCGTACTCCCGTTTGTTGTTTTTTGTCATTTAGTGCTGCCCAGTTATATACCATCGGACACGTCGGTTCTATTTTGCCCGATACCCGTGGGGCGGTGTTTGTCGAATTGGATGTAGGGCATATAAAAAAGAAGCGCGGGTATCTAAACTCATCGTTTATCCCGCATACGAGGCTCTAGCATGCCCATTCTCAAGATAAACAATGCCGAACCCACGCTGTGACACTATACAGAACTGTATAAGCCACACCATAAGGCGTCGACCTTGCTTTATCATGCGGAGAATGTTTGAATTTGCTAGATTCGTATGCCGCAGATAAAACGTTACGTTCAACGTCTTTTTTATTTATGTCTGTCTCCCACCCGCTTACCCATCAAGGGCTCGGATGGTTGACGATGCAAAAATACATTTTTTTTTGGAAATATGGTCTTTTTTGATAAAAAAAGTCGCTCTTATGCTAAATCTGACTGTTTTTTCAACAGCCTCGAGAGGCAAGCTCTCAAAAGGGGTTATATATCACCCGCTTCGCGAAATCGGGAAATCTTAGGGAAATCTAATTTTTTATTGTAATTTCTCCAAGATTTCTGGATTTCCGCCGCAGGCGGGGAGATACTTTTTGAGACGGTTTGGCAAAAATCAGTCAGATGTTGTACTAGAGCGAAAAAAGTATGGTTCGACATGGAACAGAATCGAATGGTGAGATTTTGTGATGAAATGTGAAATTTGTTGTCTAATAATGCAGTTATTTCAATATTAGAGATTTTTTTCGTATCTTTGCATTTGATTAATTGGGCTTACAATATGTAAGCCTTTGAATGGGAATAATTAATATTCAATCAAATGAAAGATATATTTGAACGTATTAAAGAGTCTACTGGCGGTCCGTTGGGCCAGTATCAAAAGTATGCCGACGGTTATTTCTATTTCCCCAAGCTGGAAGGCGAACTGGGACCAGAGATGGTTTTCAACGGCAAGAAGGTGCTCAACTGGAGCCTGAACAACTATCTGGGCTTGGCCAACAATCCTGAGGTGCGCGCCGCCGACGAGGAGGGCGCACGCCGTTGGGGCTTGGCGTACCCGATGGGTGCCCGCATGATGAGCGGCAACACCTCGTTGCACGAGGAGGTGGAGGCCATGCTCTGCGAGTATACGCACAAGAAGTACGGCTACCTGCTCAACTTCGGCTATCAGGGCCAGATCAGCATTCTCGACACGATGGTGACGCTGCGCGACGTTATCGTGTACGACAGCGAGGCTCACGCCTGTCTGATTGACGGCTTCCGCGTGACGGGTGCCAAGCGTTTCAAATACCAGCACAACGACATCGAGAGCCTGCGCAAGCAGCTGAAGCAGGCCACCGCACTGGCCGAGAAGCAGGGCGGCGGCATCCTGGTTGCCACCGAAGGCGTGTACGGCATGGAAGGCGACCTGGGCGCACTGGACAAGATTGCCGCGCTGAAGAAGGAGTTCGACTTCCGCCTGCTCATCGACGACGCCCACGGCATGGGCGTGATGGGTCCCGAAGGTCGTGGTACGCACACCCACTTCCACTGCGAGGACGACATCGACCTCTATTTCTGCGCCTTTGCCAAAACGATGGCCATCATCGGAGGCTTCATCGGCTGCAACGACCCCGACATCATCACCTATCTCCGCATGAACATGCGCAGCCAGATTTACGCCAAGAGCCTGCCCATGCCCATCGTGTACGGTGTGAAACGCCGTCTGGAGATTATCCACGAGCATCCCGAATACCGCGAGAAGCTGTGGGAGATTGCCAACCACCTGCAGCACTCGTTGCAGGCCGAGGGCTTCAACACGGGTGTCACCGAATCGCCCATCACGCCAGTCTTCTTCCCCGGCGACCTGAGCCAGGGCACCAACGTGGTGGTCGACCTGCGCGAGAACTACGGCATCTTCTGCTCCATCGTGGTCTACCCCGTGGTGCCGAAGGGCCAGATTATGCTCCGCATCATCCCCACCGCCGTGCATACCATGGAGCAGGTCAACCGCACCATCGATGTGTTCAAGGAGGTGAAAAAGAAACTGGATGCTGGCGAGTATAACAAGCCGATTCCGGTGATGAGATTAAAGAAGTGAAATTCTGAATGCTAATGTGTTAGTCTTTGCCTTGTCAGTGATCAACGAATTGACACATTAACGAATTAACGAACTCTTTAGATGAAGTATCAGATAAGATGTAAGAAATGTGGCAAAGTCATTGGCGACTTTGCCACATGGTTTCAACAGGACCAGCAGTGCGCCTGCGGTTCCACTTATGCCGAGGTGGAGTATTTTGACCTGCCGTCGTTCCCGCCACAGGCTAAGACTACCGACAGTTTCCAAGACCTTTATTTCGACTTCCTGCCTTTGATGAGCCGTGACAACATTGTGAGCTACGGCGAGGGCATGGTGGCCATCGAACGTTGGGCCCATTTGGAATCCGCAGCCAAGAAGGCGGGCGTGGACTGCGAAGTGTATGTGTGCCGCAATGACCAGAACAAGGGCAGCGGTACCTTCAAGGACATCAGCGCGGCACTGGCGGCCTCGGTGCTGAAGGAACAGGGCGTGAAGGAATATTGCTTGGCCTCGACGGGCAACGCGGGCGTGGCTTTCGCCACCTATCTCGCCAAGGCGGGCGTGAAATTCACCGAGTTTGCACCTTCGTTTATCGACACCGACTCAATCGATGCCATCCGCAAGGTGGGGCAGACCGCTGTGGTGTCGGAAGGCGGCTACGGCGATGCCAAGGCCGAGGCGGCAGCATTCCACAAGGAGCACAAGGTGCTGATTAGCGGAGGCAACACCGACCCGTTGCGCATCGAGTCGAAGCGCACACTGGTGTTCGAGTGCCTGCGCCAGATGGGCTGCATGCCCACCGTGTATATGCAGGCGGTGGCTGGTGGCACCAGTCCGTTGGCGTTTGAGAAGGGCTTCAGAGACCTCTGCGCCATGTGTCCCGACACGACTTACGAGCTCCCCCGCATGATACTGGTTCAGCAGGATGAGTGCGACCCCATGGTCACCGCATGGGAGAAGGCCACGGCGGCAGGATTCCCCGAAGGGTGGGAACAACAATACGAGGCCAAGAAGAACATGCACACGCAGATAGGCATCCTCACCGCTGCCAATCCGGGCAACTACCCGCTGGTGGCTCCCTTGGTGAAGCGCACCGACGGCACATTCCTTCGTGTCAAGGAGGTGGAGTTGCCCAACTACGGCCGCACGATGCTCAAGGAGCAGGGTATGCTGATGGGACCCGCGTCGATGGTTTGCTATGCCGGATTCTTCGAGGCACTGAAAAAAGGTGCTATCCGCAATGGCGACAAGGTGCTGCTGAATACGGGCGAAGGCTGCGACCGCGCACAGTGGTTCAATTCCGAAGTAAGAAGTGAGGACTAAGAGGGTGATTAACATCCGACATATCAACAATCTGAAATGCTATTTAAGGATAAAATAGTTTGGATTACGGGAGCCTCGTCGGGCATTGGCGAGGCTACCGCCTATCGTTTTGCCCAAGAGGGCGCGACGCTGTTGCTGACAGCTCTTGAAGATGATTTGCTTGCGCAGGTGGCGAAGCGTTGCAAGGAATTGGGTGCGCCCGATGCCAAGGCCCTGCCTTTCGACATCTCACAGTTGGACCAGTTGGATGGCCTTGCCGAGAAGGCATGGAACACCTTCGGACACATCGACATCTTCTACAACAACGCCGGCATCAGCCAGCGCGGCACCGTGGTGGAGACCGAGATGCATGTGTTTCGCAAGGTGATGGACATTGACTTCTACGCCCCCGTGTTGCTGACCAAGAACATTCTGCCTAGGATGATAGGGCAGGGTGGGGGACAGCTGGTTGTCACCACCAGCATTGCAGGCTGTTTCGGATTCCCGATGCGCTGCGCCTATTCCTCCGCCAAGCATGCCCTGTACGGCTTTTTTGAGACCATACAGGCTGAGAATTACAAAGATAATATCCGCGTCACCATTGTCTGCCCGGGTCGTGTGCAGACCAACATCTCGCTCCACGCCCTTGAGAAAGACGGCCGTCAGCATGGCAAGATGGATGCCGGACAGGCGGGCGGCGTCACGCCCCAGCAGGCGGCGGACAAGATAGTGCGCGCCATCTATCGCAAGCGTCGCGAGGTGCTTGTGGGTAAGAAGGAGCTGCTGATGGCCTACATCAAGCGTTTCTTTCCCGGCCTCTGTGCCCGACTGGCACGCAAGGTCAAAGCGATGTAAGTATTTCGTAAGCTGCTGAACGTCCGTCGTTGATGGAGTCGCTCAGCGTCATGGGACGTTTGCAGGCTCCAGCCACAAACAGTCCGTGTGCCTCACTCTGGCAGTCGTGCAGATGGGGGTCTTTAGCTTGTGCGAAACCGTATTCGCCACAGATGCGGCATTGTGTGGCCAGTTCGCGTGTGCCTTTCGACGCCTCCATGCCCACCATCAGCACCAGCAGGTCGCTGGTCATCTTCAGCGGGCGGCCGAGCAGGGTATCTTCAGCCTTGATTTGCACACGGCCGTCGAAGGTGCCGCCAGCCTCTGAGATTCTTCCTCTGACGAAGTTCACGCCATACTCCTGTTGTGCGGTGCGATACATCTCCTCAAAGCCCTGCCCCCACATGCGGAGGTCCATATAGAAGACAAACGCCTCGCAGTCGGGCAGTTGTTTCTTGACCTCGATAGCCTGCTTGACAGCGGTGACGCAGCAGAGTTTGGAGCAATAGTGGTTGCCCGACTTCTCGTCGCGCGACCCCACGCATTGCAGAAACACAACTCTCTTGGGTTTCTCTCCTAGGCTGTTGACAATCTTACCCTCCCGTATCATCTTCTCCATCTCCAGCGAGGTGTGCACTCCTGGGTAGATTCCGTAGCCCAGTTCCTCCTTGCGGTGGGCATCGAAGGGGGTATAGCCGGTGGCAAGCAGCACCATGTCATACAATTCCTCGTTCACCTTCCACACGGGTGTGCCGGTAAGATTCTCCTCTTGGAAACCAGCGATGTATGAGGGTGTGAGCTGCGTCACCTCGGTGTTGCAGCGCAGGGTGATATTAGGGTTGTCCAGTTTCGCCTTCAACGTTGCCGCCACCTCGGCAGCATCGGCGAAATTAGGAAATAAGAATGCCTTGTCGGTTATGTTGCACAGTGGCTCTGTCTCTTTCTCAAACAGGGTGACGGGGCAGTTGTTGGCTGCCAGGATGGCGGCTGCCTCAATGCCCGCAGGTCCGGCACCTAATATGGCTATTTTCTTCATCTTCTATATCTTATTTTTTCAGAGTAGTTCGGAATAATCTGATTATTCTGATAAAATTATACTTTCAAAAACTCGGGTTTCTCGGGCGAGGGATGCCGACGGCCGCTCACGCCACGGTATTTCTCTGACGGGTTGTAGGCGATGCCTATCTTGTCCATCAGCCGCTCACACTGCACCTGATGCAGCTGCAATCCTAGCGTCCAGGGGTCGTAGCCCAGCAGCAGGCCGGTCAGCTCCTCGTAGGTCAGCACGGGAATGCCGTAGCCCTCCTTGTCGTAGGTCTTGTGTTCCATTTCGGCGATGGTGTATTGCCACTTGTCCATAAACATGCTGCAACCCGGGCAGTTGGTGAGGATGAAGTCGGGCTCGTACGACTCCATCGACTCGAACTTCTTCTGCGTGTTGGCGATGCTGTAGCCACGGTTCTCCTGCACCAGATATTGGCGGAAACCAAAGCCGCAGCAGTGCCGCCGCTCGGGGTAGTCTATCACCTCGCCGCCCCATGCTTCAATCATGCCTGCCAGCACGTAGGGGAATTCCGCATTGCCCACCCCATGGTGGGAGAATATCTTGGCGTAGTGGCAGCCGATATGCTCCACCACCCGCAACGGACGTCCCGTAAAGCGGTTCACCAGCTGGTATTTCATCTTGGGTTTCAGGTCGAAGCGGAACTTATAGATGATGTCGCTCGGGTGGACGATGTTCTCAGGCACCTCAAACTCGCGCTTGCAGGCATCCCACAGATATTGGCGTGCCTTTTCTTTCAACTCGGGCTGTTCCTCCCACTTGGTCATCATCTCGACAAACACGCCGAAGCTGGTGACGCACGACGGCACGTAATTCTTGTAGCCGTACTCTTTCATCAACGAAAACAGTCGTGCCACCACCGTCATCGTGGTTTCGAAAGGCACCACGTCCGAGTGGTAGCCGATGCCTGTGCAGGTATGCTGGTGGGGATTGTCGCAAATATCCTTGCCCAATTCCTCGCGTAGTATCTTCAAGAATGCAGCCTCCGACCCGGGGAAGAACGTCTGCCGTATGCAGCTCCGCTCATAGAAATAGTGGTCGTCGGCTATGGCTTTTTGGTATCCGTTCCAGTAGCGTTTCATGGTCTCATTTGATTATTAGTTGTCTCGCAATAATTTCAGCTATATCGTTGACTGGCGTGTCGTTGGCCCGTGTCAATGCTTTCTTGCACATCGGGCAGGCGGTGGCAATGCAGTCGGGCTGCGGCTCCGTCAGGTTGCGCAGGGCGGCATCGCGTATCTTGGCCTGCTGCTCACCGTCGATGCTGATGTTGCCGAGGTTGTAGCCACAGCAGAGGCTCTTCTCGCGCTCCTCTTTTGTGGACAGCAGGGTGGCGGTGGCGGCGATCACGCGGCGCGGCTCGTCATACACTCCACATCCGCGTCCCAGCTCGCAGGGGTCGTGGTACGTGACCCGCTCGTCGCTGCGTTCTACCTTGAGCCTGCCACTCTTCAGCAGCATGTCGATATACTGCGAGTGGTGCATTATGGGGATGTCGAGCCGGTAGTCCTGCGCGAAGGTCCGATAGCAAATCGGGCACGATGTCACCAGCATGGTGGCATTGCTCTTCTTTATCATCCTTTTGTTTAAGTCACGCAGCGCATCTGCCTGTCGCACCAATCCTTGCTGTTGCAACGGCCTGCCGCAGCACATGGTGCCATCCTTGTCCATAAACCAGTAGTTCTGTCCCGCGGCCTGGAATATCTGTTCCATTGCCTTCGTGATGCCGGGAGTCAGGTGCGACATGCAGCCGCCGAAATAGGCCACACGTCCCACGGCGTTGAAATGGTGTACTGCCTTGAGGTACTGGTATCCATCGGGGTTGTCGATACCCTTCACATGCTCGTTGCGCACCTGCCGGCGTATCGGCTCCAAGTCCACGCCCACGGGGCATTCCGCCGTGCACCGTCCGCACACCATGCACATGTTGGCAATGCTCTCAGCGCGGTTGCGCAAGTCCTTGTTGCGTATTGCCTGCAGCAAGTACACACCCTGTATGTCGGTCACGCCCAGCTCTCTATTGATAGGGCAGCCGTCGATGCAGATGCCGCAGCGCGAGCAGGCGCTCAGCTCAAACATCGTGTAGCCGTTCTTCTTCTCGCTGTCGCGCAGCCCCAGCTGGCGAAAGTAGATCAGGAACACCTCGGTGAAGATGTGCATGTAGCGTGTGAACGGCATCAGTGTGAAGAAGATGCCCAACGCCAACGAATAGAGCACCCACATGTGGTACTCATATATAGCATTGTCCAAGCCCATGGCACTCATCACATTGCCCACACCCATCACGAGGAAGCCGCCGTTATGGTAGATGGCCGATGTGGCACCCTCCGCCAGCAGTCGCAATGGGAATATGCACCAGAGAGCAAACTTTGCCACGCGGTCGGTCAGGTTGAGGCGCGTGGTGCGCTTCATGCCCAGCGGTTTCGACCAAAACTTCTTCAGAATCGCCAGCGACAACCCCGAAAACACATACAGCAGCAGCACGTCCATCAGCGTGGCGATATGATCCATCGCGGGCGTATGTGCCATGTTGGGTGTGCGGGGTTCGAAGAAGTTGAAGAATATGGCCACATAGAACGGATGCCCGTCGGGGTAGGCCACTATCGCCTGCACCGCGCCCACCACTATCAGCAGGAACCATCCGAAGGCAAGGCTTCGGTGCATATAGCCCAATATCACATTGTGCTTAGTGATGCGCCAGTGCAGCAGGCACTCGCGAAACATCTCCCAGATGGCAGGCAGGAACTTCCACGACAGTATGTTCCGTCGCACGATGGCCTGCTGCCTGCGGTCGAAGCCACGAATCCAGTTGCAGTACTTGACCACCGAGATGGCCAGCAGTGCCACAACACCTATGCAGAATGGGAGTACAAAAACCGAAAACATCTATAATAATTGAAAATTGAAAGTTGAAAATTGAAATTTCTTGTCGTAATTCTATGAGGTCCTTTTTGATTCATTCAATAGTTTCCTCATTTCCACAATCAGTCCGCGCGTGTTCACACCCCTTGGGCACACCAGCGTGCACTTGCCGCACAGCATACACTTGTCCAGGTCTACCTCGGGCAGTAGGTCTGTCGTCAGCTTGTCGTACTGCCTGCGGCTGAAGAGGAAATGTGTTCTGCGGATGTTGAAGTCGGTAAACTGCCCAGCCGAACAAGTCGCCGTGCAGCCTCCGCAGCCTATGCAGTAGCGATAGGAGGGAACCCGCTCCAGCAGCCGCTCGGACAGCGCCGTGTCCGCGCTGTCCAAGTCTATCGACCTCGGTGTTGATATCTTAAATCCAAAATTTGCCATATTGTTGATGTTCGATTGGATTGCTTGATTGTTTGAGTATTTCTCGCGTCAGCCGTCCCCTCTTGAGAGGGGTACCGCGAAGCAGGGGTATGCCCCAGATGGATGGCCGTAAGGCTGGTGTATGTAAAAAAGCTTTTACACTTTTAAGCATTCAAGCAATAATTATTTCATTCAATCTTTCTTTACCTTCTTTTTCAGTTCCATGCCGCCCGTCACCTCGAAGATTCGGCGCACCTCGTCCAAGTCTTCCTGCGGTATGTCGCGCAGCGCGCCCGCCCCTTGGCCGTGGTAGTTGGCCCCCAGTTTGGGGGCGATGTCGGCGATATGCTCGTGATACCACTGCCATATCGGCCCCTGCTCGGGGTGGTAGCCGGGGTCCACGCGGTCGGGATAGACGCAGTAGCCTATCTCCAATATGTTGTTCTGCAGCGTGTCCATGAGAAACACCTGCTGGCGGCCTTTCTCGCTGTAGCGGAAGAAGCCCAACTCCTGCGACACCTTGCGCAGCACGCTGATCAGCTCGCCCGGCACATTGCCGCGCGGACAGCGAGTCTTGCACGACATGCACTGTCCGCAATACCATATCGTGTCGCTCCGCAGCACCCGCTCAATCTCCTCCTCGTCGCCGCGCTGCACCAGGTCGCAGATGCGTCGCGGGTCGTAGTCGTAGAATTCCGCCGCCGGGCAGATGGCCGTACACACGCCGCAGTTCATGCACGCCTTCAGCGACTCTTCGAAACGCACGTCCTCCTTTAAATGCTCAATTAGATTCATATGATGGTGGGTTCAATAAATTCTGTATATATGTCGCGTCCCTTCGGGACGCAGTTCTCAGATGGCTGAGTGTCACGGCACTGCGCCTTCGGCTTGTACCGTGTTATGAATAGTCTCACCTCTCCGAGGTGATTAATAGAAGTCCCCATAATGGTGATTTGTTTTCTCAATGGTCCGATTGTTCTGATTAGTCCGATTGTTCTGAATGGTCCGATTGCTCCGACTCTTCAATCCTTTATTTTTACCTTACTCAGTCCCATCAGTCTGAAGAACAGTTTCGGGAATGGTTTCTCCCTGTCGCGTTTCAGCATGTTGATGGTGATGTGGGGGTGCTTTGTGATGGTCAGCTTGTGTGCCTCCACCAGCTCTATCAGCGTGCCGTCGGCATCCTCTATGTAGGAGAAGTGGCCGCTGGCCTCGCCCATGTCGAAATGGCCGTCGTCCTTGCAGCTGTCCACCGTGAAGGGGTGGCCCAGCTCGTTGCAACGCTTCTCGAGGTTGCGCATGTGAGTCACGTCGAAGCATATCTGTATAAATCCCGGGTCGCCCCAATAGCGACCCTCGTATATCTTGCGCGGCTGGCGGTCCAGGGGCTGCACCAGCTCGATGGTGCTGTCGCCGTAGAGCGGCGCGAAGGCACCCTTGCGCCTCTCCGAGGTGGCCAGCAGCACACGGCGGTACTGCTCCTTGCCGCCCGTCATATAGCCGAAATCGTCGAACACGCCCGTGCGGTCATACACCACGCGGTCGTAGCCCAGCAGGTCGCGATAGAGCGGCAGGCTTTTGTCAATGTCGGTGCAGCCAATCATGCCGCCCACAATACCGCCGCCCAGCGTGTTCTGCGGGATGAAGATCGACTTGTCCTCCACAATCTGGAAATAGTTGTCCCACGGGTCGCGCACCACGAAGCACTGCACTCCGTCGGGCATCATGCTCAGCGGACCCACATTCTTGTATTTCGTAAGCAGCTGGTGGTGGTACGCCACCACGTCGTGGCTCTTCAGCTTGGCGGCGAAGATGCCGAGGTCGCCCACCGCCGTCTCGAAGGTCTTCGGCTCGGGCTTGCGCTCCGAATACTGCCAAATCTCGAAACCGCCGCCCCCTTGCAGGTTCGCGGCGATGCAGGCGTGGCGCTTCTGCGCCTTGCCGCCCGTGTAGGGCAGCATCCGCTCCGCCACCGTGTCGTCCTCCAGTATGCGCACGTTCATCTGAAACATGTCGATATACCACTTCCACGACTCGTGGAAGTCCACGCACCCCACGCCTATCTGCTGTATGCCAGAAATCAAAAAATTACGCTCCATAATAATAAGTATTATAAATCAATAAAATAACGCACCAAACCCTCCGCACAATTACAAATGCAAAGATACGCATAAAAAATCACACAAACAAATCCCCCAGCCACAGAGGCAGCATTTTTAACGTTTCCGCCATACCCTTACGCACTCCTCCACCTCCCGAATCCACTCCTCCCCCCGAAAACTTCCATAACAAAAAAAATCTCTCCCTTACCGCATCCTACCGATTCTTACGGTTCCCTACCGCATTCTACCGATTTTTACTTCTATGCGGGTTCTTTATTGCTCCGAGAGCGACAAAGGACCTCATATCAATTCTTGCTATATGGAGCTTTGTCGGGAGTAAGGCGGGGGCAGGGATGGGAAAAGGCGGAACGAGAATAACTAAGGTTTGACAAGTAAATTTAGGTACATGTCCTTCGTTTTTGTTTTTGTGATAGACTGCTTGTCAAAACGGCCTGAAAGGCCACCACACCTGTAGCCCAAGGCAACGCCTTGGGTGGAGGGTGTATGCAGCTGACGCCCTGAAAGGGCAGCAGCGTGATTCTTTTGCCCTTTCGGGGCTATACGGGGGTTGTCACCCCCGCCTGTGGTATTGCGGTCCTTCAGGGACTTGTGAAGCATCTCCTAATAAGGGATTTCTATAAATCCCCAATTTGACGGATGCCCTGCGGGCAGAAATTATATAAAATCTTGATTCAAAATCATATAAAATTTTTATTTATCAATTTTGTTCAATTTCTCGCCGTCAGGCGATAAAAAATAGAAGTCACC
>JAEEGL010617131.1_pt1 | contig 26612 bp, 29 predicted proteins | sample 9134231 | NCBI WGS metagenome assembly JAEEGL01 (sample SAMN16246548, study PRJNA631951) | gut metagenome | biome: gut microbiome; feature: rumen; material: fiber-attached | host: Bos | place: Iran: Karaj | collected 2018-10 | reverse complement strand
CTACATTCCATCCGATGTGCTGTTTCGCTTCAGTAGTCAAGCATAAGCTAACCTTCGTGTCCAATGTTACGCACTTTCCCGACTGGCGGCACGACAGGAATATGCTCAACTGGTGTTCAGACAAGTGTTTCAGATAGTCGCGCTGGTATTCGCGCATCTCTACCTTCTTGATTCCCTCAGGTGTCATCAGCTTGCAGTATTCGTTAGCGAAGTACACGATGTCGTTCATGCACTTTATGAACTCGGCTTCCTCTTCGGGTGTACGCTGGAACACTAGATCGCCTTTTAGAATCTTAGTGTTGTTCTCGTAGAACGGATTTGCTACGAGTTTCTTTCCTTGGTTCAGTCCTTCGATTGCGATCTCGAGCGACTTAGTGGTCCATATCACCGAATGCGCTCGCTTTCCATCGACCGACTCCTTTATAGGATTGAATCCCTTATATGTTGAATTATCTGGCATAGTTAAAGAATATTTTCTTGCAATGATATTCTTATATACTGACAAAGTATATCTGCAAGAAAATGAACGATCTCAAGAACTACATAACCGAACGATTCAACGGATTCAGGTTGAGTGGTAGTGAAAGAGAAAAACTCCTCCAATTAGACAAAGAATATGGAATGTGGTTCAAGGAGTGGTGGGACAAGTGGGATAGAACAGATTGCAAGAACACACAAAGCGAATTCGACCGGTTCATTGCAGCAAGGCGTTCGGGAAAGAAATACTATCCACAGTTGGAACTCGTTGTCGAGAAACTAGACGAGTCGTTCATACGAAGAGGTAGAGAATTGCAGTCGAAATTCCGCACATTCAATTGTTTCCTTTCAAAGTACTACATACAGAATATTCAGTATATGATTGATTCTTCTATGTTCACTGTGTATGGAACGAAGGATGCGCTCGCTGTGTCGAACCACGAGAACTGTCCGCCGGTGTCAGACGATCTATACGATGCTGCGTGGAAGATGATAAGAGAGCACCCGTATATGGATGTCCGTTACCAGCAACCTCATTCTGGTCCAGATATAGTAAAGGAAATGCAGGCACACATAAAGAAGATGGGATATGACTGGCATTGTGAGCTAAATCCAGACATGATTGCTAGACAGAATGTCGTTCCAAATATACCTGTGCTGCACATCAAGACCGATGCTAGATTCTCAGACATTGACCTCGCTTCACTGAAGATACACGAAGTTGAGGTGCATGTCGCTCGCCGTCACTATGGACTACAGACAGGTCTATACCTGTTCCTAGATGGATTGTATCATAGGAACACAGTTGATGAAGGTTGCGCAATATACAACTCACTGACAAAGAATCCAATGGGCGTGAAACCTAATCTTGAATTCGACATTGCCATAAAGACTGTGATAGCGAAGCACATAATGGATATGGACTTCATAGAATTGTTCGATTGGTTGGTGAAAGAAACGAAGACAGATCAGAACAAAGACATAATAGAATTCATAGTGTTCAAGAACTTGTGCAGATTCAAGCGGGTTGTCAAGGATTGTAGCTTGTATGGTGGTGATGCAATAATGGAATCGGACTACTTCTGCGGGTATATGCTCGTTAAGGATATGACCGACGAGCAACGGAAAGATCTGATTAGATACAACATAGGTCCAGAACAGATAGATGAATTAGACGACATAAAGAAATTCTTTTCTATAAACAAGTTCAAGCCGTTATCTTCAAACGACATACTAAACTTACGATGATAACCTTATCTAAATATCTAAACAAGCGGTTCTCTGTGAACGGTAGCGTCAGTGACCGCCTTCTCGTGTTCGACTTAGATGACACACTAATACGCTCGAAAGCCAATGTGATTGTCAAGCGCGGTTCCAAGAGAATCGAACTGACACCAGGCGAATACAACGACTACAAGTGGCAAGAAGGCGATGTCGTTGACTATAGCCAATTCCGTTCAGACGAGATACTCGATTCAGCTGACCTGACAAAGTATTGGAAGACGATGGAAAGGGAATACAAGAAAGGAACTCATATCTGCATATTGACCGCACGCGGCGACCAGGATATGGTGTGGCGTTTCTTCAAGCGCAAAGGAATCGAGATAAAGAACGAGTTGGTGATTGCTGTCGAGGATCCGAAATACGGTTTCACAGGCTCGATTGCCGAAAAGAAGAAGAAAGCAATCGAGAGTCTTGTAACGCTCGGTTACAGAACATTCGTGTTCTTCGATGACTCGGAGGAGAACCTTCGTTTCGCAAAGTCACTCGAAGACGAGTTGAATGTCACTATAAAGACAGTAAAAGCCTAATAGGTATTTCAGATTTGGTAGCGACTTGAATCCTATACTAAAAACGGATCACCCCAAAACTATAGGATGATCCGTTGATTCAATCGTACGGAATATGGAAGTCGTCAACAGTTACGGTGTAGACTTCTACGGTAACCTAAAGAGACTGTTCGGAGTGTCTTAGAATCTGTCCTGTTGCATAACAATGATGCTTGTAAGTTTTCTGACAGAAACTTCTATCTCTCGTCTGTAGAATCTGATGAGTGACTCTATGACATCTTTCGGCACACCCGAAGATACACCGTATGAAGCTTCTAACTCAGGTCTTCTACTGCAGGAACTACCACCATATTTTCCTATCAAGTCTATCTTAAGGTCATCGACACCGTTCGCTTTTATGGTCTCGACCCTCTTAAGTCTTTCGTCCAGTTTCTTCAATCTTTCGATATCTGAACGGATACTTCCGCAACGGTCGTATAGACTATCCAGTGTCTTTAGATCATCTTCTGTAATCATTTTCCAAGTGATTTTTCTCGTTCTTCAATAGCTTGGCGAATCTTTCTTTTGTTCAACTTGATCTCAACGACTTTACCACCGGGTCTTAGCCATTTTCTGGTGACATAGCTTATACCATCAGGAATATCTATAGTACCACCATTATCTATAGTACCACCATAGTGTGTCTCTTTAGACACCGCTTTGTAGAAAGCTTTGAGTCTTTCCAAAGTGAATGTGCTGAAGTATTCTCTTTCTAAGTTTGTCATAGTACAAACTCGTTTTGCTGTTGTTTATTCGTCTCGCATTCTTCCAGCTTCGAGCACAGGCAGACCAGCCTCGGTCGGAATGTATATGATCTTGTTGTTCACATTCGCGTTCTGCTGGCGGACCCACAGATATTGGATGTAGGTAGGTGTCAACGAGCCGTTCTCGATTGCGATTGCTTCAGCTGCACCTTTTGCTCGAGCGACTTCGGCCTCAGCGTTCAGTTTTTCCGCTTCTAGATTCGCCTGTGCCTCAGCGATACGGACCTTGCGGTTCTGTTCTGCCTGAGCTAGTTCTGCCTTGCCTCGCATCTCCTGACGCCAGACATTGTAGGTTGGGCCAGCCCACATCAGACCGGCGATTGCGAGCAGTGCTACCAGCACCGCGATGATAATGTTTCTTGTGTTCATTTTACTGTGGTTTATAGAGGTTGGTTGTTACTAATTAGCTTTTCCTGTTTATTTCGTTTCTCAATTCCATATACATGTCGTGGATGCACTCAGGAGTGCAGCGCTTGAACTCGTTCTCGGCACCGACTGACAAGGCGAGCCGCGTGATTGCTGCTTTGATTGAGTTGTGGTCTGACTCGATTGCTTTCTTGGCGTAGACACCGTGCTTGTCCAACACAGCCGAGACATCCCACTCGTCTGACACGCACACCAACTCTACTAGGTCGGGATATGCGTCTTTGATCTTGTTCAGCATCTTGCGCACACTCGCTGAGCTGAATGGAGTGTTCGCGTACCACTGGTGGGATCTGACATACACGATAGTTACTCGGTTACCGGTCTCGGCACTCAACGACTTGAGATTCTCGAGATCGGTAACAGTGAATGGTTGGAAGCGGCCAACCATCAGCGATATGCAGTTAATCGTGCTCATGACAGACCCAAGGTTTTTCTGGAGTTAATCATCAGAGATCCGAGCAAGGTCCAACTTGGGTCGTTCCAGCGTCTGATTGAGCATTGTTCGCAGTTGTTGAGGCAACCGTCAGCGACTTTGATGCGTTCGCAGTGAGGGCACTGCACGAGTTTGGTATCTTCCATAGTTTTTTCGTGTTTTTATGTTGTCAATCAATATTTTCTTTGTAGTCCACATCGGATTTGACGCTCATAGCGTTTTGCAGGAAACCGTTTGTGACGGCGAAGAACACATACGAGAGGAGCGTGTAACCGGTGAATCCGTTGAAGCCCCAAGAGCAGTAGCCGCGCAAGGCGAGCGAAGCGAACCAGATGGCCGAGATTGCGAACAGGATGGCGTGAGTAGCACCGGCGATTTTCGTGATCTTGTTTTCCATAGCGATTGTGTTTTGTTGGTTACACTTATATGTAACAGACTTTTCAAGAACTTAAGTCCTTTTCGCAGATTTCTTTTTGGATTTCTTTCATCCAAATGCGCTTAATCGTCTTCCGAGGAATCACATCGCACACTGCTTCCCACCAGTTTATGTAGCCTTTCTTCGGATGGCAGTCTTTCTTGTGTGGAAAGTTCATTCGTTTGTGGCGTCCGTATGGTCTCATTTCCGCATCATCTTTTTCCACGCTTCCTCGGTCCAGTACGGATTCGGGTTATCTGGTCCAGGACACGGCATCCACATCGCTCGTCCGTCACTCGAGAATGTGTACGCATTCGACACCTCACGGATCGTTTTCGGAAGACGCTCCATCTCAAGTTCCCTAAGCAATTGTCTAGTCATCTTACGGAACCTGCGGTTTGCGATCTGCTTGTCTTTCTTGTCCGAACACCCGCATATCTTTGCTGCTGAGTGTTTCTTTCTGCTTCGTGACATATCAATGTGGATTAAATGGATTCACTATTTGGCATCCGCTCTCAGAGATGACTTGACCACAGAATATCAGCCTTACGGCAAACGAGTCCATTCCAGTTGGATACACATCGACAATCAAGTTTCTCTTTATGAATTCGATATTCTCCTTGTTCATAGCAATTTTATGTGGTTAAGTTGTGCCATAACGAATCTTCCATCGTCTTTCACGACCACTGCGTAAGGCATGCCATCGCCGACACAGCAGTATCCGTCAATATATCCGCTATCGCCAGCAGCATATTCCAATTCACCGTACCGCGAGGTGCTAACAAAAACGATTCTCAACCTATCTCCCATCACTTCTCAGGTATGAACAGTACAACATTGCTGAACGGTTTCTTGTAGTATTTTCCGAATTCGCCAGCATTGTACTCGGAAAATCCGTGTTTCACGAATCTGTGGCGCAGCAGGTAGCGCTTGATGTTTCTGATTAGTCTCATATGGCGTGTGTTTTGTACTGACATATATCGGATTTCCTGAGAACTTAACAGAAAATTTCCTCATACCAGTGCGGTGAATTATTCTTGACCTATGACTTACCAATTGATGAAAACGACTCCGTATTTGGGTGGCCAGGTACGCATTGATCTTGTCAGCGACAGGATTGGTGGCGACTCGTCTATAGTTCTAGACGAAGTGTGTGTGGTGCCTATAACGGACAGAATATGGTACTCGCCACAAGAGAACCAGATAAACAACCGGCACTCGGACAACATTGTCGAGCTGTACAAAGGAATACAAGGCAATTTCTACAAGTGTCTCGGTGAGATAAAGCTCGAGACGCTATATCCGTACTATACTGGCAATGTCATCGAAGACACAGTTGACCACACATACCAGATGGGACTGCGCAGGATCTCGCGTGCAAAGTACGGCAAGGAACTGTCGTTCTTGCTGCCGATGTGGATAGACTCGCAGGAAGACGCAGAAAATCTAGAATTCTTTGTCCATGTCGATGCAATCGTTCCTGACTCGAACGAACGGAACGAGATCACATCTAAGAAATTCGTCATGTCTGACAGGATGAAGCGATACATCAGCGATTACTTCGAAGGCGTGTCTAGCGACTTGATGTACATAGGTCTTCGAGACCAATTGTCGTACATAACCGGCCTAGATGTGACTAGCGGAGCAGTGCTTACGAAAGACGTGTCGCAAGTAATACCTAACTTGACCGACAGAGAACGTCCGTTGCTCGAGACAGACAACATACTGGTCCGACAGTTCTCGGAATCGAAGATGATTGCTCGCCAGTTGGTCAACTTCAACCTGATTTTCTCGATGAACGATCTATTTGAGGCGACAATCGAGCAGACGATGCATTGGTCTCAACTGAACATCTGGTGCGAAGCGAAACTGAAGACCGAGAACGGATACAAAGACATTCCTCTAAAGGACATATACACGAACTACACCGACATCTATTCCTATAAGATATCGGACAATCCGCTAGTTCCAGGAAAATTCGTTGAGAAATACACTGACGATGAAGGAAACGAACACGAGTTCAATGTGTTAGATTATCTACAGGACTATAAAGACATAGATATGATACACGCGAACAGGATTCTGCAGCCGAATTTCCACTGGTCGTTCCGCGACAATGAGCGGTACACTTGGAATCTGTACAACGGATTCTCGCCACTGGTAGACGAAGGCGGCTCGATAGCGCGTGTCGCAGGCCGGTTCTTCGGAACACCCGACATATTCACGAGTGAGTACTCAGTTAACGCGAACAACATACAATGGATGACTGTTCTAGATGGAACGGAGAATTCTGTCCCTGGCAGTTTTATAGGAATATATATGAATCCAGGTAGTTCATCGAAGTTCGTTCCGAACAAGTACGGCTCTTGCTGGTCAGAAAACGGAATCAAGTACAACATCGGTGAGACCTTGAATGCTGGTGTCCAGTATGTGGATCCTAACACAGGAGAAACTGAGACGATTTCATCGAACGGCCTGTATGCCAGCATAAGTGTTGTACGCGACATAATGACCGATAGCCTAGATCCTTCTAAGATATACTGTGCCGTATTGAGAAAGACATTCGAAGAAAACGGTGAACCAATTCTGAAGGACTTCATCTCGATGGTATATGTCCTCGAAGGCGAGCAAGACATCAATGATTATCCACACCTCAACGACATGACATTCCAAGGCGTCCGCAACCTACTGTCTGGAACGCTCGTCCGCGCGAGCGCGAGTGAGATAAAGGACATCTTCGAGTTGTTGGAAGATGATATGGAGGAAGGCGAGTTCTACGATCTGTTCGTGTGTTCGCAAACCGAATATACTGATGTACAAGAAACAGAATCTATAGAAACTGTAGAAGCACGAGCAATAGCAAAACTGTTCAGTAATGTTCTTGGAACGGTCGAATACCCGAACATCGTACGGTTCACGAAGTCGGTCGGTTTCGTTCCTGCATCAGCTCCTGCTATAGACCACTTGATTGAAGACGGCTTGCTCGGAACGACTATGGATGTGCAGTATGCGTCAGAAATCGAATACGACAAGATAGACGATGACTTCATAAGTTATCTATATAGATATGACGGCAACATCATACCTCAGTTCATCGAGCCTGAACTGCCCGAGACCGAGGAAGAAGGCTATTGGTCGACAGTCGACTCAGGAGCGTTCAACACTACTTGGCGAAAGACACTGTTCAACGAACTGACTCCTTCTGAGATCGAGTGCATGAACTATATGGCAAAGCAACACACCTACAAGCCGAACTATCCCTCGATTGGATTCTACTACGAGAAAGAGAAGCAAATCCGTGTCGATGTGCCGAATGTCCCTGACGATTACCACGGCGAGGTGTGCTGGTTCAGAAGCAACAAGGTGTATTACACTGATACAGAGTTCACAGTGTCAGTCGAGTGCAAATCTGAAGAGATGAACGAGGACACGATAAGAAGTATGTTCAAAGACTACATCGCTCAACGCGGTGTGTTCCGTTACTTGGACAACGCTGAGGAAGTGATTGACGAGTACCTGTGGAACAAGTACAGCTACGGATGCGACTGGGAATATGCGCATCCGAACGACATAGAAACATATGTGTTCACAGTGACATTCTCACTAAAGTAACGATATTATTTAGCAAACGATACCATACAATCATAAATGGCAAACAATTTTCTAACTGATATAGTGTCGCCAACGCTAGGCTCGGCAACATTCGCTACCGAACTAAACGAAGCGTTCAGAACGATAGACGACAACTTCAAGAAGATAGTGTCCGCACCATATCTCGAAGGACAGGAAGGCCGCTCGATTGAAGCAATAGCGATGCCACTTGTCGAGAACGGTGAACTGACCGATTTCGGTCGCGCAGCCGCACGCGAGATATTCATGGATCCTACAATAGAAACGATTGAGGACATAGACAGTGGTTCGACACGGCAACCAATCGGAAGTATCCAGATACACAACGCATCTGACTACTTGCTCGAACATCCTACAATCAATGTATTGTGCAAGTATTCTCCTGACACAGGCCAAGTCGAGGACTACATCTGCTGCGCTGAGTACTACTGCTTCCTAGATATGCGAGTAGAGGATCTCGGAATGCTAGACACACCTTCGACACAGACGCAATTCGTTGACTACACCTGCCAACTGTTCGGTGAGTACGATTCCGAGACGGGTGAGTGGACATTCACTAAGGGTGTTATGCTGCCAACGATATATTTCAATTCTGAGCAGGGATACTTCTGCTGGAAGATAAACAATGTCGAGACAGGCATACGCGCACAAGGAATCAAGGGTGACGCTGGCCGTCCGCCGCTTGCTGCAGTCGTAAAAGGAAACGGAACGAAATACACATCTGGTTCAAGCGATGTCGTAGTGATCTCGGTCACTAAGTTCATGAGACTTGAACCGACACTCGAGCAGAATGCCGGCGAATGGAGCGACATCGCAAACTCAACAATACAGAACGGCGACCTCGTATGCTGCTTGTTCGACATTTCAGATGACACATACCAACAGGTACGCTACACTGACATGCTAATAGGGAACATCGCTGTAACAGGTTCAGACAACAGCAGAATATTCTCGATGACTGTCCCTGACGCATGCCGTTTCTCGAGCTTGTGGAGGTCTTACATCTTGTTCTATGCGTTCCGTGGAATCAACTACAAGAATGTAAACTACAAGAACTCTAAGGCGGTGTTCATACCAGCATCAACACCGAGTATCACTCACGCCATATTCCAAGACGACTCGAGAGTCAACTACTCGCAGATGAGTACTGGCGATTGGTCGGCAACTGACGGTGAAGGCACAAAGAACGACCTCATCTTCAAGAAAGTACGCGAATCGCGCCTGATTGGAACAGGATCCGTAGGAAACTCGAACAAGATGACAGCACCAGACGAGATGACTGACGAGATGACATCTGTAAAGTTCCTCGGATACAACACCGAAGTCGATGGAACGAGCAAGGCGCGTGTCAATCGCATACCTGGAATATTGCTCGGTGTCCCTGTCGGTAGTGTAGTCAGTTGGATGTACAACGATGTTGAACGGATACCTGAAGGCTGGTATATAACTGGCGATGTTACGGAATATGTTCCTCCGGTATTTGGAACAAAGATCGTGAACGCAAACACAAACGATTGCGACATAATTCTGAGACACAATGGCGAGATAATCGAGAAGATGGTGTTCACAGGAATAACTGACGATGAACCAGGTACTCGTGACAATAAGTTTGTAAGCATATTCTGTGCTATAGCCGGCTATCAAGCGCCAGAAGAAGGAAGTCCTTTGGTGATTGACACAGACTTCGACACATACAGCGACTACCTCAACCGAGAACTCACTGAGCGGTGGTCGCAGTTTGACTTCAGAGAAAGCAACAACCGAGATGGATTAGTATTCTATCTGACAAGAATAGTCGAATAAACATTACATATCATATACAATGAGTGGAGATTCATTAAACAATGGTGGAACAGGTACAGGTACTGGTACCGAACAGACATCGCCATTGGCAACCGGTAATCTAGTAGGTCTATACTTTACCTACGGAAAGCTAGATGGCTGGAACGACCAAGCTCACCGTGGATGCAGCGCAGAATTCGGCACTGCTATGATGGACACTGGCTCGATGCTGTTTCCAGTTCCGACTAGTCATGGCAATGTCATGGTTGACACGATTGTTCCGAGCAACACGAGCGTCACTTGGACAGCAACACCGGATTCAGCAAACGGATTCAAGTTCGCAGGATGGTACAACTTGAACGACCCGTCTGCTCCAATACGGACAGGAGCAAGTTCTACCAACGCAATAAGCTACACAGCTAACGAAACGATAATACTAGTACCATCGTTTGAGCCGGCACAGCCAAGATTCACTAAGCCGATCTACATCACTGTAAAGGGACAAGATCTGCTCAACGCTGTCGAGGTCAGTTCGATGCTAGGCTACTACGACTATATGTTGGATAGTAGTGTAGCAGGAACGACAGAACGGTTCAACACCACATCAAGATATCAGTTGCCAGATAACCAGACGATAACATTGAAGGTCCGCTCGATGAACGGATACAATGTCGCTGTGACTGTGAACGGATCGCCTGTGACATTCCAAACGCAAGACTATATGCCGAGCATTTCAGGAGTCGGTACTGGCGAAAGCACACCGTCAGTAGACAGAGGAGGTGCTTCAGAACTTAGTGGTGATTCTGATAGAACAGATACCGACACATACAAGATCTATAGAATTCCGAACACAGGAAACGCAACGATGAACATAGTTGTCGAGTACACTTCGACCACTATGGAATACACACTGAAAGTTGACCAGGTTCCGTCAGAAGCACGAGTGAACACGGTCTACGCATATGCAGGAAGTGAAGAACCTTCTGTGCACTCGAACCAAGTCACTGCTGAAGAAGGAACCACTGTGCATGCTGTCGCTGTTCCTGGAGCAAACTACCGTTTCCGTTGCTGGGTTGACAACCCATATTCAGTTTCTGGAAACATACTCAGTACGGACACTGACTATTCATTCCCGATACACGATGACATAACGCTGTATGGCGTGTTTGAACAGACATACACGACCATATCTACATCGGTCAGTCCAAACTCGAGCGCAGGAACGGCAAAGATATATGTTGACGGTGATGAGCAACCGAGCCCGATCCGTTCAGACCAATTCGCTTCATCGAGAGAGATACAACTGGTTGCGGAAGCGAACACCGACTACACATTCCTGAAGTGGCAGTTGAATGGTGAAACATTATCTGACCAGTCAACGATAGTGGTCGAGTTCGGAAACTCAAACAAGAACTACACAGCCCTATTCTCGTACACGCCTGTAGGAATGGTTCCTTTCCGTCTGCACACACTTGCTACAAGTGATGGAACGACAACCGAGCAATCTACGGTAAGCAACGAAGTCTCGTTCGATGTGAAGTATACTAACCAATATGGCCAACAGATGTCGGCCTCGCAAATCACGACTACCGAAATTCCTATCGAGTCGCGTCTCGAGAATGTGTCAGGCACATATCAGACGACATTGCTGCTGCACAACAATCTTATGTCGCCAATCATAATAGACGATGGAACAAACAATTACAGATACGAGTTCCTGAAGTTCGCATATAGACCTTATGGAGAAATATCCCACAGCGTTAGCAACATAAGTGGTTGGACGGATGCTATTCCCGATTCTGAAGGAAACTGGACATTGCAGTTCCCGAACTACATCGGCGGAAGAATTTCCACCATAGAATTGGTTGCTATATACACGAAGACTCTGATCTATAAGGTTGTTCTCGAAAGAACGACTACAGATGGAATGAATCCTTCTCACAGCGTTTGGGTATCTGGCGAAGGCTCGTATGCCTCTGGAGACACTGTGACGATTAGCACCGGTCTATACGAAGACATAGACACGAACAGATACACATTCCAACGGTGGATCAACTTGCAGACTCAGGAGACTTTCTCTACAGAAAGCGAGATGTCGTTTGCCATCAGTTCAGATGTGGCATTGGCAGCCGAATACCAAGAATACTGCCGTCTATCGGCTTCGTCTAACAACGATTCGCTTGGTACTGTGTCTGTCGAGACAGAACCTGTTAGTGGTCTTGCTGAAAACTGGTGGCCTTACAACTACGAGGTCGAGGTGTTAGCAACGCCAGAAGCCGGTGGTGAGTTCTCATCGTGGAGAATAGGTGGTTACTCTCCGACATCTAATCCATACACCGTACGAGTGAACACTGATCCAACAACGATAGTCGGTAGATTCGTTGAAGGCTCGAAGACAATCAAGGTGTATTCGTCTGACGGTGGAACTGTAGCGATACAGACACGGAGCGAAGTCGGCAACGACTGGGAAACTGCAAGCCCGACATCTGCGAACACATACCGGATACCAAATGGTTACGAAGTCCGTGCTGTGGCAACGCCAAGTTTCGGATATTCGTTCGATGGCTATGTTCTGTACGATGAAGGAAGCCAAAACACGCCTATAGAATACTCTGGAAGAACATTCGAGATCGGAGAATTGTCAGCTAACAAAGTCCTAAACGCATCGTTCAAGTACGTTCCTTGGATTTCTAAGCTCACTCCAATCATAAAAGTGTACTAAACAGAACATATTGTTATTCTTTACCTTAGAAAAAACATACCAAATACATAAACGATGAAAGTATACCGCACTCTGAAAGACCTCAACTTCGACAAGATCATCGCCGAAGCACAAGGTCAGACTTCGACAGGTTCAAGTATGCTGGGTTCGTTCAAGGCCGCTGTGATGCGCCAGCCTGTGACCCACGCTCTCGTGAACTCGTTCCTCAATGAATCAAAGAACTACCGTTACGACAATGGCGTCACCGAGGCTGCAACGAAGGTGTCCAACTACATCAACGATAATGCATACTCGTGGCAACTAGCAACTGCCTGCGAAGCAATCCACGCAAGCGGTAGCAGATACAACTCGCTGAACGAGAACGCAGCGAACCAAGTCGAGAACCTAATCGAGATGAACGAAGACGATGTCATCAACTATGTCAAGGCCGGTGCCCTGAAGAACGTGATGTTCGTTGAATCGTTCCGCCGCATCGCTCGCAGCATCTTCCGCGAGATGCCCGTTGTTGAACTGAACGAGAACTACACTGCTGTACATCCAATCAGCGTGACTGAGACGAAGGATGGATCAACCTATTTCTCTGTCCTCGGCCACCTGTTTGAATGCAAAGAAAACGAGATCCACGAAACAAAGTGGAACAATGTCAGCGAAGACTTCCGTCTGATGACCTCGCTGCTGAACAGCAGAAACACAAGCATCGTGAACGAGTCTGTTGTGTACAACTGCAACGGCAAATTCACTTACACGATTTCAGAGCAAGGCAAGGCCGTCAAAGAATCTGGCGAGAACAAGTTCGAGATGACCGCAGAACAGATCCGTGAGAACAACGCACTGTATCTGTCAACCTTGATTCCTGGCCGTAGAAACGCCATCGCTTCCGAACTCGAAGCTGTAGCAAAAGTGTGTGAGAACTTCGACTGCGTGAATGTCCTCGACAATGTGGCAATCTATACCACTGACAAGGACAGATTCGTGGTAGCTGAGCACAACGGAAACGCTGTCGCATTCTTGGTCGAAAGCAAGAGACGCGGCAACGCTTGGTCGTTGAACGACAACATCGCAAATGTCGTTGAGTTCCTGAAGAAGCAGACCTCGACCGATCTCACTGAATCCTACAAGGAGCAGATTGAGAAAGTAATAGAGAACCGCAGCGAAGAAGAGAAAGCCGAAATGCAGCGCAAACTGCAGGAAGACGGCATCCAATCGCGCAAGGACAAGATCGCCAAACTGACTGAGCAATACAAGAACGACCCCGCTCGTCTGATGATTCTCGCCAAGTTGGCAGAAGACCTAAACAGCATCGCTGAATAATTCTGCGACAAACCAAAAAGAAAATCCTCTATCCTCGCGGGTAGGGGATTTTCTCGTTTCTGGCGTGTCGAAAGTGCTAGCCTATGCAAACACTCATCTTTCAGATAAAAATCGTTTCTGAACGAGTTCTGATACGCCAGAATCAAAAATTGGACCGTAGTATGGAAACAAGAAATCCCAGACCTCTGACGAGATCTGGATTCGTTTTTTGCTTGATGTCAGAATCAAGTGAGCATATATACTCCACCATAGCGTCTGAACAGATCAGTGATTTCACTATCTGACAGTTCTTCTGCTCTTTTCCACATTTCAGAATCGTACTCATCGTACATAGCATCGCATCCGAGCAGCCATCCCATACGGGCTAGTTCTCGTATCTCGGCCGCTGTGAAATCTTCAGGAATGTCTATGACTATCTCATCGTGCTCGCCACGCATGTCGTAGCATCCGGACTCGATTCCATCTGGAAGGTATTGTGACACCATCTCGATTGTCTTTACAAGGTCGCAGTATCTAATCATAGTTCTGAATCTGTTTTGATGTGGTTTGTTCCCATACTCAAGAATGTTCCAACGACTTCATCGTTTTGGTACGACACGTCCATAGTCTTGTAGTTGTTAGCAACGAAGTCGAGGTCGAACTGCTTGTATTCTGAGTTCTCATCGAACTGCATCAGCACCTCAGGAGGGTAGCTCGACTCGTCTAACCACACCAACCGCTTGTTGTACTCGAAGCACGGATAGATGTCCTCGGGACGCTTGTCCGACTTCTTGCGTTCAATCAAGGTCTCGACAATCAGCGGCTCGCATTGGAAGAAATCGTCCAAGGTCTCGATCTTGAGGTCTTTCTTCACTGTGTTCCAGAATTTCTCGGTGATTCGGTACTGCTTTCCGCCGCGTTCCTGAACGATGATACTCTTGATGTTGTCCGATGTGTCTCCGCAGATGATCTTGTCCATCACGATTTCTGACGGTTCGATGTACGACACCTGATGCACTGACGACTTTAGCATCTCGAATGTCACGTTGTTCGAGAACTGCATAAAGAAGTCGATGTCAGACACTTCCTTCTCGTCCATAGACTTGTCTAGGTACAGGCCGTTGAAGTCGTTGTACCACGCCGTGAACGAAGTTCCATCGTACTTAATCAGCTGCTTGAGGTCGTTGTCTGTTGACCAGATGATGCAGTTGATACCTTGTGAGTTCAACCTGTTCGACCAATACCACATCCAGTCGTCACCTTCGGCAGTCTTCGAGCGACTAACTGTGCAGTTGTTCTTCTCGAGACCTTCTGATATCTTGTCGATAGACTTGTAGATGTAAGTCCAATCCATTTCATCGGTCTTGACACGGTTGCCTTTATATCTCGTGTCACCGAGCTGTTCTGGTACATCCAATGTCTTCCTCCACGAGAAACCGTCGGCAACAAAGATCATATTGTCAACGATTCCAGTGAATTTCTGCAAGACTACATTTATCGAGCTGAGCATCGAGTCGACAAGATTGTCAACGGCTTGCTCTTTGATGAAGTCTGGGCATTCGCTACGGAACTGGTTGTAAGTCGCAGGCAAGCGCGACATCATCAGCCAGTTGCCGTCTACAATCAATGTGCATCTGTTCATTCCTAGTCCTCCATCCATTCATCGCCAGGCGTCTCTTCAGGTATGTCCCTGAACAGATCTTCACTGCTTTCTTCGAGCACACCTTCATATGGCTCGAGTAGCATTCCCGACACCTTGATCTTTTCTCCAACCATTGGCGATGACACGATCTCACCGACCGTCTCCTCACCGTGGTACATTAGGTTTACTTTCTTGTTTTCGCAAATTTCACTCATAGTTATGGTTGTGATTTAGTGTTCTTGAATATAAACAGCTTTCTGGTCACTTGTACATCGGAATCCACTGCCAACTGTTGCCAATCGTTCTCTTGAACAGTTTCTGGTTTGTCGTTTTCTTGTCTAGGCCGCCGAGTTTCTCGATGTACGGACCAAGTTTCAGGTAGTCGAGACAATTCTCGAGCCAACTTAGCGTGTCTTCATCCGTAACGCCTTTCAAGTCATCGTAGCCAGAATACCAACCAATGTTCAGTTTCGGGTATTTCATTCGCACGAACGCCATAAGACTGACCAATCCTTCTATGTCAGCGTCACCACCCATAAACCCGACACAAGTGATTCTGTCCTTGTAGTATCCAATCAGCTTTTCTAACTCGTCTTCAGTTAGTTCGGTCCCTGCATCTGTCTGCAAGTGAGGCGAGTGGCATCCTTTGCATCGGTGCGGGCAGTTCGACAGATTTATTGCCAATGTGATCTCGTCAGGGAATTCCCTGAACACGATGCTCGTTTCACAGTACTTAATCATGTTCCAGAACTTATAGTTTTCTTATAGGGTTTCTCCGTGCGTATTCGATTCCGTACATTTGTACAAGATACTGGTCGAGAACGAGACCATCCTCGTACTTCACAGATCCTTTCCTGTACCCATTCTCATCGTAGTCTTCAGGAACTGGCATCTTGTCGGGACCGTATGGTGAACCTGAGCGTTCCTTTATTTCCCAGTTCATTAGGTCTCTTTCGTAGTCAGTCATTTGTCCAAGTGCTTTAAGAATTCTTCTAACTCGTCTGCCCAAGCCGAACAGTCGTCAGCATCGAATGTCCATCCTTTTCGTTTTGCGATTGGCGACCGTAGTATTCCAACCAATGCTTCGACAGCGTTCTTAGGTGTTTCGTCCATATAGATGTAGTTTGTCTGCTGGAATATAAAAAGAAATCCACCTGTCTTAAGACAAGTGGATTTCCGTGTTGATATGTGTAGAACTATCAGACGATGTTCACCTTTTCGATTTCAGGCGTCAGAATGTGGGTCTCGTCTGAGACGACCACATAGCCCAACCTGCTCAACAGGTCGCGGTTCACTAGGACATTGGTCGACTTGTCGCGTTTCTCGATGACTGCCATATGCACATTCGACATCTGTCTAAGACCGATTCGGACAAGCGGCACCTGTATCACACGGCGCTCGAACTCAGAATCACCGACTTTTGCTTTTGCAACCGTGGTAACTTTTGCGGTGACTTTCTGTCCGTCAACATCGAATGTCACTGTTCCAGATTTTTCTTCTATCTTGCCCACCTCAACAGTCGAAGCAATCGTTCCGTTGCCGGTGTCGAGCTTTGCCAGATATTCTTTGTGGACATTCTCATCGAACCATATCTCGATGGCTTCTAACCAACCGGCTTGCTTGCGTTGGATGAAGAACTCGGAAGGATTCGTCAGTTCGCTTAGCATCACATTGATGAAGTTGTGCTTCAGAACACTCGTTATACCGTCTGTTCCTGGCGAGGCGTTGATCTCTAGGACAACATTGTCGCCTAGTTTCGGATTCGACCCTTTGACCAACGGCATGATGTCGACTGCACACCAAGGCATCTTCGACAGTTCAGCCGTACGCAATGCGATCTGTTCCTGTTCCTTTGTCAGTTTCACAGGTTCCGTCTCGGCACCCAACGACTTGTTCGAGCGGAAGTCGCCGGTTAGTTGCACGCGCTTCATAGCGCCTAGAATCACTTGTCTATCTCTCAAGGTAAGCACATGCACGCGGATGTCGCCACCATCGCCTTCTTCCTTGCGTTGGATGATTAGCTGGCGTTCAGCGTCAATTGCGAATATCGCTTGCAGTATAGCTTTAAGTTTCTTTCCGTCGGTCATGAACACACCGGTACCGCCGTGGCCGTCAAGGATCTTCACAACGAACTTGAAGTCCTCGTTCTTGTCAGAATCTTCAGAGAAGTCTTTCTCTACATCGCGCATCGCTTCGAGATACAGTTTGTCATCGTTCAAGATCTCCTTGTTCATCAAGCAGAAGTTCGGTTGCGGTATGTTGCCTTTCTTCAACAGACAAGCCGTCTCGTACTTGTTGCAGGCGAGTGCCGAGTATTTTGTCGGGTTCAGTACCAAGAATCCGCGGTCTTGCAGCAGTTCGACAACATGCTCGCAGTTGTCCTCGCCTTGCACGCCCAAGCGCGAGAATATCAGCGTGTCTAGATTCGATTCTTCTTTGATTGTAAACTCGCCTTTCTCGTCAGATATCTTCATCTCGCTTTCGGTGTCATCGCAGTCGACCGATGCAGCAACGAACACATGGATATCAGGAACCTTCTTTCCTGCTTTCTTCAATGCATCGACAGCATCGTATATGTTGGCTAGCGTGAGGTTGTTCTTCGGATCGCGGTCGTTCGTGAAAATGACGATGTGCTTGAATATGTTGTCTATCTTCTTGAGGTCAGCGTAGTGCACTTCCTTGGTTTCTGGTTCCTCAGGACCTTGCACAGCTTCTTCCTCTTCCTTTTTCTTGTCTTTCTTGTCTTCCTTTTTCTCCTCAGCGTCCTTCTTCTTTATTTCCTCGATCTCCTTGTCGAGTTTTTTCTGTTCTTCCTTTTCTTTTTTCTTGTCCTCAGTAACGAGACCAGATTCATTCAAGAAATTGACGAACTCTTCGGTGGACGCGAAGTCACGGTATGTCTTGCCCGATTTCTCGAGGGCTTCGTTCAGTGTCATTTCTATATAGGTATATTGCACCTGAAAGAATAATCGGTCTAGGTGGCCATACGAAAAATCCACCCGCAGTTTCCTGTGAGTGGATCTTGTGCTGGCAATCCATTCGGACCGCCGTAACTCCTGCAACACCGTTGTTGCTGAGCGGTTATCCCAACGACCAGTCGGAATTTGCCAACAAGTACACGAACTTTCCTTTGCAAGCGCGTTCGATGTCGCGGCATTCAGCTTCGTGCTGCGGCTGGTTCGATATGATGAAGAACATTCCTGGCATCTTCTTGACCAGATTGACAGTCGCGGTCTTGTCGATGTCGGTCTCGAGGTCAGTGATGATGATGTTCACGAGGTAGTCAGCAGTGTTCTTCTCGACTTTCTCGAGCAGTTCCTTGACGCTCATAGTCATACCGCCGTCACCGACAGTCTCGCCTTTCTTGATCTCGACTACCGATGTGTCGAACGCGAAGTACTTCATTCCGATTTCGCCAACGACTTTCTCGTTCTTGTATTCGCCACGGATCTTGTCAGATATCTGGTACGCGAGCGAGAAGCAAGTTTCGATGTTTCCTGACATACTTCCTGAACGGTCGATGTAGAAGGCGACTGTGATGTTCAGTTTGTCCTCTTTGATCTTTGTACCTGGCTGGATAGGTTCACCTAACTTTATCGGTCGAGATCCTCGCTTGATTCTGTGGTAGGTAGGTTCTGTCTCACGGCGCTTGTCTTGCACCTTCTGATAGATGAATCCATCGACCTTCTTTTGCAGAACCTTGTTCCACGCGCCTCCGCGGCGCGCACGGACAACGACACCTTCCTGTTTCTCTTCCTTCTCGGACATTTGGCATTTGCGGACGAATTCACCGAAGCCGCCAGCGATCTTGCCAGCGAATTTCTTGATTTCGCCGTCACCGAGTTTCTTCCAGTATGATGATGTCGGTTCGTCTAGGTCTTTAAGACCATCGTAACCGTGTTGGTAACCACCGCCACCGCCTTTGCTTTTCTGAGGTTGGTTGCTTCCGTTGCTGTTCTCGCCAGCAGCGTCTTTCGCGAGTTGGTCGGCATCGTTTGCAGCACTGACAGCTTCTTTCGCTTTGTCAATCGCTTTCTTCGTCTCCTTCTTCGCAGTCGCATCGTCACCGTCCATAGCAGCGTCTTGCGCAGCATCGGCAGCGTCACGAGCAGCATCGGCAGCTTTGCGAGCTTTGTCAGCGAGTTTCTGTGCTTTCTTAGCAGCGTCCTTGTCACCGCTTGCAGCGGCTTTGTCAGCGGCAGCTTGAGCACGATCTGCAGCGTGTTCGGCTACATCAGCAGCTTGTGTCGCAGCATCAGCTGATTCAGCACCATCCATATTCTTGTTCGTCTTCGGAATGTCGCCGTCAGGATTGCTGCCTCCACCTTGACCGTTTTGGCTGCTGTTTTGCCCGCCTTGGCCACTTTGGCCGCCGTTTCCTGATTGGTTCTGACCGCCTTGTTGGCCTTGCTGTCCAGATTGTCCTTGCTGTTGTCCGCCTTGTCCTTGCTGTTGGCCTTGCTGCTGTCCAGATTGGCCACCTTGCTGTTGGCCTTGCTGCTGTCCAGATTTGCCTCCTTGTTGCTGTTTAGGATAGTGCTGGTTCGGATCGTTAGGTTGCTGTTGAGGCATGTTCTTGTGGATCTCGTCAGCGACCTTCATCAGTTTCTCGTACAGACCGAATTGTGTGTCTTTCTTGCGGTCGTATTCGACACCGTATTTGTCCTTGATGCTTTCGGGCGTCACCAACCAGTCTGCTGGATAAGGCATCTTCTTGCTGAAATGCAGGAAATCGTTGATGACACAGTCTGAAGCGATGTTCAACAGATCGTGGTCGCAACTACCGAACTGCTTCTCGATGTTCTTCTCGACATCGAAAGTGTCCCACAGTTGGTGCAGGCATTCGTGGAAGTAGATGAATTCCCATTTGAAGTCCTGCTCACCGACACCGAATCCGTGAGGAGCGTTCAGGTATATCCTGTGGTCAGGAGCGGTGAATGCTGCCGAAGCACTGGCAGGTTCGTTGATGAACCGCACAAACGGAAGCATGTTGTAGAAGAATGCGCTAGCATTGTCACTCGTGTCTGAGTTGATGAACTCGATGAGATCAGCTTTCCATTCTTCGGCACCGCCGGACTCGAGAATCGACTTCAAGACCCACTTGAAGTCATCGAGCAGTATCAGATCGTTGAAGTTGAATCCTACGTTCTGTACATCTTCCTTGAGTTGTTCTATAGCTTTCTTTTCCATCGTCTATATGTAACGGATTTTGTGCAGACCTTAAGACTTTTTACGCATCTTGTACTGGCGAGCATGTACTTCTACCGGTCTCGTCACCGTTCTGTGTGTCACCGACTGGTGCTTCACAACCTGAGAGTTCTGGTCGTCAATGATTAGCTTGGTTCCTTCTTCTACGGCTTTCTCATATGCCGATGTGAAATTCCAAGTGTATATCAATGTACCGTTCTCAGTACGCTCGAACACATCGTACGGCACAACCGCCCAATCGTAGAACTCGTTGTCGTCTGCGAATGTGATTGTATTGTTTTCCTTGTCGTATCTCATAGTCGTGTAAGTACTTTTGAATAATCTAAACGGCTTCCCTATATGGTTTAGAGAAGCCGTTCAGACACAAGGATCTTAAACGCCGTATTTCTTGCGGAAACGAGGCTCGATCTTCAGTTTCGGATTGTCTTTCAGACCTTGCTTCACGGTCTCGTATTTGAAAGTCAGACCTTTCTTTTCGTTGAACTTGATCTCCTGTTGGACCTGTTCAGCGGTCGGCATTTCTGGGTCATCGTCATCATCGAAGATGTCCATTATGTTCTCGCGAGACACGAGGTACAAGTCCTTCGAGTCTTCGTCAGGACCACCGTAGACCCATCCGAATTCCATACCGTTGGCGATGTGCTCCTTCACCCATTCGGGTGCAACCAACTGGTTGCGCGAGCGAGTGTTGGTCTTCTCTTCAGCAGTGCCATCTTCGCGCATCCAAGCGTCAATGTAGTCGCACAACAGCGCAATGTCGTCTTCATCGGTGCGGTTCAACTTGACATCTTCGTCTAGCATACCGCGGCCGTAGATGAACTTCTTGTAGTCGTTTGCATCGTAGAATTCCCACTCTTCTTCACCGAGTTGCTTGATTTTCCAAATGAACGGCAGAAGCTTCTCGTTGATGACACGAGGCGAGCTGAACACTTCTTTCACTTTGTCTAGTTGGTCGAGCAGTTGCTCACCGACCTTGCCAGACCATTCCTTGCGGATATAGTCGAAGTATTCGCGCCAAGCTTTCGGAGTCTTGTCTTCCCATTGGATGATTGGAGCGAAGCGTTCCATAAGAGGAGTAGACATCTCGTGTGTCGCATCGTTCTCGTCTTTGTAGTTGCCTGCAGCGCCCACGGTGTAGTTCGGAATGACCAAACCTGCGATAGTGTTCTCCTTAACGATAGGCATCAGAGCGTTCATAACGCGAGGATCTGCCTGGTTCATCTCATCGAAGAACAGCAAGAATTTCTTGTCTGGATTGTCGAGCATATAGGCTGCCCAAGCAGGAAGAGCGGTCTCTTGGTACACCGATCTGTTTGAGCCTTCCATAGGGACAGGAATACCGTTCAGATCCTCAGGCAACGCCTTGTCGAGGTACACGGTAATGATTGAGTAACCGAATTTCTTGGCAATTCCTTTGATTAAGGCAGTCTTGCCCCAACCGGCGTGTCCAAGAATGAAGAACGGCAGACCCGAGCGGATGCGCTTACGGATCTCCAGCATGTTGTCGGTCCAATCTTCTTTGTTCACATATTTGGCAGCATCGTCACTCGTTGGCTCATCAACAGCCCACTTGACACGCTTTGCTGCATTCGGCTTCTCGCCGGCTTCGAGTGCCTTGTCTTTGTCGACCACCTTGCCTTGCTGCACAACCTTGTCTTGTGAAGCTTCGACATTGGCCTTACGAGCCTCGAAAACCTTTCCCGTATTCTCACGGGTGAATTCTAGCATATCTTTCATATAGGAATCTTAGTTTTCTTGTCAATTTTCATAAATAATAAATCGGAACGTCCACATATAATGGATTATCGGTGGACTTAAGACAAAAAAAAACCGGAACTCGCGAGAATTCCGGTTTGGTTCTGTCAAACAGAATTGATTAGTATCTCTTTTTCTTTCCTGGGCGGGCGAACTGCAGCTTCATCTGCTCAGCGCACATCCAACGAGCATCGTCTGTGTCACCGCAGACGGCGAAGATCTTGGCAACGGTCGTGAACGAACGGATCGAGATTTCCATTTCAGCTTTCTTATCGGCCATCTCCTTCAGGAAGTTGTAGGCGAGTTGTTTGGATTGGTTGTCGAGCTTGTCAGGCAGAATTGCTGGCATAATATCCTCAACGATCTCGAGTGTCTCTTCGGTCGTGAAGTCGAGGTTGCACACGATGCAACGGTTGCGCAGAGCGGTGTCAATCGAGCCAGCGAACACGTTGGTGATGAAGATAACGCGACCATTGAACTCGAACTGGTTAGGTGCCCAATACTTGCCTTTTCTGTCAGGCACGAGTTCTGGGTGGCGCATCACAGCGTCTTCCTCGCTGACCTCAGGCGGACGCGAGACGAAGTAGCTCAGTATGCGTTCATCTCCTGCTTCGAGAGCGGCCTTCAGAATGTTGACTGAGTTCATGTCGGTCATAACATCATCGCAGTCGTCAATCAGAGTGATGTCGTCTTCGCGAGCGTAGTTGTACAGGGCTAGATACAGTGCGGGAGTCGTGCAACGGCCTGTAATCAGTTGGTAGTTGTCGCCCAATTGGTAACCAGTACGCTTGATTAGGTCTTTGACACGCTTAGTCTTACCGATGCCAGGAGCACCGCTGATGATTAAGCCGTTGTTGATACCTTTCAGAACCATGTTCACATAGTTCTCCATATGCTCGAAGCGTTTCTTAGGATCTAACCGTTTGTCGAATTCCTTGTCTATAGCGTTCATCTCGGTGTCGTCACCGTTCTCGATTGTGACCTTAGCGCCACCTTGGATCTGTATGCGGGCTGCCTGCCAGCGTTTCTTCACTTCATCGAATTCCATACGGGCAGCGTCAATCTCCTCTTGCGAGGCGCCATCCTTGCGCAGGTGGTACCACTTCGAGTAAGCTTCGTCTTTCTCTTTCTTTATCTGGGCGAGAACATCTTCACCGCCTTCGTTCACGATGTTTGCCTGCGTTCCATCTTCGCTCTCAGCGAGCACATCGCATTCAGCGACAGCTTTCTGTATCGAGCCTTTGTCCATAGCGTAATCGCCAGACAGAATTCCCTTTACTAGAGGAAGAAGTTTGGATAGCGAGACATTGTTCACATTCACTTTCGCCACGCAGTCGACTGTAGCGAGCTTCGAGTTCTCGCTTGTAGCGTGTATCGTCTTAACAGCGTCATCGAAGAACAGCAGGCAACGGATTCCCATCGAGTCTGTAGCGCTCGAGTCTAGTCCCCAAAGGATATAAGCTGCACTGTTCTGCTTGACATTGAACAGCAGATTGCCGAAGTACTTCTCACCTTTGACAGTGACGCCTTCGATTGACGGCATCGAGTAGATGCCGTACTTCTTGAAGTACTCAATCATTATGGCGCGTGCTGCCTCGAAGTCCTTGCCACGGACAGATTCGAAGACGGACATCTTCTGCTGCATGTATTCGGTTATGGTTTTCATATATAAGGTATGTTTTCTTTGTATTTTTCGAGTTATCCTAGATCGAATATCAGACGCTTTGCGCGCTTGACGAGATCTTTGTTTGAATAATCTTGGTCGAGATCCGTCTTTCCTGTGACGAATTGCGACAGCAACCGCACAATCAGACTACGCATGTCGTAGTCGATCTCGGTCAACGGATCGTTGTACTCAGTTATGTAGTCTTTCAAGTCTTTCATCGAAACTAGCAGGTATAGTCAGTATATAATAAATTACTCGAACGCAATGACACCTTCTTTCGATGGAATCTGGACATCTAGATACTTTGCGAGTTTGCTTCGGTCAACGACCCGCGTGTCGAACTTCTCCTTCTCGAACAACTTTTTCTTACTGCGACCTTGCAGATACAGGCGCTTGGTAGGGAGCCAATCGACTATATCATATAATCTATATTTGTCCTTATCTTGAGCAAGCATAAGTCCTCTACCCAACGATTGCTTGTTGATGATGTCCGAACGGAACGACTGAGCGAATATGCCATAGTCTAGATTCTTAAGTGTTAGACCGGTGCCTATGCAAGAGTAACTAGCGAATAGAATAGCATTTGTGTCCGTCTCGAGTGACTTCTTTATCGCTTCGCGTTTCTTCTCAGCTGTGTCACCGTATATGATGTAGACCGGTCGGTCAGGAAACTTAGCCTTGAAGTACTCGTACATGTACTTAAGGTATTCTGTGTGGTGAGCGAACACTATAGAATTCTTGTTGAAGCGCTTTAGCAGTTCCTCAATCACCATTAGCCGTATCTTCGAACGATGGATCACCATCTGCTCGAGCATCAACGCATTGCTACCCACAGACTTGCATATCTCATATAGGTGCTCGGTATATCTTTTCTTGCATTCTAGCTTTATCTCTTCCTCAGTACTCTGCTTTTCAGCATCAGGCGCAGTCAGCTCCTCGAATGTCGTCTTGTATATCTCTAACTTGGCTTTCTTTAGAGGCGCCGGCATCTCCTTCTTGTGCCGAATCGTGAATTCCTGTTCCGCCTTAGGCAGCTCGACCTTGTTTTTCTTGCTGTCTAGAACATACTTCGAGCATAGATACTCGCCACAGTGGATATATGTGTCGTACAACTGCTCGGTTTCTGGATATTTCACTACCACCTGAGTGATGTCTATGTCCGATATGAATCCTTGGTCCATCAGTTCTCGAGACGATATGTCCTGTATCTTCGGACCCAACAGTGATGTGCAAGTGAAGTCCTCGATTGAGCCTTCAGCAGGCAACGTGCCTGTGAAACCGAATTTCAGCTTCAGATTCTTCATAAACGGCTGACTGAGGATCTTCTTTATACTGGCGCATTTCGCTGTGTGTGCCTCATCGCAGCATACGACATCGAACTTGTTCAGGAAGTCTGGGTCGTACTTGCTAGACTTAGGATCCACGCGCTTGACGAGACTTTGGAATGTCCCTATAGTAAGATTAGACGAATCGCACAGCTCGCTGCCTGCCCAAACCGTCTCGGTGGTGAAGAATTCCTTGAAAGCTTTCATGTCGTCAACACCTTGCTTTACGAGCGAGATGTTCGGGACAATCATTAGAATGTTATGGGCACCGCAGCACTCGAGCATATACCGGAATATTATGTAAGCGATTAGCGTCTTTCCCGAGCGGGTAGCCAACTGAGACAGACTTTGTCTGTAGCTGAGAATCATCCATGCAGCGCGTAGCTGGTACTCGCGCGGCTTGAGATTCAGCTGCCACGAGTCGACTATCTCTCTGAACTTCGAGAATCCAGGCACCACACCTGTGTACTTGAACTCATTGTCCATCGCTGTGACAGGTATGGACTTTCTATTGCACCAATCTGTTATCGTCTTCCATAGACCGGAATACGCCCAATATACTGTTCCAGTATCAGCAGTACGGAACTTGTTCAGGAAAATCTCGGGTTTCTTCTCGCCTTTGTACGCAGGCAGAAACATATACTCAGGTATCTTGTTCATGTATTTCTCTAGCGCGTCCATCTCGTCTTTCGGACCTTTCAGGTATATGTACCGCTTGTCTTGTCGGTTGTATAGTATCTCTATCACATCGCAGAATTTTAGTTTCAAGTGAATATAAATCGTTCCGTGCCAATGTAAAAACAAAAAATCCCCATCCGTATATACGGACAGGGATGCGTTTCTGCTGTTCGTGTTATAGTACTTACGACAGCCACTCGTTGTGCTTCATGTCAGCAGCGCGCTGTGAAGATGCTACGCAAGCAAATCCATCGGGATAATTGAATATGCTCTCGTTGTATCGTCTCATCTTTCTCAGTTCGGCAGGCGAAGGAACCGGTTTTCTTTCCTTCTTCGATTCAACTACTGGTTTCTCTTCTGCATCAGGAGTCTCGATTGGTTTCTCGCCAACCGGCGTCTCGACAACCGTAGGTTTCTCTTCAACGGGTGTCTCGACAGGCTTATCTTCGGCAGGTGTCTCGACAACCTGAGATACTTCCTCGACAGTCTCGGTGACTGCAGTAGTTTCCTCGGCAACGGGTGCCTCGACTTTCTTCTTTCCACCTTTCTTCTTAGGTTGCGTTGGTTTCT